>Ga0213876_10000538_pt1 | contig 28558 bp, 22 predicted proteins | sample BarmaccomBMRX_R9_FD_160113 | JGI IMG/M metagenome (GOLD analysis project Ga0213876, IMG submission 160113) | Root-associated microbial communities from Barbacenia macrantha in rupestrian grasslands, the National Park of Serra do Cipo, Brazil - RX_R9 | ecosystem: Host-associated > Plants > Roots... | reverse complement strand
CGAAAGATACATGGCGATCTGCCGCGGCCGCACGACGCTCGCGGTGCGGCGCGAAGAGAGAAGGTCGGCGCGCGTCACATTGAAATGGGCCGAGACGAGCTTGAGGATTTCCTCGACACGCACCCGCTTGGGTTCGCGCGCACGGATGAGATCGCGGATCGCAGTCTCCGCCGATTCGAGCGTCACATGCGCGCCGGCAAAGCTTGCATGCGCCAGAAGCCGGTTCACCGCCCCGTCGAGATCACGCCCGTTGCTCGTGATCGAGGAGGCGACGAAATCGATCACGTTCTGCGGCACTTTGAAGGACGGGTCGCGCTCGCTCGCGGAGGCGATGCGCCGCTCCAGAATGCGACGGCGCAAGTCCTCGTCGAACGCGCCGATCTCGACGCACAGTCCACCCGCGAGGCGAGACTTGATCCGTTCATCCAGGCCCTCGAGATCGCCCGGCGGACGATCGGCCGCGACGACCATTTGCCGACGCTGATCGGCAAGCGCGTTGATGATGTGGCAGAACTCCTGCTGCACCGTCTTGCCCTGGAGGAACTGCACATCGTCCACGATCAAGAGATCGATATTGCGCATCTGGTCCTTGAATTGAATCGCGGTTTGCGAGCGCAGCGCGGAGACGAAGCCGTGCATGAAGCGATCCGCCGTAAGATAGAGCGCCCGCATCGCGCGCGACTCGCACGAATGCGCCATGGCTTGCGCGAGGTGAGTCTTTCCGAGGCCGACGGCCGCATGGATATAGAGTGGGTTGTAGACGGCCTGCCCGCCGACGGTCTCCCCCACCTTGCGGGCGGCCGCGCAAGCAAATTGGTTAGAGCGACCGACGACGAAGTTGTCGAAGGTCAGTTGCCGGTCGAGCGCGGCTGCAACCGACAACGGCATCGTGACTTCCTGCTGTTTTTTGTCGCGTCGGCCGTCAGGCCCGGGACGCGAGAGTGGGCGAGGAAAGGTGGACGCGATCTCGCAAGCTGCCGACGCATCGGCAAGGCGTGTCGCAATCCGCGTCACCGAGCTTCGTTGAGGCGTTGCGCCCCGCACGCTCACCTCAACGCTCACCGCGTTGCAGTCGGCCGCGAAATGCTTGCGCAAACGTTCCGCGTAATGGGTGTCGATCCAGCTCTTGAGAAAGCGCGTCGGCACGCTCAAACGCGCGACGCCTCCTTCGATGCCGGCAAGCTCGAGCGAACCGAACCAGCTTGCGACAACGTCATCGCCGAGCTCGGCGCGCAACTTGCGACGCACGCGCTCCCAAAGGTCCGCAAGCGCGGATACGGAAAGTCTCGGTTCGGGGGTCGAGGGTAATGTCCTGTCGATCACGAGTTCGCCCATCGAAGCCTTTTCCCGAGCACGGGTCGGAAGAGAGTTTTCGAACATCGCGGTTTGGCCAAAAAGATGAAACGGCTGCGGACATGCGCTCCCGTCAACCGACACGCAGTGGCGCGCGTCGGTCCAAGAACGCGGTGATTTAGTTCCTTCAGAAAACCAAGCGGAAGCTAAGCGGCGTTCGCCGATTTACGCGAACGTGGCGGCGCTCCGACGCAAGGGACAAATTACGGGAGATGGAAACGAACGCGGAAATCCGAGTTGATCAATCAGTGTCATTGCCCACTCCAGGTCGAGGCCTCTTTTGCGAGGCCCATCTTGTTTTCATTGGACGATGACTGGTGCCGCCGCCCGCCCTCTCGCTGGGTCAAGTAAGCATCTCGACAGCAGCGCTGCAATTGCGGTTTTGCAACAGTGCCGGCGATTCGCGTTTGGCCGGAGCACGGGTCTTGGACGGTTCGTCGGCTGCCCCTTTCCAAGCCGTTGCGTCTCATCGATATTTCACATTCAAGCCTGTGGATATCTTGGGGGGAGCGCATTAACCGGAAATTAATCTTCGCCATCCGGCACAACCCGGTTGCAAAGGGAAAGTCACGGGCTGTTTGCACCCTTGGCGGACAACCCCATGACAGAGCTCAAATTTCCATGTTCGTATAGCCGCCGAATGGTTGCGGCCCGGTTGCGGTCCGCGGTTGCGCGTTGCAGCGCTCGGCATCATTCGCCTCTTCTTGCAAGCAGAGGTCTGCCGAGCATGCGGAAGCCGCCGCACTCGGCTGGGAAATTCGCTTGTGGATAAATCGCGGGCGCAGATCCTGGGAAGCCGGCACCGCACATCGACCCGACCGCCCAGGAACGGACTTGATCAGGAGGTCGCTTTGAAACGAACCCGACGCGACATCGTGAGAAGCCTACGCGTCGATCCGTCGCGACGCTTCATCCGAGAGTTTCAGCCAACCTTCTTCACACGCGCTGCGAGCCGTGAAACTTTGTTCGAGGCCGTGCGCTTGTGCAACACGCCCTTCTGCGAGGCGCGCATCAATTCGGGTTGCGCTGCCTTGAGCGCGGCCTGGGCCGCGGCGGTATCCCCGGAGGCGATCGCCTCTTCGACAGCGCGCACGAAAGTGCGCATGCGGCTCTTGCGGTTCTTGTTGATCTCGGCGCGCCGCAAGGCCTGGCGAGCGGCTTTCTTGGCCGAAGAGGTGTTGGCCATCGGATTTCCTTAAGGTGACGCCACTCCTTCGATGAAGGGCAGGTCTTTCGATTGAAGAAGGCGTAGAGGCGAAGACCGGGCCCGACGCAAGGCCTCGCCGAAGGTCGCGCTTATAGTGTCCGCCCCGCCGAGCGTCAAATGCGATCTCGGCCAGGATGTCACTTCAATTCATGGAGACGGGCGAGCGCGTTTTGAGCGTCCTCGTGCGACCGTCACTCAAGAAAAGCGGTTCGACTTCGGAAAGCCTTTCGGCGGCAGACGCCCGGCATCGCTTCGGTTGCCGATCCAATCGCGGAGTTCGGCTTTGCCGACGGTCCAGTTGCGGCCGGAGCTGTCCGTCCATGTCAACCCATCCTCCAACCGGAACACACGCGCGTCGGAGATCCCGCCCGTCTTGTAGCGCTGTAAGCGGACACCCGAGCCGCGCCCCATCTCGGCGACTTGGCGGATTGGAAAGATCACAAGCTTGCGGTTCTCGCCGATCGTCGCGGCGTGGTCTCCTTCTGCGGGCACAAGGAGCGCGGCACGCGCGGGGGGGCGAAGGTTCAGAAATTGCCGGCCCTTACGGGTGGACGAGACGATCTCGTCGGCCGGCGCCACGAATCCCCGACCGTCCGAGGAGACGACGAGAAGCTTGCTGCCTGGCCGGTAGGGCACGGCGGTGACGACATCGGCGCCCTCGTCGAAATCGACCATGAGCTTCACCGGATCGCCGAAGCCGCGACCGCCCGGCAGCCTGCCCACGTCGAGCGTGTAAAGCTTGCCGTTCGAAGCGAGCACGAGCACCTTCGCGATCGACTCCGTCGGGAAGGAAAGCTTGAGGGCGTCGTCGCCCTTGAATTGCAGGCTCGAAAGATCCTGCACATGGCCCTTGAGGGCGCGCACCCAACCCTTCTCGGAAAGCACGAAGGTCAAGGGCTCACGCTCGATATTGGCCTCCGCGAGGTCGACGTCGCCGGTCGGCGGGGCTTCGGCGAAGCTCGTGCGCCTCTTGCCGATCTTCGTGTCCGGCCCGAAAGCCTTGCGAATCTCGCGGATGTCCGCGGCAAGCACCTTCCATTGCCGCGCCGGGGACGCGAGCAGGCGCTCGATCTGGCCCTTCTCGACGGTCATGGCGTCAAATTCGCGCCTGAGCTCCATCTCCTCGAGGCGACGCAGGGCACGCAGCCGCGTGTCGAGGATGGCATTTGCCTGAATTTCGGTGAGGCTGAAGACCCGCATCAGTTCGACCTTGGCGTCGTCCTCCTGGCGAATGATGCGGATCACCTCATCGAGATTGAGGTAGACGATGAGCAGGCCTTCGAGGATTTCGAGGCGCCGCTCGATCGCGGCGAGGCGATGGCGCGATCGGCGTATCAGCACTTCGCGACGATGGTCGAGCCAGGCGAGCAGAGCGTCCGCGAGCGAGACGACGCGCGGGATTTGCCCACCCATCAGCACGTTCATGTTGAGCGGGATGCGGCTTTCGAGATCGGTGACGCGGAAGAGCGATTCCATCATCACGGCCGGATCGACCGAACGGTTGCGCGGCTCGATGACGACGCGAACGTCTTCAGCGCTCTCATCGCGCAGATCCGCGACGAGCGGCAGCTTCTTGTTTTCGAGGAGCTCGGCAACACGCTCGATCAGGCGTCCCTTCGGCACGCCATAGGGAATCTCGGTGACCACGGCGACCCAGGTGCCGCGACCGCCCTCCTCCTTTTCCCAACGGGCGCGCAAGCGAAAGCCGCCGCGACCCGTCTCGTAAGCTTGCAGGATCGCTTCCTTGGGCTCGACGATCACCCCGCCGGTCGGGAAATCCGGGCCTTGCACGAAAGCAAGAAGCTCGGCCGTTTTCGCCTTGCGGTTCTCGATCAGGTGAAGCGCGGCATCGCAAAGCTCCGCGGCGTTGTGCGGCGGGATCGAAGTCGCCATTCCCACCGCGATCCCTTGTGAACCATTGGCCAGCAGATTCGGGAAAGCGCACGGCAGAACGATCGGCTCTTGATTCTCAGCGTTGTAAGTGTCGCGGAAGTCGACTGCATCCTCATCGATGCCCTCGAGCAGGAGACGGGCAACCTCCGTGAGACGCGCTTCGGTGTAGCGATAGGCCGCTGGATTGTCGCCGTCGATCGAACCGTAATTGCCTTGGCCGTCGACGAGCGGATAGCGTTGAGCGAAGTCTTGCGCGAGGCGAACCATCGCGTCGTAGATCGCCTGGTCACCATGGGGATGGAATTTGCCGATCACCTCGCCCACGACGCTCGCCGATTTCTTGAAGGCCGCGCCGGGGTCGAGACGCAAAAGCCGCATCGCGTGCAGGATGCGCCGGTGCACCGGCTTTAAGCCATCGCGGGCGTCGGGCAGCGCCCGTCCCATGATGGTCGAGAGGGCGTAGGAGAGATAGCGCTCCTCGAGCGCAGTCTTGAGATCCACATTCTCGATATTGCCGTCTTCCGGCGGCTTCATCGGCTTGCCCATGCGAGTCACTTTCAATCGCGCGATGCATCCGCGGGGAAGCGCCCGCGCGGGGATGATTCGTTCAGGTTTGATCTGAGGTCGGAAGGGGCCCTCGTGCAAGGCCTTCAGGTGATTCGACGCGAAACTGCCGCAGCACGTCTCCAGTTCCGCGAAGCGCGGATGCGCCGGCGAGACCTCGTTTCGCCGGACTCGTACTTATTATATGCAGCCCAAATGCAGCGCTCAAAAAAGGGCCGCCGTGACCAGCGCCTTGGCGACCGCGAGTGGGCCTGCCGCCACGGACACATCGACCACGACCTGGCGCCGCCCACGACGCAGGACCATCGCCTCGGCCCGCAATGGCACACTGCGCGCGGGCGCGAGATAGCTGATGCTCAAGGTGCTCGTCGCGCTGCCGCCCAAGGTCTCGGAAGAAGCGCCCGAGAGCGCCGCCGCGACGCCTGCGACATCGATGAGCGCCGCAATGACGCCGCCATGCACGATGTCCTCCACCGTTACATTCTCAGGCTTGAAGGGAAGTACGAGCACGGCTCGATCGATCTCGAGGCCATGCAATTCGATCCCGAGCGCACGGGAAACGGGGGAGCCGATGAGCAAGCGGTGAATTTGCTCGGCAATTCGCGCATCGACCGCCTGAGTTCCAGGCGCTTCGGCAGGATCCCGCTCGCTCTTCTCGTCCTTTTCGCGGGTCATTGCCGACCTTTCCGAATTTTGCGTTCCGAGCTTGAGCTCACGCGATTGTGCTCGAAACGGAGGTTTTTAAGCTCGATTTCAGCCGGCCCGAAGTGCTTATGGGCGCCATGTTCTTATGCACCCGAGAGTTCATCATGAAGTTTTCAAGAATCACGCCCCGTTCCTTCGCCTGCACCTTGGCGGTCGCACTTTCGACATTGGCCTTCGGCTTCTCCACGGCTTTCCCGCAAGCGCCGCAAACCGTCCGCGTTCGCGGCTCCGTGGTCTCGCTCGACGGCTCGACGCTCACCGTCAAGACGCGCCAAGGGCCGGAGGTAACGATCAAGCTCGCCGATAATTTTCGCATCGCGTCGGTGGTCAAGGCCTCCCTTTCCGATATCAAGCCCGGCGTCTTCATCGGCACCGCGACGGTGACAAAGGACGGTGGCTCGCACGCGCTCGAAGTACTCGTCTTTCCCGAAGCGCTGCGCGGCACCGGCGAAGGAGACTACGCTTGGGACCTCACGCCCGACAGCATGATGACGAACGGCACGGTCGGCACATCGGTCGAGAGCGTCGCGGGTCCCACGATAACGGTCGCCTATAAGGGCGGCGAGCGGAAGATCACCGTCACGCCCGATACGCCGATCGTGACGCTCGGCCCCGCTGACAAATCGGATATCAAGCCTGGAACCCCGGTTTTCTCCACGACGCAAAAGCAGGCCGATGGCACTTACACGGCTGCCTCCGTAACGGTCGGCAAGAATGGGGTCGCACCGCCGATGTGAACCGGAGCTAGTGCGGCAGCGAGATCGGTCCTTCGGCTGGCCGTGGCGGCGGCAACGCCGGGCGTAGCGAGTGCCCGAAACGCCTTTTACTGCGAGAAAAGATTTGGAACGCGCGCTCCCAAAATGAGCGCGCGTTCCACGAAGTCCGCAAACACGAAGTTCGCAAGCACTTGCCAAATCAGATGAAGACTATTATTTAAGGCTCTCGAAGCTTTTCAGCGTGCAATCGAAGACGTTATCGAGAGCGGGGTCCGCTGGGGGCCGCGCTCTTTTCGTTTGATCCGGACGTTGAATGGAAGAAGCAGCCGAAATTGCCGAGCCGCGCCTTGTCGCCGAGACAGGGCTTGCGGCGCGCGTAGCGACCGTGATCGAGCCTTCGATCCGGGCTGCTGGCTTTCGCCTCGTGCGCGTCAAGGTCACTGGAGAGGCCGGTTGCACCGTGCAGATCATGGCCGAGCGGCCGGACGGCTCGATGAGCGTCGAGGATTGTGAAGAAGTGAGCCGCCTCGTCTCGCCGATCCTCGATGTCGAGGATCCCATCGAGCGCGCCTACAGGCTCGAGATCTCCTCGCCTGGAATCGATCGGCCGCTCGTGCGCCGATCCGACTTCACCCGCTGGGCAGGACATAAGACGAGAATCGAACTTGCATTGCCGCTCGCTGGCCGCAAGCGCTTCAACGGCACGCTTCTAGGGCTTCAAGGCGACGAAGTGCGGTTGCGGCGTCTCGACGAGGCGGAGGCCGACGAGGCGGAAGTTTTGCTGCCGCTCCTCGAGATTGCCGAGGCGCGGCTCGTCCTCACCGACGAGCTCATCCGAGAAGCGCTTCGTCGCGGCAAGCGGGCGGGCCGCGTCGAAGAGGAATTGCATCGGCAGGGCTCATCCGGCCAAGGCGACACAGCGGCTTTTGCAAAATCTCGCGGGCCGGCGCGGGCCTCCCGAGGCCACCCTCAGAATTCTCAACGAATGATGCGACACCAATAGTCGGAGTGAATCACCATGGCCGTCAGCGCAAACAGGCTGGAGCTTCTGCAGATCGCCGACGCGGTCGCGCGCGAGAAGCTCATCGACCGCCAAATCGTGATCTCGGCGATGGAGGAATCGATCGCCAAGGCAGCGCGCTCGCGTTACGGGCTCGAGACCGACATCCATGCCGAGATCAACCCGAAGACCGGCGAGTTGCGGATCGCCCGGCATCTTCTCGTTGCCGATGCGATCGACAATCCGGCGACGCAGATCAGCATCGATGACGCGCGAAAGCGCAACCCCGCCGCCCAGGCAGGCGATTACATCTCCGAACCCCTGCCGCCCTTCGAATTCGGTCGGGTCGCCGCGCAATCGGCAAAGCAAGTGATCGTGCAGAAGGTGCGCGAGGCTGAGCGCGACCGGCAATATGACGAGTTCAAGGACCGCATCGGCCAGATCGTCAACGGCACGGTGAAGCGGGTGGAATACGGCAACGTCATCGTCGATCTGGGGCGCGGCGAAGCCATCGTGCGCCGCGACGAGCTCATCCCGCGCGAAACCTTCAAGCCGGGCGATCGTGTGCGCGCTTATGTGCTCGACGTGCGGCGCGAGCAGCGCGGGCCGCAGATCTTCCTGTCGCGCACGCATCCTCTGTTCATGGCCAAGCTCTTCGGCCAGGAAGTGCCCGAAATCTACGACGGCATCATCGAGGTCAAGGCCGTGGCGCGCGATCCCGGCTCGCGTGCCAAGATCGCCGTGATCTCGCGCGATTCCTCGATCGATCCCGTGGGCGCCTGCGTCGGCATGCGAGGCTCGCGCGTGCAGGCCGTCGTCGGGGAGCTGCAAGGGGAGAAGATCGATATCATCCCATGGTCGCCGGACGTCGCGACCTTCGTCGTCAATGCTTTGCAACCCGCAGAGGTCGCCAAGGTCGTGCTCGATGAGGACAGCGACAAGATCGAGGTTGTGGTGCCCGACGAGCAGCTTTCGCTCGCCATTGGCCGGCGCGGCCAGAATGTGCGCCTTGCCTCTCAGCTAACGGGTTGGGACATCGACATCCTGACCGAGGAAGAAGAGTCGGAGCGGCGCAAGCAGGAGTTCGAGCACCGCTCGACCTTGTTCATCAGCGCGCTCAATGTGGATGAAACCGTCGGTCAGCTCCTCGCTTCCGAAGGCTTCCGCTCGATCGAGGAGCTCGCGCATGTGGATGAGGCCGAGATCGCCTCGATCGAGGGCTTCGACGAGGATACCGCGAAGGAACTCCAGAACCGAGCCCGCAACTATCTCGCGATGATCGAGGCCGAGCATGACGCCAAGCGCAAGGAGCTCGGGGTCGAGGACGGCTTGCTCGATATCGACGGCGTCACGATGGCGATGCTGGTGAAATTCGGCGAGAACGGCATCAAGACGGTGGAGGACCTCGCCGGTTGTGCGACGGACGATCTCACCGGGTGGACCGAGCGCAAGGACGGGCAAGTCACCCGTCACGCCGGCGCGCTCGACGGGTTCGAGATCTCGCGGGAGGAGGCCGAGGCGATGATCATGGCGGCGCGAGTCGCGGTGGGCTGGATCGAGCCGCAGACCGAGAATGCCGAAGGTAGCGAGGCGGAGGTCGGTGAAGCCGATGCGGCATCCTGAGCGCCCTCAGGGTGCGGGATCGAGGGTCGGCGAATTTTTTTCCGCCGGCGCCTCGGTCCGAGCCTCGATGAGCTGTGGTCTATGATGGATGGATGTGGGCATGGCGCGACATGCGCATGATCTTGGACCGAGTGGAAACGCGCTCGCGCCCGTGGGGGTCGCGTCCGCACAGCCCGAATATGCGCGCGCCCCATCAGGTGTGGACACGCCGCGCGAGAAGATGGGCGCCCGAAGCTCGGAACGAAGCTGCATCGTCACCCGGGTAGCGTTGCCTCCCGATCGACTGATCCGTTTCGTCCTTTCGCCGGAAGGCGCTGTCACGCCAGACTTGCGCCGTACGCTACCCGGCCGGGGCGTGTGGGTGACCGCGAGCCGCGCCCGCATCGCCGAAGCCTGCCGCCGCAACGCCTTCGGACGTGCCTTCAACAAGGAGGTGGTGACGCCTGCCGATCTCGCCGACCAGGTGGGCCGCCTTCTGCGCAAAGACGCGTTGCAGGCACTTTCTCTCGCCAACAAGGCGGGTGCGCTGACCTTGGGATTCGAGAAAACGCGCGTAACGCTCGAGAGTGGCGAGGCCCTGGCCTTGATCGAGGCAAGCGATGGTTCCCCGGAAGGACGCAAGAAGCTGGTCGGTGCATGGCGGCGTGGCGATAGAACGGAACGCGGCGAGCCGAGGCCAGGAACGCCAGATGTCGATGAATTTACGATTGTCGACTGCTTCTCCTCTTCGGAGCTGGATTTGGCGCTTGGGCGCCCCCATGTGATACATGCAGCGTTGCTCCGGGCGCCGGCCGGCGGCTTTGCCCTGACGAGGTGTCTGCGCCTTCACCGTTTTGAATTGATCGAAAAACACGCTAGTGGAGGCGCCGGACATTGCGGTGCCGAGCGTCAGAGCCGCAATTCGAGCCGCCAATCTGAACCACCGACTCCCAAACTTGGGGCGACAACGAGCGAATCGAGCCGCAGGACAGCAGGACAGAAGTCTGTATGAGCGATCTTAAGACGCCGGGCGACAAGCCATTGAGCATGCCGACCGGAAAGTTGAGCATCAAAAGACCCGAGACGGGCACCGTGCGCCAAAGCTTCAGCCATGGTCGCTCGAAGACTGTCGTCGTGGAAAAGGTGAAGCGGCGCACCGGAAGCGCTGCGGAACCGCGCGAGGCCGGCCCGGCGCAGGGCACGGCGGCCAAGCGGGCCGGTGCCGCTCCGCTCGCGCGCGGCGCCAAGCCCGCCGCGCCTGTTGCGGCGACGCCCGGCACACCGCAACCGGCGACCCGCACCTCGGCTGCGGCGGGCCAAAAAGCGAGCATCGTGCTTCGCACCCTCACGGACGAGGAGCGTAACCGGCAGGGCACCGCGCTGGCCGAAGCGCGTCGCCGGGAGGAGGACGAACGCAAGCACGCCGAAGAAGAGGCTCACCTGCGCGCCCGGCGCGAAGAGATCGAACGCAAGGAACGCGAAGCGGCAGACGAGCGAAAGCGCGAGGAGGAAGATCGCCGCCGTTCCGAGGACCAGGCGAAACGGAAGGCGGAAGAAGAGGCGAGGCGCCGCTTTGGCGATCCGCCGCCCCCGAGCCGCGCTCCAGGAAGTCCGATCCCCAGGCTCGATCCCCGTCCTGCATCTTCGCAAAGCCCAGGCGCGAGTTCGGCCGCGGCCGGTCGCGGCGCCGTGCGTGGGGGGCTCAGCGCGGCAACACCATCGCGCCGCGCTCTCACGCCCGAGATGGAAGGTGGCCCTCGCCAGGTGCGTCGCGCCGGCGGCGGGGCGGCCGCCAGGCCTGCGCCCGCTCAGAGAGCCCCGAAAGGTGACCACAAGCAGCGCGGCCGCCTCACCTTGGCGAACGCACTCACGAGTGACGAGGAGCGCACACGTTCGCTCGCCGCCCAGCGCCGCCGACAGCAGCGCATGAAGGGCTCGTCCAGCGAGCAAAAAGAAAAGATCGCGCGCGAGGTCACCGTCCCCGAGACGATCTCCATCCAGGAGCTCGCAAACCGCATGGCGGAGCGAGCCGTGGACGTGATCCGGCTTCTGATGGCGCAGGGCCAGATGCTGAAGATCACGGACCTGATCGATGCGGACACCGCTCAGCTCATCGCCGAGGAAATGGGTCACACGGTAAAGCGCGTCGCCGAATCAGACGTCGAGGAAGGATTGTTCGACACGCCCGACCAGCCCCAGGATCTCGCGTCGCGTCCGCCGGTCGTCACCATCATGGGGCATGTGGACCACGGCAAGACCTCGCTGCTCGATGCCATACGCTCGGCCGATGTGGTCAGCGGGGAGGCAGGCGGAATTACGCAGCATATCGGTGCCTACCAGGTGGAAAGCCCACTCGGCGGCAAAATCACCTTCATCGACACGCCCGGCCACGCCGCCTTCACGGCAATGCGCGCGCGCGGCGCAAAGGTTACGGACATCGTCATCCTGGTTGTCGCCGCCGATGACGGCGTCATGCCCCAGACCGTCGAGGCGATCAGCCACGCCAGAGCGGCCCATGTGCCGATCATCGTCGCCATCAACAAGATCGATAAGCCGGACGCGAAGCCCGAGCGTGTCCGCAACGAGCTCCTGCAACATGAGATCCAAGTGGAATCGCTTGGTGGCGAGGTGCTCGAGGTCGAAGTTTCGGCGACCAAGAAGACGAATCTCGACAAGCTCCTCGAGGCGGTTTCGCTGCAATCTGAGGTGCTCGACCTCAAGGCCAACCCGAACCGCTCCGGCGAAGGTGCCGTCATCGAGGCACGTCTCGATCGTGGACGCGGCCCGGTGGCGACGGTTTTGGTGCAGCGCGGAACGCTAAAGGCCGGAGACATCGTGGTTGCGGGCTCGGAATGGGGTCGTATCCGCACGTTGCTCGACGACAAGGGAGAGACGCTCACCTCCGCCGGCCCGTCCACCCCTGTCGAGGTGCTCGGCTTCAACGGAACGCCCGACGCCGGTGATCGGGTCGCGGTTGTCGAGAACGAGGCACGAGCGCGCGAAGTGACGGCCTACCGCACGCGCCAGAAACGGGAGAAATCCGTCGCGCGTCAGACGGGCTCGCGCGGTTCGCTCGCCGAGATGATGCAGGATCTCAAGACGGGCGCCGGCCGCAAGGAATTCCCGCTCGTCGTGAAGGCGGATGTGCAAGGTTCCGTCGAGGCGATCGCCGGCGCGCTCGAAAAGCTCGGCAACGAGGAGGTCGGCGCACGTGTGATCCATTCGGGCGTCGGTGGCATCACGGAGAGCGACGTGATCCTCGCCAATGCTTCCGGTGCCGCGGTGATCGGCTTCAACGTGCGCGCCCACAAGGAAGCGCGCGAAGTGGCCGAGCAGGCGGGCATCGAAATCCGCTACTACAACATCATCTACAATCTCGTGGATGACGTGAAGGATGCGATGTCCGGCCTGCTGGCGCCCACCTTGCGCGAGACGATGCTCGGGAACGCGCAGATCCTCGAGATCTTCAACGTTTCGAAAGTCGGCAAGATCGCGGGTTGCCGTGTCACGGACGGCGTGGTGCAGAAGGGTGCGAATGTTCGCCTCATCCGTGACAATGTCGTGATCCACGAAGGCAAGCTCGCGACCCTCAAGCGATTCAAGGATGATGCGCAAGAAGTCCGCGCTGGCCAGGAATGCGGCATGTCCTTCGAGAGTTACCAGGACATGCGGGCGGGCGACGTGATCGAGTGTTACCGTGTCGAAGAGGTCAAGCGATCCCTTTGAGGCTTTTCGCCGACCCTCCCCGGCGTCGCCTCCGACTGAACCTCGGCTCGACAAGAAGACGGAAAGACCTTGGCAATGGCGCATCTGACGCTTCGCCCGGAATCGGAGAGCGCCTTGCGACGTGTGCTCGGGGCCGCGAAAGGTCCGGCCATCGTGCTCGCCATCGTCCTCGCCTCGCGCACCGTGCTCGCCGCACCCTTCTATGTGCCCTCGGGCTCGATGGAGCCGACGCTTCTGATCGGCGACGAACTCATCGTCGCGAAATATGCATACGGCTTCAGCCGCTACTCGCTTCCGGTCGATTTCGGCTTGTCCTCGGAACACCGGTTGCTCGAAAGCTTGCCGCAATATGGAGACGTGGTGGTCTTCCGCCTGCCGCGCGACCCCCGCCAGGTCTACGTAAAACGCACCGTCGGCTTGCCTGGCGATCGAATCCAGATGCGAGACGGTCGGTTGTGGATCAACGGCTCCATGGTTCCGTTGCGGCGCGACGGGAGCGGAATGGTCGAGCAGGAAGACGGCACGGAGGTGAGCGCCGCGCGCTTTGTCGAGACCTTGCCGAACGGCCGCGAGCACCCGATTTTGAAGCTCGACCCGAAGGGCGCGCTCGACGACACGCGGGTTCTCGTCGTGCCGCCCGGTCATGTCTTCGTGATGGGCGACAATCGCGACAACTCGCTCGACAGCCGCGTTCCGGCGGTCGCCGGCGGGGTCGGCTTCGTCCCGACCGAGAATCTCATTGGACGTGCCGAAGTGGTGCTCGGCTCGTGGAATTTCCCAGTCGTGCGGGAGCATGTCTCGCAATGGGCGGCAGGCTTGAGGCCCTCGCGCTTTTTCGCGCGGATTCGCTGAGCGGCCGGGTGCACGAGAGCAGAAGCAAGATTGAAGGACCGCACCGCGCGGTTCGATGAACTTTCAACTTCCGGTCCGATCCCGGAGAAGAAGATGGCAAGACGTCAATCCAACCGCCACGATCGAGGTCCGTCCCAGCGCGCGCTGCGCGTCGGTGAGCTCGTGCGCCATGTGCTCGCCGAGCTCTTCTCGCGCGGCGAGGTCCGCGACGAGGTGCTCGAAAGCCATGTCGTCACCGTTCCCGAGGTCCGCATGTCGCCCGATCTGCGCCTCGCCACCGCTTACGTGATGCCGTTCGGCGGCAAGGACGTGGGCCTGGTGCTCGAGGCCCTCGAGCGCCATAAGCGCTTCATCAAGGGCGAGGTCGCGCGCCGCATCAACCTGCGTTATGCGCCCGAAATCCGTTTCCGTCGCGACGACACCTTCGAGGAGGCCTCGCGAATCGACGCGCTTCTTCATTCCGAGAAAGTCCGCCGCGACCTCGAGACGGGCGGGCAGACCGAAGATGAGCTCGATGATGATTGAAAACGCCAGTGAAGATCCCCGTTCCGGCGAAGGCGCGAGCGCGGCTCATCCTCCTCCTGAGCGGCCAAGGAGGCGCGAGATCAATGGCTGGCTTGTCCTCGACAAGCCGGTCGGCATGACCTCGACCCACGCGGTCGCTGTCGCAAAACGCCTGTTCAACGCCAAGAAGGCAGGCCATGCCGGCACACTCGATCCCTTGGCCTCGGGGCTATTGCCGATTGCGTTCGGCGAAGCGACGAAAACCGTGCCTTTCGTCATGGACGGTCGGAAGGGCTACCGGTTTACCGTGAGTTGGGGGGAGGAGCGCGACACCGACGACAGCGAGGGAGCGGTGACTGCCACGAGCGCCGCTCGACCCTCCCGCGACTCGATCGAGGCCGCGCTTCCGGCCTTCATCGGCGACATCATGCAGACGCCGCCGCGTTTCTCCGCGATCAAGATCGCGGGGGAACGCGCTTACGATCTCTCGCGGGCCGGCGAAAGCGTCGAGCTCGAAGCTCGCCTCGTGCGCATCGAGAAGCTCGCGGTCGTCGCACACGAGACCGGCGCCAGCATCTTCGAAGCGGTCTGCGGCAAGGGAACTTATGTGCGTGCCGTTGCGCGCGATCTCGGCCGCGCGCTGGGCTGCTTCGGCCATGTGAGCGCGCTCCGGCGCACGAAGGTGGGGCCTTTTACCGAGGAAAACGCGATTTTGCTGGACGATCTTGCCGAATTGCGCCATAAGGCCGCCGCCGGTGAAGGGAACTTGGCCGGCGAATTACTTCCCGTCTCGACCGCGCTGGACGACATCCCGGCGCTGGCCGTCAGTCGGGCGGATGCGGGACGGCTTCGGCGAGGCCAAAGCATCCTGCTGCGCGGGCGTGAAGCCCCGCTCCTCCAAGGACGTATCAGCGTGACCTCGGAGGGCGCCTTGGTGGCGCTCGCGGAGGCTGAGGGAGCGGAAATCAGGCCGACGCGCATCTTCAATCTTAGCCGCTGAGCGGCTTTTGCGAGAAAGGATAACCGATGTCGATTGCGGCCGAGCGCAAAAGCGCGCTCATTTCGGACTATGGGACAAACAAAGGGGACACAGGCTCCCCCGAAGTGCAGGTGGCGCTTCTCACCGAGCGCATCAACAACCTCACTGAACATTTCAAGGCGCATGTGAAAGACAACCATTCGCGCCGCGGCCTGTTGAAGATGGTCTCGCAGCGCCGCTCGCTGCTGAACTATCTAAAGGGCAAAGACGAGCCCCGCTACAAGGCGCTGATCGAGCGCCTCGGCATCCGCCGCTGAGTGCGAGGCCCGCGCGGTCGATCGCGTGCGGGCCGATCTTGCTGCGCCCGGATCAATGGTGATCGCGGGCGGTGAAACTGCCGGCTGGCCAAGCCCGCCATGGCAGGATCGTTGGACGCTTTCCGGGCCAAAAGCCCGTGCTCCGCGAAGGAGCGGGCGAGTCGATCAAGGTTCCCGTCACTTCGGGATTTCGACAGGCGCACCGACCGCGAAAGCGTCTTGCCATCTTGCTCATGGCTATGCGCCCGCCGGCCAACCATGAGGATATGATCATGTTCGATGTTCAACGCGAAGTCCTGGAGTGGGGCGGTCGACGCCTGGTGCTCGAAACAGGCAAAGTGGCCCGGCAGGCCGATGGCGCGGTACTCGCTACTTATGGAGACACCGTGGTGCTCGCGACCGTGGTGGCCGCCAAGGCCCCCAAGCCCGGCATCGATTTCATGCCGCTCACCGTCAACTACCAGGAGAAGGCTTTCGCGGCCGGGCGCATTCCGGGCGGCTTCTTCAAGCGCGAGGGGCGCCCTTCGGAAAAGGAAGTGCTCGTTTCGCGGCTCATCGACCGGCCCATCCGTCCGCTATTCATCGACGGATGGCGATGCGACACGCAGGTGATCGTCACCGTGCTTTCGCACGACCTGGAGAACGACCCCGATATCGTTTCGATGGTCGCCGCTTCAGCCGCACTGACGATCTCGGGTGTGCCTTTCATGGGTCCGATCGGGGGCGCACGCGTCGCCTATGTGGATGGGCAATACGTGCTCAACCCAACGCTCGACCAGATGAAGAACACGTCTCTCGACCTCGTGGTCGCCGGCACCCAAGACGCGGTTCTCATGGTCGAGTCGGAGGCGAGGGAACTTTCCGAGGACGTGATGCTCGGCGCCGTGATGTTCGGCCACAAAGGCTTGCAGCCCGTCATCGAGGCCATCATCCGTCTCGCCGAGATGGCGAGCAAAGAGCCGCGTGAGATCGCCAAGCCAGACCATTCGGCCCTGGAGAAGGCCGTTCTCGAGCTCGCGGAAGCCGATTTACGAGCCGCCTACAAAATCACGTCCAAGCAGGAACGCTATGACGCGGTCGACGCGGTCAAGGCGAAAATCAACGGGCATTTTTTCCCTGAAGGCCAGGAAGCGGGCGGCTTCACCAAGGAAGAAGTGGGCGCCGTCTTCAAGGACCTGCAGGCCAAGATCGTCCGCTGGAACATTCTCGACGACGGCGCGCGCATCGACGGACGGGACGTGAAGACCGTTCGTCCGATCGTCAGCGAAGTCGGCATCTTGCCGCGTACCCACGGCTCGGCCCTGTTCACGCGAGGCGAGACGCAGGCGATGGTGGTCGCGACGCTGGGCACCGGCGATGACGAGCAATTCATCGACGAGCTCGAAGGCACCCGCAAGGAGACGTTTCTCCTGCACTACAACTTCCCACCCTACTCCGTCGGCGAAACGGGTCGCATGGGCTCGCCGGGGCGGCGGGAGGTCGGTCACGGCAAGCTGGCCTGGCGCGCGGTGCATCCCCTTCTGCCGCAGCATCATGAGTTCCCCTATACGATCCGCCTCGTCTCCGAGATCACCGAATCGAATGGCTCATCCTCGATGGCGACGGTGTGTGGCTCATCGCTCGCGCTCATGGACGCAGGCGTGCCGCTTCGCCGTCCGGTGGCCGGCATCGCCATGGGGCTCATCCTCGAAGGCGAGCGCTTTGCCGTGCTCTCCGACATCCTCGGCGACGAGGACCATCTCGGCGACATGGATTTCAAGGTGGCGGGAACCGATACCGGGATCACCTCGCTGCAGATGGACATCAAAATCACCGGAATCACCGAAGAGATCATGCGTGTGGCTCTGGCCCAGGCAAGAGACGGGCGCCTGCACATTTTGAGCGAGATGGGAAAGGCGCTGACCGGTGCTCGAGCCGAGCTCGGCCAATACGCGCCGCGCATCGAGGTGATCCAGATTCCCGTCGACAAGATCCGCGAGGTGATCGGCTCGGGCGGCAAGGTGATCCGCGAGATCGTCGAGAAGACCGGTGCCAAGATCGACATTTCGGACGACGGCATGGTCAAGGTCGCCTCGGCGAACCACGAGTCGATCGCCGCGGCCCTCAACTGGATCAAATCGATCGCCTCGGAGCCCGAGCCTGGCCATATTTATGACGGCACGGTCGTCAAGGTGATGGAGTTTGGAGCCTTCGTGAACTTCTTCGGTCCCAAGGACGGGCTCGTTCACATTTCCGAGCTCGCCCCGCGGCGCGTCGCCAAGGTGACTGATGTGGTCAAGGAAGGCGACAAGGTGAAGGTCAAATTCCTCGGGATGGACGATCGAGGCAAGACACGCCTCTCCATGAAAGTCGTCGATCAGGCAACCGGCGAGGACATCACGGAGAAGCTCCGCGCCGAGCGCGACGCAGAGCGGGCGCAAAAACAGACCGCTTGATCTCTCGCGTGCCGCGTTCACCCTGGGAGGGCGCGGCACGGGCTTTGCTTGGGATAGCCTTGCGGCGCGATTGAGGGCGCCGCTCGAGAACGAGGCCCCTTGCCTTTGGCTGCGAGCTTCATCCGGGGACCGCCTCATGGCCGATGTCGTGACAGGACCCATCTCCCATGGAGGTGATGCGACGGGCTCAGCGGCTTCTCACCGGATCGTGGTGGTCGGTGGCGGAGCCGCGGGGCTCGAGCTCGCAACGAGGCTTGGGGATCAGCTCGGAAGGCGCGGCCTCGCCGAGATCACTCTCGTCGAAAAGAGCCGAACACATCTGTGGAAGCCGCTCCTGCACGCGGTGGCCGCGGGCAGCATGGATGCGAGCGAGCATCAGCTCAACTATTTGGCGCAAGCCCATTGGCATTGTTTCCGCTACCAATTCGGTGAGATGATCGGCCTCGATCGGGCAGGGAAGCGCGTACAGCTTGCCGCCATGTCCGACGAAGAAGGGCGGCAGATCACCGCCGCACGCAGCGTTGGCTACGACACTCTCGTGATCGCCATCGGCAGCATCACGAACGATTTCGGCACGCCCGGTGCTGCCGAGCATGCGGTGCCTCTCGAGACGCCGGAACAGGCTGAGCGCTTCCACCATCGCCTGGTGAACGCTTTTTTGCGGGCCCAAACGCAGGACGAGGCCGTGCGGCCCGGTCAATTGCATGTCGCCATCATCGGAGCCGGCGCGACAGGAACCGAGCTTGCGGCGGAGCTGTATCAGACGGCTCGCGAGGTCGCCGCCTTCGGGCTCGATCACGTCGACCCCGACAAGGATATCCGCATCGTTCTCGTCGAAGCCGCCGACCGCATTCTGCCGGTGCTGCCCGAACGCATTGCGAGCGCGACGCTGGACATCTTGCACAATCTCGGCGTCGAGGTGCGCACGAAGGCACGCGTCGCCGAGGTGTGCGCCGACGGCGTGAGGCTCGCGAGCGGCGAGATCATTCCCTCCGAGCTCGTGGTCTGGGCCGCGGGCGTCAAGGGTCCCGACGTTTTGCGCAACCTCGACGGACTGGAGGTGAACCGGGTCAATCAGCTCGTGGTAACCGCGACCTTGCAGACGACACGCGATCCCGACATCTTCGCGATCGGGGATTGCGCGGCCTGCCCACAACCGGACAACGACCAACCGGTGCCGCCGCGCGCGCAAGCGGCGCATCAAGAAGCTTCCCACCTCTTGCGGCAATTGAAGCGGCGACTCGAGGGCAAGCCGCTCGAACCGTTCGTCTATCGCGATTTCGGCTCGCTTGTGTCATTCGGACGCCTGGGAGCGATCGGCAATCTGATGGGCCTTCTCTTGGGAAAAGGTCTATTTATCGAAGGCGCTTTGGCGCGCCTGATGTACCGTTCGCTCTACAAGATGCATGAAATGGCGTTGCATGGTGTCGCCAAGACGCTGATCGGCAGCTTGAGCCGCAGGCTATCAAGGGGACGCGGCGAACCGAGAGTGAAGCTGCATTGAGGCCGCGCCTCAACACAGCGCGTCGATGAAGCGCGAGGTCGTCTCACTCCGGTGAAATACGGGGCTCGGTGTTCGGCTCGAGCGGCGGTTCGGGAGCATCGGTTTGCGGCAGTCGGCTCGCATCGAGCTCGAGCACCCTTCCCATCCACAGCGCATGATTGAGATGATCATCGCGAGGACGATCGGTGTTCGGGTGAACCAGGATCGTCAAGCCGAGGCGATTGAGCATCAGCCACGGTACGATTTTCGGGAACACGTCCTTGGCGAAGGAAATCTGAAACATGGCGCTCGGATGCGGGCCTACAGGGACGTCGTGCCAGGAGCCGTTGCGCACGAGGAAGCGCTCGGCCACAAGCTCGCGCAAGCGCTCTGCCTTCGCGCGCGTGGCGGAGGGATCGTAATAGATATGAGCATGGAAGCTTGAAATCCGCGACAGCGCCTCGGGTTTCGCTCCGCCGTCCAACGGCTTTTCGCTTTCACCGAGCCTCTTCTTTTCCATGTCGATCCTCCTCTCGTGCGGTGCTGCTTCCTCACCGCATCATCGCGGCGACATTTCCACCATCGACCGTCATCACATCTCCGGTCGTCTTTTGCATCAGCGCTTGGGCCAGAAACGCTTCGGCTACGTCTTGCGCCGTCACCTCCTCGTTCAAGAGATTACCGGCCATGTATTCGGAAGACGAGACGCCGCGCGCGTTCGCCCGATCTTCGATCATCCGCGGCGTCAAGAGCCCGGAGCGTATCCGGTCGGGATTGAGGGCGTTGACGCGAATCCCATCGGCTCCGTGCTCGAGTGCGTATTGACGCACGAGAGCAAGAAGAGCGGCCTTCGAGGTTCCGTAGGCGCCGAAGTTCGGGCCAGGATTCACCGCCTGCTTCGAAACGTTGAAGAGAAGCACGCCGCCGAGCTTCTGCCGCTTCATGATCGCGACCGCCGTGCGCGCCACGTTCTGGTGGGCGAAGAAATTGATGTCGAAGCTGTTGCGCAACACTTCGTCAGGAATCTCGGCGATCATTCCGGTCAGCGCGCTCCCGGCATTCGACACGAGAATGTCGAGGCCGCCGAAGCTTTCAACGATCCTGGCGAAAGCGGCCTCGACGGACGCCTTGTCGGTCACGTCGCAGACGAGGCCGAGCGTGTTTCGGCCGAGTGTTTTCGTAACCTCGCCCACCTTCTTCTCATCGAGGTCGAGGATTGCGATCTCGGCGCCCTCGCGCGCGAATGCGCTCGCGGTCGCGGCGCCGATCACCCCGGCCCCTCCGGTCACGGCGACTACATGACCTGCGAGGCGCTTGCATGGAGCTTTGCCGAGCTTTGCCTGCTCGAGCGACCAATATTCCATGTCGAATTGATCGTCCTCTCCGATCGGCTCGTAACTCCCGATCGCCTCGGCACCAATGATCGAGCCGATTGCCGCTTCGAAGAGATCGCCCGCGATCTTGGCCTCCGCCTTGTCCTTGCCGACACCGAGAACGCCGACACCCGGAAAAACGACGACGCGCGGCATCGGGTCGAGCGACTTCTTGATGCCCCGGACCCGCCGATTCTGGCGTGCGAAATAATCTTCATATTCTTCGATGTAATCGCGCACGGCTTGCGCCGCGCTCTCTCTCCAGTTCTCAAGCGTATCGCGCGCGGCGTGGGGCAGCATGAGCGGCTTCCCCTTGAGGCGGATGATATGATCGGGGGTCGCTGGGCCGCGCAGCGCGCAAGACGAGAGCTTCTCATCCGCAAGAAAGGCTTCGATCTCAGCGCCTTCACGGCGGTCAAAAATCCAGCGACGCGGCGCTTTGCCCTGCGCCGCCGCCCCCAACGCGCCGCGCAGGGTCGCGAAAAGCTCCCCATTCGCCACGTCCTTATCGCGCACCCGCGCCTTCTGACTTGAGCGCGGTTTGGCGCCCGCGATGTGGTCTTCGGCAAGCGTCACCAACTCGATCATGCGCTCATAAGCTTCGCGCGCCGTGTCGCCGAAAGAGAAGATGCCGTGCTTGATCAGCATGAGTCCCTCGACCCGAGGGTTGGCCTCGAAGGCCAGAGCGGCGGCCTTCGCAAGGCCGAAGCCCGGCAGCACATAGCGCACGCATGCGAGGCGATCGCCATACATGGCTCGACAAACCTCCTCAGCCTTGGGCTGATCGGCGATCGCCACTGCCGCGACCGAATGCGTGTGATCGATGAACTTATGGGGCAGGAAGGCATGCAGCAGCGTTTCGACCGAAGGGTTCGGCGCGCCGCTGTCGAGGAGATTGGACCGCTGCACGCTCACCATGTCCTCGTCGGCAAGCTTGTCGAGCGAGCGCAGGCGCAATAGGGGCTCCAGCCGCACGGCCGGATGACCCTCCGGCTCGATGGTGGCGAGGTCCCAACCGCTTCCCTTGACGCAGAGCACGCGCACGTCGTCACCATAAATGTCGCGCATCCTCGTCTTGACCGAGGTGTTGCCGCCGCCATGCAGCACGAGCCGCGGGTCGGAACCGAGAAGGCGCGCCGTGTAGGTGCGCAAGGCGACATCCTCGCCGATGCCCCCCTTCGCATAATGCGCGACGGCGCGCTTCGCCTGCGCGTCGGACCAGCGGCTCTCCATTCAGGACTCCTGCGCCTCGTGATATTTCTTTCGGATCGCGTCGAGATCGACCGTGGGCTTCGGGCGCGAGATCTTCAGCTCGTCGAGCGCGTCGGCGATGATCTCGGATACCACGAAGTTGCGCACGAGCTTGCGATCGGACGGTACCACGTACCAAGGTGCGCGCGCCGTGCTCGTCTTCGACAGGGCATCCTCGTAAGCTTGCGTGTAATCGTCCCACAACGCGCGCTCAGTGTAATCATCCTCGCTGATCTTCCAACGCTTATTGGGGTCGTCGAGCCTGTCCTTGAAGCGGCGAATCTGCTCTTGTTTCGAGATATGAAGGAACAGCTTGATCACGGTCGTGCCGTTGCGATGCAGGAGCTTCTCGAAGGCGTTGATCATTCCGTATCGCTTCGACCACACCTTCTTGGGAACAAGCTTGTGCACGCGCTCGACCAGCACCGCCTCGTAGTGGCTGCGGTTGAAGATCGAGACCCATCCCTTGCCGGGCGTCACCTTGTGGTGCCGCCAGAGGAAGTCGTGCGCGGCCTCCTCGGGCGTCGGCACCTTGAAGGCCGTGACCGTGCAGCTCATGGGGTTCATCGCCGACAGAATGTGTTTGACGACGCTGTCCTTGCCTGCCGCATCGATGCCTTGCAGCACGATCAGCACCGAATGGCGACGCTCGGCATAGATACGCAATTGCTGATCGGCGATGCGGTCTCGGTTTTTCTCGATACGCTCACCGATCTCATGGTTGGAGTACGCGATTTGCGAGAAAAGTGGGTCGACGCGGTCGAGGCTCACCCGCGCGTCGGGTTTTACAACGAACTCTTTGCGGTAATCCATCGCGGCGCTCTCCGGTGAAGCGCCAAGCTTTGCGGACGAAATGGCGCTCTGTCCCTGTTCTTGACCTTAGCGGATTTTGCGAAGGCTTTGCCGGCCTTCGGCATCCCGGGTGGATCGGAGGCTACCGTCCCGCCCGCAGGGCGTCGAGCACCACGCCGCCGGGCCGGCCCGTCTGCGGCAGGCCGATCCTGGCTTCGTAAGCCTTGATCGCATCGTGCGTCTTCGCACCAACCGCGCCGTCGGGCGTCCCCACATCATAGCCACGCTGCGTCAGCAGAGCCTGGACCTCCTTGCGCTCGGCACGCGAAAGGCCCCGATCATTGGTGGGCCAGGTGCCGACGAGGGGTCCTGCACCCCTCAGCCTGTCGGAAAGGATCGAGATCGCCAGCGCGTAGGATTCAGCTGCGTTGTATGAATAGATGGCATCGAAATTATGCGTCACCAGAAAGGCCGGACCGTCGCGGCCGGCAGGAATGATGAGCCCTGCCGTGCCGCTCCCGGGGAGCGCGTGCCCATCGGCGCGTGTCACGCCGGCAGCCGCCCAAGCCGAAAACGGCCGCTTTGCGCCGCGCCCAGTTGGGCCGTGGTAGCCCGAGGGCAAGATGACCTCGAAACCCCAGCCCTCCCCTGTCGTCCAGCCGGATCTCCTCAGGAAATTCGCCGTCGAGCCGAGAGCATTCGGCACCGAATCGACGATGTCGCGTCTGCCGCTCCCATCCATGTCAACCGCGAGCCGCATGAAGGTCGAAGGCATGAACTGCGTATGGCCGAAGGCGCCCGCCCAGGAACCGACGAGGTGTGCCGGATTGACGTTCCCATCATCGATGATTTTCAGCGTCGCGATCAGCTCGCCACGAAAATACGAAGACTTTTCGCCGTAGCAGGCGAGCGTCGCGAGCGATTGGACCAAGGGACGCTTGCCGATGGATTTGCCGAAGTCGGATTCGACTCCCCAGACGGCAACCACCACATGGCGATCAACGCCGAAACGCGCTTCGACGGCGTCGAGCGTCGAGCGCCATTGCCCCAACATGGCCCGGCCATCCGCAATGCGCTGATCGTCGACGAGAGCGGCGAGATAATCCCAGATCGGCGTCTTGAACTCGGGCTGCTGCTGCTGAAGATCGAGCACTGTCCTGTCTGGGGATAGCCCGCGCGTCTGCGAATCGAAGGTCGCGGCCGACACCCCCTTGGCCTCGGCGGCCGCCCGCATTCCTTCGAGGCAGGAGGCGAAATCCTGCTCGGCATGGGCCGGGCTCGCGAAAGTCGGGCCGATGAGCCCAATCGGTCCCAAGAGAAAGCTGATGAAGGATCGGTTCCGCAGGCGTGAGATCATGTTTCGCATGACCGCCATCTAAGAGGTCCTTATGGTTAAAAAATGGGTAAGGGGAAGGAAGCGGCGTTCCGCGGTCCGTGACCACAGCTTCCTCCCAGGTCGCGTCTGGCCTATAAGCGCGAGCCTCAGCATCAGCTTTCAACATCATCGCTAGTCCAGCCAGCCGGAGACCTTGATGGCCGGTCATTCCCAGTTCAAGAACATCATGCACCGCAAGGGCAGGCAGGACGCCATGCGCGCCAAGCTCTTCGCGAAGCTCGCCCGCGAGATCACTGTCGCGGCGAAGATCGGCCAGCCCGATCCCGCCTTCAATCCGCGGCTTCGCCTCGCCATCCAAGCGGCGCGCGCCGAGAACATGCCGAAGGACAATATCGAGCGCGCCATCAAGAAGGCGCAAGGTGGTGACGCCGAGAACTACGATGAGGTCCGTTATGAGGGTTATGGGCCGGGTGGCGTCGCGCTCATCGTCGAGGCCCTGACGGACAACCGCAACCGGACCGCTTCCGAAATCCGCTCCTACTTCACCAAAAGCGGCGGCAATCTCGCCGAGACCGGCGCGGTCTCTTTCATGTTCCAGCGCATCGGCCTTATCGAATACGACGCCACGGTCGCGAGCGAAGAGGCGATGCTCGAAGCGGCGATCGAGGCGGGGGCGAGCGATGTCTCCTCCGCCACGGAAGGCCATGAGATCACCTGCGTCGCCGAGGATTTGGGCGAAACCGCAAAAGCGCTCGAGGCGAAGTTCGGCCCGCCGCGCAAGGCGTCCCTTACCTGGCGGCCGCAGAACACGGTCGCCGTCGATGACGAGAGCGGCGAAAAACTGATCCGCCTCGTCGACACCCTCGAGGACAATGACGACGTGCAGAAGGTCTATGCCAACTTCGAGGTGTCCGACGCGTTGATGGCGAAGATGGAGGGGTGATCTGCCGACGCTGCGCCTGATCGGCCTCGACCCCGGCTTGCGGCGAACCGGCTGGGGCGTGATCGCGGTCGATGGTTCGAGGCTTGCCTTCGTGGCTTGCGGCGTCGTCACCAGTGACGAGAAGCGTTCGCTCGCCGAGAGGCTTCTGCAATTGCACGAAGGATTGGGAGCGATCATCGCCGAGCACGCCCCGCAAGAGGCGGCCGTGGAGGAGACCTTCGTAAGCAAGGATGCGCGCGCCACGCTCAAGCTCGGGCATGCGCGCGGTGTCGCGCTTCTCGTGCCCGCGCTTCTCGGGCTGCCGGTCGCCGAATATGCCGCAAACCTCATCAAGAAAACCGTTGTCGGCGCGGGTCATGCGGAAAAGCATCAGGTCGAAGCCATGATCCGCCTCTTGCTCCCAAAGGCTGACCCGCGTGCGGCCGATGCGGCCGATGCGCTCGCGGTCGCCATCACCCATGCGCATCATCGCGGACGTGTCCGCGTGTAGCACCCTCGCAAGACCAGTTACAGTTTGTGGGGCGACCCTTCTAATTCCTCAGTCCTCACTCGTCCCTCCTCGTTTTCCCTCCTCACCCCCCGCTCGCGGCGAGGAGCTCGCGCGTATAAGGATGCTGCGGCGCGCCGAAGACGTCCTTCGTGTTCCCTTGCTCCACCACCTTGCCGTGCCGCATGACGAGCACGCGCTCGCACAGCTTTCGCACGACTGCGAGGTCATGCGAAATGAAGAGGAGCGCAAAGGAGAGCTCGCTGCGCAAGCGCCGCAAAAGCGCAATGAGCTGGGCTTGCACGGAGACGTCGAGGCCGGAGACGATCTCGTCTGCGATGAGCAGTTTCGGCGCGGCGCAAAGCGCGCGCGCGATATTCACCCGCTGCTTCTGGCCACCTGAAAGCTGGGAAGGGTAGCGCGCGGCGAGCTCTGCCGAAAGCCCGACCTCGGCGAGAAGCTCAGCGGCTCGCCGCTTACGCTCGTCGGGAGGAAGGCGAGGCGCCGCGGCCTCGAGCACCTGTGTGACGATGCTCGCCACGCGACGCCGAGGATTGAGCGCGGATTGCGGGTCCTGGAAAACCATTTGCGCGGTCTCGATGCGGCGCCGGCGTGCCGTCTCGCTTCGATCCAAAGCGTCGCTGCCGCAAAGCTCGATCCGGCCCGCGCTCGGCGGTTCGAGCCCGATGATGAGCTTTGCGAGCGTCGACTTGCCGCTCCCGCTTTCGCCCACCACCCCGACGAACTCGTTCTCGGCGAGCGCGAAACTCACCTCGTCGATCGCGAGAACTTCGGTCTTGCCGAAGAGGCCGTGCCGCGAGCGATAACGTTTTTGTATTTTCTCGACGAGAAGGAGTGGTGCGGTGATTTTCGGCATCGCGGGCGCGGCTTGGTCCCCCGTCTTGATCTTGAGCGTCAATTCGGTCCGAAAGCACGCCGCCTCGCCGCCCTGCGCGGCCGCAAGAAGCTTCGGCTCCTCCTTGCGGCAGATCTCACCCGCATTCGGGCAACGGGGGGCGAAACGGCACCCCGCGAGCGTTTGAAGTGTCGTGAGCCCAGGCATTTCGCCGGGTAAGGTGAAGAGCTCCCGTGCCGGCGCCGAAAGCGAAGGCACGGCAAGCTGCAGGCAACGCGTATAGGGATGGAGAGGCGCGGAAAGAAGCTCCCGCGCTTCGCCTTTCTCGACCGCGCGGCCGGCATAGAGCACGAGAATCTCGTCGCAGAAATTCGCCGCGAGGCGTAAATCATGCGTGATGAACAAGAGAGACGCCCCATAGGCGTGGCGCATTTCGTCCATCAACGCGATGATCCGCGCCTGAATGGTCGCATCGAGTGCCGTGGTCGGCTCGTCGGCGATGACGAGCTTCGGCTTGCTGGCGAAGGCCATCGCGATAAGCACGCGTTGGCACATGCCTCCGGAAAGCTCGTGGGGGAACTGGCGCAAGAGCTCGGTGGCACGCGGCAGATGCACGGCTTCGAGCATGGCGCGCGCTTCCTCGCGCTGTCGCGCCTCGGACGAAATGCCGAGCCTTGCGAGGTGTTCCCCGAATTGCGCACCGATCGTCATGACGGGGTTCAAGGCGCTCAACGGCTCTTGCGGAATGAAGGCGATCTCGCGGCCCAGCAATGCGCGTCTCTCTTGCGTCGCCATGCCCACAAGATCGCGGCCCGCGAACGCAAGGGCGCCGCCAGCGACCGCAAAACCAGGCGGAAGGAGCTGCGCCACGGCACGTCCAATCATCGACTTGCCGGCTCCCGATTCACCGACGAGCCCGAGCACCTTGCCCGCCTCCAGCGTAAAGGAAATCCCCGCAAGAACCGGAAGCCGGCGCCCCTCGCGAAGCCGCGATTCGACGGCGAGATTCTCGGCCGCAAGGACGCTCGTGTTCACAGCTCGCGCGCCTGCAGCAAGCGGGGATCGAGCGTGCGCCGCAGCCCATCCCCCAGAAGGTTGAAGCCGAGCACGGTGAAAAATATGGCGAGCATGGGCAGCAGGAGATTCCAACCGGATTCGTAAATGGTCTGGCGCGCGTCGGCGATCATCTGCCCCCAGGCCGATTGATTGGCGCCGACGCTCATGCCGACGAAGGAGAGGATGGCCTCGACGATAACCGCGATTCCCATCTCGATGCTCAAAAGCGTGATCAGGAGCGGCAGGGTCGCGGGCAGAATCTCGCGCGTGAGGGTGCGCCAGTGGCTGAAGCCGACGAGCCGTGCGGCCGCGACATAATCCTGATGGCGCGTCACCAGGACCTCGGCGCGCAGCACGCGGCAAAAGCGCGTCCAGTCGACGAGCACGATAGCCAGGATGACGCTCGATATCCCGGCACCGAGGCCGGTCATCAGCACGAGAGACAGCACCACGGGGGGGAAGGACATCCACACATCGACGGCGCGTCCGATCAGCCAATCGAGCTTGCCGCCGAAATATCCGCCGAGATGCGCAAGCGTCGCCCCGACGAGCATCGCGCCCAACGATGCGAGGACGGCGACGGTCATCGCGACCCGCGCGCCATGCAGGAGTCGCGAGAGAACGTCGCGCCCGAGCGAATCTGTGCCGAGAAGGTAGGTCGGGTCGCCATCCACCGACCAGACCGGCGGCACCAGCGTGGCGACGAGATTTTGCTCCTGCGGATCGTGCGGCGCGAGGATCGGTGCGAAAAGCGCGCTGAACAGCACGATACCGACGAGCGCGGCGCCCACGAGCACGCGCCCGGAGCGCAAGAACCCGAGCGCCTTTTTCACGGGCCGGCTGCTCATCGAGCGCTCCTCAGGCGTGGATTGAGCACGAGATAGAGCCCATCGACGACGATGTTGATGATGAGGACGACGGCGGCGTAGGCGAGGGCAACGGCCTGGATGATCGGCAAATCGGCGTTGCGCACGGCGTCCACCATGAGGTTGCCGAGCCCCGGGTAAGAGTAGATCACCTCGATGAGGAGGGTGCCGCCGAAAAGGAAGCCGAACTGCACGCCCATCAAGGTCAAGGTTGGCAAGATCGCGTTCTTCAGCGCATGGCGCAAAAGGATGCGGCTTTCAG
>Ga0213876_10000537_pt1 | contig 28569 bp, 30 predicted proteins | sample BarmaccomBMRX_R9_FD_160113 | JGI IMG/M metagenome (GOLD analysis project Ga0213876, IMG submission 160113) | Root-associated microbial communities from Barbacenia macrantha in rupestrian grasslands, the National Park of Serra do Cipo, Brazil - RX_R9 | ecosystem: Host-associated > Plants > Roots... | reverse complement strand
GCAGGTCTCGGTGTCGGGCGCCGCATACCATGCGCCGCGCGACGGCCCGTTGAAGCGGTTCGGCGCGCGCGGCTTGGCGTAAGCGAAGCTCGCATTGATGAAGGCGGCGTGCGGCACGCCGTAGATCAGCTCCTTCGCGCCGATGCCTTCGATGCCGCGGTTCTGCGCCACCAGCCGGTTCGACGTCGCGCCTTCGATCTCGGCCAGCTCCTCGAGCTCCTTCGCGTCGTCGACGAGGGGCTTGAGCACGGACTCGCGCAAACGCGCCGTCGTCACCAGCCTCACGGTCTTGGCGAAGGCTTCGGTGACGACAGGCTGCCCCGCGAGCGCGCGCTCAGAGCCCGCCACGGACGGCATCGACATAGCGGCGGACATCCAGCATCAGCGGGATGCCGCCCTCGATCATGGCTGCGACGGGGGTCTTGTTTTCGAACAGCGGCCCCTTGTTGGCGAGGCGCGGCCAGCGATCGGCGGCGTCGTCGGCGAAGAGCAGGTGCAGGGCCTTGTAGATTCCGACCAGTGCCGAGACGCGGGTGAGCTGGTCCTGGTTCAAGGCTTCGCCGCGTCCGCCGCGCTTGATCCGGTCCCAGGTGCTGGGCGACACGGCCAGCAGCGCCGCGCAATCGCCGTTCGACAGCTCCCATTGGCCGGCCAGGGTCTGAAAGGCCTTCACGGCGGTCCCGGTCAGCCGCGCGCGGTCTTCCGGGGCTGAAAACGTCTGGATGTCGCCAGCCGCGGGCTGCGGCCAACCCGGCTGTATTGGGACCATGTTCATCTCCTGGTGTTAGGTAGCGCACCATTTGACGAAAGTCAACGGTACAAGTCGTGCTTTGTTCCGGCTTGGCTCGGGCGTATTGTCCGGCGTCTCTTGGCGCTGGGGAAACATGAGCCATTTGGTCATCGGAACCGGCTGCGGCGTGATGTTCGGGCTGTTGGCCGTCGGCCTGATGCTCCCGATGGAATTTCCGGACAAGAGGGCGGCGCTGCTGGGCGCATTCCTGAATCGGCTCTCCATCGGTGTTGCCATCGGCGCGGGCGTGAACGGGGCCGGCTGGCCGGGATGGATGGTCGGCCTCATGTTCGGAGTACTGATCAGTGCGGGCGACGCCGTTATCACCAAGGCCTATGTACCGATCCTCGGCTTGGGTGCCGTCGGCGGGGCCGTCATAGGCTTCGTCGTCGCGATGTGGGGCGGCTAGGCGGGCCGGAATTCGAACCGAGGCATTGCCGGCGGTTCGGGCCGGTCAATGGCCCAGCGCGATCGCCACCACCTGCTGCAGCACCGGGTCGGCCGCGGTCTGCACCGCCGGGATCGCGATCGCGATGTCGGGCACGACACCTCTGGGCTTCGGATCGCCGTTCGGCCGCACGATCAGGGCTTTGGGATAGCCGACCTGGATGCCGGTCACGGGCAGGGTGAATTTCTCCATCGCGCCATGGGCGGTGGCCATGTCCGAGGTCTCTTCGCCCAGCACGGTGCCGAACTTGTAGTCCTGCACCAGGGCCGCGACCGAAACGGTGTTGGAATAGGACTGGCGGTCGACCAGCAGGAACACCTTGCCCGTGTAGCGCTGGCCGCTGCGAGGCTCTGCCGGCTGCATCTCGAAATCGACCAGAGCGCCGTTCTTCGCACCTGCATACATGCGCGCATATTGGCGCGACACCGGGCCCGCGGCTTCGGCATCGTTCTTGATCCTGTCGGCATTGGCCGCGGTCGATTGCGGGCTGACGCGCACCTTGAACTGAGAGAAGAACTTGAACGGCCGCGTCGCGAACCAGGCGATCATCACGTCGCTGAACAGATTGTCGCCGCCGGGATTGCCGCGCAGGTCGACGATCAGCCGGTCGCATTTCGCGGCCAGGAACCTGGCGAACGACTCGTCGATGAAGCTCTTGAATCCCGCGACGTCCCATTCCTCCGCGCCGGTCTTGGCGTCGGCGTTGTAGAACGGGCCGGGTCTGAGATAGGCGACGTTGCCGGCCAGGATCTTCGCCTCGCGCATCGGCGTGTCGAGGTCGAGGGGCGCGGGTTGAGCCGCCGCGAAGGCCTTCATCTCGTCCAGCCTGCGCGCCGGCACGCGCAGCGAATAGGCCTTGCCGTCGCCGTGGCGCAGCGAAAGGTCGAAGCCGTCCACCGCGCCAAGCTCGACCCAGACATAGACCGCAAAATCGTATTCCATCAGCGAATGCGCCATATAGGGCGTCTCGGCAGAGACGTGGCGCTCGGCGCGCGCAAGCCAGTCGGCCATCGGCTGGCCGTTCATCGCCGCGATCTCGTCGCCCGGCACGACGGCGGCCTCGCCGCTCAGGTTCTGCGCGACGAACGTCCGCCCGTTCACCGCGCGGATGGACAGCGGGAAGGCCTTGCCGCCGCCTTTGCGATAGTCGCGCCACACCGCATAGTCGAAATCGACGCGAGTGTGGCCCATATGGGCAAGGGAAGCGAACTCCTCGAAGCGCAGCTCCGCCTCGAACCTGGTCATCGGCTTGTCGAGCCCGGCCTGGAACTTGGCATAGGCGCGGTCGAGCTCCGTCTTCGGCGTGAAGGCGGTGAGGTCGACATGCGCGGATTTGAGCCCGTCATACAGCGCGGCGAAATCGCCGCGCAGCTCCTTGGGCGTGAAGCGCCGCTCCTCGTCGGCGCGGGCGGCCGTGCTCGCGGTCATGGCCGCACCCGCAACGGCGCCCGACAGCGCCAAGGCCAATCCGATCACCGGTCCCATCATCAGCACGCGTCGCATCGTCAGCCCGCTCCCGCTCGTCGTCCGGGATGTAATTAGGCGCCCATCGCCTATGTTAGAAGCACCGGAAAGCTCCTTTTTTCCTGACGGGACCCCCGCCGTGGCGAAGGAAACCTTGAATTTGCACGGCTGGCGCGCGGATCGCCGCAGCGGGAGGCTGGAGCGCGACGGCGAAAGCCGCGGCCTCGAGCCCAAGGTGATGGAGCTGCTTTTCCTTCTCGGCGGCGAACCCGGCCGCGTCTTCAGCCGCGCGGAGATCGTGGCGGCGGTCTGGGCCGGCGCGCATGTCAACGAGGATGCGCTGGCGCGCTGCATCTTCAAGCTGCGCCGCGCGCTCGACGACGACACGCGCGCGCCGCGCTTCATCGAGACCATCCCCAAGCGCGGCTATCGCCTGATCGCGGACTGCGCGGACGACCGCGGCCTTCTCAGGCGCGCCGAGGAGTTCTATTTCCAGTTCACCCGCGCCGACAACGAAGCGGCGATCGTGCTCTACGAGCAGGCGCTGACGCGCGATCCGGACGACGTCGCGGCGCTTTCCGGTCTGGCCAACGGGCTGGTGCAGCGCGCGGTGCGCTGGCTGGACGTCGCCGAGGGCGAGGCGCCGCGCAGCAATCTCGGCCAAGCGCTCCGATCCGGCGTGCTGGCGACGCCGAAGGCGCATGCGCTGCTGGCCGAGGCGCAACGCCATGGCGAACGCGCTGTCGCGCGGGCGCCCGACGATCCGGCCGCGCTCAAGGCGCTCGGCCTGGCGATGGCGGCGATGCACCGCTTCGACGACGCGCGCCGTCTTTACGGCAGGGCGTTGGCCGCGGACTGCCAGGCGTGGGGCGTGCTCATCAACCTGGCCGATCTCGACGGGTTGGAGGGCCGCGATGCGGATGCGCTCCTGAAGCTCGAGCGCGCCTATTGCGCGATGGAGGCGCTCTATGAAGCCCAGGCCGTCACGATCCGTCCCTGGCACGCGGCCTTGGGAACGCTGATCGCGGATCGCTATCGGGCAGCGGGCGACGGGGCGCAGGCCGAAGGATGGTATCGCCGCGTGCTCGCGCGCGCTCCGCTGCACGAGGAAGCGACGGTGGGGCTGGCGACGGTGCTCGCGGACCGGGGCGATGCGGAAGCCGCGCGGGCGCTGTGCCGCGATCTCGTGGCGCGCGTCGGCAGCAGCGCCGCTTGCGCGCGCTTCCTCGGCTAAGGCTCCAGCTCGCTGTCCCAGTACAGATAGTCCGCCCAGGAATCGTGCAGGTAATTGGGCGGGAACTTGCGGCCGTTGTTGCGCAGCTCGGTGATCGTCGGCCGGTGCGGGCGCGTGCGCGGATGCATCTTGATCTGGTTGGGCAGCTTGCCGCCCTTGAGCAGGTTGCAGGGCGCGCAGGCCGTGACGACGTTCTCCCATGTCGTGCGTCCGCCGCGCGAGCGCGGGATGACGTGGTCGAAGGTCAAATCCTCGTCGAAGCCGCAATACTGGCATTCGAAGCTGTCGCGCAGGAACAGGTTGAACCGCGTGAAGGCGGGATTGCGCGCCGGCCGGACATAGGTCTTGAGCGAGACGACCGAGGGCAGCTTCATCTCGAAGCTCGGCGAATGGATCACGCGGTCGTATTCTTCCAGGATGGTTACGCGGTCCAGGAACACGGCCTTGATCGTGTCCTGCCAGGACCACAGCGAAAGCGGGAAGTAGCTGAGCGGCCGGTGATCGGCGTTCAGCACCAGCGCCGGGCAATTGTCGGGCAGTCGCGCGGCGGCTAACACGGTTGCACCCTTTGGAAGACGCGGCTCTCCTTTTGGCGGGCGAACTCTAGGCGCAAGCTCTCGAGCTGCCAAGCCGTGGCCCAGGGTAAGCGATTCGCTGTGACATTAGCGCGACGCGCCGCCGATTTCGGCCGGTTGGCGTTTCAGGAGGCCGCGGAACGCCATCGTCAGGTGAAGGCCGCCCAGCGCCAGCCCGCCCTCGTCGATGGAATGTCCGGCCCCGGATGAAATGTGCCACTGGACCGATGCGCCGGCCGCGCCAAGCCGCGTCGCGGCGTCGAAGACGGCGCCCACCGGGATGGTCTGGTCGCTGTCGCCGTGCACGAGCAGGATCGGCGGCGCCTCCGGCCCGAGCGCGGGGACCGCGCCGGCCAGCATCCCGGAATAGCCCACGATCGCCGCCACCCGGCGCCGCAGTCCGATGTGCAGCGCCATCATCGTGCCCTGGCTGAAGCCGACCAGCGCCAGCCGGTCGGGGGTCAGCTCCAGCCGCTTCAGCTCGCCGTCGAGGAACGCGTTCAGGCTCTCGGCCGCGCCTTCGACGCCGCGCGCCATCTCGGCCGGATCGATGCGCGAGATCGCAAACCACTGATAGCCCGTCGGCGCGCCCTGACACGGCTCGGGCGCGTTGGGCGCGACGAAGGCCGCGCTCGGCCACATGCGCTGCCACAACGGCGCCAGCCCGATCAGGTCGTTGCCGTCGGCGCCATAGCCGTGACACAGCACGACCAGATGCGTGGCGTTGCCGCGCGCGGGCGGAAGGCGCGGGCCGGAGAGCTGTCGCAGCGCCATTATTTTTTCTTCCGTTTTTTGAGATTGACGGGTTCGCGCTTCGCCGCGGCTTTGGATTCCGGGCTCGCGCGCTTCGCTTCGGCCTTGGCCGCCGCATCCGCCGCTTTCTTTTCCTGACGGATGGAATCTTCGTGATGCCAGAACAGCCGCGCGGCGACGGTGCGATAGGGGCGCCAGTCCTTGGCGAGCTTCTCCATGCGCTTCTCGTTCGGGCGCTTGCGCAAGCCGAAAGCGCGCGTGATCGCGGCCTGCAGTCCCACGTCGCCCACCGGCCAGACGTCGGCGCGGCCGAGCGACGACATCAGATAGATGTCCGCCGTCCACGGCCCGATGCCCTTGACCGCGGTCAGATGCGCGCGCGCTTCGTCGTCGGGCATCGTGCGCACGCGCTGCAGGTCGAGCGAGCCGTCCAGAATCGCGGCCGCGATGGTCTTCATGTGCTTCTGCTTGGGCGCCGACAATCCGCAGGCGCGCAAGGTCTCGGGCGCGGCGGCGATGACCTGTTCGGGGGCGAAGGGGGCGACCTTCGCCTTCACGCGGCCGAAGATCGTATCGGCCGCGGCGACGGAAAGCTGCTGGCTCACCACGATGGAGACCAGCGCCTCGAAGCCGTGGCGTCGCCGCGGCACGAAGGGCATCTCGCCCACGCGCATCGAGATCGCATGGAAGCGCGCATCGGCGGCGATCAGGCCGGCGATCGCCTCGTCGAGATGCGCTTTGGTCGCGATGCGGTGCGGTTTCGGCATGGGCGGGACAGTGTATGGTCGGCGGCATGATTGTCACGCGCTTCGCGCCGAGTCCAACCGGGTATCTGCACCTCGGCCATGCTTATGCGGCATTGTACGCGGCTGGCCGCGGCGACCGCTTCCTGCTGCGCATCGAGGACATCGATAGGGCGCGCGCGCGGCCCGAGTTCGAAGCGGCGATCGCGGAAGACCTCGCCTGGCTCGGCCTCGCATGGGAGACGCCGGTGCTGCGCCAGTCCGAGCGCGGCGCCGCCTATGCGCAAGCGCTGGCGCGGTTGGACGACGTCACCTATCGCTGCACCTGCACGCGCAAGGACATCGCGGCCGCGGGCGGCGCGCCGCATGGCGACGAAGGGCCGCTCTATCCCGGCACCTGCCGCGAGGCGCCCGCGCGCCCGGGCATGCCTTACGCGGTGCGGCTGAACGCGGCCAGGGCCGCGGCGAAAGTCGGGCCGCTGACGTTCGTCGAGCACGGTCGAACCGTCCCGGTCGATCCGTTGGCGCTCGGCGACGTCGTGCTGGCGCGCAAGGAGATGCCGGCCGCCTATCACCTGGCCGTCGTGGTCGACGATGCGCATCAGGGCGTCAACCTGGTGACGCGCGGCGAGGACCTGCTCGTGGCGACGCATGTGCAGCGTCTGTTGCAGGCGTTGCTCGGCCTTCGCGAACCGGCCTATGAGCACCACAAGCTCATCCTCGATGCCCAAGGGCGCAAATTCTCCAAGCGCTGTTCCTCGGCGACCCTGCGCGAGCTTCGCGCGAACGGCGTCACGCCGGCGGAGTTGCGCCGAAAATTCGAAATGTGAAACCGAAGGAAAGACCATGGCCCACCTGTTCGACGAATTCCGCCTGAAGGACGTGACGCTCAAGAACCGCATCGCGGTCTCGCCGATGTGCCAGTACTCGGCCGAGGACGGCGTGCCGAACGAATGGCACCGGGTGCATCTGGGCGCGCGCGCCATAGGCGGCGCCGGTCTGGTGATCGCGGAAGCGACGGCGGTCGCGCCGGAGGGGCGCATCACGCCGGGCTGCACGGGGTTGTGGAACGACGCGCAGGCCGAGGCCTTCGCGCCCATCGCCGCCTTCATCAAGCGCTATGCGGTGCCGGGCATCCAGATCGCCCATGCCGGCCGCAAGGCGTCGGCCAACCGCCCCTGGGAGGGAGACGACCACATGCGCGAGGACGATCCGCGCGCCTGGCAGCCGATCGGGCCGTCGGCGGTGGCCTTCGGCGCCAACCTGCCGCGCGTTCCGGCGGCGATGACCAAGGCCGACATCGCGCGCGTGCGCGAGGATTTCGTCAGCGCCGCGAAGCGTTCGCTCGCCGCCGGCTTCGAATGGCTGGAGCTGCATTTCGCGCACGGCTATCTGGGCCAGAGCTTCTTCTCGCCCATCGCCAACAAGCGCACCGACGAATACGGCGGCAGCTTCGAGAACCGCATCCGCTTCCTGACGGAGACTTTGTCGGCGGTGCGCAGCGTGTGGCCGGAGAAGTATCCGCTGACCGCGCGGCTGGGCGTGTCGGATTTCACGCCGGAAAGCCAGCCGCTCGAGGAAAGCATCGCGCTGGTCAGGCGCTTCAAGTCGCTCGGCTTGGATCTGATCGATGTCAGCGTCGGTTTCAATACGCCCGACGTCTCGGGCATGCCGTGGGGCCCGGCCTTCATGGCGCCGTTCGCTGAGCGCATCCGCCGCGAGGCCGAAATCCCGACCGCGGTCGGCTGGTTCGTCAGCGAGCCCGCGCAGGCCCAGGCCATCGTCGAGAGCGGCCAGGCCGATCTCGTCATGCTGGCGCGCGCCGAGCTCGGCGATCCCAACTGGACCTATCATGCGGCACAGGCTTTGGGCCGTCCCGAAGCGCACGCGGCCCTGCCGCCGCAATACGCCCATTGGCTCAGGCGATAGAGGTTGGCGCGCAGGTGGCGGCGTCGCTCAGGACGCGATAGCGGCCACCGCCGTCCTTCGGCGACACGATGCCACCCTGACGATGAACCACGCCAGCAGGGCGATGAAGACCGTCATCGTGCCGCCCTGCACCATACCGGCCAGCGGCGTTTGCGCAGGGTTGCCGGTGCGGCCGGCGAGCGAGAGCGCGCGGATGACGGGCACGCGCACGAACAGCTCGTTCACCAGCCCGCCGATCAGCAGGTAGTAGGTGATCAGCATCGAGACCGGATGCAGGTCGCCCACAGCGGGCGGCGCTGGCGCGAGGCCGCGTAAAATCCCAGCAGCAGGACGGCGAGCGTGAACACCGCCTCCCAATGGAACAGGCCGAAGACGCCGGGGCCGGATGAGAAGCGGCGGAAAGCCGGCTTTCTCGGGTCCTACCAGTCGTTCAGGATCGTATTATGGGAAAACCCGGCGTCCTGGGCCCAGCGCATCCACTGGGTGCGCAGCCGCATGGTCTCGACCGGGCTGCGGGTGCCCTGGCCGACGCCGAGGATCTGCAGCTCGGCGCAGCCCCGGAACGGATGGCCCTCCGGCGGCGGCAGGCGCGAGTCCTCGCGATTGAGGCGCGCATATTCCGAGTCCTCGATCCCGTCCGAAGCCAGGATCACCGTGGTCGGCATGCCCGAGCAGCCGATGCTCGAGACCGCGTTGTCGAGGAAGGCGACGATATTGGTCGAATCCTGCGCCACCCATTTGCCGCGCTGGACCAGAAGCGGCGTGCCGGAAACGAGCTTCTGGATCTCGGCGGCGACGTTCTCGGGCCGCGCCCGCGTCGAGATCACCGTGTCGAAATAGAAGGTGTTCGACGAGGCGTCGAAATTGCCGAAGGTGCGCACATGCACCTCGGAGGCGAAGCCCAGCTTCTTGACCTCGTTCGCGATGCGCACCGCGACCTTGGAGGCGAAGGCCGGGTTCTCGATCAGCGGATTGCTCTTGGAAAGGTCGAGCCCGATGATGATGCGCCGCGGCGCGACCGCGCCCGTGTCGCCGTCATAGGCGGCCTGGACCGCTTGCGGCGCCGCAGCGGACACGCGGTCGATCGCCTGCATGGTCAGCGCGCCGCCGGCCAGCCCCGCCGCGGCCACGAAGGCGAGCATCGCGTTCATCGGCTCAGTGCGCCTGCTGCTGGTCGGCGAGCTCCAGCAGGTGGAGCTGCGCGAACTGGCGGCGGCGATGCTGATAGTCCCGCGCGATGTGGAAGTTGCGCACGTTGTTCTCGACCGTCTGCATGTAGAGCGCCGCGACCGTGGTGACGATGAAGAATATCACGGAAGCGAAGGCAAGCCAGAACCAGGAATCCGCATTGGCGAGCGAGGTCTGCGAGATCTTGGGCAGGCCCAGGGAGACGCCTTCGCTCGCCCCCGTCATGCTGGCCTGGGTCACCTGATGCACCGCGGGCTGGACTTGTGCGTCCTGGCCGTCGTCGCTGGCATTGGTCGAATTGAAGAGCTGGTCGATGGAGCTCGAGCCCGGCTGGACGCCGTCGTCGCGCTGCTCGTGCTGGGCCGAGGTCGCGCCCGCCATGTTGTTGTAGGCGACGAGGTAACCCAGCCCGCCGATCATCACCAGGGCCAGGATGAAGCTCGCCACGATCATGGTGTTGCGGCCATAGGCGCCGGTGATCTTCAGCATGAAATGCACGATCAGCACGGCGAAGACGACCTGCAGGCTCTTGAACACGACCGAGCTCTGCAGCGCCGGCGGCACCTGCATGAACTCGTTGGCGAGCGCGCGCGTCCACACTTCGCGGATGATGTGATAGTCGACGAACATCGCGACCAGAAGGATCGTCAGCGCCAGGCCCGCCGCCACCAGATAAAGCGGGCGGTAGTGGGCGACCTGGCGGCTCTTCTCCATGTTGCGCGCGATGATGTCGGAATCGGTGCGCTGGCGGGTGTTCAGCGCCTCGTCCTCATCCTCCCCGTCGTCGAGCTCCTGTTTGCCCCAGGGAATCATCTTGGCGAAGGCGCCGGGCTTCTTGTGGCGGTGGGCGGCGACCCTCTCGCCGTGCTTGACCCAGTCGGGGCCCCAGCTCGGCTGGTCGACCGGCGTCTTCAGCCGCTCGACCAGCTGGGCGCGCATCCGCGCGCGCACCGCCGGCGTCATCGCCTCGACCTTGGCCAGCGATTGCGCCTCGACGTCGAACTCCTCCGGCGTCATGCCGTGCAGCAGGTCGGTCGAAAGCGCATGGCGGCGCGGCGGCCGGGGGCTTTCGTTCGGCCGGTCCTGTGCGGGACGTTCCTGCAGCTCGTCCTTCGGGGTGTAGTAGGCGATCATGGCGCTCCCCAGCGTGGTTAATCCCAAGTTAACGGCATTGTGAGACCCACCGTGTGACCGCGCCGCGCCTTGATCGTGTTACGCTCTGGGCGAATTTGAGGCGATTTGGTGTCGAGGGAACCGTGAAGCGTGTTTTGTTGTGCGCATTGCTGGCCGCATCGCCGGCCTTTGCGGGCCCGAAGGAAGACATCGCCGCCGCCGACAAGGCGTTCTCGGCGCTGTCGGTCGAGCAAGGCAGCAACATCGCCTTCCTCAGCTATCTGGCCGACGACGGGCGGCTGTTCGGCACCGGCGGACAGCCGCCGATATACGGCAAGGCGGCGGCGGTCGAGCGGTTCAAGACCTCGAGCAACGGCGATCCCAAGACCAACGTGCTGTCCTGGGCGCCTGACAATGTCGAGGTATCGGCCGACGGCGGCCTCGGCTACAGCGACGGGCGCTGGACCTTCGTGAGCCCGACCGTGAAGCTCACCGGCCATTACCTGACGGTGTGGCGCAAGGTCGGCGATGCCTGGAAGGTCGCCGCCGACATCGGCACGACCGATCCGCAGAAGTAGCGCGCTGTCATTCCCGGCGAGGATCGCTCGCTTGCGAGCGGTCCAGAGAAGGGAGTCCAGCGTCGGCGCGTCGTGTCCGACGAATTCCGGCTGGATCCCCTTCCCTCGCATCGACGCATCCATACGCTGTCGCTATGGACCGCCGACGCTCGCCGGGGATGACAATTAGGGCTTCGCCAGCGCGATCACCCGCGTGAGGATGGCGTTGACGTCGTAGTCCTTGGGGCTGAAGACCAGCGCGATGCCGGCGTCCTTCAGTGCCGCCTCGTCCGCGGCGGGGATGATGCCGCCGGCGACGACCTTCACGTCGGACAGGCCCGCCGTCTTGAGGCCGTCGACCACCTCGCGCGCCAAGGGCACGTGGCTGCCCGACAGGATCGACAGCCCGATCAGATGCGGCTTGTGCTCGCGCGCCGCCGCCACGATCTCGCCCGGCGACAGGCGGATGCCGTCATAGACGACGGCCATGCCGGCATCGCGGGCGCGGATCGCGATCTGCTCGGCGCCGTTGGAATGTCCGTCCAGCCCGGGCTTGGCGACCAGGAAGGTGAGCGTGCGGCCGAGGCGTCCCGAGACGCGCTCGACCTCGTCGCGCAACAGCCCGATGCGCTCGTCGTTGCGCGCCGGGCCCGAAGCCGCAACGCCGGTCGGCGCGCGGTACTCGCCGAAGACCTTGCGAAGCGTGCCCGCCCATTCGCCGGTGGTGACGCCCGCCTTGGCGCAGGCGATGGAGGGCGGCATCAGGTTGTCGTCGCCGCGCGCGGCCTGCTCCAGCGTCGCCAGCGTCTGCGCGACGGCATCCGCATCGCGCGACGCGCGCCATTCCTGAAGGCGCGCGATCTGCTCCGTTTCGGCCGAGGGATCGACGGTGACGAAGGTGCCTTCGCCTGCGGTCAAGGGCGACGGCTCGGTCTCGCGATAGGCATTGACGCCGACGCGCACCTCTTCGCCGCGCTCGATGGCTTCCAGCCGCGCCGCGTTGGAGGCGACCAGCCGCTCCTTCATGTATTCGAGGGCCTGTTGCGAAGCAGCGCCGCCCATCTCTTCTATGCGCGCGATCTCGGCGCGGATCTGCTCGGTCAACTGCGCCACGCGCGCCTCGATCACGGTCGAGCCGTCGAAGATGTCGCCGTATTCCAGCATGTCGGTCTCGAAGGCCGCGATCTGCTGCAGGCGCAGCGACCATTGCTGGTCCCAGGGACGCGGCAGACCCAGCGCCTCGTTCCACGCCGGAAGCTGGATGGCGCGGGCGCGCGCGTTTTTGCTCAGGCTCACGCCCAGCAATCCGAACAGCACGCGATAGACGTTGTTCTCGGGCTGCTGCTCGGTCAGCCCCAGCGAGTTCACCTGCACGCCATAGCGGAACAGCCGCAGCTTCGGATCTGTGACGCCGTAGCGCTCACGCGCGATTTCGTCCCACAGCCCCGCCATCGCGCGCAGCTTGCAGACCTCGGTGATGAACCTGACACCCGAATTGACGAAGAACGAGATGCGTCCCACCGCCTGCGGAAAGGCATCGGCCGCGATGGTCTTGCGCGCGGCGTCGAGGACCGCGATGGCCGCGGCGAGCGCGAAGGCGGCTTCTTCGACCGCATCGGCCCCAGCCTCCTGCAGGTGATAGGAGCACAGGTTGATCGGGTTCCACTTCGGCATCTGGGCGGTAGAGAACGCGATCGTGTCGGTGGTCAGGCGCAGCGCGGGCTTGGGCGGGAAGATGTATGTCCCGCGCGCCAGGTACTCCTTGATGATGTCGTTCTGCGTCGTGCCTTGCAGGCTGGCGCGGGGCACGCCCTGCTCGTCGGCCAGCGCGACGTACAGCGCCATCAGCCACGCCGCCGGCGCGTTGATGGTCATCGAGGTGTTCATGCGCTCGAGCGGCAGGCCTTCGAACAGAGCGCGCATGTCGCCCAGGTGGCTGATGGGCACGCCGACCTTGCCGACCTCGCCCTTGGCCAGCGGCTCGTCGCTGTCGTAGCCCGTCTGGGTCGGCAGGTCGAAGGCGACCGACAGCCCGGTCTGCCCCTTGCCCAGATTGGCGCGATAGAGCGCGTTCGAGGCGGCAGCGCTCGAATGGCCGGCATAGGTGCGGAAAATCCAGGGCTTGTCGCGGCTCATGGGTGAACAACGCTACACAGCTTTTGCGGTGGCTCGCAAATCCGGGGCAGAATGGCGGCGCAGTTTCGGGTCTTGGGAATCATGCGTCTCGCTCTCGCCTTCGCCCTCGTCGCCACCGCCGCGCTCGCCGCCGTCTCGCCGGCGGAGAAGGAGTGGCGTGCCGGGATCGACGACGCCAACAGGCATTTCTCGGCCGATCCGCATGCCATCCTGAAGATCCAGGACGCGGCCTATATGCGCAACGGCGACACCTATTCGCTCATCGGCGTGAAGGAGAAGCCCGAGACCTATCGCTGGGAGAAGGGCTCCAATGCCAAGGCCGCGCTGATCGCGGGCGTGCGCGACGGCCAGCCCTTCGTGATGTTCAATAAGCATCTCTATGCCGAGAAGGACATCAACAAAGGCATCCTGGTCGATATCGGCGTCGACGTGCGCGGCGAGAAGACCCAGGTCGATGCCGGCGTCATCGGCGCCAGGCTGTGGGTCTACAACCAGGACAATCCGGCGGCGAAGGCGTTCAAGGGGCTGGTCTACTATCCCTACGACCCGTCCTATGTCGTGACTGCGACCTTCAAGCCCGATCCCAAGCTGCCCAAGCGCATCTTCCGCACCTCGCGCGGCACCGACAAGCAGTTCTATCACGCAGGCGACGCGACCTTCACGCTCAAGGGCAAGACCTTCACCCTGCCGCTTTTCGCCGGCGACAACGACCCGAAGAAGATCGACTCGTTCTCGGCCTTCTTCACCGACGGGCTGACGGGCAAGGAGACTTACGGCGCGGGCCGCTATATCGACATCGAGAAGTTCGGCGCCTTTCCGCCCAAGACCTTCAGGATGGATTTCAACTACGCCTACAATCCGAATTGCGCGCGCTCGGCCTTCTACGCCTGTCCCTATGCGGTCGATAACATCGCGATGGAGGTGCGCGCGGGCGAGAAGGACCCGCACAAGTTCGGCAATCTTCATTAGGTATGGGGCGCACTGATTGAAGGCAAAGCTCCGTTCCCCCAGCGAGCAGCGCGAGGCCGACCGGGCCCGCGCCAGGCGCGCCGCGCTCAAGGCGCTCAAGAAGGCGAAGAAGGCGGCGGAGCAAACGAACGTGAAGCTCTCCGACTGGGAGGGCGAGTTCTTAGGCTCGGTCGAGGGGCGGGTGGAGCGCTATGGCCGCGCCTTTCGCGACCCTGAAAAGGGCGCGCCCACCGCTGCCCTCTCCATGCTGCAAACGCAAAAACTCAAGGAGATCGTCGGCAAGGCCAAGGGGAAAAAGTCAGGCTTTCAGCGGAAATCGCGGTTCGGACAAACAATTTAATTTCGTAGCCGTCGCGTCCCTGTTAATAAACAACCTAATTTCTATTGCGCCGCAGCAAAACTTTGGATCAAGTTCTGCGTTACGTGGGGCGTGAGCGGGGAGATCCAGATGTCTGCAGCGGCCAAGCCGGCACTCGAAGTCTACAAGGACCTTTACGAGATCGGCGAGATTCCGCCGCTCGGCCATGTGCCGCCCAAGATGTACGCCTGGGCGGTGCGCAAGGAACGCCACGGCCCGCCCGAAGACTCCATGCAGATCGAGGTCGTGCCCACCTGGGAGCTCGACAGCCACGACGTGCTCGTCCTCGTGATGGCGGCGGGCGTCAACTACAACGGCGTATGGGCGGCGCTCGGCACCCCGGTCTCGCCGATGGACAGCCACAAGAACCCCTACCATATCGCGGGCAGCGACGCGTCCGGCATCGTATGGGCGGTCGGCTCGAAGGTGACGCGCTGGAAGGTCGGCGACGAGGTCGTCGTCCACTGCAACCAGGACGACGGCGACGACGAGGAGTGCAATGGCGGCGACCCGATGTTCTCGCCGTCGCAGCGCATCTGGGGCTACGAGACGCCCGACGGCTCCTTCGCCCAGTTCGCGCGCGTGCAGGACCGTCAGTTGATGCCGCGTCCCAAGCATCTCTCCTGGGAAGAGGCCGCGTGCTACACGCTCACGCTGGCCACCACCTACCGCATGTTCTTCGGCCACAGGCCGCACATCCTGCGCCCCGGCCACAACGTGCTGATCTGGGGCGCCAGCGGCGGGCTCGGTTCCTTCGCGGTGCAGCTCTGCGCGGTCTCGGGCGCCAACGCCATCGGCGTCATCAGCGACGAGAGCAAGCGCGAGTTCGTCCTCTCGCTCGGCGCCAAGGCGGTGATCAACCGCAAGGATTTCAACTGCTGGGGCCAGATGCCCAAGGTCGGCTCCCCCGAATACGACGCCTGGACGAAAGAGGCGCGCAAGTTCGGCAAGGCGATCTGGGAGATCACCGGCAAGGGCAACGACGTCGACATGGTGTTCGAGCATCCGGGCGAGGCGACGTTCCCGGTCTCGTGCCTGGTGGTGAAGCGCGGCGGCATGGTCGTGTTTTGCGCCGGCACCACCGGCTACAACATCACCTTCGACGCGCGCTATGTTTGGATGCGCCAGAAACGCATCCAGGGCTCGCACTTCGCCAACCTGAAGCAGGCGAGCCAGGCCAACCGGCTGATGCTCGAGCGCCGCCTCGACCCCTGCATGTCGGAAGTCTTCTCGTGGGAAGACATCCCGCGCGCCCATACCAAGATGTGGAAGAACGAGCACCTGCCGGGCAACATGGCGGTGCTGGTCAACGCGCAGCAGCCGGGCTTGAAGACCTTCGAGGACGTGCTCGCAGGTTCCAAGCGGGCGTAGCGAGCACGCGCCGTTTCCGGCGGCATGGCCGGCACGCGTGCAGCTGGTCCAATTCCCGGCGGACTGCTTGCGATGCGTCGCGTTTGCGGCGCGCCGTTTTTGCGATTAACTGCGCCCCATGCGGTGGGGCTCCATCCGATACGCAGCTGTCGTCGTCGCGGCGTGGACGCTGGTCGCGCTCGCCTGGACGCCACCCACGTTCCTGGTGCAGTCGCTGGGCGGTCCGGTGCGTTTCACTGCGCTGCAGGTCTTCGCCGATGTCTGGCTGAGCTTCGTGCCGTGGATGGCGGCGACGCCGCTGATCTTCGCGCTCGGACGGCGCTATGCGCTGAGCGAAGGCCGCATCGTTGCGCCGCTCGCGGTCCATATCGCGGCCGGCATCGTGCTGGTGCCGGTGGTGACCGCGCTGGGCGTGACCCTGAGCCGGCTCGCGATGCAGGTGCCGGCGGGTCCGCTCAACATCCTGGGCGCGGTGCTCATCACCGCTTTCTACAGCGTGCCGACCTATGTCGCCGCCGTCGCGGTCGGGCAGGCGCTCGCCTTCTTCGAGCGTTACCGGCTGCGCGAGCGCCTGCTCGCCCGCGCCGAGCTGCGCGCGCTGCAGGCCCAGCTCAATCCGCATTTCCTGTTCAATGCGCTGAACGCGATCTCGGCGCTCGGCTATCGCGACGCCGAGCGCGCCGACGAAGCGCTGACCAAGCTGGCGGCGATCCTGCGCATCTCGCTTCAGGAGCGGCCCGAGCTCGTCGCGCTCAAGGACGAGATCGCCTTCGCGCAGGACTATCTGGGCCTCTATGCGCTGCTCCTGCCCGGCCGGACGATGCTGATGATCGAGGTCGAGCCCGCGGCCTGGGACGCCGCGGTGCCCGCTCTGCTGCTGCAGCCGCTGGTCGAGAACGCGCTGCTGCACGGTCTCGCCAAGCTCCAGGCGGGACGATTGAAGATCGCGGCGAAGCGCGACGGCGACCGGCTGTCGCTCAATCTGCACAACGATGCGCCGCGCGACGCCGCGCCCTCCGACGGTAAGGTGGCGGGATCGGGCATCGGCCTTGCCAATACGCGCGAGCGGCTGCGCGTGCTGTTCGGCGGCGCCGCGCGGATGCGCTTCGTGCGCAATGCCGACGATGCCCTGATCGAGATCGACCTGCCCTATCGCGAGGCGGAGCCGTGAAAACGATCCGCGCGGTCATCGTCGACGACGTCGAGCTCGCCCGCGAGCGCGTGCGCCAATACCTGGCGGGCGAAGACGACGTCGAGGTGGTGGGCGAGGCCGGCACGGGCGCCGAAGCGGTCCGGCTGATCGCGCGGCTCATGCCCGATCTGGCGTTCCTCGACGTGCAGCTTCCCGATTTCGACGGCTTCGCGGTCGCGGCGAGGCTGCCGGTCGCGCCGGTGATCGTCTACCTCACCGCGCATGACGACCAGGCGCTCAAGGCCTTCGAGGCGGGCGCCCTCGACTATCTCATCAAGCCCTTCGACCGCGAGCGCTTCGGGCGCGCGCTCAATCGCGCCAGGATGCAGATCGGGCTCAAGGGCGGCGCGCCGGTGCCGGCGGCGGAATACGTCAAGCGGCTGGCGATCAAGGACAAGGACCGCACCGACGTCGTGGCGACGTCCGAGGTCGATTACATCGACGTCGCCGGGCACTATCTCTGCGTCCATGTAGGCCCGCAGGTGCATCTGATCCGCGGCTCGCTCGGCGACCTGGAAGAGAAGCTCGACCCGGCCGAGTTCGCGCGCATCCACCGTTCCGCCATCGTGCGGCTCGACCGCGTGAAGTCGCTGGTGGCGCGCCGCAACGGCGACAGCGACCTGTGGCTGGCCGACGGCGCCAAGCTCCTGATGAGCCGCAACTACGGCGAGGCGGTGCGCAAAAGATTGGGCGGCGCCTGATTTCGCACCGTTCGCGCCGTCCCAAGCACCGTTGGCGCCATTGCCCCTTGGGGCCTCGCGGTTTTCCGCTTACCTGCCCACCGCAACGCCAACCGGGCCAGGACCTCATGCGCCTCACCATCGCCGCTCTCGTGCTCAGCACCACATGCGCTTTCGCCGGCGGCTTCGTCGTCAAGGATGTGCGCGTCTTCGACGGCGACAGGACCATCGAGAAGACCGACGTCGCAGTGCGCGACGGCCGCATCGTTTCCGTCGGCAGCGGCGTCGCGTCGCGCGGGCTCGAAACGATCGAGGGCAGGGGCAAGACCTTGCTGCCGGGCCTGATCGACGCGCATGTCCACGTCTTTCCCGGTGCGCAGCAGGACGCCTTGCGCTTCGGCGTCACCACCGAGCTCGACATGTTCTCGATGCTGCCGTTCCTGAAGGATTGGCAGGAGCAGCGCCGCTCGCTGCGCCGCACCTCCGGTGCCGATACCTGGAGCGCCGGCATCGGCGTCACCGCGCCCGGCGGGCATCCGACCGAGATGAGCGGGCCGTTCACCGTTCCCGTGCTGGCGCCGGGCGACGACGCGCGCGCCTTCGTCGACAAGCGCGTCAAGGAGGGCTCGGACTACATCAAGGTCATCATCGAGGACCTGGCCGAATATCCCGGCCGCGCGCCGATGCCGACCTTGAGCCGCGACCAGGTCTGCGCGGTGGTCTCCGCCGCCCATGCCGACGGCAAGATGGCGGTCGTGCATGTCCAGACCGAGGCGGCGGCGCGCGAGGCGATGGACTGCGGCGCCGACGGTCTCGCTCATCTCTATCCCGACAGGCCAGCCGACCCGGTCATGGTGGCCCAGGTCAAGGCGCACGGCATGTTCATCGAGACCACGGCCGCGGTCTGGGCCGGCGCCTCGGGCACCGGCATGGCCGACAAGCTCGCCGCCGATCCGCGCGTCGCCCTCTATCTCTCGCAGGCGCAGCTGCGCTCGCTCGCCTATCGCGGCAAGACGACGATGCCGGATTTCTTCTCCAACGCGCTCGCCAGCATCCGCCGCTATCACGCGGCGGGCGTGCCGCTGCTGGCCAGCACCGACGCGCCGAACCCCTCGACCGCGCATGGCGTGTCGCTGCACGAGGAGCTGCAGATCTACGTCCAGGCCGGCTACACGCCCGCAGAGGCGCTGCATGCCGCGACCGGGGCGCCCGCGGACGTCTTCCATCTGGGCGACCGCGGGCGGATCAGGAAAGGCGACCGCGCCGACCTGGTGCTGGTCGACGGCGATCCGACGCGCGACATCGCCGACACGCTCTCGATCGAGCGCATCTGGAAGAATGGCTTCGCGGTCGACCGCGCGCCGAAGGAGATCAGGCGTTGAAACGCGCGCCGAAGGAGGCCAGGCGTTGAAAGAAGCGGCACGTTGAGCCTACTCGCCGCCGCCGTTCAGCCAATGCACCTTGTCGAGCTCGGCCTTGTGCTGCTTGTAGAAGGCGATCTGGGCGGGCGAGACGCGGTCGGCGAGCTTGGGCGCGGCGGAGGGATAGAGCACGCACATCCCGCATCCATCAGCGCGAAGGGCATCACCACCACGTCATGGGCGGTCAGGCCATGCTTCTTGAACAGCGCCATGGCGCCGGGCATCGCGCTCATCCGCGCTTCCATCTCGGCGATGGACTTGGAGTCTTCGGCGCCATGCATCTGCTTGTCCATGCCCGGCATCTTGTGCGCGTCGTCCATGGCGGCCTGCATCGCGGTCACCTTGTCCATGGAGAGGGAATAGCTTTTGAGCGCCGCGAGGTCGGCCGGCGACAGGTCGTTCTTGGCAAAGGCGGGCGAGGCGAAGGCGAGGCTTGCGGCAATGCACAGGACGGCGGCTCTCATGGGCTCTCTCTCCAAATGGGGTGCGCGATTGAAGCCGAAAGGCCTTGGGGAACGCAACCGGGACCAAGATTTGCCTTGGATGCGAAGGGCGCCATAGCATGGCTGAAGACGTTCCCGAAGGATGACGATGCAGACGCTTCTCCCGCACCTGATCGCCCGTTGCGAGGAGGCGGTGCTGGTCGCCGAAGGCTTGCTTGCCGCCGCCAAGGACAGCGTGGCGCGCGCCGTGCCCTCGCGCGAGGCGCTCGACCGGCATCAGCGCGCGGCGCATGCGCTGGCCTGGACCGCGACCTATGTCGAGTCCTTGCGCCAGATGGCGCGCTGGGCCCGGCGCCTCGAGCGCGAGGCGCGGCTGGGCGAGATCGAGCAGCTGATCCTCCAGGCCGCGTTCGGCGAATATCTGGCGCAACTGGCGGGCGGCATCCCCATGAGCCAAAGCGAGATCGTGCGTCCGCGCGACATGGGCCTCGACGACGACGTGGCCGCGGGCTTCTGGACGCCGACGGTCAAGGAGCTGGTGGACGTCGGAACGCTGCGTGAAACGCGCCAGGCGATCGCGGACCATCTGGCCGCCCATGCCGGCGCGATGGCAATAGGCGATCCCGGCCTCGACGAGACCATGGGCCTGGTGCGCGACCAGTTCTATCGCTTCGCCCAGGACAAGGTGGCGCCGCACGCCCATGGCTGGCATCTGCGCGACGAGCTGATCCCGCTCGACGTGGTGGAGCAGATGAGCCAGCTCGGCGTCTTCGGCCTGACGGTGCCGGAGGAGTATGGCGGCGCGGGGCTGCCCAAGACCGCCATGTGCGTGGTGTCCGAGGAATTGAGCCGCGCCTATATCGGCGTCGGCTCGCTCGGCACGCGCTCCGAGATCGCGGCCGAGCTCATTCTGTCGGGCGGCACCCGGGAGCAGCGCGAGCGCTGGCTGCCCTTGATCGCGCACGGCACCAAGCTTCCGACGGCGGTGTTCACCGAGCCCGACGTCGGCTCGGACCTGGGCAGCCTGCGCACCCGCGCGGTGCGAGAAGGCGACGCGTACAAGATCACCGGCAACAAGACCTGGATCACCCATGCCGCGCGCGCCGACGTGATGACCCTGCTGGCGCGCACCGATCCCAACACATCCGACTATCGCGGTCTCTCGATGTTCGTCGCCGAGAAGCCGCGCGGCACGGACGCCGATCCGTTTCCGGCAAAGGGCATGTCGGGCGGCGAGATCGGCGTGCTCGGCTATCGCGGCATGAAGGAGTTCGAGATCGGTTTCGACGGCTTCGAGGTGCCGGCGGCCGATCTTCTGGGCAGCGAGGAGAACCAGGGCTTCAAGCAGCTGATGCAGACCTTCGAAAGCGCGCGCATCCAGACCGCTTCGCGCGCCATCGGGGTCGCGCTTTCGGCGATGGATGTCGGGCTTTCCTATGCTCTCGACAGGAAGCAGGGCGGCCAGCGCATCTTCAATTACCCGCGCGTCGCCGACAAGCTCGCGATGATGGCGGTGGAGATCGCGATCGCGCGCCAGCTTTCCTATCACGCCGCGCGTGAGAAAGACGAGGGCCGGCGCTGCGATCTCGAAGCCGGCATGGCAAAGCTGCTCGCCGCGCGCGTCGCCTGGGCGGCGGCCGACAACGCCGTGCAAATCCATGGCGGCAACGGCTTCGCGCTGGAATATCCGGTGAGCCGCATCCTGTGCGACGCGCGCATCCTGAACATCTTCGAAGGCGCGGCCGAGATCCAGGCACAGGTCATCGCGCGGCGCCTGTTGGAAGACCGGAGCAATCGATGAGCGACGCACACCCGATCGACCGCCTCTATGCGACCATCGCCTCGCGCAAGCGCGCCGATCCCAAGCGCTCCTATACCGCGCAGCTGATGAAGCGCGGCACCGCGCAATGCGCCAAGAAGCTGGGCGAGGAAGGCGTCGAGGCCGCGCTCGCCGCCGTCGCCGGCACGAAGAAGGAGCTGATCGACGAATCCGCCGACGTGCTGTTCCATCTGCTGGTGGTGTGGGCCGCGCGCGGCATCAAGCCGAAAGCGGTCTATGACGCGCTGGCGCAGCGCGAGGGACGCTCGGGGCTGGCGGAGAAGAAGGCGCGCAAGAAGCGCAAGTGATCGGCGGCACAAAGCGGCAATCGCGCAGCGACGCGATCGCGCACGCGGCGCGTTCAGTCTTCGTCGTCTTTTTCTTCGGCGAGGCTCTTGACCAGGTCGAGCACGCGCTTGCGCACCTTCGCGTCCTTGATGCGCATGAAGGCGAGGCTGAGCTGCAGGCCTTCGCCGCTGGAGACGAACTCCATCACCGGCGGAGAATCGTCGCTCTCCGAGAAGCCGCGCCCCTGACCCAGCTGGCTCGACACGTTTTCATAGAAGTAGTCGATCGGCACGCCAAGGATGCGCGCGACGTCGAACAGGCGTCCGGCGCCGATGCGGTTGACGCCCTTCTCGTATTTCTGCACCTGCTGGAAGGTGAGCCCGAGCAATTCGCCAAGACGTTCCTGGCTCATGCCAATGAGCATGCGCCGCAGTCGCACACGGCTGCCGACCTGTGCGTCGACCGGATTTGCATGTTTTTTCGGCAAGGGGTCTCTACACGGAAGTTATGCTTCGCTGAAGGGACCTTAACCGTGAATGGCTAGCCTAGAAAAGGTCTAAATGTGTCCGCGCTCCGTTCGCGCCCGTTTTTGTACAGCTAGGACGGCACCCACCACGCACGCTGCCAGTAAAAGAAAGAGCGCTAGTGGACCGCTGCGTGCAAAGGGCGGAGGCTCAATCGCTGCGGGTAGCGTCGAGTCGAGCGTGCCCATCGAATCGAGTTCCAGCCGCGCGCGCACGCGCCCGTAAGGATCGACGACCGCGGAGATTCCGGTGTTCGCCGCACGCACCACGGGTAGCCCCTGCTCGATTGCACGCGTTTGTGCGACCAGCAGATGCTGGCGCGGACCCGCCCATGGACCGAACCACGAATCGTCGGTGACGTTGATCAACCACCGTGGACGATCGTCGGCGACCACCGCGCCGGGAAAGAGAATCTCGTAGCAGACGAGCGGGCTGGCCGGCGGCGCGCCGGGCACATCGACCGTATGCGGACCATCGCCAGCCCCGAAGCTGCCCGCGACGCCGACGAGCTTCTTCAGCCCCAGCGCGCCCATCACGCTTTCGAGCGGAAGATACTCGCCGAAGGGCACGAGGTGGAACTTGTCGTAGACATCCACGAGCTGCCCGCCATGCCCGAAGATATAGAGGCTGTTGTAGTAATGCGCGCCGTCCGGCCCGCGCAGCGCGCGCACTGCGCCGGCGATCAGCACGCGGTCCTGGCCGGTGAGCACCGCGATCTCGTCGAGCGCGGTGGCCGAGCGCGTCAGCACGAAAGGCGGCGCCGCTTCCGGCCAAAGGATGTGCGTGGGCCGCGCCTTCGCCGGCGCATCGCTCAAGCTCAGCAGCCGGTCCCAGTTGCGCTCGATCAGCTCAGGTCTGTATTTGTCGGCCTGCGCGATGTTGGGCTGCACGATGCGCAAGCGCACCCCGTCGACGACGTCGTTCGACGCGGCGGCAAGACGGATCTCGCCGCCCAGGAACATCAGCGCGAACAGCGCCGTCATCGACAGCGGCAGCACGAAGCGGCGCGACGCGAGCTCAGCGAGCGAGGCGCCGAACAGGGTCGTGAGCAGGGTCAGCCCATAGATGCCGAACAGCGCCGCGCTCTGCATCACGCCCATCGACGCGCCCCAGCCGTAGCCGGCGAGATTCCACGGGAAGCCCGTCAGGATGTGTCCGCGCAGCCATTCCGTCAGCGACAGCGCGGCGGTCAGCACGAAGATGCGCGATGCGCCATCGTGCCAGAAGCGCTGCGCCAGCGCGGCGCCGGCGGCGAAGAACAGCGCGAGCCCGCCGGGGAACAGCACCGCCACGAAGGGGATCTGCCATTCGTGCTCGGAAGCATCGACCAGGAAGGCGAAGCCGATCCAGTGAAGCCCCACCAGGAACTGGCCGAAGCCGAAGGCCCAGCCGATCCACGCCGCGCGGCGCATCGTGCCGGCGCCGTCGATCAAGAGCACGAGCGCGGCATATCCCAGAAGCAGCAGCGGGACGATCGCGAACGGCACGAAGCCCAGCGCCGACAGCGCGCCGGCCGCGAAGGCGATGCCGCGCGCGCGCCACGGCGAAAGCCCGCGCATCCAGCCTGCGAGACGATTCATGCGGTAAGGCCGTTCCGCGATGCGTGTGAGCCGGTTCATGCGGTGCCGCCGTGTTGGACTTTGCCCATGCGCCCCGGCGTCGTCACGCGGCGGGTGGCGCTTCGGAGGGCGGCGTCTCCGCAGACATGGTGCGGATGCGCAGCTTCTTCACGCGCCTGGGATCGGCTTCCAGCACCTCGAACTCGTAGCCGGCCGGATGGGCGACGATCTCGCCGCGCTGCGGCACGCGCCCCAGGAGATAGATGACGAGGCCGCCCAGCGTATCGATGTCCTCGGCCTCCTCGTCGTCTTCCAGCGCCAGCGACAAGCCGGTCTGGCTCTTGAAATCCTCCAGGTCGATGCGCGCATCGGCGATGAAGGCGCCGACCGGGTCGCGGCGCACGCTCGCTTCTTCCTCGTCGTGCTCGTCGGCGATGTCGCCCACGATCTCCTCGATAAGGTCCTCGATGGAGACGAGCCCGTCGGTGCCGCCATATTCGTCGATGACGAGGGCCAGCTGCATATGCGTCGTCTGCATCTTGACCAGCAGGTCCAGCACCGGCATCGACGGCGGCACGAAAAGCAGCGGCCGCTTGATCTGCGCGATCGAGGCGTCGCCCCAGCGATAGCTGCCGTCGCCCTTGGCTTCCATCAATCCGAGCACGTCCTTGATGTGGACGAGGCCCGTGGGATCGTCCAGCGTCTCGCGATAGACCGGCAGGCGCGAATGCTGCGCTTCCTTGAACAGCGCCACCAGCTCGCCCAGCGGTACGGTCTCGTCGGCGGCGATGATGTCGGCGCGCGGCACCATCACGTCGTCGACGCGCAGCTCGCCCACCTTGAGCAGGTTGGTGAACAGCAGCCGCTCCTGCGGCGTCAGCTCGCGCCCCTGCCGGTCGCTCTCCTCGATCACCTCTTCCAGGCTTTCGCGGATCGCGGCCGCGGCGCCGTCGCCGCGCAGCATCTGCGCCAGGCGCTTGAGGATGGATGGCGCTTTGTCGTCGTCGGCGACGGGGGCGTCGGTCATGGGATCGGATTCACGCGGCTTTGCTGGCATAGGGATCGTCGATGCCGAGCTCGCTCAGGATCTCGGTCTCGAGCGGCTCCATCACGCGCGCGGCGCGCGCGGTCTCGTGGTCGTAGCCCAGAAGATGCAGCACGCCGTGCACGGCCAGGTGCAGCGCGTGATCGGCGAAGCGCTTGTTCTGCGCGCGGGCTTCCTTCTCCGTCACCCCATAGGCGATGGCGACGTCGCCCAGATATTCGTCGCGCCGCGCCGGAAAGGACAGCACGTTGGTCGGCTTGTGCTTGCCGCGGAAGCTGCGGTTCAAGGTCTTCAGCCTGGCGTCGTTCGCGAGCAGGATGGTCAGCGCGCCCTTGGGATTGCCGCCGCGCGCGAGGCCAAGCTCTGCGGCGCGCTTCATGCGCGCGCTCAAGCCCCGCTTCCTGCGCCACTTCGGCTCCTCGATCATGAGCGTCACGCTCACGTCTGATCCTTCCGGCGCGCCAAGGTCCGCCCGACCCCCTGGTCCATGACGCCCTGACTGCTGTCCTCGGCCCTATTATAGGCGGCGACGATGCGCGTGACGAGGGCGTGGCGCACCACGTCCTTCTCGCCGAAGCGCGCGATCGCCGCACCCTCGACCTCGGCACAGATGTCCAGCGCCTGGTTCAACCCGTCGGCACCGCCCCCGGGCAGGTCGCTCTGGCTGGGATCGCCGGTCACCACCATGCGCGATTCCTCGCCCAGCCGCGTCAGGAACATCTTCATCTGCGCCGGCGTCACGTTCTGCGCCTCGTCCAGGATGATGAAGGCGCGCGCCAAGGTGCGGCCGCGCATGAAGGCGAGCGGGGCCACCTCGATCGTGCCCTGCTCCATCAGCTTCATGGCCTGCTCGCCCATCACGTCGAACAGCGCGTCGTAGAGCGGGCGCAGGTAGGGATCGATCTTCTCCTTCAGGTCGCCGGGCAGGAAGCCCAGCCGCTCGCCCGCTTCCAAGGCCGGGCGCGACAGGATCAGCCGCTCGACGCGGCGCTCGTAGAGCAGATGCGCGCCATAGGCCGCCGCAAGATAGGTCTTGCCGGTGCCCGCGGGCCCAATGCCGAAGACGAGCGGATGGGTGCGCATCAGGTCGAGATAGGCAAGCTGCCCCGGCGTGCGCGCCCGCGTCGTGCGCGACGCCCAGGTCTTGAGCGAGGGTGAGCCGAAGTTGCCGTTCTCGGCAGGGCGCGCCGGCCCCTCCAGCGCGAAATGGATCTCGGCATCGACGTCGGAAAGGCTGGCGCTCTCGCCCGCCTCGAGCCGGGCATAGAGCGCGCGCAGCACGGACGCCGCGCGGTCGCGCGCCTCGCTCGATCCTTCCAGCGCCACCAGGTTGCCGCGCGTCGCGACGCGCACGGCGAGCTTCTGCTCCAGGCGCGCGAAGTTCTTCTGATGCGCGCCGGCCAGCTCGGCCAGCAAATGATTGTTCGGAAATTCCAGCGTCACCTGCTCACGCGGCTGCGCCTTCTTCTTCGGAGTTGCGCTCACTGGGACAGAACGCCTTTCAGGCTGTTCGGCTGCGCCTCGACCACGGTGACGTCGCGCACCTGGCCGATCAGCGCCGCCGCGCCCTCGACATGCACCGGCTGCAGATAGGGCGAACGGCCGACCGCCTGGCCCTCGCGCCGTCCCGGCTTCTCGAACAGGACGCAGAGCGTGCGACCCTCGCAGGACTTGCCGAACGCCGCCTGCTGCTCGCTCAACAGCGCCTGCAACGCCGCCAACCGCGCCGATTTCACCTCTTCCGGGATCTGCTTGCGCGCGGCCGAGGCCGGGGTGCCGGGACGCTTGGAATATTTGAACGAGAAGGCCTGCGCATAGCCGACCTCGCGCACCAGCGTCATCGTATCGTCGAAGTCCTTGTCGCTCTCGCCCGGGAAGCCGACGATGAAGTCCGACGACAGCGCCAGGTCGGGCCGCGCCTCGCGCACGCGCTCGACGATGCGACGATAGTCGTCCGCGCTGTGCTGGCGGTTCATCGCCTCCAGGATCGCGTCCGATCCCGACTGCACGGGAAGATGCAGGTAAGGCATCAGCTGCGGCAGGTCGCGATGCGCCGCGATCAAGTCGTCCGTCATGTCGCGCGGATGGCTGGTCGTGTAGCGAAGGCGGGCCAAGCCGTCGATACGCGCCAAGGCGTGCAGCAGCCTGGCGAGCGTCCAATCGTCATGCGCGTAAGCATTGACGTTCTGGCCGAGCAGCGTGATCTCGCGCGCGCCCAGCTCGACCAGCCGGCGCGCCTCGTCGAGAACCTGCGCCGCGGGGCGCGAGAACTCGCCGCCGCGCGTATAGGGCACGACGCAGAAGGTGCAGAACTTGTCGCAGCCTTCCTGCACGGTCAGGAAGGCCGCCGGGCCTTCGACGCCGGTCTGCACGGGCAGCGCGTCGAACTTGTCCTCGACGGGAAAGTCGGTCTCGAGCGCCTGGCCGCCGGAGCGGGCGATCCTGGCGATCATCTCGGGCAGGCGATGATAGGACTGCGGCCCGACCACCAGGTCGACCGCGCTTTGGCGGCGCACGATCTCCTCGCCTTCCGCCTGGGCGACGCAGCCCGCGACCGCGATCATCATCCGCCCGCCGTCTTTCGCTTTCGCTTCCTTGAGCTTCTTCAGCTTGCCGAGCTCGGAATAGACCTTCTCGGCCGCCTTTTCGCGGATGTGGCAGGTGTTCAGGATCACCATGTCGGCGCCTTCGGCTGCATCGGCCGGGGCATAGCCCAGCGGCGCCAGCAGATCCGCCATCCGGGCGGAATCGTAGACGTTCATCTGGCAGCCGTAAGTCTTGACGTAGAGCGCTTTCATGGGGGGCGGGTTATGCGCTTTCGCGCCCGCCCAGGCAACGGTTCAGGGCTTGGGTATCTGGCAGCGGCAGCCGGATCGGAGCCGCGTCTCGCCGGCCGCGATGACGGCGTCATCATCAGCGTCTGGCGGCGGCAGATGTGCCGGGGAAGGTCGCGTTCAGGCCGCCGCCGGGGCGTCGGTCAGTCCCGCCAGCGCCTCGGCCTGGCCGCGGCGGATGATGGATTCCGCCCGCGCCGCCAAAGGCTTGCGGCCCCCCATCGCGTCCACCGTCATGGGCTCGTGGAAGGTGATGACCACGTCCACGGGGCCGGCGGTCACCGCCTCCCACAGATGCGGGATCAGGTCCATGTCGCCGTACCAGGCGAACAGCGGCCGGTTCTCGCGGCCCATCGGCAGGCCGTGGAAGCCGGTATAGGCCAGCGATACCGGCTGGACCGGGACATAGCGGACCGCCCCGTCGGTGCCGGTGCCCAGCTCGGACTCGGTCGCGCCCATCAGCGCGCTCTTGAAGGGCAGCACGCGGTTGCCGTCGTTCGACGTGCCTTCGGGGAACAGGACCAGCGCGTCGCCGGCCCGAAGCCGCTCGCGCAGCTCGTCGCGCGCCTGGCCGGTCTGGCTGCGGCGCTCGCGCTTGACGAAGACGGTTTCGTAGAGCCGCGCCATCAGGCCGAAGAAGAACCAGCCCTCGACCTCGCTCTTGGCGACGAAGGAGACGCGCGCCACGCCGCCGAGCGTGATGATATCGAGATACGAGGTGTGGTTGGCGACCATCAGCACGCCGCGGTCCTGCACGGGTCGGCCTATGACCGTGGCCTTGATGCCGAACAGCCGGCAAAGGAAGCGGCTGTAGCGCTGCGGCAGCGTCTTGCGCTGCTTCAACCTCAAGCGGATCGAGGTCCACTGCCACGGGATGATGACCAGCGCGGTCAGCGCGAAGACGAAAAGGATGCAGATGCCCCGCAGCGTCTGCATGTCAGCGGGCCGAAAGCGTGCGCATGTCAGCTGCCCGGCGCGTCTGCATCAGCGCGGCTGCTTCTTGCCCTTCGGCACGCCATAGAGCTCGAGGCGGTGGTCGACCAGCTCGAAGCCCAGCTCTTCCGCCACGCGGCGCTGCAGCGTCTCGATCTCCTCGTTGCGGAATTCGATGACGCTGCCCGACTGGATGTCGATCA
>Ga0213876_10000536_pt1 | contig 28637 bp, 22 predicted proteins | sample BarmaccomBMRX_R9_FD_160113 | JGI IMG/M metagenome (GOLD analysis project Ga0213876, IMG submission 160113) | Root-associated microbial communities from Barbacenia macrantha in rupestrian grasslands, the National Park of Serra do Cipo, Brazil - RX_R9 | ecosystem: Host-associated > Plants > Roots... | reverse complement strand
CGTCCTGATCACTTGTTTGATCCGCCCGGACGCCCGAAACACCCATCAGCAGCGCTAGAACGATGGTCAACCTCATGGCGCTTTCCATGAAAGACGATGACGTCGCGTTTGGCAAGCAAGACGAATCCCGGCCGAGACGGTGACCCTGGCCGGGTTTCCGGGCGCGTTCCGGCGGCGATGGGGCAGGGTGGCGGCGCCACGTCGCACCGCGCCGGGATAGCACATCTATAAAATAAATTACCTGGGGGCGGTGCGAGCTGAGCCGGGCGCCTGCTTCCGACGTTGCAAAACGGCCCCCGCACCCGCGGTGGCCGTATATGCAACCTTTGCTTCCTCAGAACTTCAGGGGTGCGGATTCGGAACACGCCCTACCCTTCCGTCAGGGTCGTAGCCTATACGACGGGCTGCCGCCTTCCAGCCTGCTTTGCCGTCGAATTTCTAACCGTTCAATTCTTTAGAGTAGTTATGGCACCCCTGGCAGGTCACGTTTGGGGCCGGTCTGCCCAGCCGCTACGGGCCATGCCGCTCGCGCGACGCCGGCTCAGCCCCGGCGGGTGTTGTCGAGGCGCAGGCGCCGGGACCCCCTGAGCCGACCTTCTACCGGGATAACTGTCTGGATGGTATTATACCATTCTCAGGAAGGTTGAGCCGGTCTTTGCCCCGGAAGGGCAGCAAGCCGGAAAACGGGCCGTCGGCCCCTCAGCGCTGACGGTCAATCAAAGGCCCGCGCGGGATCGGCCCTGCGACCCCCTTTCGCCTCGAAAAGCACGAGCCCCTGGCGGAGATCCCTCACCCGAGCAGGCCGGCCTCTTTAAAGCTGAAATAGCCCGGCTTACCGTTGCCGGCCACCCCGCAGATCAGGTGATCGAGCATCTGGATCTGCAGGAGACCCGCGGCTTCGCGAACTTTGCGGGTGAGCCGTAAATCGGCATCGCTGGGCGAGGGGTCGCCGGACGGGTGGTTATGGGCCAGGACAAAGGCGTAAGCGGAATGCGTAATCGCGGGCTTAAAAATCTCGCGCGGGTGGGCGAGGCTCTCGTTGACCGTTCCGCGGGAGACCTCGCGCACGGCGATCAGCCGGTAACGGGTGTCGAGCAGGACCACCCGCAGCGATTCCCGGTCGAGCAGACGAAACTCCTGCCAGAGGAGCTGATAGATGAGTTCGGGCGTGTCCAGGGCTCCGCCGAACGCCTTCTCTGTGGCCAGACGTGAACCCAGCCCGAATGCGGCGCTCAACTGAACCGCTTTTGCTTGGCCGACGCCGTGGTGCCCGGCGAGTTCAAGGGCGGGAGCGCGGGCCAGCTGGGCGAGGGACCCGTAATGCGCGAGCAGGTCCTGCGCGAGGGTCACCGCGTTCTTGCCGGAAACGCCTGTGCGCAAGAGGATCGCCAGGATTTCAGCATCCGTGAGGCTGTCGATTCCACGGGTCAAAAGTTTCTCCCGCGGCCTCTCCTGCGACGGCAATTCCTGGATCGTGACGTGGCGCATGCACTCAGAACACGCGCAAACGATGTTAGGCCACGGCGGCTAGCTGATCAACCGTATTCGACAAAAACGCGGCCACGTCCTGCAGGGCCACCGCATAACGGTTGCGCGCGAGGGGCTGAATTTCCGTCTGCGCCTCGATCACCATCTTTTTGGCCGTTTCCACGGCGCGCCGGAGACAACCCCGCCGCACCACCTCTTTCACGAGGTCCGCCAAGGCGTTTTCCGGCGTGGCGCGGAGCAAGATTTCGCTGAACTGCCGGTGTTCCTCACGGCTGGCCTCCTGCAGAAGGTAAAGAACGGGCAGGGTCAGCTTGCCTCGCCGGAGGTCAAGGCCGAGGGTCTTGCCGACGCTGTCCTCACTTCCGGCGAGGTCAAGGCAGTCATCGTACACCTGGTAGGCTGTGCCCAGCTTGAGCCCATACGTTTTCAAGGCCAGGACCAGGCCCGGATCCGCGTCGCTGACGTAGGCGCCGAGTTCCCCCGCCGCCGCAAACAGTGCAGCGGTCTTCATTTCAATGATGCGAAAATAATCGGGAATGGTCAGCTTAAGATCAAACCGGTGCCGCGTCTGAATGATTTCCCCTGAGCAAACGTTGCTGGCCGCCTCCGCGATCCGGCGGCAGATTTCGTTATCCGGGAAAGAGGCGGCAAGCTTTAACGCATGGGCAAAAAGGCAGTCCCCGAGTAGAACGGCCAGCGTGTTGCCCCATTTGGCATTGGTGGTCGGTTTCGAGCGCCGGATCTCCGCCCCGTCCATGATGTCGTCATGGACCAGGGTGGCCAGGTGGATAAGTTCAAGGATAACCGCCAGGTCCACGTGCCCGGACTCGAGGGGCCCCGTTGCCGCCCCGGCCAGAAGAACCAGAACCGGCCGCAGCCGTTTTCCGTTTGTGCCGCAGGCATAGGCGACGTAGTCTTCGATGGCCGGGTCAAAAGCACGGGCCTGCTCGCGGATGCGCTCTTCGACGGTAGCAAGCTGAGGTCGAATCAGCTCAACCGCATTCTGAAGCTTCGCCGCAGCGGAAGCGCGGAGAGCCGACCTTGTGAAAAGTATCACAAGGCCAGCCTAACAATAAACCCTCGCGAGTCAATTTATCGCGGGGTGCAAACTCTCAGCCCGCGACGGTCCGAAGCAACACGACCGGCCCCCGAACCGGCGCAACGGTCGCGGCGGAAACTGCCGGAACCAGGAAAAGGTCGCCCGCATTGAAAAGTCGCCCGCCACAACGCACGACACCCTGCGCGACCTGAAAGACGGCAAAATGACCCGGCTCATGTGCCCGCCGCTCCGTTTGCAGCTGCCATCGTTCCACGCGGAAATGCCGGCAATGGACCAGCTGTTCGCCTTCCGCCTGGCCGAGCCCGGGTTCGTGGTCGTCAAAATCGATCGCCGCAAGCGACTCGTCCACGTGCAGCCGGCGCGGCTTCCCATCAAGGCCGAGCCGGTTCCAATCGAAAACGCGGTAAGTGGTATCGCTGTTCTGTTGGATTTCGAAAATCACGTTTCCGGCGTCAATGGCGTGCAGCCGGCCACTCGGGATGAAAATAAATTCGCCGGCTCGCGTCGCCAGCCGGTGCAGGCAGTCCACCACCGAGCCGTCGGCCAGGGCCCGTTCAAACCCTTCCCGGGTGGTTCCGCCTTTCAGGCCGGAGTAGATGGCCGCTCCGGGGCTGGCCTGAACGAAATACCAGATTTCACATTTAGGCTCACCTGCGAGCTTTTGGGCTACGGCGGCCGGGGGATGCACCTGGACCGACAGCACCGTAGCCGCATCAAGGATCTTGACCAGCAGGGGGAAGCGCTCTCCGGCCAGGCCGGCTCCGAAAACCTCCGAGCGGCGCTCCTGCCATAATTCATGCAGCGTGGTGCCGGCCAGATCGCCGTGGTTCACAACGCTCTGCGCGTCGGCACGATCCACCAGCTCCCATGACTCCCCAATCGGCTTTTCGACCGGCAACTTGCGATTGAAAATCGTTCTCAGAGCGCGTCCGCCCCATACTCGAGGCATGTAAACCGGCGCGAACGTTAGGCACGATTCCATAAAAACTCCTAAAGAACGGACGAACAAGAGCGCGGTTGAATCATCATTTAAATCAAAATGTGAATCCACCGAATCTGGATTGAAAGGCGAGCCCAAAAATTTAACACTGAACCGCAAATGGCGCAGCCGTGGAAACACAATGGGTGGAACGAGGTTTTGGGGCTCATCTTCCTCGGCTTCGGTACCGTCCTGTTTCTTGCCCTGATCTCATACACGCCCAAGGATATTCCGTCCTGGATTTGGTTCAGTAACGAGAGTCCCGCCAACAATCCCGCCCAGAATTTGATCGGCCCGACCGGGGCGGTGATCGCCGGGTTTTTGTACATGACGGTCGGGGTGGCTTCCTACCTGGTAGTGTCGATTTTGCTCGGGTTTGGAGGGGCGAAACTTTTTTTCCCCGGGTTTCAGATCAGCAAACGCCTGTTATGGGCGCTGGTTTTCGTGGCCAGCGGGGCCTCAATGGCGCACCTGCAGCCTTGGTTCCTGCATTCGTTGACCTGGAAACACGAGTTTGTCGATCTGGGGCCGGGGGGCTGGGTGGGTTCCAACCTCGGCGGCAAGCTGTTCCAGTATGCGCTCGGCCAGATCGGTTCCGTCATTGCGCTCGCGATCGTTTACCTGGTCAGCCTGATCTGGCTTACCGGGATCCGGCCGGTCCTCGTGGTCAAACAACTGCTTCACGGAGCGCGTGACTGCCTCCTGCGCCTGAAGCAGGCCCGGGAGCGCCGGCGCCTGGCCGCCGCAGATGAGCGGGGCCGCCTGGAAGCGGATCAGAAGCGTATCCGGCGCGAGATCCGCAGGCAGGAAAAAGAGCTCAAGCGCAAAGGCGTGCCCGTGGGTGATCCGGCCGACGAAGGCGCCTACCCTGAACCCAAGATCATTGACACGTCGGCCGTAACGCCGGCGAAGGCTGGATTGTCTTTGGCCGACGCGAAAAACGGCAAACCCAAGGAGCCTTCCCTGCCGTTGCCCAGCCAGAATATCGAACACTACGAACTGCCGTCCGTCGACTTGCTGGCCCGGATCGACGTCGAGGTTCGCAAGGCGGCCGACCCGGCCGAACTCAAACAAACCCAAAGTACCCTGATCGATACCCTCAAGCAGTTTAACATTGAAGCCAGCCCGGGTGACATTACCCGGGGTCCGACCATCACTCGGTACGAGGTGTACCCGGCCCGCGGCGTGCGCGTGGATAAGATCTCCAGCCTGGAGCGCGATCTGGCGCGTGCCACCCGGGCGGAGCGCATCAACATCCTGGCCCCGATTCCCGGTAAAGACACCGTCGGCATCGAGATCGCCAATACGAAAAAAATCAAGGTGGTCCTCCGTGAGATCCTTGAGTCCGAAGAATGGGTGCACACCAGCTACCGCATCCCGATCGTGCTGGGAAAGGACGTGTACGGCAAGATCATCCTGGGCGACCTCGCCCAGATGCCGCATTGCCTCGTCGCCGGGACTACCGGCAGCGGCAAGAGCGTCTGCGTAAACGCGATCATCGCCAGCATGCTTTATCGCTTCAGGCCGGATGAACTGCGTTTTGTGATGATTGACCCCAAGGTCGTCGAGATGCAGGTCTACAACACCCTGCCGCACCTGGTGATGCCCGTCGTGACCGACCCGAAGAAAGTGCTGCTGGCCTTGCGGTGGGTCATCAATGAGATGGAGAACCGCTATAAAATTTTCGCCAAGGTCAACGTGCGTAACATCACGGGGTTCAATTCCCGGCCGAAACCCAAATCCCAGAAGGAGCTTGACGCCGAAAAGGCGGTCTCCATGGACCCGGATGAAGTCGCCCGCGACGATGGGGCGCTCCGAGGAACGGCGGAGCCGGCTCCCGTGCGCGTGCCGCGCGATGACGACCTGATTGTTCCCGACAAGATGCCTTTCGTGGTGGTTATCATCGATGAGTTGGCCGATCTGATGCAGACGGCTCCGGCTGACGTCGAGGCGGCCATTGCCCGGATCACCCAGATGGCGCGGGCAGCCGGCATTCACATGATCGTCGCCACCCAGACGCCCCGGGCTGACGTGGTCACCGGCGTGATCAAAGCCAATATCCCGACCAGAATCGCCTTCCAGGTTGCGTCTGCCCTCGATAGCCGGGTCATCCTCGATGAGAACGGCGCCGAGCGTCTCCTCGGGCAGGGAGACATGTTCTACCGGCCGCCGGGCACGTCGCGCCTCGTCCGATCCCAGGGCGTACTGGTCACCGACGAGGAAATCCGTGAGCTGGTCGATTTTGTGGGCGCCCAGGCCCTGCCGATGTTCGATCCCGACATCCAGAATCAGCTCGCCTCGGGCGGCAGCTCCGAGGAAGACGACGTCACCGAGGAAGACGAGGCCCTCGTCGAAAAGTGCCTCGACATTATCCGTCAGGAAAAACGGGCTTCCACTTCGATGCTGCAACGCCGGCTGCGCCTGGGTTACACCCGCGCAGCCCGGGTGGTTGACATCTTGGAACGGCGCGGCATTTTGGGTCCCGGAGAAGGCGCGAAACCCCGAGAAATTCTAATAGATTTAGACGCGCTAGTTTAGCTGGTATATATAACCCCCGTACCCAATCACGGTCGCCCGCACCCAAGGATAGGCGCCGGGCCCTTTTATGTCTTTATTACAGTCTGTTGCCATGGTTGAGACAGTTGGAACGAGGTTGCAGAACGCCCGCTTACAACGCGGGTGGGAAGTCGACCAAGTGGCGGAAATCACGAAAATCCGGCCGGAACGTGTTCTGGACCTTGAGGCCGATGATTACTCGGAATTTCCGAGCCTGGTCTATGCCAGGAGCTTTCTGGCAAAATACGCCGGCCTTCTCGGGGTCGATATTCGAAGCGAGTTGGACAATTTGCGGGTCAGCCAGTCAATCTCGCTGGTTGACTACCAATACCTGCGCTCCACGCCTCTTAAGGACGCGCCTGCCTCGCGACCGATCGAGCCGCGTGCCTTCCGGGTGCCGCCTCTGCTGGTGGCCTTCCTGGCGTTGACGGTGCTGGTCGGCCTGCCGGTTTTCGCGTACCTCGCGATCGGCCTGGCTCGTCTGCAGCCGCGTTATGCGGGCGAGTTGACGGTGCCGGCTGAGGCGGTCACCGGAGCGGTCGTTCCGGTGCCGGTGCAGCCTTCGCCGGCTGACACTCTACAATCCCTCGTTAAGGACGCCCCGTCCCCGGCTGGAATCGCGAGCGCAACGGCGCCCGCCAGGCCGCTGCGAACTTCACCGCCGACGACCGCGGATGCCGTCGCGGCGGCGGCGACCATCCCCAGCCCTTCACCGGTAACCGCGACGTCTCCGGGGCCGGATTTTTCGCCGGTTGCAGCGCTGGCTGGGCAGGGTTCGAACCCGGAAAACAGCCCGGATTCTGGCCGGTCGCAGGTCGTGGCCGCGGGGAGCCCCGCCGCCGCCACTGCGCCGGGCCCGGAGGCCAGTCCGGCGCCCGCGGAGGGTAAACGCCTGGAAGTTCGGGCCCTCCGGCGTACCTACATCAGGGTGGTCCGCGACCATCGCGGCTCCCAGCCGGTTTTCTCGGGCTACGCTTCGCCGAAGGCTGAGCCCATCGTCGTGGAGGGAAAACGCTTCTGGCTCAAAGTGTCAGACCGGCGGGCGGTGGAAATTCTTGAAGACGGGCAGGTTGTGCATGTGCGTTCCGCGAATATCGTAATCGACTGATTACGACGATTGATGGATACACTTTCTAAGCCCGGCGGCCCTGGCGCCGGTCCCGTTGCCGCCCCCGTAAAAGTTGGCATGATCAGCCTTGGTTGTGCCAAAAACCTCGTGGATGCGGAGATCATGCTCGGCGGCATTCGCTCCCGCGGCATGGAAATCACCTCAGACGCGGCCGACGCGGATGTGGTGATCGTGAACACCTGCGCCTTCATCGACTCAGCGAAGGAGGAATCGATTGAGGCGATCCTCGAGGCGCACCAGGAGCGAGGGTTGGCCAAAGGAGGAGGACAGAAGCTGATCGTCAGCGGTTGCATGGCGCAGCGTTTTTCCAGGGAACTCGCCGCCGAATTGCCCGAGGTCGACGCCTTCCTGGGCCTGGACCAGGTCGCTCAGGCCGGCGAGATCATCGAGCGGGTCCTCCGAACCGACAAACCGCGCCCGCAACCGCCCCTGAATTTCGTTACGCCGAAATCCCGATACCTTCCCGATTATGACACGCCCCGGTTTCGTCTGACGCCGTCCCACTACGCTTTCGTGAAGATTGCGGAGGGCTGCAATCATCCCTGCAGTTTCTGCGTCATTCCCCAGATGCGCGGCCGTCACCGGAGCCGCTCGATCGATTCCATTGAAGCGGAGGTTCGGCGGTTGACGGCGGAGGGGGTGAAGGAATTTAACTTGATCAGCCAGGACACGACCTATTTCGGGATGGATCGCTGGACTGAAAAGGCCGGGCCCCGGCAGCCCGTCGATTCGCGGCGGGGTCCGACCCTCAGCCGGCTTATCGAACGGCTCGATACGATTCCCGGTGATTTCTGGGTCCGCTTGCTCTACACGCATCCGGCCCACTGGAGCGATGAGTTGATCAGCACGATCGCGCAGAGCCGCCGCGTGATACCCTACATCGACATGCCTCTGCAGCATATCGACGGGGCGATGCTCGCGTCGATGCGCCGGGAAACGTCCCGGGAGCACATTGAAGACCTGATCGCGAGGCTGCGCGAGGGAATTCCCGGGCTTACCCTGCGAACCACATTTATCGTCGGTTTTCCCGGAGAGACGGATCAGCAATTTGAGACCCTGCTGGAATTCATCAGCCGGGTTCGCTTCGAACGGCTCGGCGTTTTCCTGTATTCGCAGGAGGAAGGGTCGCGCGCGGCGCGGATGCCCGACCAGGTTCCTCCGCCGATCAAGAAAGCGCGTTACCGCCGTGCGATGGCGCTGCAGCAGAGGATCGCGGCGGAAACGGCGGCCGCGAGGGTAGGGTCAAACCTGCGGGTGCTGGTGGACCAACCGCTCGTGGCGCGCACCATGGGCGATGCTCCCGAGGTTGACGCCAAGGTCTTGCTGGATCGGCCCGCCCCGGTCGGTGGCTTTGCCAGCGTCGTCGTAACCGGGACGCAGGTTTATGATCTCCGGGCTCGCCTGGCCTGAGCCCTGAACAGGCTATGGCCGTTCAACCGGACGAGCCGCGCCCGTAACGGCGCAGCGTAAGGTCCGCCGGATGCGTATTCGCGGAGCGCTTAAGTGCCCGGCGTGGCGGTTGGCTCCGTAACCGGAGTCGTTGCAGGCGTGATCGCGGGAGTGGCCATGGGGGTTGCCACAGGAGTGGCCATGGGGGTTGCCACCGGCGCCGGTGCGGGCGTCGTCAGCGGAGTGGTTGCAGGCGTCGCTTCCGGCGTCGCGGCCGGCGAAGGGCTCGCTTCCGGCGAAGGGCTGGCTTTCGCTTTCGCCGCGGTATTCGTCGTGGCGCGGTGGCGGTGGTGGCTTGCCGTTCGCCGGGATTTGCTGGTGCCGCCGGTCTCCTTCTTTATCGTACGCTCAGTGCTTTGCGCGCCGTGCTTGAGGGTTCGGCCGGTCGCCTGCGCACCGTGCTCAATGGTTCTACCTGTAGCCTTGGCACCTTTTTCCAAAGTGCGACCCGTGTTCTCAACCGGATTTTGCCCGTAAGCCGCCAGGGAGACCAGAAGTGCGAAAGCGATCGTGAGTGCGGAGCGTTTCATAACGGTCCTTTTGCAGTAGACGCATCGGCAAATAAAGACTATTCGGACGCATTGGCGCGATTGTTTGCTCCGCTGCCCTGCGCCTCCGCGTTTGCGCCGCGCGCGCAAAGGGAAAGACATGAGATTGGATTCGGACGTGACGCAAATTCCCTTCTTCGACCTGCGACGTCAGTTCGCCCGGTTGCGTTCTGACCTGATGGCTGAACTCGCTGCCGTCTGCGATGAACAAAGCTTTGTGCTGGGACCCTGGGTTCAAGCTTTCGAAAATCAGGTGAAAGCCGTGACGGGCACGTTACACGCATTCGGCGTCTCTTCCGGTACCGATGCGGAGTTGCTCATCCTGATGAGCCTGGGCCTCGGCCCCGGGGAGGCCGTCATCACCACGCCCCTCAGCTTCTTCTCCACCGCCGGTTGCATCGCGCGGGTCGGAGCGCGGCCCATCTTCGTGGATATCGATCCCCAGACGCTGAATTTGTCAGCCGACGCCTTGGAGGATTTTCTTACCTGCCGCTGTATCCTGACCTCGCGCGGATTGATGACCGATGGCGGCATGCGCGTTCGCGCCGTCATCCCGGTCCACCTGTTCGGCTTATGCGCGGATCTGGACCGGCTGCGAAACCTTTGTGACCGCTACGGGATCGCTCTGGTTGAGGATGCCGCCCAGGCTATTGGGGCCGTTTATCCCGGCCGGTCCGGACGGCGCCTGGCCGGATCGGTTGGCGATGCGGGATTCTTCAGCTTTTATCCGACCAAGAATCTGGGTGCGTTCGGGGATGCCGGCCTGGCGGTAACCTCCGATGATGAGATGGCCGACAAACTCCGCATCGGGCGCAATCACGGGATGGATCCCCGCTATTACCATCACACGATCGGCGGCAACTTTCGAATGGACGCCCTCCAGGCTGCCGTGCTGAGCCGGAAATTGCGCGACCTCGAACGCTGGTCGACGCGCCGGTGGCAGATTGCCCAGCGGTACCGGGAGGTTCTGGCCCCGATCGAGGGCCGGTTTTTGCAGTTGCCAGCCGAGCCTTACCGGGGTATCTTGGGAGCCTGCGGACATATTTATCACCAGTTTGTTGTCCGTAGCCCGAAACGCGATGCATTACGTGCTTTTCTGACCGAACGCGGGATTGGTACGGAGGTCTATTACCCGGTTGCCTTGCATCGGCAGCCTTGTTTCGCCAGCCTCGGCTACCAGTCCGGCGACCTTCCCGTGGCCGAACAAGCAGCGGGAGAGGTACTGGCGCTTCCGATCTTCCCTGAGTTGACGGAGGAAGAAGTCGAATGCGTCGCGCAGACAGTCTGCAGTTTCTTTTCCGATCTCTGAATGTTTGAAATTAAAGAAAAACCTCGCCAAGTCGAGAAAGCCCTTCTCGTCGGTGTTTATTCTGAACCCGCCCGGCAGCACGATGCCCGGAGTTTGCTGGATGAACTTGCCTCGCTCGTAGAAACGTTGGGACTTGAGGTGCTCGACCGGTTACTCGTCCGGGTCCCCGTGCCTTCGGCCCGTTGGTTTGTCGGGTCCGGCAAAGCGGAAGAAATCGCGGCACGCGCTCAGGCGCTGGGTGCCGATGTGATCGTATTTGACAACGAGTTACACCCCGCGCAACAGCGCAATTGGGAAGCCCTCGCCAAATTGGCGGTGATCGACCGCCAGGAAGTCATTCTTGATATTTTTGCGGGTCGCGCTCAGACCAAGGAAGCCCGATTGCAGGTTGATCTGGCCCGGCTGGAGTATTCGCTCCCGCGGCTGACGCGTGCCTGGGGCCACCTGGGCCGCCAAGCCGGCGGCGTTGGCGGTAAAGGTGAAGGCGAAACCCAGTTGGAAGCCGATCGCCGGCTGATCCGGCGGCAGATCGACCGTCTCAAGGAAGACCTTGAGCTGGTCCGCGCACGCCGCGCCACCCAGCGTAAATTGCGTGACCGGCTGCCCTTGCCCCCGCGATCGTCGGCTACACCAATGCCGGCAAGTCGTCCCTGCTGAAAACGCTGACCGGGGCGGATGTGCGGGTGGAAGACAAGCTGTTCGCAACGTTGGATCCGACCACCCGCAAAGTCGTGTTGCCCACCGGCCAAAGCCTGTTGCTGACCGATACCGTCGGTTTCGTCCGCAACCTGCCGCACCGGTTGGTGGAGGCTTTCAAAGCGACCCTGGAAGAGGCCGTGCTCGCCGATTTCCTGGTGCACGTTCTTGATGCCAGCCATCCGCAGGTCTACGACTTTTACGAGACGACCATGCGCGTACTCGAAGAGCTCGGGGCTGACAAAAAGCGGGTCGTCACGGTCCTGAACAAGGTCGATCTGGTGCCCGACCAGAGCACGCTGCACGTATTGCGGGTGCATTTCCCCGACGCCGTCTTTGTTTCAGCCGAGCACGGGGAAGGTCTGGATGAATTGCTGCACCGCATGGCTGACCTGTTGACGGGCCGGGTCCAACGGGTGGAATTGGCGTTGCCGTTGGAACGCGCCGACCTCCTTTCGCTCCTGCACCGGACCAGCAAAGTCCTGAGCCTGGAGTACCAGCCGTCCATCGCCAAGGTCGTCGCTTCCGTGTCGCCCAAGGTATTGGCCCGGGTCGCACCCTTTGTATTGCCGGGGCCGCCCGAGCTGCAACCCGCGGGCTGCCTCGACTCTCAGGCAGACTGATCCGGTCGTCTCTTCGTTGCGGCCGGGGAGGTTGCTGACATGTCACCCCGGCGCGGCGGTTCAACGCCGGCCGCGAGCCACCCCGGGCCAAAGCGCCGCGGCGCGAAGTTCAAGAGCCGAACCTGTCAGGGCGTCGCCGTCGGGGTTGCGCTCGGAGCGGCCGGTTCCGGCGCGGCCGGCGGCATGCCTTGACCGGGGCCCGGGATTCCAAGCGTCGCCTGGTTGGCGCTGACTTTCGCCTTTTCCCGGTCTATCTTGGCGGCCAACCCCCGGTTCTGGGTATCCAGGGCCAGCGCTTTCTGCCACAGGTTGATCGCCTGTGCGGGATTGCCCAATGCCTGGTAAGTGTCGCCAACGTGCTCTAAAACGACCGGATCCGCGGGTTTTAGCAGTTCTGCGGCACGCAAGAGCTCGACGAGCGCTTTGCCGTACTCGCCCCGTTTGTAGTAGAACCATCCCAGGCTGTCGAGGTACGCGCCGTTCTGCGGATCGAGTTCAAGCGCTTTCTTGATCATGTCGCCCGCCTCATCAAGGTGCTGGCCCCGTTCCACCCACATGTAGCCGAGAAAATTGTAAGCCTGAGCGGCTTTGGACGGGTCGAGAGCGATCGCCTTTTTCAGCAAAGTGGCCGCCTTGTCAATCAGACCCGCCTGTTCTGACGCCACCGCGTAGCTGAAGTAAAAGCCGGCATCAAAAGGTTCCTGGCCCTCGGCATCCGCTTCCTGCAATGCCGATTCGAACGCAGGGAGGGCGTCGCTAAACCGCTTTGCCTGGCTGAAAGCAATCGCCAGCGCATACGTGATTTGGGGGATCGCAAACCGGCGGCGCGCTTCGGTCAAAGTGGCGATGGCATCATTCTCTTTCCGCAACTGGAGTTGGACCTCAGCGGCGTGCAGGTAATTTTCAGGATCGTTCGGCGCCAGGAGTAACGCCTGCTGGAAGTTCGCCAACGCCCGGTCCCGGTCACTGTTCTCTTCGTAAAGCCGACCAAGAAATTCATAGATTTCCGGCTTCAACGGATTGGATTTGACCATCTCCTCAAGCGCCGAGATTGCCGCATCCCGCTGCCCCGTCTGCAGGAAACTCTGCGCCAGTTTGTAACGGACTTCGCTGTTCCCGCGGTTAAGTTCCAGCGCCCGCAAGTAGAGGGGGATGGCCGAGGGAACCTGGTTGATCGTGGTATAATCGTCCGCCGTGCGGGCGAGGGCCTCCGGGTTATCTCCCGCCAGCGTGGCCGCCCGCTGCAGGAAAGGCGTCACCCCGGGAATTTTGGCGGCCGGAAAACTTCCGTTGTCCGTCCGGTAGAGCCGGATTGCCAGCTCGGCCAGGGTGAGCCAGAAATCGGGGTCACCGCTGTCGAGTTGTTCAGCTCGTCGGAGCATCTGCTCAGCGTCGTGCCTCCGCTTCAGCGCGAAGTAGACGTCGAATAGCGTCTGGTAACTCGCCAGATTCGCGGGCGCGATCCGGGCCGCTTCCTCCGCATACCTGAGCGCGAGGTCCGGTTTCTTCAGCTCGTTAAGGTAAAATCCGGCGAGCGTCAGCTGCGCCGAGACGTCGTCGCGCCGCGCCTTGGCCAGGTCCTTCAGCAAATCGATCCCCGTCGCCACGTCGCCGCGCTTCGCGTACTCGCGGGCGATGCGTACCGTAAGTTCGGGATTACCGCCGGGATCCAGCTGGAGCGCGGCAGTGTAATTCCGGAGGGCATCGTCAAAAGCCCCTTCGTCCTCGGCAATGATTCCCTGGATGAAAGCGGCCTCGGCTTCAGCCTTTTTTTCGAGCGGCTTTTGAAGCAGCTGTTCAGGCCCGGCCAGGCGGACGTCGGAGTAAAAAATCTCCTCGCCGAGGCGCGGGCGCACCCTGCCGCCTTCCCGGACGTCACCCCTTACTGGCCCGCCCGCAATGGCGCCGAGACCGGCTGCGAACAGCATACGAACAGCACGGCAGCGCAGCGCCCGACGCGCCAGCCTCAGAACCTTCATGGGGCCAGTCTAAAAGCTAGGATTTACAGCGAAAACGCTATTATATTAATTACCACTGATTACGACTTATAACGCAGACGCTTCTTATGACGGTTCTCCTTCATGCGTTTGCGGCGCTTGTGTTTGGCGATCTTAGCTTTTCGACGTTTCTTCAGTGAACCCATAAATAACTTAAGGCTCGCCCGCACCGGTTCCTTTCCGAACGAACGAGTCTGAACTGATAACTAATAAACCACTTTATTCAACGGATACTCGATGATGCCCTCGGCTCCGAGCTCTTTCAGCCGGGGGATAATTTCACGGACCACCATTTCGTCAATCACCGTTTCGATGGCCACCCATCCTTCCTGGGTCAGCGGCGCCACGGTCGGATTCCGCAGGGATGGAAGGAGCCCGAGTAATCTGCCGAGTTGCTCCTGACGCAGATTCATCTTTAAACCGACCTTGTTGCGGGCGTTGAGGGCGCCCTGCAGAAGCAGGACGAGACGTTCCAGCTTGGAACGTTTCCAGGTATCGGCCATCGCGGTGCGGTTACCGATCACCAGCGGGTACGACTCCGTCAGCACGTCGACCACACGCAGGTGATTGGCTTTCAACGAGGTGCCCGTTTCGGTGATTTCAACGATGGCATCAACCAGTTCGGGAACTTTGACCTCGGTGGCGCCCCAGCTGAATTCGATTTTTGCCGAGACCCCGTGCGTTTCGAAGAACTTACGGGTTAATCCGACCGCCTCTGTGGCGATGCGCTTGCCCTCCAGGTCGCGCACGCTCTGGACGGGTGAATTTTCCGGTACGACCAGCACCCAACGCGTGGGGCTCGACGTCGCCTTACTATACTCGAGCCGCGCCAGGACCTCGACGTCCGAATCGTTCTCCTCGATCCAGTCTTTTCCGGTAATGCCGCCGTCCAGAAAGCCGGCCTCCACGTAGCGGCTGATCTCCTGCGCGCGTAACAGCCGGACTTCCAGCTCAGGGTCGTCGATGGCCGGCTTGTACGAACGCCTCGTCCCGGTAATCCGGTAGCCGGCTTTCGCAAACAAGTCGATCGTCGCGTCATGAAGGCTGCCGGACGGTAAGCCGAGGCGAAGGCGGGTTGCGGTCATGCCAAAAGAAAAAAGGGCCGGTCTGCAAATGCAAGTTCAAGCGGGAGCCAAAATTTCTGCACTGAGGGCGAAAGCGGGGTGAGATGCCGATTGCGCGAGGGCGGTTGGCAGGCTTATCGGTGAGGCAAATCCTATGGCGCTTGATACACAAATACTGTCAAAGGCCGCATTGGAGGCAAGGGGATTAGCGATGGATGCGGTGCAGGCCGCGAGTTCAGGTCACCTTGGCCTGCCTTTGGGAGCGGCGGAAATGGGTGCTGTCTTGTTTGGACACGCCTTGAGGTTTTATCCTGACGATCCGGTTTGGCTCAATCGCGATCGCTTCGTGTTGTCTGCCGGCCACGGCAGTATGTTTTTGTATTCCTGGCTCCACCTGAGCGGTTACGATCTGTCCCTGGAGGAAATCAAGAATTTTCGCCAGCTCCACAGCAAGACGCCGGGCCACCCTGAGGTTCACGAAACCCCCGGGGTCGAGTGCACCACCGGTCCGCTCGGGCAGGGCGTCGGCAACGCGGTCGGCATGGCCATCGCGGCCAAGATGACGGAAGCCCGGTTTAACCGGCCGGATCAGACCATCTTCGATCACAAAATCGTCTGCCTGGCCGGTGACGGGTGCCTGCAGGAAGGGGTCGCGGCGGAAGCGGCTTCCCTGGGCGCTCATCTCCGCCTGGACAACCTGATCCTCATTTACGATTCCAACGACGTAACCCTCGACGCCATGGCGGCCGTCAGCCAGAGCGAGGATACGGCCAAACGCTTTGAGGCTTACGGGTTCGAGGTGCACCACGCCGACGGCAACAACATGGAGGAGTTCCTCACCGTGTTTGAGCGGGCGCGCAGTTCCACCTCCGGGCGAGCCCAGTTTATCGTCGCGAAAACCGTTATCGGGAAGGGGATCCCCGAAGTCGCCGGCACGAATAAAGCCCACGGCGAAGCCGGCGTTAAGTTTGTCAATGCCGCCCGCAAGGCCCTGGGATTGCCTGACGAAAAGTTCTACGTCTCAAACGAGGTCCGGGAGTATTTTCAGCGCCGGAAAGCCGAACTCAAGCGGGCCTACGACGATTGGCAGGAGAGGTTTGCGGCCTGGAAAAAGGCAAACCCGGAACTGGCTAAAATCCTTCACCAGGGGGTAACTCGCGAGATCCCGGCCGACCTGCTGAGCCAGATTCCCGTCAGTAAACCGGAAGATAAGGTCGCCACGCGCAAAGCCGGCAGCGACGTGCTTCAACCGATCGCGAAGGCCCTGCCCGTTTTGATCAGCGGCAGCGCCGATCTCCACGGCTCGACCCTGAACTATATCAAGGACGGAGGGGATTTCTCCGCCAAGGACCGCTCAGGCCGTAACATCCATTTCGGCATCCGCGAACACGGGATGTGCGCGGTCCTTAACGGGATCGGCTATCACGGCATCTTTCGGGCCTCAGGAGCCACCTTCCTGGTCTTTGCCGATTACTGTCGTGCGTCGATCCGCCTTGCCGCCCTTACGGGAAGCCCGATCATTTACATCTTCACTCACGATTCCGTCGGCGTCGGCGAGGACGGCCCCACCCACGAACCGGTCGAAACAGTGAGCGGGCTGCGGCTGATCCCGCACCTGGACGTGATCCGCCCGGCCGACGCGGAAGAAACGGCCGGAGCTTTCGTCGCCGCCGTCCAACGGATCGATGGGCCGACCCTGCTCGCGCTTTCGCGGCAAGCCTTGCCGAACCTGTCCGAAGCGTCTCCGGATGAACGCCGGCAAGGAACCCTGCGCGGCGCTTACGTGATCCGTAAGGAACAAGGTGAACTCAAGCTGATTCTGCTCGCCACGGGAAGCGAAGTTCAACACGCGCTGAACGCCGCCAAGCAATTGGGCGAGGGCGTTCGGGTCGTTTCGCTGCCGTCTTTCGAACGCTTCAATCGCCAGGACGAGGCGTACCGAAACGAGGTGCTGCCGCCCGGCTGCCGCAAACGGGTCGCGATCGAAGCCGGCGTAACGGACATCTGGTACAAATACGTCGGCCTGGAAGGCAAGGTGATCGGGATTGACCGGTTCGGTTTAAGCGCGCCGGGCGGTACCGTGATGAAGGAGTTGGGCATCACTCCCGAGCACGTCCTCGAGGTGGCCAAAACGCTGCTGTAAAGCTGCGGCTCCGTCCTGCAGATTTTCGCTCCGCAAGGCCGGCTCCCTGAGTGTGGCTGGCCGTTGCGGGGCGGCACCTTTGCACAAAGTCCGATAAAGGGGTTGCGAATTCTCTATCTTCATATAGAGAATTGGCTAATGCCCGCTGAGCTCGTCCCTGATGTCGATGACGTCCGCCGTTTGAATGCCGGCTTTGAGGAGGCCGCCCCGGTGGATCTGCTGCGATGGGCCTACTCGCGTTTCGGTGACCGGGCCGCCATCGGTACCAGCTTCCAGGCTGCAGGCCTGGTCTTGCTGCACCAGGCCGTTTCGGCCGGGATCCATCTGCCGTGTTTTACCATTGATACCGGCCTGCTCTTCCCTGAGACGGTCGCGCTCCGGCAGGAGGTCGAAAAGTTTTTCGGAATCCAGATCGAGGTTCTACGCCCGGAGCTCTCTCTGGAGCAGCAAGCCAACGACTTCGGCCCGGAGTTGTGGACGCGCCAGCCCGACACGTGTTGTACCCTTCGCAAGGTGATGCCGCTCCAGAAGCGGTTGGCTGCGCTTGATGCATGGATCACCGGGTTGCGCCGCGACCAAAGCGGGACCAGGCGCGGCATCGACCGGTTTGAGCTTTACTGTTTTGACCCGCTCCGGGACAAGTTCGTGTTAAAAGTCAATCCGCTCGCCGGTTGGTCCGCTGAGCAGGTCTGGGATTACGTGCACGAACACCAGATCCCCTATAACCCGCTCGTCGAGCAGGGGTTCCGCAGCATCGGGTGCCGGCCGTGCACTCGGCCCGTCGGGGCGCAAGAGGACGAACGCGCCGGCCGCTGGACCGGTTTCCAAAAGACTGAATGCGGGCTGCACACCTTCATGGGAACACATGTCTAATCGTCAGCGCTATTCGCACCTGGACGCCCTCGAGAACCAAAGCGTTTACATCATTCGCGAGGCGTATCAGAAATTCGGCAATCTCGGCTTGCTCTGGAGCATCGGGAAAGACTCTTCCGTGCTGCTTTGGCTGCTTCGAAAAGCGTTTTTCGGGCATACCCCGGTTCCGTGCGTTCACGTCGATACCGGCTACAAGCTGCGCGAGATGATTGAGTTTCGTGACCGTTTGGCCGCTGAGTGGGGCCTCGACCTGGTCGTCGGGCAGAATCGCGCGGTGCTGGCCGAAGGGCGCACCTTCCCGAATGGGCGGTTGACCCGCGTGGAGTGCTGCGGGGCGCTTAAGAAAGACGCGCTCCAGGCCATCATCGAGGAAAAAGGATACGATGCCGTTATCGTCGGCATCCGTCGCGATGAGGAAGGCACTCGCGCCAAAGAACGCTATTTCTCACCCCGCAACCGCAACTTTGAATGGGACTTCAAAGAGCAGCCGCCGGAGCTCTGGGATCAGTTTAAGACCGATTACGAACCCGGCACCCACATCCGGGTGCACCCGCTGTTGCACTGGACGGAGTTGAACGTTTGGGAATACATCGATCGTGAGGGCATTCCCATCGTCGACCTGTACCTGGCTCGCAACGGGATGCGCTACCGCAGCCTCGGCTGCGCGCCGTGCACGAGACCCGTTCCGTCAACGGCGCGGTCGGTTCGCGAAATCATTGCCGAGTTGCAAACGACCAGAACGTCCGAGCGCAGCACGCGCGCCCAGGACCAGGAGTCGGAGGACGCCTTTGAGCGCCTGCGGGCCAGCGGTTACATGTAATCCATCCCGCCTTGCCTCTTGCCGAGCCCGACGAACGGCCTGGAACGATTTTCGCCGGTGCCGGTGCCACCTTCCCGATTTTCACCCGATCCGAAAAGAACGCCTTGAGTGCCGTTTCGTTACCCAGCCAACCCCGTATCCTTGACCAGCCTGCACCTGCGAACGACCGTCGCGCTTTGCGTGTGGTCATCGTGGGGCACGTAGACCACGGCAAGTCGACGCTAGTCGGCCGCCTGCTCTATGAGACGCAATCGCTGCCCGAGGGTAAATTCGAACAGATCCAGGCGGTTTGCAGCCGCCGCGGCATGCCGTTCGAATGGGCATTCCTGATGGATGCATTGCAGGCTGAGCGCGACCAAAACATCACCATCGACGTATCCCAGATCTGGTTCCATTCCGAGACCCGTCCCTACGTGATCATCGATGCGCCGGGACATAAGGAATTCCTCAAAAACATGGTGACGGGCGCGGCGACGGCTGACGCCGCGGTGCTGCTGATTGCCGCCAACGAGGGAGTCCAGGAGCAAAGCCGCCGGCACGCCTATCTGCTCAGCATGCTCGGCGTTGGCCAGGTAATTGTGCTGGTCAACAAGATGGACCTGGTCGGCTACTCCGACGCTGTGTTCCGCGAAATCGAGGCTCAATACCGTGCATTCCTGGAAAAGCTCGGGGTTTATCCGTTGACCTTCGTGCCCATTGCCGCTCGGGACGGCTTGAATCTGGTGCAGCCGGCGCCGGAGCAGATGCCCTGGTACCGGGGCAGCACGCTCCTGCAAGCCTTGGATCGCCTCGAGCCTGCCGCCGTTCCCGCCGACAAACCGCTGCGCTTTGTCGTCCAGGATGTCTATCGTTTTGACGAGCGCCGGATCATTGCCGGGCGCGTCGAGTCCGGCGCGGTTTCCGTGGGCGACCGGTTGTTCTTCGCCCCGCAGGACAAGGAGTCATCCGTCGCCACCATCGAACGTTGGAACGCGCCTCCGCAAGCGTCGGCAGTGGCCGGTGAATCGATCGGTATCACCCTGACCGAGCAGATTTTCGTCGAACGAGGCCAGGTGGCGGTGCACGAGCATGCCCCCCTCATCGAGACCAATCGGTTCCGGGCCCGCGTTTTCTGGATGGGACAACGGCCCCTTGCGCTTGGACGGACGTACCGCCTCAAGCTGCTGACGCAGGAAGCGGAGTGCTCGGTAGCCTCCATCGACCGCGTCATCGATGCCAGCACCCTGGATGCATCCTCGAGCATCCGCCGTGCGGTGGCCAGGAACGAAGTGGCTGAGCTTACCCTGCAAACCCGCGGCGTGGTGGCCATGGACAACTACGACGTCAATCCCGTGACCGGCCGGTTTGTGCTGGTCGATGACAAGGATGTCGCGGGTGGCGGAATCGTTTTTGGCGGCCGGTACGTTAACCGGGCCGCCGTGCGCAGTGAAAATATTTATTGGTCGGAAGCGTCCACCACGCCCCGGTCACGCCGGGAGCGAAACGGCCACGTGCCGCTGGTGGTCTGGCTGACCGGGCTCTCCGGTTCGGGTAAGTCGACGCTGGCCCGCTCCCTGGAACGCGAGTTGTTCGATCGCTTGATGCAGGTTTACGTGCTCGACGGGGACAATGTGCGGCACGGTCTGAATTCCGACCTCGGTTTTTCCCCCGAAGACCGCGTCGAAAACATCCGGCGGGTGGCGGAAGTTGCCAAGCTGATGGCCGAAGCCGGGATGGTGGTGATCACCTCGTTCATTTCTCCCTACCGCGAAGACCGGCGGCGGGCCCGCCAGATCGTCGAAGCCGGCAAAATCCGGTTTATGGAAGTATACGTCGCCGCCTCGCTCGCCGCGTGCGAAGAGCGGGACCCGAAACACCTTTACCGCAAGGCTCGGGCCGGGGAAATCAAAGGTTTTACCGGCATTGACGCTCCTTACGAGGCGCCGCTGCAACCGGACCTGGTGTTGCCCACGGAAGAACTATCCGCCGAGGCCTGCGTTGAACGTCTGCTCGATGTCCTCTTGCCTCGGCTTCGCCTGGACGCCGCCGAGTACGAAATCTAGAAGGCAGGTGAGGCCGCTCGCGGAGGATTTACCCGAAACCCCTGGGTCTGACTCGCATCGCAAGGGCCGTGTTTACCGGTTTGAACGCCCTTCAAACGCCGGGATGCAGCGCGAAAATCAGGGCCGACTCTGAGTGTGCCCCGCAGAGAACCGCCAGCCCGCGGGACGTGCAGTCAGGTTGCAACCTGGAAGCCCTTTTACGATAATTTTACTCGATGATGACCCCGCCAGGTAAACTGCTTCGTTGCTGGGTAGGGTTTTTGTTGTTTTGTGCCGGTTGCGAGCCCGGTTTTTGTGGCGAGGACGACTCGCTCCTTCCTGAACACCAGGAACCGATTGTTCCAGTCTGGACGCGCAAACTCGATGTGGCTTTGTACAGCATCGCCTGGGCTCCGGACGGAGGTACGCTGGCTGCCGGCGGCCGTAACACCATCTGGCTCTACCGCTGTCCCGATTTCTTCGAACAGGCGCAGTTGCATGCCGACCAGGGTGAGGTTTCCGGCCTGGCCTGGTCGCCCGACGGCCGTACGCTCGCCTCCGGAGGCAGGGACGGCGTGATCCGATTGTGGGCCGACGGCAAAATCGTGCGGCGCCTCAACCAGGGCGCGTGGGTCCTGGACCTCGCGTGGGAACCCCGGATGGGCAGCGTTCTCGCGGCGGTCGACGAGTCGGGCCTCGTAAAGCTGTGGGATCGTGCCGGTACCCAGTTGGCCTCAATTCAGTTGGACGGAAATGGGCTGGCCCTCGATTGGTCTCCCAAGGGCGGTTTCGTCGCGGTTTCAACCGGGCAGGACGGCTCTAACCTGGCTGCCATTGACGTATCCCAATCCCAGATCCGCTGGCGAGAGAAAGACATACCGTCCGGGTACAAGGCCCCGTTCGGGTATGGCCAGGATGAGGTAAATGGAGCGGTTTACTCTCCGGACGGGCGCCTGATCGCCACCACCCACCAGGACGGCCGTCTCCTGGTGTGGCAGGCCGATTCAGGGCGCAAACTCACTTCGGTCCAGGTTCATGGATCGGGCGTTTCCGGCGCGCGCCGCGTGGCGTGGTCGCCTGACCAGAACTGGTTGTGCACGTGCGGTGAGGACGGCGACGTCAACCTCGTGCCTTACCCTAAGATGGACTACCGGATCCCGTTGCTGGACAGCAGTCGCCCGGTCTGGTCCGTGCGTTTCTCGCCGGACGGCAGGTACCTTGCCGCCGTGGGTGATACCGGGGAAATCTGGGTCTGGGCGGTGCCGGCCGTGGAAAACACCCACTCGGACGAGCATTTGGTCGACGCACCCACGCCTCCATCAAGTCCGGCCGAGCGGGCGCCAACCGCCGCTTTGCGCCGTCACCGCCCCAGCCCCAGCCCGAGCCCCAAACCACCCCGGATCGCCCATCGCCGGACCGAACCTAAGCGGCACTGGTGGTTCTGGTAAGAACAATGCCACAAATGAGGAGGAGTGGCGGGTGTCGGGCGTCGAGGGTCGGGCGTCGGGTCACGGCGGTAAGGTAGAATCATCCGCAGAACACGCAGAGAACGCAGAAAAGAGAAAACATCCACAGATTACACAGATTGACACAGATTAGGAGGACCGGGCGGCAACTCTAAGGTTGGCACTCGCATCCCCCATGCTGCCGCTGCGAACTCCGAACCCTTTCCTCTTTCCGCCGTGGTCGCCGTGGCTCGCCGTGGTCGCCGTGTGAACTCAGTCGTTGTGCCCGCCAACCCCGCCGCGCCCGCCCTGTGACCCGACACCCGACACTCGTTACCCGTTACCCGTTACCCGTTACCCGCCACTCCTCATTTGTGGCATTCCTTTACGCCGCCGGCGTTTCCAGCCATTCGCAAAAGGCCTTGTGGATCCCATTGTTGATCTCGCTGAGCCGCAACTGGACGGTGTCAAGGTATTCGTGCAGCCCGGTACGCAGGATGTCGCCTATGCTGATGAACGACAGGTCGGCCAGCAGTTTACCCGAGAGCCGTTCCGCTTCGACCTTGTAAAGGTGATCTGCGCGATCAATGCCGGTGATTTCGTGCATTGACTGGTCAAGACGGTCAGCGCAGAACCGGATCGAGCGCGGGAAGTTCTGGTCCTTGATGAGGAATTCCGCCACTTTCCACGGCGCGATGAGATCGCGGTAATGCCTGCGGTACGGTTCCAGCGCGCTGCACGATTTCAGGACCGCCATCCACTGGGTCATATCTACGTTTCCGCCCACCCGTTCCCCGCTCGGCAACAGGATGTGGTACTTGATGTCCAGAATGCGTGAAGTGCGGTCGGCCCGCTCCAGGAATTTGCCCGCCTGAATGAAGTCCCAGCCTTCGTCGTGCGACATCGTGGCATCGGTCGTGCCGTTAAACAGTTGGCAGCCTTCGACCACCCACGTGAAAAATTCGAAGCTGCTGGAACGAAAGAGCCGTTCTGCATCTCCCGAACGGAAGCGGAGAAACATCCGGTTCAGTTGTTCCCACATCTCGGTCGAAATCTGCTCGCGCACGGTGCGGGCATTCTCACGGGCGTGCGTAAAACACGAATAAATCGAGTTGGGATTGCGTCGCTCGAAAATGACAAAATCCACCACCGCATCCCCGGTGATCCCGGCGTAGAGCCCCTGGAACAGCTTCGTATCTTCCAGAGAATAAATGATCGATTCCCAAAGCTGATCGACGTTTACGTTGTTGACCATCTGCGCGTCAGGCATGAGTTGGAGGTTGACGTCCAGCATGCGCGCATTGTTTTCGGCTCGTTCGACATAGCGGCTGAGCCAGTAAAGTGCGTCGGCTACTCGGCAAAGCATGGTTTGTCAGTGGGTTTCGGAAAAAAACAGTCAGTCGGTCAGTCAGTCAGTCAGTTAATCAGTCAGCCGGGTTAGGGAGTCCGGCGCGGCGTTGTGCCTATTCGTGGAGCACCCAGGTATCTTTGCTGCCTCCACCCTGTGAGGAATTCACCACCAGGGATCCTTTCCTGAGGGCAACGCGGGTAAGCCCGCCCGGGACGATGCTGATTTTGTCCCCGTACAGGATGAATGGCCGCAGGTCGATGTGGCGGCCTTCCACCCGGCCTTCACACACGGCGGGTACCCGCGACAGGCTCACCATGGGCTGGGCGACGTAGTTACGCGGGTTCTGCCGGATCGCCTGCGCAAAACGCTCCCGCTCTTCGGCCGATGCCTGCGGTCCCATCAGCATCCCGTACCCGCCGCTCTCGTTAGCCGACTTGACGACTAACCGGTCAAGGTGTTCGAGGATGTAAGCCCGATCTTGGTCAAAGTACGAAAGGTAGGTCTCGACGTTAGGCAGAATCGGATCCTGGTCCAGGTAGTACCGGATCATGGCCGGCACGAAATAGTACACCACCTTGTCGTCCGCCACGCCCGTGCCGATCGCGTTCGCCAGGCTGACATTGCCTTTGCGGTAGGCCTCGACGATCCCCGGCACCCCCAGAACGGACTCCTTGCGGAACACCTTAGGATCCAGGAAGTCGTCATCGATCCGTCGATAGATCACGTCCACTTTCTTCAGGCCGGAAGTCGTTTTCATCCAGACCCGGTCGTCCCGGACGAGCAGGTCGGCGCCGACCACGATCTCGATCCCCATGCTGCGGGCCAGAAATGAATGTTCAAAGTAAGCGGAATTGTAAATTCCCGGCGTGAGCAGCACGACCGTCGGATCGTCCGTCCCGGCCGGGGCCACGTGGCGAAGAAGGTTGAGCAGGTCCGAGCCGTAAGCATCGACGGGGCGGACCAGGTACCGGGCAAAAAGGTTCGGGAACACCCGCTTCATCGCCTGCCGGTTTTGTAAAAGGTAAGAAACGCCGGACGGACAGCGCCCGTTGTCCTCCAGCACCATGTAGCGGCCCTGGTCATCACGGATGAGGTCCGTTCCGCAAATGTGGATATAGGCGTCTTTCGGAACCGAAAGCCCCACCATCTCCGGCCGGAAATGGACCGCGCTCCGTATGATTCCCTCCGGGATCACCTTGTCGGCAATGATTTTCTGCTCGTGATAGATGTCGCGCAGAAACAAGTTGAGCGCCGTGATCCTTTGGGTCAGGCCGCGCTCGATCAAGTCCCATTCGGCAGCCGGAATGATTCTCGGAATCAGGTCGAAAGGGAAGATTCGCTCCGTCCCCTGCTCGTTGTTGTAGACCGTGAACGTAACGCCCTGCGTCATGAACGCCCGCTCCGCGACCAGGTGTTTGCGCGTGACGTCTTCGGCGCTCATTTCGGTAAAACGGTTGTAGAGACGCTGGTAATGACTGCGAACGCGGCCCCCCGGAGCAAACATCTCGTCAAAAAACGGACCTTCCTCGTACTGGGCAAACAGACCGACCATGCCGACATTGTTAACGCCCGCGTCGCCCAGGCGAAAGTGAATTTTCAGGGGCGTCCCGGCCGCGGCGCTCGGCGGGCCTGCTCCGGACGATTCCGAGCCGCATTCCCCCGGGCCGCCGGGGCCGGGACCCGTGCCGGGGGGAGACCCTTCGCGGCCTGCGAGGCGTTGAACCCCGGCGCCCGCCGAGCCGTTTATCAAATATGAGACTCAATTCTGACCGGACACCCCCTTTGATCTTGTTGCCCGTCTGGGCTATAATCCCGTCAAATGATAGGTCTTAGCTATCTCATCTTCTTCGGGACGCTCGCCATCTCCTTGTGGGCGACCTGGAGGGTGCGGGCTGCATACGCCAAATACAGCCAGGTGCCCGCTTCCTCCGGTCTGACGGGGGCGGAAGTCGCTTACCGCATCCTGGCGGCGGCCGGTATTTCCAACGTTCAAATTTATGAAGGCAACCAGCCCATGGGCGATCATTACGACCCCATCAACCGGCGGCTGGTGCTCTCGAGTCAGAATTTTCGCGGGGCCTCCGCCGCGGCGGTCGGCGTCGCGGCGCACGAGTGCGGCCACGCTTTGCAGCACCAGGCGGCTTACGCGCCGTTAAATTGGCGCATGGCTTCGGTCAGCACGGTCGGTTTCGCCAGCAACGCGGTGATGATTCTGCCGATCCTCGGGTACCTGACGGGTCTGATCCGGCCGATGCTTCTGATCCTCTGTCTCGGGTGGGGAGTGATCATGCTGTTCAACCTGATCACCCTGCCGGTGGAGTTCGACGCGTCGGCCCGCGCCAAGCGGGTGCTGCGCGACATGGGGTTCATCCGCGGGAGCGGGGAAGCGGCGGCGGTCAGCCGTGTGCTCGATGCGGCGGCCTTGACCTACGTGGCCGCGTTTATCACGTCGCTTGCTTACCTGATGTATTACCTGCTGCCGCTTATCGGCGGCGGACGGCGCGACTGACGCGGCCTCGGCAGCATCACCAGCCACGTCGCTGAGGACTGCGGCGGACAGCGTGCATTTTAGCGAACGCCCGGGAATGATTTTCCCGGGCGTTTTCGCTTACGGAAACCGATTACGGCTGCAGACTCGCCGGCAAGGGGTATATGTTGTGCTGAACCTGCAGCGAGGGCATGGTCATTACGGGACCCCGCTGGAGGATATCGAAGCATCATGTCACCGCAACGACGCAAACTTCACCACTCGAAAAAGAAAACCAGCCCGCAGGACCCCGCTCCTTCCGTGTGTGACCCTCAGCGTTTCGTCAACCGCGACCTGAGCTGGCTTGAGTTCAACCAACGCGTGCTTGAGGAAGCCCAGGACACCTCGAACCCTCTCCTGGAGCGCTTGAAGTTCCTTTGCATCGTCAGCTCCAACCTGGACGAATTCTTCGAAATCCGGGTTGCCGGGATCCGGCAACAACAGCTGAGCAACGTCAGCCAGACCGGACCGGACTGCATGGGCCCCAGCGAGGTGCTCAGCGCCATCGCGCGGCGGGTTCGAAAAATGGTTGCGGACCAATACCGGCTCTGGAACGAGGATCTGGCGCCGGCGCTGGAAAACCAAAACGTCTTATTTCTGCATTGGGACGAACTGACCGGCGAAGAAAAACAGTATTACACCCGCTACTTCCAAACGTCGGTTTACCCGGTGCTGACGCCGTTGGCAGTCGATCCGGTGCACCCATTCCCGCAGTTGCTCAACAAAAGCCTGAACGTTGCCGTCGAACTGGAGGGCAAGGAGCTTAGTACCAATCTCGCCGTGGTCCAGGTCCCGCGCATCCTGCCACGGCTGCTTCCGTACCGCGCCGGAGAGAGCGGCATCTATCGTTACATCTTTATCGGCAACCTCATCCAGGCCCACGTGCACTCGCTTTTCCACGGCGTCACCGTGCGAGGCGCTTACCCGTTCCGGGTGACGCGCAACAGCGATCTGTACCTGGATGAGGAAGAAGTCGCCAACCTCCTGAAGGCGATCGAGACCGAGTTGCGCAAGCGCAGCCGCGGCGATGCGGTCCGCCTGGAAGTTCAAAGCGATTGTCCCGAGCATATCGCCGGCCAGTTGCTGCAAACCTTCGGCCTGGCTAACGCTGACCTCTATAAGGCCGATGGTCCGATCAATTTCCTGCGGCTAATGCCCATCATCAGCACGGTCGACCGGCCTGAACTTAAGTATAAGCCGTTTGTGCCTCGGATCGTCACCGGAACCGGCGACCACGAAGATATTTTCGCCCAAATCCGCCGGCACTCGATTTTGTTGCATCACCCGTTCGATAGTTTTTACAACGTTCTTGATTTCGTCGAGCAGGCCGCCGAGGACGCGAACGTACTCGCCATCAAGCAAACCCTTTACCGGACCAGTGGTGATTCGCCGATCGTAACCGCCCTGGCGGAGGCGGCGCAGAGCGGTAAGCAGGTTACCGTCGTCATCGAACTCAAGGCCCGGTTTGATGAGGCGGCCAACATCAAATGGGCACGCACGCTCCAGGAAGCCGGGGTCCACGTCGTGTTCGGCATCGTCGGCCTGAAAACGCATGCGAAGCTGGCGCTGGTGGTACGCAAGGAAGAAGACGGTATCCGGCGCTACCTCCACCTTGGTACCGGCAATTACCATCCATCGACGGCCAACCTCTACACTGACCTCGGCGTGCTGACGTGCGACCCCGTCCTGACCAATGACTGCGCGGAATTGTTCAACTGGCTGACGGGCGTCTCAGTGTTTCCGGAGCTCACCAAGATCAAGGCCGCTCCCAACGCCCTTCATGATTTTGTGATCGCGATGATCGAACGCGAAGCTGAACACGCCAAAGCCGGCAGACCGGCGGGCATCTATGCAAAATTTAATGCCCTGGTGGATCCGGACGTGATCCAGGCGTTATACGCTGCTTCGCAGGCAGGAGTGAACATCAGGCTGCTGGTCCGCGGCATGTGCGGCCTGCGAAGCCGCCTCCCGGGAGTAAGCGAACGGATTACGGTGCGCAGCATCGTGGGCCGGTTCCTGGAGCACAGCCGGGTGTTCCGCTTCGAAAACGGGGGTCAGTCCGAGACCTATCTGGCGAGCGCCGATTGGATGCCGCGGAACTTCTTCAGACGCGTCGAGACGTGTTTCCCGGTTGACGAACCGGCGCTTAAGGAACAGCTCGAGCACATCCTGGAGGTCTATTGGCGGGATAACGTGAAGGCCCGGCAGCAAGGCAAAGGTCTCACCTATGAACGCATTGTCGATCCGCATGGGGAACGGTTTGACGCGCAGGCCTATTTTCTCGACCAGATCGCCCGGCGCAAGCGGCCGGACCTTGAGGCCAAACCAATCGTGATCAAGGCCGCCTCCAAACCGCGTGAACTCGAAGACGCAGTCAGCCAGCCGGCCTGAGGGAGAATGCCATAAATGAAGAGGGTGGCGGGTAGCGAGTAACGGGTGTCGGGTGTCGGGTGTCGGGTGTCGGGTGTCGGGTGTCGGGTGTCGGGTGTCGGGTGTCGGGTGTCGGGTGTCGGGTGTCGGGTGTCGGGTGTCGGGTGCGAGCTTGGGGAAGCGGCGCCA
>Ga0213876_10000535_pt1 | contig 28746 bp, 28 predicted proteins | sample BarmaccomBMRX_R9_FD_160113 | JGI IMG/M metagenome (GOLD analysis project Ga0213876, IMG submission 160113) | Root-associated microbial communities from Barbacenia macrantha in rupestrian grasslands, the National Park of Serra do Cipo, Brazil - RX_R9 | ecosystem: Host-associated > Plants > Roots... | reverse complement strand
CGTTCGTGCTGGTCGCGTACCTCTTCGGCATCCGCACCATCGCGCTGTGGCTGACCGAGCGCTTCGAGCTGCGGCCGGGCGCGGTCGAATCGCTCCTGATACTTCTGCTCGTGCTGCTGGCGGCGCCTTTGCGGCGCTGGCTCGACAAGAGGTTCCGGCGCCTGTTCGAAGAGGAGGCGGGGCTCTTCCGCGAAGTCGCGGCGCGCATCGGGAAGTCGGCGGGCCGTTACGGGCAACTGCCCGAGTTCCTGCGCTTCGTCGAGGAGCGCGCGGTTGAAAGTCTGGGCCTGCGGCGCGTGAGCATCCTCGAACTCTCTCCGTCCGATAACGAAGGGGGGAAGGGCGAGGCTTTAAGCCGGAACGGGAATGAGAAGGCCCAAGAGAAAGTCACGGCGGTGAGCCCGAATCTTCAGTCGCACTACGAGGCGAACGTGCCCGGCCTGATGAAGTCCGTTGGCGCGGCTGCCGCGGCGAAAGTGGTGACGCAAGAGGCTGAGTTAATCGAAGAGGTTGAGACGCACGTGCATTCGCCAGAAGGGGAGTGGGCCGCGCGCGTGCTCGCGCTCGAAGCCGGGGCGGGGTTGACGCAGATTGAAGACGAGCCGCTGTTGCGCGAGCGCGGCTGGGAGGTCGCCTACGCGCTCAAGCGCGAGGAGCGCGTCGTCGGGCTCATGCTGGTTGACGCGGCGCCCGAGGCTTTGACGTACGAAGTGCGCTCTTCGCTCGAACTGCTCGCCGGTCAGGTCGCCATCGCCATCGAGGACAGCCGGCTCGTCGAAGAGAACGTGCGGCTCGAACGTCGCATCGCGCAGAGCGAGCGGCTGGCCGCGCTCGGGCGGATGGCCGCGACCGTCGCGCACGAAGTTAAAAATCCGCTCTCCGCCATCAAGTCCATCGCGCAGGTCTTGCGCGAGGACGACTACCTCAAGCGCGAGTACGCGCGCGACCTCGAACTCATCGTCGGCGAGACCGACCGGCTCTCGCGCAGCGTCACGCAGATGCTCAGCTTCGCGCGCACCGCGCCCCTGGCCGACGAGCCGCGCCGCGCGGGCGAGCTGCTCGACTCCGTCCTGCTGCTCTTTCAAAAAGAGGCGGCCGCGCGCAACGTCACGCTCAAACCTGAAACGGCCGCGCGCGAAGAGGAGCTTGACGGCGCGGCGGCGGCATCTTTGAGAGACGCGCTAACGAACCTTCTGATAAACGCCCTCCACGCGACGCCCGCGGGAGGGCGCGTGACCCTCTCGGCGGTCGCGGAGGGCGGCCGTCTGACGGTCTCGGTCGCAGACACAGGCCCCGGCGTCGCGCCCGACCAGCGCGAGCGCATCTGGGAGCCCTTCTACACCACCAAGCAGCGCGGCACCGGCCTCGGCCTCGCCATCGTCCGCAAGCGCATCGAGGAGGTCGGCGGCCACGCACGCCTCGCCCCCTCCCGCCCCGGCGAAGGCGCGAGGTTCGAGTTGACGCTGCCGCTTCGGCAGTAGCCGGTGTGGCACGGGGCGTGCAAACCGTTCGGGCATGGATAACGAGATGAGTGTGGAGAGAAGAGGGAACTGGCGCGTGCTCGTCGTGGACGACGAGGAGGCGGCGCGGTACGGGATGCGGCGGGCGCTCGGCGGCTTCGACTACGAGGTCGAGGAGGCGGGGAGCGTGGAGGAGGCGCGCCACGTCGTCAACGCGCGCCGGCCCGACCTGTTGCTGCTCGACGTGAACCTGCCGGGCGTGAGCGGGCTCGAATACCTGCGCGAGCTGGCCGCGGAGGGCGAAGGCGCGCCGCTCGTCGTGATGGTCACGGCCTACGGCTCGGAGCGCGTCGCCGTGGAGGCGATTAAGGCCGGCGCCTATGACTACCTCTCGAAGCCCTTCGAGATTGACGACCTGCGGCTCGTCGTCAAGAACGCTTTGGAGACCGTCGGCCTGCGCCGTGAGAACCGTTCCTTAAAGGAGCGGATTAAACTTGAGACGGCGCAGCGCGGCGCCCTCATCGGCAACTCCGAGTCGATGCAGCGCGTGCGCTCGATGATCGAGAAGGTCGCCGAGACGGACGCGACCGTGCTCGTCCGCGGCGAGTCCGGCACGGGCAAGGAACTGGTCGCGCGCGAATTGCACGAGCGCAGCTCGCACAGGCGCAAGGGCTCGTTCGTCGCCGTCAACTGCGCGGCGCTCCCTTCCGAGCTGATCGAGTCCGAGCTTTTCGGCCACGAAAAAGGCGCGTTCACGGGCGCGGCGGCCAGACGCAAAGGGAAGTTTGAGCTGGCGGACGGCGGCACGCTCTTCCTCGACGAGATCGGCGACATGAGCGCCAACGTGCAGGCGAAGCTCCTGCGCGCGCTCGAAGAGCGGAGGATCGAACGGCTCGGCGGCGGCGAGTCGATTCCGGTTGACGTGCGCATCGTCAGCGCCACGCACCGCCCGCTCGAACAGGACATTGAAAAGGGGAGCTTCCGCGCAGACCTCTTCTACCGCCTACAGGTCGTCACCGTCGAGATACCCGCGCTGCGCGAAAGGCGCGAGGACATCCCCGTCCTCGCCGACACCTTCGCACGCCAGGCCGCGGAACGCTACGGACTGCCGCCGCGCACGCTCGCGCCCGCGGCGCTGCGCAAGCTCGTCGAATACCACTGGCCGGGCAACGTGAGGGAGCTGCGCAACGCCGTCGAGCGCTCGTTGATTCTCGCGGAGGGCGACGAGGTCACCGCCAAAGACTTGCCCGAAGAGATCGGAGGGGCGGTCAATAAAGCCTCGAAGGAGCAGGGCGCCGCGCCGACCGTCGAGCCGGGCGCCCTGGCCGTGCCCTTCACTTCGGACTTCCGCGAGGACAGGCGCGAGTTCGAGCGCCGCTACATCGCGCGCTGCCTCGAAGAGACGGGCGGCAACGTGACGCGCGCCGCGGCCATCCTCGGCATGCACCGCCAGTCGCTCCAACACAAGCTGCGCGAGCTGGGCCTCGCGCGCCGTTACGTCGCCGTCTCCGACGCGGCGGACAACGGCGAAGACGCGCAGGATAATTCCGACAACTGACGGACGCGCCCCGATTGTCCGCCCGGCGCCGACGGGTTATATTTGACCGCCGTGAACGCCAGAACCAAAACGCCCCCCGGCGTCTACTCCCTGGAAGGGTTCCTCGACCGCCCGACCTGCGAGTTGATTAAGACCGAGATGCGCGGGCGCGAGCACGCGCGGGCGCGTGTCTACGACCGCGAGTGGAACTACCTTGAGAACGCCGCCCACCGGAGCACACTTCAGGTCAAGGTGTGCGACTCGACCGACGCGCTCGTCCGGGGAAAGTTGCTCGACCTGCGCGCGGCCCTCGGGCTCCGCTTCGGCGTCGGGTTGAGCGACTGTCAGGGGCCGACCTATCTCATCTACAAGCCGGGCGACTTCTTCGAGCCGCACAAGGACGAATCGCAGAGGCCGGGCGCCCCCGAGCAGGTGAGGAGGAGACTCGTCTCGACCGTCCTCTTCCTGAGCGACGAGGACGAGGGCGAACGGCCGGGCGAGTACGCGGGCGGCTCCCTCGGCTTTTACGGGCTCTTTAAAGACCCGCGCTGCGCGCAGCTCGGCATCCCTGTGAAGGGCAGGGCAGGGCTTTTGGTCGCATTCCGCTCCGACGTGTTCCACCAGGTGACGCCCGTGACGCGCGGCGAGCGGTGCACGGTCGTGAGCTGGTACGTTTAGCCGCCGACACAAACATATGAAAGCACGCATCGACGCCATCATCAGGCACGAGCAGGCCGAATACCTCGAACGGCTCCTGCCCGCAAACACCGGCCTGCTCGCAGAGATGGAGGCGTACGCGGAGGCGCACCGCGTCCCCATCGCCGACCGCGAGGTGGCACGCTTCCTCGAGATTACCGCGCGCTCGACGGGCGCGCGCCGCGTGCTGGAAATCGGCATGGCTATCGGCTACTCGGTCATCCACCTCGCGCGCGGGATGGGCGAGGGCGGCCTCGTCGTCACCATCGAGCCGAGCGAGGAGATGATCGCGCGGAGCGAAGAGTTCGTCGGCCGCGCGGGCCTGCGCGAGCGCCTGAGGATCGAGCGTGGCTTCGCGCTCGAAGTCCTCCCGAGGCTTTCGGGCGAGACGTTCGACGTGCTCTTCATCGACGCCCTGAAGGAGGAGTACGCGCAGTACCTCGAACTCTCTCTGCCGATGCTGCGCGCGGGCGGCGTGGTCGTCGTCGATAACCTCCTCTGGGGCGGGCAGGTGGCGGGCGAGATACGCTCGCCCGATCAGACGGCCTCGACCCAGGCACTGCGCGAGTTCAACCAAGTATTCGTCCGCCACCCGCAACTGCTCGCCGAAGTGCTGCCCGTGGGCGACGGCCTCGGCTACGCCGTCAAGGTCGGCTGAGGCCGGGCCGCAGCCGATGCCCGAACTCTTCCCCGACGCGGAGCTGTCCGGTCTCGCCGCGACCCGACCCGAGCACGAGCTGCTGCTGCTCTGCGCACACCGCGGGAACGCCGAAGAGATTCACTCACGTCTGACCGAACTCGCGCGTCTTAAAAACGACTGGGGCTACCTCTTCCTGCTCGCGCGCCGACACGCCCTGCTCCCGCTCCTGCACCGTGGGCTCGAAGCTTCTGAAGGGGTGCCCGACGACTTTGGTGCGCGGCTGCGCGAAGAGTTTCGCAAGAACGCGACGCGCAACACGCTCCTGGCCGGCGAGTTGGCACGCCTCGCGCGGCTGTTCGAGGCGGAGGGGCTGCCGCTGCTCGCGTACAAAGGCCCCGCGCTCGCGCGGCAGGCTTTCGGCGACATCACGCTGCGACGCTTCGTAGACCTCGACGTCATCGTCCGTCGCCGCGACGCGCACCGCGCGGGCGAGCTGCTCCGGTCGCTCGGCTACGCCAAGCCCTTCGGGCTCACGGAAGCGCACGAGGATTTCCTCCGGCGGCATCAGCACAACCTCGCCTACACGCGCGACGGCGGGCTGTTGATCGTCGAGCTGCACTGGGAGGTGGCGCCCGCGCACTTCGCGGCCGTGCCGATTGCAGAGCGCGTCTGGGAGCGCGCGACGGCCGTCGAACTCTTCGGGACGGAGGTGCGCTGCCCCTCGCCCGAAGACCTGCTCCTCGCGCTCGCGGTGCACGGGACGAAGCACCTCTGGGAGCGCCTGGCGTGGGTCTGCGACGTGGCAGCGCTCGTGAACTCACGGCCGGATTTCGACTGGCCTTACGTTCAAGGGCGCGCCCGAGAAGCACGCGTCGAACGGATGCTCTACCTCGCGTTGCGGCTCGCCCGCGGGCTCACGGGGGCGACTTTGCCGGAAGGCGTCGCCGCCGCCGCGGATGACAAAGTCCTGTCGGCCATGGCCTCGGAAGTGACGGCCGCCATGTTCTCAAGCACGGAGCAGGAGCCCATCAGCTTCGTCAGAAACATGAGGTTCAACCTGCGCGCCCGGGCCGGTCTGAGGGAGCGGCTCGACTACCTGCGCTTCGTCCTCACGCCGACCGACGGCGACCTCGCGGCCGTGCCGCTCCCGGCCGGAATCTCTTTCGCGTACTACCTTTTGCGGCCGTTGCGGCTGGCCTTGAAGAGGGGGGACGGGCATTGATGATGCCAACGTGTAGAGATGCCCGGGCGGGCGTGTTAAATCTTTCCACGTCGTTGACCTTGATGTACATTTATGTTAGTTTCCGCTTGCCCATTAGAACTGTACGTTTGAGGGCTTTTTCTTCTCCACCCGAGCAGCCTTGAAGGGCTTTTCTTTTTTGAGACAAGGGACAGTCGGAGTCAGAGCTTTACCGTTCGGGAACTTCCGTGCTTTTATGTTAGAAAGTTTTTTTAACTGGCGGCGCGCACTACCAGCCGCCGGTTTCGCGCTCGCGGCGGCGCTCGCGCCCGCACCGCTCTTTGCAATTCAGCAGGCCGGGGCCGGGCCGAAGCCCGCCGACGCCGCGCAGTCAACGGCGAAGCCGGCGGCGAAGAGCTGGAGCGTCCGGATGAGCAAGGCCGCCCCCTACACCTTCACCGTCAAGGCCAAGGAGTCGCCGCTCCCGGAGATCGTCCAGGAGCTTTCGAAGCTGGTGAAGGTGCCCGTCACGCTGAGCCCCCTCATGGCGAAGCAGAAGGTGACGCTCGATTTCGCCGGGCTTAACCTCGAAGCCACGCTCCGCATGCTCGCGCCGCAAGGCTACATCGATTACGTGGCGGGCGGCGAGGGCGGCGACGAGCCCAAACCCCTTGCCCTCTACCTCCAGGGCGCCAACGAGAAGGCGCCGCCGACCACGGCCGCCGTCCACGGCAACTCCGAGGCGATCCTCATCGAGGGCGACACGGAGGAGGGCACGGACAGCGAGGCGCAGCGCAAGCGCGAGCAGGAAGACCCACTGCGCGTCACCTGGGCCAACAACCAGCTCAGCGTCCGCGCGCGCAAGCAGCCGCTGACGGTCGTGCTCTTCAAGATCGCGAGCGAGGTGGGCGTGCCCTTCGAGATGCGCTACGAGACGCCCGAGCTGGTGGACGTGGACTTCCAGAACTACCCGCTCGACCAGGCGTTCAGAAGCCTCTCGCCGGGCGTGAGGTTCTACTACCGGGTCGATCTACAGACGTTCCAGGTGCTGCCGCTCCGCCTCGCGCTGCTGCCGCCGGCCGCGCCCAGGACTTGACGTAATTCAACAACCCAAACCAGTGAGGTAGAGAGCTTGAACAAGAAGACCGAGAACCCGAACCCCGTGCGGCTTCCCGAAGTCGAAGAGGCGGTCGAGAGCGCGCGCGCCGGCGCGAACGCTCCCCGCAGGGCTTTCGTCGAGCCCGAAGTCTCCTTCCCAATCGACGTGCTCGAATCCACGACCTTCTTTCAGTCCACCGAGAGCGGCACGATTCCCCCCCCGTAAGAGATTCTCGCGGCACGATGGAGAACGTAAACAGCCCCGACCCCTACACAGGGGTGGTAGCGAATGCAGGACGGCCGGCTCCCGCGGAAACTTACGCGGTCGCCGGCCGTTTCGTTTGCGTGTCGGCCGAAGAGCCCGAGTCGGCCGAACTCTTCCGGCACTTCTTTGCCGGCTGGCACTTCGCGCGCCTCGAAGGCGAGGACGCGGCCGAGCCGGACGCCGCGATACGGGTCAGAAGGGGCGCGCCCCCGCCCGCCCCCGCCGGGCTCGATTCATTCGAGACGGCCGTCGGCGGTCTCTGCCGCACGGACGGCCACACGTACATTTTCGAGAGGGACGGCTCGGCCGTGCGCGCCGTCGGGGACAATCGCGGGGTCGAAGTCTGGGTGGGTCGCGGGGCGGCCTCGGGCGAGCGCGCGGCGCGGCTGGTCTTCGAGGCGACGATGGTCGCGCTGCGCCGCTGCGGACTCTTCGAATTGCACGCGGCCGGGGTGGTCGAGCCTTCGACGGGCGACGGCTTTCTCGTCGTCGGCCCCTCGGGCAGCGGCAAGTCAACGCTCGCGACGCAGCTCGCCTCCGCGGGCTGGCGCTACCTTTCCGACGACGCGCTCCTTTTGCGAGGCTCCGCCGACCTGGTCGAGGCGTGCGCGTTGCGCCGGGAGTTTGCCGTCACCGAGCAGACGGTCGCCGCGGGCGTCCTCGAAGGCTTCGAGGGGCTGCTCAAAGAGCCCGTGCCCTTCGACCCCCTCAAGCGGCGCTTCAAGCCGCACGCAGTCTTCCCCGGCGGCTTCTCGGACTCCTGCGTGCCCCGCGCCCTCTTCTTCCCGGTCGTCACGAATGAGCCCGCGAGCCGCGCGCGCCGCCTCACGCAGGCCGAGACGATGCGCGGACTGCTGCGCATGTGCCCCTGGGCCTGCTACGACCGGCGGGCCGCCGCGACACACCTGAGCCTGCTCGCGCGGCTCGCGCGCCAGGCCGCCGGTTTCGAACTGCGCGCGGGACTCGACCTGCTCGGCGACGCGGACTACTCGGCCCGATACCTGCGCGGGCTCGCGTGGGAGGGGGACAGTTGAGCGGACTGACTTCGGAGGCGGGGGACGGACAGTCGCGCGCGCGCGGCGAGCGTAACTATGGGCCGCCGCGCCTCGTCGTCGAGCTGACGAACGTCTGCAACCTGCACTGCTCCTACTGCCTGCGCGACGAGGACGCGCTCTACCACACCAAAGCGAACTTCTTTTCGGTCGAGCTTCTCCGCCGCGTCGTGCGCGAGGCGCGCGAAGCCATCGGCGCGCGCACAGTCATGTTCACCGGCGGCGAGACGACGCTGCACCCGCGCTTCCGGGAGGTGCTCGAAACGGTCGGCGCCGAGGGGCTCACGTGCAGCTTCGTGACCAACGGCTGGCACTTCGAGCGCGTGTGGCCCGCCGTGGCGGCGAACAGGCAGGCGGTCACGCACGTCTCCTTCAGCCTCGACGGCCCGACGCGCGAGACGCACGACCGCTGGCGCGGCGAGGGCTCGTTCGTCCGGCTCGTGCGCGCCTTCGCGCGCTGCAAGGCCGCGGGGCTCCCTTTCATCGTCAAGCTCGGCCTGCGCCGCGACACGCTCCCGCTCCTCGAACCGACGGCGCTCTTCGCCGCGCGCATGGGCGCCGCCTCGCTGGGCTTCGCACACAACCTGCCGACCTCGGGCGCGGCCGACGAAGGGCTGTCGCTCTCGCACGAAGAACGCACCGAGGCCGAGCAGGAGATCGCGGTGCTCGCGAGCATCCTGAAGATGCGCGTCACGCTTGAGGTCGGTTACAACAACCAAGACCCCGCGCCGCCCTGCTCGCCGCTCGCGGGCGTGAGTTGCAACGTGGACTACCGCGGGCGCCTCTCGCTCTGCTGCAACCTCTCGGGCTACCGCGGCGCCGCCGGCGAGGCGGACGTGGTCGCAGACTTGAACGAAGAGGGCTTCGCCGCCGCCTTCGCGCGTTTGCAAGAGGTGGCTTCGGCGCAACTGGCGCGCAGGCGCGAGGCGCTGGCCGAGTCCGCACGCGAGGGCCGCGGGCCGGACATCTACCTCGGCTCGCCGTGCCTGTTCTGCCTGCGCAGCTTCGGCAAGATACCCTGGCACGCCGGGGGCGCGGCCGCCGCGGCGCGCACGCTGCCCGTCTTGCAGGCCGTCTAAAAAGTTCTTCATAAACTTCGGAAGGGAATCATTCACTTGATGAGCACGAACGGCCTGCTGCCGCACGAGCACGTTGTCTTCACGGAATTCGACGCGGGCGAGGGCATCCTCGTCGATCTCAACACGAAGAAGTATTTTCAACTGAACGAGACGGGCACGCTCGTCTGGCGCGGCCTGGAGCGGAACCAGACGCTCGAAGAGATCGTGGGCGAGATCACGGCCGCCTACGACGTGACGCCCGAGCACGCCTCCGCGAGCGTGCAGAGACTCCTCGACAACCTGCGCGCCTTCAAGCTCGTCCGCCCGGCCTGAAGGAAAGTAGGCAGTAGGCAGATGGCAGTAGGCAGTTCGCTCAGCGTTAAGGACGTTGAATGATTAAATCAGAGGCTCCGACAGTAGGGTTTTCAACTGCCAACTGCCAACTGCCTACTGCTTTGGGAAGCTGTATGTGACTTTGTAGTCGGGCGGGGTCTTTTCGAGGATGGGCTCGCCGCCCGCTTCGAGCCAGGCGTGGCCGCTCAGCGCGTCTGAGCCTTCGCGGCGGACGCCGAAGAGGACGCGCGTCGGGATGCCTTCGAGCGCGAGGTAGCGGTGGAGCACTGGCGCGCGCTTCCAGCAGGTCGGCGTGAAGACCCAGAGGTCGGCCGCGAGCACCGAGTCGAGGAGTCGCGCGAGCCGCGCCTGGACTCGCGCGGGGTCGGGCGGGACGTCCCGGCGCGCGCGTCTCGGCGCGAGGAGCGCCATCGCGCGCGGGAGCGGCAAGAGCTTCACCAGCAGCGAGAGCGCGACCACCCACGCACACATGCGCGCCGCGAGGAGCGCCGAGCCCGGCTCGCACAGGACGAGCCGCGCGGCGCGCGTCGGGAGCGCGGCGTAGGCTTTGAGTCTCTGCGCGTGTGCTGGCATAAGCGTCCCGCCGGCGGGGAAAAAATTCCCGCGCCTCTGTTAACATCGCGCGGGAGATTCGAGCCTTGTTAATTTACCCCGACAGCCCGGAGGCGCGCGAGCGCGCCGCGCAAGTCGCCAAGGGCGGCGGCCTCGTCGCCTTCCGCACGGACACCTTCTACGGCGTCGGCGCAGACCCTTTTAACCCCTCGGCGCTCGAACTCATCAACGCGCTCAAGGGGCGCGACGGCAAACCGATCCTCGTCCTGGCCGCCGACCCGAAAGACGCCGAAAGGCTCATCGCAGAGAAGACTCAAACCTTCGAGCTGCTCGCCGCGCGCCACTGGCCGGGCGCGCTCACGCTGGTCGCGGCCGCGCGCCCCGAAGCGCCCGAGCTGCTCACCGCGGGCACGGGCACAATCGGAGTTCGTCTCCCCGACGACGAAGAGGCGCGCGCGATAGTGCGCGCGTGCGGCGGCCTGCTCACGGCCACGAGCGCGAACCCCGCCGGCCGCCCTCCCGCGCGTACCGCTGCCGAAGTGGCGGACTATTTTCCGACCGGCTTCGGCCTCATCATCGACGGCGGCGCTACCCGCACGGAATTGCCTTCGACCGTCATCGACGTGACCGGCGCGGCGCCCCGACTCATCCGCGAAGGCGTCGTCACCCGCGCAGAGCTTGCCGAAACTTTAAGGATTTCAAATTTGAACTTCGGAATTTGAAATTACTGTCCCGCCTTATAACCCGCCTCGTCCAGAATCTGCTTGGCGCGCTCGGGGTCGTAGTTGTAGACCTGGCCGGGCGAGTAGGCCCAGGACTGCTCGGGGAGGATCGAGTTGGCGACGTGCGCCTGGCCGAGCAGAAGCTCCTTGACGATGGCCGTGCGGTCGATGGCGTAGGCGATGGCCTGGCGGACGCGCGGGTCTTTGAGCACCTCGTCCTGCGCGTTGAAGTTGAGGTAGACGACGTTGACGCCGGGGAACTGCGCGACCTTCAGGTTCGGGTCTTTCCCGAGCGAATCGTAGGCGTCGGGCTGGAGGTTGGCGACCTGCGCGATGTCAACGCCGCCGCTCTTCAGCTCGGCCTGCAAGGTGTTGGCGTCGAGGATGGTGCGCACGCGCAGGTTCTTGACGGCGGGCGCGCCGCCCCAGTAGTCCTCGTTGGCCGTGAGGTCAACGACCTGCTGCGACTCGTCGTAGCGCGCGAACTTGAAGGCGCCGGTGCCGACGGGGTTCTGCTTCTGCTGGTCGGTCGTGTAGCCCTGCGGCATCATGCCGACGGGGACGAGGCCCGAGAGGAACTTGGTCAGGGGCTTGTTCAGGCGCACGACGAGCGTCAAAGGGTCTGGGGTCTCGATGGTTTTGACGAACGGCTTTCGCTCCGCGCCCGCGCCCTCGAAGAAGTCGTTGGCCTTGCGGGAGTCGGACTTGAGCAGGGTTTCGAGCGTGTACTTGGCGTCGGCCGAGGTGAACGCCTTGCCGTTGTGGAACTTGACGCCGTCGCGGAGCTTGAAGGTGTAGACGAGGCCGTCGGGGCTCGTCTGGATGTCTGTGGCGAGGTCGCCGATGTAGTCGAACTTCTCGTCCTTGCGGACGAGCGAGTTGAACATGAGCTGGCGGAAGCGCTCGCTCGAAGCGTCGGTGCCGCGCAGCTGGTCGAGCGTCTCGGGGTTCGATTCGAGGACGACGACGAAGGGGCCTTGCTTCCCCCCGTCCACGGTCACGTCGCGCAGGAAGCGCCAGTCGCCGTCCACGGGGACTTTGAGGTTCTGGACGTTCTTGCGCGCGACGACCATCTGGTCAACGTACCAGAGCGGGAACTCCGGCACCTCGCGGCTGATGATCTCCTGCGCGCGCGTGTAAAGCTCCTTGGCCTTCGCGCGGTCGGCGGTGCCGACGGCCTCTTCGAGAATCTTATCCAGCTCCGCGTTGCTGTAGCGGCCGCGGTTCTGGTAGGCGTCCGTGTGGAAGAGGTCGTTGAGGTAGATCGGGTCCTGGTTGCCGCCGACCCAGCGCCCGGTGGTGAGTTGGAACTGCCCCTTCCGCTGCTGGTCGAGCAGCGTGTTGAACTCGACCTGGTCGATCTCGCAGGGGATGCCGACCTGCTTGAGCTGGTTCTGGATGACGCTGGCGTACTGGCGCGTGGGCGCGCTGGCCGCGTTGATCTTGAGGAAGATGGGCTGTTTGAAGCGCGCGGCCTTCTGGCCGGTTGTCCCCCCGCCGCAGCCGGCCAAAACCGTCGCCAGTAAGATGAAGAGGGCGGAGACTGCTTGAAGTTGACGGCGCCTCATTCTCAAATCCTTCCTCCGTAGACGTAATTCAGCTTGCGGTTCAGCTCGGCCACTTCGGCCGAAAGCTCCTGGAAGCGTTTGGGGTCGAACGGCAGGGGGGATTTCGTCAGGGCCTTGAAGGCGGCGATGCGCCGGAGCGAAGCCTGGATGCGGCCTCGGGAAAGCTCGCCGCGGCGCGCGGCGTCGAGGAGCGTCTGGTACGAGCGGCGGATGAGGTCGGGGCGCGCGCAGACGAGGAGCATGTCCTCGCCCGCGAGCACGGCGCGCAGGGACGCCTCTTCGATCGCGCAGTGCTTGGCGATGGCGCCCATCTCAAGGTCGTCCGTGACGACGAGGCCGTCGAAGCCCAGCTCGTCGCGCAGGAGGTCGCGGACGATGCTCGGATTAATCGAGGCCGGGACGAGGCGGCCGCCCGCGGTGCCGCGGTGGATGTCGATGTTGGGGAAGCCGCCGTGGCTGACCATGACGGCGCGCACCATGTTGTCCTCGCGCTGGAAAAGCTCGATGTAGGGCGCGAGGTCTTGCGCGATGAGGTCGTCGTGCGTGAGGTGGATGACGGCCATCTCCTCGTGCGTGTCCACCTCGCCGGCGCCGATGCCCGGGAAGTGCTTGGTGCAGCCGAGGATGCCCGTCCCCTGCAACCCGCGCAGGTAGACCATCGTGTAGCCGAGCACCTCGCCGGGCGAGCGGCCGTAGGAGCGCGAGTAGAGGCCGTTGGAGAGGAGGTCGCGGTCGTCCGTCATAATCGACATGACGGGCGCGAAGTTCATGTTGAAGCCGAGGAGGCGCAGGACTTCGCCGGTGATGCGCCCGTGTGCGCGCGCGCCGGCGAGGTCGCCGTGCTGGCGGATGACGCGCGCGGCGGGCATCGGCGTGCAGATTTTGCGGAGGCGGTCAACGAGCCCGCCCTCCTGGTCGATGCCGAGCAGGGGCTCGACGCGGAGCGAGGCGCGGACGCCGTCGAGCAGCCCGCGCAGTTGCTCGGGCGCGGCGACGTTGCGGCCGAAGATGATGACGCCGCCCGGCTTGACCTCTTCGAGGAGCGCGCGCGCCTCCGCGTCCAGCTCGGTGCCGGGCAGGCCGATGAAGAGCAGTTGTCCGATTTGGTGTTCGAGCGGGAGCGACTGAAGGGTTTGGAAGTCGGTCATGAATTAGACGATTCTGTTCTTCAACCCGAGTAGGAGTTGGCGCGCCTCGTCCCCTGTGAGGGTTTCTACATCAACGCCTTGAAGCTCGTCAAGGAGTGTCTGGTTGACGGAGTCGAAGAGGGTGATCTGCGCCGCCAGCGCGCGCCGCCCGACGCGCGCCGCCGCGCGGCCGAGCGCGTCCTTACCGTTCGCCCCGTTCTCCAAGGATGAAGGCGCCGCCGGAGAGGCTTCGACCGCCGCGGCCCCTTCTTCGGCGAACACGTCCAGCTCGTAGCGTTCGAGCTTCGAAAGGACTTCGCGCGCCCGCGCGAGCACGGCGGGCGGCAGTCCGGCGAGGCGCGCGACCTCGATGCCGTAGGACTTCGAGGCGCGCCCGCGCTCGAGCTTGTAGAGGAAGATGACCTCGCCCTCGCGCTCGGCGACGCGTATCTGGTAGTTCTGCGCGCCGGGCAGGCGCTCGGCCAGCTCGGTCAGCTCGTGGTAGTGCGTGGCGAACAGAGTCTTCGCCGAATGCTCCGGCGCGTCGTGCAAATGTTCGGCGACGGCCCACGCGATTGATAAACCGTCGAAGGTCGCCGTGCCGCGCCCGATCTCGTCCAAAAGCACGAGCGAACGCGGCGTCGCGTTATGCAGGATGTCGGCCGTTTCGGTCATCTCGACCATAAAGGTCGAGCGCCCCCGCGAGAGGTCGTCCGAAGCCCCGACGCGCGTCCAGATGCGGTCAAGCACCGGAAGCCGCGCACTCTCCGCCGGAACGAAGGAACCCATCTGTGCCAGCAGACAGATGAGCGCCGTTTGACGAAGGAGGGAGCTTTTGCCTCCCATGTTCGGGCCGGTGATGATGAGGAGGCGCTCGTTGGAACCGTTCATGTAGAGGTCGTTGGGGACGTACGGGGTATCGCCGATGGCCTCGATGACGGGGTGTCGTCCGCCTTTAATCTCAAGCTCGTCGCCGTCGTGAAGTGTAGGTTTCTGATAACGGCGGCGGGCGGCGATTTCGGCGAGCGAGGCGAGCACGTCGAGGACGGAGAGGGCGCGGGCGGTGGTCTGAAGTCTGCGCGTCTCCTGCGCGACCTGCGCGCGCACCTCGCCGAAGATGCGCGTCTCGATTTCGAGGATGCGACCCTCGGCGCCCAAGACCTTCTGCTCCCACTCCTTCAGCTCGGGCGTCGTGTAGCGTTCGGCGTTGGCGAGCGTCTGCCGGCGCTCGTAGTCGGCGGGCACGCGCGCGGCGACGGACTTCGAGACTTCGATGAAGTAGCCGAAGACGTTGTTGAAGCGGACGCGCAGACTGTTGATGCCGGAGCGCGCGCGCTCGCGCGACTCGATGGCGGCGATGGTCTGCTTGGCGTCGCGGCTGATGGAGCGCAGCTCGTCCAGCTCGGCGTCGAAGCCCTCGCGGACGACGCCGCCCTCCGAGAAGTTGACGGGCGGGTCGTCGCTCAGTGCGCGCCCGACGAGTTCGCGCACGTCGCTCAGCTCGTCGGCGTTCTCGACGACGACCTGGAGCAGCGAAGCCTCCGCATCCGATAACGCCTGACGAATCGCCGGGACTTGATTTAAAGAGCGGCGGAGGGCGACGAGGTCGCGCGGGGTGGCCGTCCCCAGGTTGATGCGCCCGACGAGGCGTTCGAGGTCGGAGACATCTTTGAGAAGCGTGCGCGCGCGGTCGCGGCGCATCTGCGAGCGGTGCAGGTCTTCGACGGCCGAGAGGCGCGCCTCGATCTCCCCGCGTCGAACCGAAGGGCGGAGCATCCACGAGCGCAGGAGGCGCGCGCCCATGCCCGTGACGGTCGCGTCGAGCACGTTGAGGAGGGAGGCGCCTCGTCCGCCGCCCTGCGACTCGACGAGTTCGAGGTTGCGGCAGGTGACGGTGTCGATGACGAGGTGGTCGTGCGTCTCGAAGAAGCCGAGGTCGGTGACGTGCGCGGCCGCCGCGCGCTGCGTCTCGCGCGCGTAGCGCAGGCACGCGCCCGCGGCGGCGACGGCCGCGACCTTGCCCGCGAGGCCGTAGCCTTCGAGCGTGCGCGCGCCGAACTGTTCGAGGAGCAGGGAGGCGCAAGAGGTCGGCTCCCACAGCCAGTCTTCTAAAGGCGTGAGCGGCAGCCCCTCGCCCCTCGTCGCGGCGTGCTCGGCCGGCGTGATGCGCGCGACGGGCGTCTCGTCCGCATCCCTTTCAACAATTTCGAGCGGGAGCGGCGCGGTATGCGTTGTGGCGCCCGCGTATGCCTCTTTCACGAGCGGCGCGAGCGAGCGCGGGAAGAGCAGCTCGCGCGGCGCGTAAGATTCAACGTCCGCGCGCACGCGCGCCCAGGCGTCGGGGCCTGAGACTTCCGTGCAGCGGAAGTCGCCGGTCGAGAGGTCGAGGAAGGCCGCGCCGTACGTGTCGCCAGCGCCGCAGAGCGCCGCGAGGTAGACGGACTCTTTGGCTTCGACGAGGTGCGGGTCGATGGCCGTGCCGGGCGTGATGACGCGCACGACCTCTCGGCGGACGAGCTTCTTCGCCTTCGAAGGGTCTTCGGTCTGCTCGCAGATGGCGACGCGGTAGCCCTTGCGGATGAGGCGCGCGACGTAGCCCGCGACGGCGTGGTGCGGGACGCCGCACATCGGGACGGGCTGGCCGCGCTCTTTGTGGCGCGCGGTGAGCGTGATCTCAAGCTCGCGCGCGCCGGTGATGGCGTCCTCGAAGAACAGCTCGTAGAAGTCCCCGAGGCGGAAGAAGAGGAGCGCGCCCGGGTGCTGCCGCTTAAGCTCCTGGTACTGCCGCAGCATCGGCGTCAGCGCTGAGTTCGTCGTCGTCATGTCCGTGAAAGTGCCTGCGAGAAGGGCGGATGTTCTCGACCGCAGGTTCGGGCGTCAAAGCTACCACAGAAGGCTGGGACATGCACGAACGCCGGGCGGGCGGGCGGGGTAAAAACCTCACCTGTTCGGGATAAAACTGTGACAGCGTTGCGGGAGAGTTCGGCGTCCGAGAGGGCCGAGAGAGTTCCCGTTGATGAGTCTGAGCTTACAGGTGGCCGTGCTCTTCGTGCTCGCGATCCCCGTCGCGTGCGTCGCCTGGACGGTGACGCACGAGGAGGTCTTCCGCGAGCCGCGGGAGTTCTGCGTGAATCGAAGCAAGGCGTGCCGGCGCTGGTACGAGAGGAAGTTCTTCTACCTCTTCACGTGCGAATACTGTTTCAGCCACTACGTCACCATCTTCTTCCTCTTCGTCACGCGCTACAAGCTGCTCTACGAGGACTGGCGCGGCTACCTCGTCGGCGGCTTCGCACTCGTCTGGGTCGCCAACCAGTACATGAGCCTCTACAACCGCCTCCGCCTCGACATCAAGAGCGAGAAGATCGAGACGAGCATTAAAGAGAAGGTGGCGGAGAAGGTGAGGGAAGGCCGTGAACCGTGAACCGTAAACCGTGACAAGAAGGAAGCAGCTCTTAACTCGTCACGGTTCACGGTTCACGCTTCGGCGCTCAGCCGAAGAAGACTTCGGCGACGTGGTAGACCTCTTCGTCGAGCTGCTTGATGCGGCGGACGGCGTCGTCGAGGGGGACGGTGATGACCTTGTTGCAGCGCAGCGCGGCCATCTGGCCCCACTGCTTCTCCAAGACCATCTCGAAGGCTTTGACGCCGAAGCGCGTGGCGAGGACGCGGTCGAAGGCGGAGGGCGAGCCGCCGCGCTGGACGTAACCGAGGTTGGCGTGGCGCGTCTCTATCCCCGTGTGGCGCTCGATCTCGACGGCGAGGTGGAAGCCGATGCCGCCGAGCCGCCCCTGGCGGTAGATTTGCGAGGTCGCCGCCTCGTCGAGGAAGTTCTCTTCGGGGTGCGGGTGCGCGTCCTCGGCGACGACGATGATGGAGAAGGCGCTGCCCTGCATCTCGCGGTGGCGGAGCAGCTCGCAGATGCGCGTGAGGCGGAAGGGGTGCTCGGGGACGAGGATCACGTCGGCGCCGCCCGCGATCCCGCCGTAGGCGGCGATCCAGCCGGCGTGGCGCCCCATCACCTCGATGACCATCACGCGGTGGTGCGACTCGGCCGTCGAGTGCAGACGGTCTACGGCCTCCATCACGGTGTTGACCGCCGTGTCGAAGCCGAAGGGGAAGTCCGTCCCGTCGAGGTCGTTGTCGATGGTCTTGGGGATGCCGACGAGCGGCAGCCGGTGCTCGTGCCACATGTCGCGCGCGGCGCGGAGCGTCCCCTCGCCGCCGCAGACGATGAGCGCGTCGAGCCCGTGCCGCTCCCAGGTGGCGCGGATGCGCGCGGGGTAGTCGGCGCCGTCCTGCGGGTTGGTGCGCGAGGTGCCGAGGATGGTGCCGCCGCGCGGGAGGATGCCGATGACGGAGTTGCGCGCGAGCGGCTGGATGTCGTCTTCGATGAGGCCGCGCCAGCCGTTCATCACGCCGAGGACTTCGGCCCCCTCGGCGTGCGTCGAGCGGCGCACGACGGCGCGGATGACCGCGTTCAAGCCCGGCGCGTCGCCGCCCCCCGTCAGAATTCCTACGCGTAGACCCATCGAAACACCCTCGAACCCCCTCGGCAGGAACGTATGAATTGATTTGGTTTGCTGACCACGCCTATAATCTCGCGACAAATCGGGCGTGTCAAACAACACAAATTTTACGGACGGGGGAGCGCCGGCCGGCGGCGGGGTGTACGGGGTGGATTCGGAGAGAGAACTGCTGACGCTGGGCGTCGATACTTCCACGGAGCGCAGGAGCGTCGCGCTGCTGCGGGGCGGGCGCGTGCTCGCGGAGACTTCGAGCGGGCTGCGCGAGGGCGGCTCGGCGAACCTCCTCGCAGACATCGACCGCGTGCTCGGGTCGGCCGGCGTGAAGTTGAAGGAGGTCGGGCTGTACGCCGCCGCGGTGGGGCCTGGGAGTTTCACGGGCCTGCGCTCCGGGCTCGCGACCGTCAAGGGGCTCGCGCTGACGCTGGGGAAGCCTGCGTTCGGCGTGCAGACGCTCCACGCCCTCGCCTACTGCGTCCGGCCCGCCAGGCGCGTCGTGTCGCTCATCCCGGCGGGGCGCGGCGAAGTCTTCGCGCAATTGCTGTCGGTTTCGGCCGAAGGCGTCGTGAACGAACTCGAAAGCCCCACGCACCTGCCGCCCGCGCGCCTGTTGGAGACGTTGGCGGGGCTCGGCGGCGGGTTGAAGTGGACGGGGGGCGGCGCCCTCAAATTCCTTGAAATGATTCGTGAGCGGGCGGAGTCTGCGGGGATTAAGTTCGAAGGGCCGGGCGCGCCCGGCGCAGAGTCGGAAGGGGTCTGGGCGGTGTTGCCGGCCGAAGAGGCGCTCGCCAAAAGCGTCGCGGAGATGGCCCGGGCGGCGTACGTCTCGGGGGCGGGCGCGGGGGGGCTGACCGCCGTCTACGTCAGGCCGTCGGACGCGGAGCTGAAGGGTGTATGTCACGCGCAGAACTGAGGGTCGAGTTGGAGGGGGCCGGGTGCGTCATCGTCCCGATGACCGAGCACGACCTTTTGGAGGTCGTCGAGATAGAGGAGACGACGGGGCTCAGCCAGTGGGGCTGGGAGGCGTACCGCGCGGAGCTTGAAAAGCAGGAGGCCGTCATGCTCGTCGCCAGGCGCAACGCGCGGGACGCCTTGACCGGGCGCGGCCTGGGCGGCTACATCGCCGCGCGCATCAACGCCGACGAGCTGCACGTCAACAACATAGGGGTCTGGCCCGAGTCGCGCCGGCGCGGGGTCGGCGGCGCGCTGCTCGGGGCGGCTTTGGAGGCGGCGGCGCGGCGCGGCGCGTTCGAGGCGGTGCTGGAGGTGCGGGCCGGCAACCTGCCGGCGCAGAGGATGTACGAGCGCTTCGGCTTCCGCGTCGTCGGCCACCGCAAGAACTATTACAGGGAGCCGGCCGAAGACGCGAAAATAATGACGAGGCGTCTGGCACCAGCCGCTTGATACGGGTTGGGAATTGGGCTAACATTTTCGCACCGGAACGGCCGCGCGGAGACAGAGGTGAGGGTCGGCGCGCGGCCGCTCGAACACAACACTCTAGGCATCTGAAAGGAGAACTCTCCGCTATGGAAACGACCAACACGGACAGCCTGAAGGAGCAGTTGATCGCTGTCGATCCGGAGTTCCGGGAACTGGCGCGCGAGCACGGGCGCTACGAGCAGCGCCTGAGCGAGCTTTCCTCGCTCCAGTACCCGAGCGACGAGGAGCAGCTTGAAGAGGTCACGCTCAAGAAGAAGAAGCTGGCCGTGAAGGATCAGATGCAATCAATCATTCTTAAACACCAGAACGCGGGGAGCACGGCGCACTAGGCGCGCCCTTTGGGCACTCCCAAAGCATGTCTGGAGACGGGGGACGCTTCAAAGCTTGTTGGGCGCCCCCGTTTCCTTTAGACGGAAAATGATTCGAAGGCGCGCGCGGCGCGCCTTTCGAAGGGGTGAGAGATGGTCAAAGAAGGCTACCCGTGGGTTCTCGTCCCGCTCCTGGCGGGGTTGGGGGCGGGGCTGCTCTACCTGTTCTGGCCGGCGCTGCCGCTGCTGGCGCTCGCCGTCGTGCTGCTGCTGCTGGCGGCCTTCATGGCCTACTTCTTCCGCGACCCGCAACGCGCGGTGCCGGCGGAGGCGGGGCTCGTCGTCTCGCCCGCGGACGGCAAGGTGACCCGCATCGAGAGACTCGCGGGGAACGGCGCGGACTCGCCGACCGTCGTCAGCATCTTCCTCTCGCCCTTCGACGTGCACGTCAACCGCGCCCCCATCGCGGGCGAAGTCATCGACGTGACCTACACGAAGGGGCGTTTCATCGCGGCCACGAGCGACAACGCGAGCCTCGTCAACGAGCAGAACGCGCTGACGATCAAGGGCGAGCGGATGACCGTGGTCTGCAAACAGATCGCGGGCGTCCTCGCGCGCCGGATCGTCTGCTGGAAGCGCCCCGGCGACAGCCTCGGGCTGGGCGAGCGTTTCGGCCTCATCAAGTTCGGGTCGCGGACGGACTTGGTGCTGCCCCGTGGGGTCGAAGTTTCGGTCAAGGTGGGCCAGCGCGTGAGCGGCGGCGTGACGGTGATAGGGAGGTTCCTCGATGGCGAGTGAAGCGAAGGGCTCTGTGCAGGCCCCGTCGGAAGAGGTGAGGGAGCGGCGCGGCATCAGGAAGGGGCTCTACATCCTGCCCTCCGCCTTCACGGCCGCCAACATCGGCATGGGCTACTTCGCGGTCATGGCCGCGCTCCGAGGCTTCCAGATGCTGGACGGGGTCTCCCTGGGCCAGCCCCTGGTGGGGGAGGCGGCGCAGAAGATCGCGGCCGCCACCATGCATTTCGACAACGCCTCGCGCGCCATCGGCTGGGCGATTCTGTTCGACACGCTCGACGGCAGGATCGCGCGGCTGACGAAGACGACGACGGAGATCGGCATCCAGTTCGACTCGATAGCGGACGTGCTCACCTTCGGCATCGCGCCCGCCGTGCTCGTCTACGCCTGGGGCTACGGCTCGACGTTCGCCGACGGCAGCCAGCTCCACAAGCTCGGTTGGTTCCTCTCCTTCATGTTCCTCATCTGCGGCGCCCTGAGGCTGGCGAGGTTTAACGTGCAGGCCACGCGCCCCCGCCCGCTCGCGGAGGGGAGCGCGAAGGTCGATAAGAAGAGTTTTCTGGGGCTCCCGATCCCCGCGGCGGCGGGGCTGCTCGCGGCGCTCATACATTTCGCCCCGCGCCCTCTGCTCACGTACGGGGGCGATTACGCGCCCCTCTACGCGAGCCTCCTGATGGGGGTGGTGGCGGTGCTCGGGGCGCTGATGGTGAGCACCATACGCTATTCCAGCTTCAAGACGCTCGGGGCGGGGAAGCGCAGTACGATCATGGTGATGCCCATCATCGCCGCCGTCGGGATGCTCGTCTGGCTCTTCTCTCGTTACGTCCTTCTGACGATAGTCCTCATTTACGTCCTGCACGGAATCATTTTCCGCATCTTTGCGCTCTTCCGTTCGCGCCCCGCCGAGGAGTGAGGTGCTTCGCCGAGCGCGCGCCTCATTGCGGCGGGTTAGACGTCTGCGCGTTGTTCGTGAGCGCCATCAAACCTTCCCGGGTCGTCAATAAAAGCGCGTCCGCTGAGAGCAGCGGCGCGGCCTCCGTGTTGTTATCCTCGCCGACGTAGATGCTGTTAACTTTCTTACCGTCCGCCAGATTGAGCACCACGCACTCGTCGCCGACCAAAGGCGCGAGCAGCACCTGGTTCTTCAGCACGAGGGGCGGGGCTGTGACCCTGCCCGCCAACTGCCTTTTCCAGATTTTCGCCCCGTTCTGTGGCGAGAGGCAGTAGACGAAATTATCCAGGGAGGTTGCCAGCACCCACCTCTCACCCGCCAGGACGGCCTGTATCGCGGCCCCCGCCCGCACACGCCACCTGAGGCGCCCGTTCGTCCTGTCGATTGCGTAGACAAACCCGTCCGCGGCACCCGCGTAAACCATGCTGCCGTAGACGGCGACCGGCGCACTCAAAGCTTTCCGCGTCCGATAACGCCAGAGAGTTCTCCCGCTCTCCGGTTCGATGGAGATGATGTCCCCGTAAGTGTCGCTGGCATAAAGCGTTTCGTCGTCGAGTAGGTTTAAGGTGGTGAAAGGTGAAGAGTTGTACTTAATCCACTTGATCTCGCCCGTCTCCTTTTTGAGGACATAGAGGCGCCCGTCGGAAGAGGTGACGAAAAGGTTCTGTGTATTCAAATTAATGATTCCTCTGACGGGGGAGGGCAGGGTGCGCATCCAGGAGGTCAGACCGCTCTGACGGCTCAAGGCGCGCAGGACGCCCGTGGCCTGCGGGTAGATCGATTTGGGCGTCGGAAGACTCTCCGAGGCAACGTAGACGTTTCTGTTATCAACCGCGGGCGAGGCAGACAGGGCTCCACCGACATCGCTCCTCCAGACGAGACCCCCGTCGGACAGCCCCACAGAAACGATGGAGCCGTTATCCAGCGGCATGTATGCGCGTTCGTTATCCGCGGCGGGCGTGAGATTTGTTACGGATTCCGTTTTAAAGAGCCAACGGACGTATACGGGTCGCGCCAGGTCGGTCAAATTCTGCCCCGACGCCGGGACTGATAATATTGCCAGCAATAGCGTTAAAGGGAGGAGTGTCTCCGTAAATTTTATCAAGTTGCTTCGGATAACTCCGGAGGCCGTCTTTACTCTCATTTGTTTTTGATGAAAGCCTGTCCAGTATTGGCTAATAACAATTCGACAAACTATAATCGCGCGCGAACCAATGAGCCACACGTGCGGTGGGCTTTAGTCTACGGAGGAGGCCGGCTTTTGAGCAAGCAACCCGCGCCACACGACACCATCCTGATACTAGACTTCGGTTCTCAATACACCCAATTGATCGCCAGGCGGGTGAGGGAATCCAACGTCTATTGCGAGATTTTGCCTTTCGACACGCCGAAAGAGGTAATACTGGCACGGGAGCCGAAGGGGATTATCCTTTCGGGCGGACCGGCCTCGGTTTATGACGCGGACGCGCCCAAACTCTCCTACGACCTGCACGACCTCTTACGATGTCCGGTTCTGGGTATCTGCTACGGCTTACAGGTGATCGCCTCGGAACTGGGTGGGGAGGTGCGCCCCTCTGCGAACAGGGAGTACGGGTACGCACGCCTCCTCGTCGCCGACCAGAACAGCCCTCTTTTCAAAGGCTTACCGGCCGAGATGGACGTTTGGATGAGCCACGGCGACCACATCATCAGCGTTCCGGAGGGCATTCACGTCACGGCCAGGACGGCCGATGCGCTTAACGCTTTTGAGGGTTTAAGCGGCCGCATATACGGCGTCCAGTTTCACCCGGAAGTGGCGCATACGCCCTTCGGGAAGGAGATTCTGCAAAACTTTATCTATAGAGTTTGTGAGGCGCAGGCGGACTGGTCGCCGCAGTCGATTATCGGCGAGCAGGTCGCCAAAATTCGCAGTCAGGTCGGCGCGGAGAAGGTCATCTGCGGGCTCTCGGGCGGGGTGGATTCGACGGTCGCGGCGGCGCTCGTGCACGAGGCGATTGGCGAACAGCAGACCTGCATCTTCGTGGACACGGGGCTTCTCAAGGAGGGGGAATTCGAAACCACGCGCGCTCTGTTTCGGCAGAAGATGAGTCTCAACGTCGTCGGCGTAAAGGCCGCGGACGAGTTCCTCGGCGCGCTGAAGGGCGTGGCCGATCCGGAGGAGAAGCGACGGATCATCGGCAGGGTTTTTATAGAGATTTTCGAGAGGGAAGCGAAGAGACTTGGTGGGGTTAAATATCTAGTCCAGGGTACTTTATACCCGGACGTGATCGAGTCCGTCTCCGTCCGCGGCCCTTCGGCCGTTATCAAAAGCCACCATAACGTGGGGGGCTTGCCCGAGCGTATGAACCTGACGCTCATCGAACCGCTCAGAGAACTCTTTAAAGATGAGGTTCGAACGATTGGCAGAGACCTGGGGATACCTGAGGATTTCCTGCGTAGACATCCTTTCCCCGGCCCCGGTTTCGCCGTCAGGATTCTGGGTGAGGTTACCGAAGAGCATCTGAGATTGCTCCGGGCGGCCGATCTGATAATCGAGGAGGAGCTGAAACTCGCACAACTGTATGACAGTGTCTGGCAGGCGTTCCCCGTGCTTTTACCGGTTTCGACGGTGGGCGTGATGGGCGATTTCAGGACGTACGAGCGCGTGCTGGCGATTCGGGCGGTAACGAGCGTCGATGGAATGACGGCCGACTGGGCGCGGCTCCCGCACGATGTCTTAGGGCGCATCTCCACACGCCTCATCTCTGAGGTGAGGGGCATCAACCGCGTAGTTTTTGACGTAAGTTCAAAGCCGCCGAGCACGATTGAGTGGGAGTAGACAAGGCCGCCTCCGCTTAACGATTTAAGCCCTTTCTTATTAAGAAAGGGCTTAAATCGTTAAGCGGAGGCGGCCGGGAGACAGCTCTTGGCAGAACTTTATCTCCTGACCCGTATCAATTCTGATAAACTAAGGGCACAGAGGGTTATAAATGAGTAAGTTGAGCGTCCACATTGAGACTTTCGGCTGCCAGATGAATGTGTCCGACTCGGAGCAGGTAGCCACGAAACTCCGCGAGCACGGGTTTGAGTTAGCTGATGCCGACGCTTCCGCCGATGTCATTCTTCTTAACACCTGTTCGATACGGGAAAAGGCTGAGCAGAAAGTATTTCGGAGAGTGAATGAGATCAAGCGCGGGCGCGCCGGGCGTCAGCCCTTAGTGGGTGTGTTGGGGTGCGTCGCGCAGCTCGAAGGCGAATCTATTTTCAACAGCTCCCCTTCCGTGCAACTGGTGGCAGGCACCGGGGCCGCGGACAGGATTCCGAGTCTTTTAGACCGTGTGAGGGGGGGCGAAAGTCGTGTCATCGATCTGGGCGGACGTGAGGAGGGGGCGGATTTTGAAATCTCACCTGCCGTCCGCCACTCGAAGCACGTCGCCTTCGTCCCGATTATCGAAGGGTGTAATAAGTTTTGTACCTATTGTATCGTGCCTTATTCACGCGGTCGCGAACGGAGCCGCACGGCCTTTGAGATCGTCGAAGATGTCGAGAAGCTTAGGGCCGACGGTTTCAAGGAAGTACAGCTCATAGGGCAGAACGTCAACAGTTATCGTCCAAGGGTTGAGAAAGGACTGGAGGGTTTCTCCGGGGCCACGCCTTTTTCGAGGCTTCTACGTGCGGTCGCCTCGACCGGCATGACTCGCGTAAAGTTTACGACCTCCTTCCCCAGGGACTTTCACGCGGACATCGTCAAGGCGATAGAGGAGTACGAGAACCTTTGTAACTGGGTGCATCTGCCCGTACAGTCAGGTAATAATCGAATTTTGCGTGCGATGCGCAGGGGGCATAAGGTCGAGGAGTATCTGGAGAGAGTTGCGGCCGTCAAGAACTCGCGCAGAGAAATCTCGCTCACGAGTGACATAATAGTAGGGTTCCCGGGTGAGACGGACGAGGAGTTCGAGGACACTTTAAGGCTGGCAGAAAAGTGCGAGTTTCATGGCCTGTATATCTTCAAATATTCAGAGAGGCGCGGCACTCCCGCCGCCAGGTTAAAGGACGACGTCACAAAGGACGAGAAGACTCGACGCTTTCTCTCCCTCGAAAACTTGCAAATGGCAATACAAAGTAAGGTTTACAAGGATTATGTTGGTAGAATGGTTGAGGTGCTGGCCGAAGGCTTCAGTGCAAGATCCGACAGCGACCTCAAAGGCCATACGACCTGTAATAAAGTAGTAAATTTCGCCGCCAGTCCTGAGTTCATAGGAAAGGTCGTAAGGGTTCGTGTAACGGAGGCGAAGGCGCATAGCCTTTTCGGCCAACTTCTGTAAAAAATTAGAAGCGCTTAGAGGGTTCTATGGAGATCGAAGTTAAAATAAGAGGGTTAATGATGGACCCGAGCAGCGGAACTCCTATCATTATTCTCAAAGACATCAACAGCGAGACCATGTTACCCATCTGGGTCGGTGCGTACGAGGCTAACGCCATCGCGCTCGAAATAGAGAAAATCTCTCCTCAGAGACCTATGACGCACGACCTTCTGCGCAACGTCATCCTTGAGATGGGCGCGAGCGTCGAGCGCGTCGTCGTCACAGAGCTGCGTGACAACACCTTCTTCGCGACGATCAACATGAAGGACAGGGGGGGCGAGTCCGTCTTGATCGACGCACGCCCTTCCGACGCCATCGCCCTGGCCCTGCGGGTCGATTGCCCGATCTTTGTGAACGAAGAGGTGATCAGGGCCTCTCGTAATACCGTCGCGAGCGGGGAGGAGGAGAGCGTTTCGGGCTCCGAAGATGAATGGCCCGATGTAATCGGCGAGGCCGGCGACCTGCCGATGTAGTTCTTAAATCTTCTGACCGGGACAACCTTCTTTGAGCACCGTCATCGCAATAGCCAATCAGAAGGGCGGGGTCGGGAAGACCACGACCACGATCAATCTCGCCGCCGCCTTCGCACAGCGCGGACAACGCGTACTCCTGCTCGACCTGGATCCGCAGGGCAATAGCTCCATCTCCTTCCTGGATCCGCGTTCGATAGCCGCCTCGGCCTACGAGATGATGGTGGACGGGCAGGAGGATCTCTCCGTCTACACGTACCCGACGGCCGTCGGGGGTCTGGAGATAATTCCTGCGAGGATAAGTCTGGCGAAGCTTGAATCAAAGCTGGTGGGCGATTTCGACGCGCCGTTTCGTCTGAAGGATCGTTTGGAGCGTGTCGCGGGGCGCTACGATACGATCTTCATCGACACGCCGCCGACTCTGGGTCTGATAACGGTGAACGCACTGGTCGCCTCCACACACGTCTTAATCCCTATACAATCCTCTTTCTACGCGCTCGAAGGGACGGATGATCTCCTTGAGACGATTGAGAAGGTCAAAGCACGCCCCAACCCGAACCTGCGTGTACTGGGTGTGCTCGTGACTCTTTTCGATAAGCGGACGACCCTGGCGAGGGAAGTGTACGAACAGATCCGAAGCGTCTTCGGGCAGCAGGTCTTCGAGACGGTTATAACCAAGAGCGTGCGTTTGGAAGAGGCCCCTGCGTACAAGGAATCGATCTTCACGTTTGCGCCGCAATCGACCGGCGCCAGCGAATATTCAAAACTTTGTGAAGAGGTGATGCAGCGTGTCTAGAAGAGGACTCCCTGCGGGAATACGTATGAGGCACGATGCGCATTACGTAGAGGAACTGTCGAGCCAGAGCCCGACGACCATCGGCCGACTGATTGCGTTGGAGGCTCTCGACCCGAATCCCGAGCAGCCGCGCGTAGAGATCGGTGATTTGACGGAACTGACCATCTCCATCAAGGAGAAGGGCGTTTTAGAGCCGCTCCTCGTGAAGCCGACCCGGCAGAAGGGGCGGTGGATGATCATCGCGGGGGAGCGTAGGTGGCGCGCCGCACAGGCGGCGGGTCTGAGGGAAGTTCCATGCGTAGAGATGGACGTTGACGAGGCGGCCGTCGCGGAGATCGCGCTCATAGAGAATATGCAGCGGAAGGATTTGACGCCCTGGGAGGAGGCTGACGGGCTTGCGGCCCTCTGTCAACGGTACGGTTACACGCACGAGGATGTCTCCAGGAAGGTCGGGAAGAGCCGGACTACCGTCACGGAGGCCATCGCGCTGGCGGCAATACCTGAGGAGATACGTGAAGAATGTCGGCGCGCCGACATCAACGTTAAGTCTCTGCTCTTACAGATCGTCAGGCAGCCCGACACCGGGATGATGCGTCAGGCGATCAGCGCCCTTGCCAATAAAGAGTTTACGAGGGATGAGGCGCGTGCGTTGATTCGAGAGCGAAAGTTCAAGGAGGGGCATAAGGAAGGAAACGCGGACGCCTCTAAGCCCTTTACGTTCAAATATCAACTGCCTACACCTAACGTAAAAGTTGAACTGAAATTCCGGAAGGCAGAGGTGGAGAAGAGTGAGATTATAGAGGCCCTCAAATCGCTCTTAAAGGAGTTGGAGAACTCTTAGGATGCTCGCGCCGCCTTCTTCTGCTACATGTTTTCGGTGCTAGGAGTTTCGCCCGCCCTTTTTTGCCCTCCGCTGTAGACTCTGTGCCCAACGTTCGAAGGTCGGCTGGAGCGGTTTGAAGAGTCTTGCGCGAAATGTGTGCTCCTGCTCATTCCACTTCTTCAGATGTCTCTCCGTGTAGGTTCTAATGGAGGATTCCAGTTGGCCTTTTTTCACGGAGTGGCGCAGCGTCAAGTAATGATGCTGGCCGACAAGTGAGAAGATGACGGCGGCCATGTTTGCTTTAAAAGAGAGTCTAGGGATGAGCCTTTTGTGTAGAGGCGCATCCTTCGGGAGGAGCACGTCGAGCGCCACCTCAATCCATGCGGGCTGCGAACCCTGTCGTGGGTGATAGAGGCCCGGCAGCTTTGTTTGCTTCAACTGCGTGTTGCGTAGCCTGGGGTCGGAGATCGAATCGACCAGGCGCAGGCGTTCGAGCCCCCTCAGGTGCTCCTTGGGGAGGGTGGACAGAATTTTTCTGATGTTAGCATCTGTCCCGGATGGTAGCTTCTGACGGCTGGAACTATTTTCTATTTTATTAACCATGAGCACAAAGCATCCGAAAAGGGTTCTGTTTAGAGTTGTAAAGAAGAAAGGGTAATTTTGCAAGCGGAGCTCATTCGAGCCGGGAGGGGAATAATTATCTCAGGCCATAAAGGCAGAAAAGACAGATAGACCTTGAGTCCGATAATGAATCTTATGTCTTGCACTCTTAGAAGGCTGTGTAGAAGGGGCTCCTGCAAATCCAAACTAAAATTCGCCTGCCGTTTTCGCCTGGCGTCCAGACAGAACAGATTAAAACCCTCGGTTCCTTGACATCGTTCGACGCGTGTTGCTACATTACGCGTTCTTTTGTCCCGAGCTACTCTTTCCAGACAGACCACAGGAGGCATTTAGCAATTGAGCAACTCCGGCAGTTACCTTTTCACC
>Ga0213876_10000534_pt1 | contig 28772 bp, 26 predicted proteins | sample BarmaccomBMRX_R9_FD_160113 | JGI IMG/M metagenome (GOLD analysis project Ga0213876, IMG submission 160113) | Root-associated microbial communities from Barbacenia macrantha in rupestrian grasslands, the National Park of Serra do Cipo, Brazil - RX_R9 | ecosystem: Host-associated > Plants > Roots... | reverse complement strand
GAAGGTCAGCTTGCCTTCATGGCCGGCTATGGCATCCGCAGCTTTTTGATCACCCAGAGCCTGAACCAGCTCGAACGTGCCTACGGGCCGAACCACGCGATCCTCGACAATTGCCACATCCGGATCGCTTTTTCGACCAACGATGAGCGCACCGCCAAGCGGGTGTCGGACGCACTCGGGACCGCGACCGAGATGCGCGCGATGAAGAACTATGCCGGGCACCGGTTGAGCCCCTGGCTGGGGCACCTGATGGTCAGCCGTCAGGAAACATCGCGTCCGCTGCTCACCCCCGGCGAAGTCATGCAGCTTTCGCCCAATGAGGCGATTGTGATGGTTTCGGGCGTGCATCCCCTGCGTGCCCGCAAGGTTCGCTATTACGAGGATCCGCAATTGCAACATCGAGTCTTGAAGCCTGCGCGCACCGGCCCGGTCACCGTGGTCGCGCAGCGGGACGACTGGTCGGGCTGCATACCGATTCCACCCTCTGCGAAACTGCTTGCTGCCTTGAAGCGCAAAGTTCGCGATCCGAACGGCGGCATTCGCCGCGAGCCGGAAATGCCAGAGCACGGGGATGTCGTGATCAAGGCACCGCTCGCCGAAAATGAGTTTGACGCCGTTCCAGATGAGGGCGACACTGACGCCCTACAGGCGACGGCCCTGAACCGATCGATGCAGGGCCTTGCGCGTTCGGTTAGCCTCGACCCGGACGACAAAATGGGCCTCTGAGCAGGGTGATATGAAAAAGGCCCAGCTCAGCATCTACCTCGATCCGGAGATCTTTGGCAGTCTTGAGGCCTTCGCAAAGCGTCAGGGGAAGCCCAAGTCGCTGGTTGCCGAGGCCGCGATCGCCTCGTTCCTTTCTCCGGATGATTCCGACCGGCGGGAAGCGGCGATCGCTAAACGCCTGGATCGGATCGTACGCGTGCTCGAACGGCTCGAGCGCAATGACGGTGTTGCGCTTGAGACGATCGCCCTGTTCATCCGTTTCTGGCTCACGTCAACACCGGCGTTGCCGGAGCATTCGAGCCCAGCGGCACGTGCGAAGGGCGCCGAGCGCTACGACCGTTTTGTCGAAGCTCTGGGGCGGCGGCTCTCCAGCGGATCGACCATCCTGAAGGAAGTGAGTATCGAAACAAATGTTCCTGGGAGCGCCAGCACGAGTCAAAGGTGATCCCGACCGTCCTTGATCAATAGCTGAGGCTTGGGACATGAATACGCAACGCCGGACAGCAGCATCCGGATCAATGCAGCGACACGCATCGGCGGACCTCTTACTCCAGGGCGAACGCCCGAAACGATTGTACGACCATATTGTGGCCCTCTGGGTGATCGGGCACCTTGCCGCCGGCCCAATCGCCGAGCGCGGTCGAGAAGCGGATGTTGGCCGGCCCGTTGACCGCCTCCTTCGTAACCACGGCAGCGACCGGCTCGCCATCGACTTCAAAGATCATCTCGTTTGGCCTCCGCAATAACCCGATATCGTGAAATCCGTAGGACAGGTTCTCGACGAAGCTTGCGCCCCATCCCATGCCGGCGTGCTTTACGGTGCTGTTCGGCGGTGGCCAATATTGCAGGCCTATGTGGATGTAGCTCGGATAAGTCGCCTCGGCGACATCGATCTCGAAATTATCGTCGGTGGTGAGCCAGAAGGCGTTGTTGATGCCCTTGGTGTCTGCGATCCTGATCCTGGCCTCGAAGAAGCCGTAGCCGTATTTGGCTTTGCTGCCGATATGCCCGGTGGACCACTGCGCACTGCGGCAGGTGCTTGCACCCAGCGTCTTCAGCCGCAACCCGGCCGCCGAGGCCTCGACACTATCAGGCCTGCGGCATGATTTGAGCGTCGGATTGTCGTCGCTCTCCAGCGTCCAGTCAGCCGTAAGCTCCGCGGCACTTTCAAAGTTAGTGGAGAAGACCGGCGCTTTGCCGCCGGAGCGATAGGCCGCGATGGCCGCGCGATCGGCGGCTGTCACAGCCCTGCGCACACCCCAGGTCTGGTCCGGTGATCCCGAGGTGACAGGGCCCTTCGGCGTGGCCGCCAGGCAGTTCGGTTTCACTGCAAGGCAGGCGATGGCCGCGAATGACCTCGTGGGAAATTTCATGACACTACCTGTGCTTCTGTTGCGCGCGGTGAGGCCGCGGCTGCGGATGCGGCCGTGGTGGCGGCGGCGGGCGCCTGGGTGATGGCGGCGGGCGTCGCGGCGGCGCCGGCCTTGCGACATGCGGCGGCGGTGGACGTCGCGGCGGGGGCGGCGCGCGATGCGGGGCAGGCGCATGCCTTGCAAGTTGGATCGGACGCGGTTTTGCTGCGTGCACGGGAGACGCCGGTGGCGTTCGCTTCGATAGTAGTTGCGCCGCAGGTTGCGGCTTGGGCGCGGCCTGCAGTTTCGCTGGATGGTTGCTGGGCGCTTGAGCATTTTTCGGCTGGGGCGCCCGCGGCATGCCGGGTTTCGTTGCCGGGTTGAGCGCGGCGACAGCGGGAGGGTGCTTCAGCGGCGGCGCAAGCACTGGCTTACCTGGACCGGCCGCGACGATGCCGGCGCCCTTGAATTGACCGGGATGGGGCGTCGCCGCGACTGATGGATGGCCGTGATTGTTCGCAAGATGCAGGCTCGGATCATGCCGCGCCGTGTCGGCATGACGGGCCTGCTCCGAAGTCGGCGCGGTATGCCCTTCCTTTGCCGCTGCAAGCTGCTCCTGAGTGGGCTTCGTCGTCGTGCCGCCCGGCCCGCCATTGTAGCTGATGCTGACCACGTTGTTCACGACGGTCTTGTTGTAGACATTGGTGATCGAGACGTTCGTGACGTTGTTGACGCTGCGGTTGTAGAAGAACACGCGGTCGCGCCAGTAGCCGCCTTCATAGCCGGAGCCGGTGTAGCCGCAGCCGTAGGCGATGCCGCCATAGAAGCCGACATGCAGGCCCCAATAGCCGCTATGGAAAACGTAAACGCCGTCATTCCATCCCCAATAGGGTGGCGTCCACAACAGGTCGGGCTGCGGCGGCAGCACCCAGGTGCCGGGGACCCAGTAGTAGCCGATATCATTGTCCCAGGCCCAATAGCCGGGACTCCAGATGTAGCCGGGCGCGGGAATTGGCGGCTGGACATAGACCGGCAGGGGCGGCGGTACGGTATCCACGCTGATGCTGACGGCCAGCTGGGCACTGGCGGGCGGTGGTGACGTCAGGCCGGTGAAAGCGAGAGCAGCAGCCAGCGAAACTCCGACGATGCGCCGCATGGTATCAACTCCAAATGTCCGCTTTAGCCTCCGCCATGAGATTGAATAAGGGGAGTCTAATGAACCGGCGCTGAACCGCGCCGACCTCGGCAAGCGACTGATGATAATGTGAGGGAAGCTTCGGCGATCGTGCGAGCAGTTCTGCGAAATTGTGCAGCCGACGATGGAGGGGCTTGGCGATGGGCCGCGTGAGCTGCCAGGGCGAGGCGCAGCTCAGCGGCGATAGTGCTCGGCATAGTAGGCGACGAGGCTTGCCAGCGCGGTCGGATCGCTCTCGGGCAAGGTGCGCGTGGGATAGCGATCCCAGCTCACAATGAGGCTGTAATCCGGATTGATGCCGGAACGTTGCACCGCGTCCATGTGCGCACGGGCCTGCGTCATCCATTTTTCATCGCTGAGCGGGGCGCCGCCGAAGCCGGTGTAGAACATGCCGACGGAGAGGCCGTTGGCGCGCAACACCTGAGCCACCGTTTTCGACAAGTTTGCAATCCTGCTGGGATCGGCGACACCAGGCGTACCGGAACGGCCGAGATGCGGATCGCCCCAATTGATGTCGATATGCGTGAACGACAGCGCAGTTCCGGTCTCGCGGCGGAAAGCCTGAACCCACTTGGCATAGTCGGCCGGCCAGCCCGCGTGGTCGCTAATCGCCGGAAAGGGCTCGGCATCACCGACGATCGCGTTCGGAAAAGCGGCTGTGTAAATCTTGACGATAACCGCAGTCCTTCGCGCCTCATCGTCGATCGAGCTCTTGCAGGCATTCTTGCCGTCGTAATAGTGACCGAAATACAGCGGCTCATCCATGCCGATAATGCCGAGCGACGCGCCGGCACGAAGCAGCTTCGTGACGGTTGCGTTTGCGGAGCCTGGATCGCTGTAGCCTTCGACGCCGCCGCCGCAGGGCGGCTCGTGAAACCAGTTGGTCGGCAAAATACCAAGCGACAACGCGATATGATGCGTTTTCAGCTCGTGCATGAGGCGCGCCAGCACCTCGTCAGGCGTCGAGCGGATCTGCCCTTCATTCATGGCGATCACATCGACATGCGCGGCGCCCTTGGCCCACTGTTTGGCGAGCTCATCCCAGGACGCGCCATCCTGGTACGCCCGCAGGAAGTCCTTGCGCGGCGCGAACACCACGTGCTTGCCACGTGGATTGGCGAGCGGCTGCACCAGCGCCGGCGCCATCGTTTGCGGACCGAGCGCCGATGTGGTCATTGCCGGACCGCGCTCGGCATCGCCAGCAAACTTTGCTTCGATCTTCTCCTGGGCGAGAACGACATCCGCCGGCAGCCGCAGCTGGAAGCCGCCGTCCGCGCCTGTCGTCACCTCGCCGAGGCTATGGTGGGACGCCTCAAACCAGATGTTATTCCGCGTGATCTCCTTGCTGTCCTTGCCGATGAAAATGATTGTGACGTAGGCGGCGTGCTCGGCGTTGCCGGTCGCCGCTATTGTCGTGGTCAAGGTAAAGGGCGCGCCGGCCGTGACGACAAATTCCTGCAGATTGGGCCCATAATTCATGTCGGGAGTAAGCTTCAGTGTGCGTACACTCACCGGCGCGCCGGTAATCGGGAGTGACACAGGCGAGATGTCCGCGTGCAGGGGCGTACCCCGCTCGCGATAATGAAGACCGCCGATGATCGCTGCTGCCTCGCCGGCACAGACACACGCACCTTCGATATTCGCACGAATGCCGACCACAGCGGTCGCGGCGCCGGCAGGGACGGTACTGGTGAGGCTTCGTTCGGAGGGACCTGCCGCCGCGTCGACGTCCACGGCCTCGAGCGTCACGTTTGCGCCAGCGATCGATTGCCCACGCCCGTCGATCAGGCGTCCGGCGACAGCGTCGCCGGCCCGCTGCAGCGATAGTGACGTGGCCGGCTCTGCTGCAGCCGGCGATCTGTCAAGACTTGCGACAACGAGTGATGCGACAAGCAAGAATAACGCAGCATGAAAGATCGAGGCATGACAATTGCCGACCATGACGCCACCACTCGACGCGCAGGAGCAGCCTCGCTCTTGCATCTCCAAGCGTCGAGCTTACCGGCGCCGTCTGACGTGTAGATGAACGGCGCGCTCATTTGCCGTTCATTTCGCAATCCGATAGCATTGCCGCCATCAAACGTGCCCTGATCAGCATCGCGATTTACGAGTAAATATGCTGATCGGCGAAACGGTGACCGGGACACCCGTGGTGGACTTCTGGAAATCCTTGTTCATTTTACGCGTGCCGCATTGGGACTGCCGCCATTTCTCGATCTTTCTTTTCCTACGCCAGGCTACGAACCCAATAACCGTCGTGTTGCGCTGAGCCGTTTCCTGCCTTTTCTGATCATCCCCATCTGGGGCGCTCGAGGCTGCCTCAGATATCGGGGGCGGCTATGGCAATCCATTCCATTCAATCAGAGGCGATCTCGCGCGGTGCGCGCATGCTGCGCACGGCGTTCGGCCCTGCGATCGCGCGTTTTCTCGACGATTCCGACATCGTTGAGGTGATGCTCAACCCGGACGGCCGGCTGTGGATCGACCGGCTGTCGAGCGGCCTGGCCGATACTGGTCAAGGCCTGTCCGCTCCCGACGGCGAACGTATCGTTCGATTGGTCGCCCATCACGTCGGCGCCGAGGTTCACGCGGGTAATCCGCGTGTTTCGGCCGAGTTGCCCGAGACAGGTGAGCGCTTCGAGGGGCTGTTGCCGCCGGTGGTTGGGGCGCCGGTCTTTGCGATCCGCAAGCCGGCGGTCGCCGTGTTCGCGCTGGACGATTACGTCCCCGCCGGGATCATGAACTCGGATCAGGCCCGTGCTCTGAGAGCGGCGGTCGGAGCCCGCAAGAATATCCTTGTGGCTGGCGGCACCTCCAGCGGCAAGACGACGCTGACCAACGCACTTCTGGCGGAAGTCGCCAAGACCTCGGATCGCGTCGTTCTCATCGAAGATACGCGGGAGCTTCAGTGCAAGGCAAGGAATCTCGTTGCACTCCGTACCAAGGACGGAGTGGTTTCGCTATCGGACCTGGTGCGTTCATCGCTGCGCCTGCGGCCTGACCGCATTCCGATCGGAGAGGTGCGCGGCCCCGAAGCACTCGATCTGCTCAAAGCTTGGGGCACAGGGCACCCCGGTGGCATTGGCACGATCCATGCCGGCACCGCTTTGGGAGCGCTGCGCCGGCTTGAGCAACTCATCCAGGAAGCCGTGGTCACCGTCCCGCGCGCGCTGATCGCGGAGACCATCAACGTCATCGCTGTCCTGTCCGGTCGTGGCGCCGATCGCCGCCTTGTCGAACTCGCTGATGTCACAGGTCTCGGATCAACGGGGGACTACTGCCTTAAAGCAATGGGGGACCCATCATGAGTTTTGCCTCTTCGCTCGAGCGAAGGATCGCTTCGACGACTGCATTCGTGGTCGCCTGCTTCTACGCTCGTCCGGCCTTGGCGGCCGGCTCCAACATGCCGTGGGAGCAGCCGCTCAACCAGATCCTGCAATCGGTCCAAGGTCCCGTGGCCAAGATCATTGCGGTCCTCGTGATCATCAGCACGGGGTTATCGCTCGCGTTCGGGGATACGTCAGGTGGCTTTCGCAGGCTGATCCAGATCGTGTTCGGATTATCGATCGCTTTCGCCGCGTCGAGCTTCTTTCTGCAGTTCTTCGCGTTCGGCGGCGGGGTGGTGATCTGATGGTCGAACAGATCCCAGGCTTCGTGACGCCGGTACACCGTGCGCTGACGGAACCGATCCTCATGGGCGGTGCGCCACGCTCCATCGCCATCCTCAATGGCACACTCGCCGCAGCGCTCGGTATTGGCCTGCGCCTCTGGGTTGCTGGGCTCCTGCTTTGGTTCGTCGGCCACATGGCCGCCGTTTGGTCGGCCAAGCGCGATCCTGAATTCGTCGAGGTCGTGCGCCGACACCTCCGCATCCCCGGTCACCTCAACACGTGAGTTCTGTCATGATGAACCTCGCCGAATATCGCCGTTCGAATACGCGCCTCGCGGACTTTCTGCCATGGGCCGCCCTTGTGGACGAGGGCATCATCCTGAACAAGGATGGGTCATTCCAGCGGACCGCCCGGTTCCGCGGGCCGGATCTCGATAGCGCGGTCCCGGCCGAGCTCGTCGCTATTGCCGGTCGTCTGAACAACGCCTTGCGGCGTCTCGAATCCGGTTGGGCTGTTTTTGTCGAGGCCCAGCGTCATTCGGCAGGAGCGTATCCGCCCGACACCTTTCCGGATGCTGCCTCGGCCCTGGTCGATGCCGAGCGAAAGGCACAGTTCGAGGAGGCTGGCGCCCATCATGAGTCGAGCTATTTCCTGACGTTTCTTTTTCTGCCGCCTGCAGAAGGCGTCGCCATGACTGAGCGGCTGCTCTACGAAGGGAGCAACCGCAGCGTCGGCGCCGACGCACGTGAGGTCCTCCGTGGATTCATCGACCGGACCAACCGCGCACTGCAGCTCGTCGAAGGCTTCATGCCCGAGTGCAGCTGGCTCGACGATCAGGAGACACTGACTTACCTGCATTCGACGGTTTCGACCAAACGGCATCGCGTCAGGGTGCCCGAAACTCCCATGTATCTCGATGCGCTGCTCGCCGCTCAGCCGCTGACCGGTGGACTCGAGCCGATGCTCGGCTCCGCGCATCTGCGCGTGCTGACGGTCGTAGGTTTCCCGACAGCGACGACCCCGGGCATTCTCGACGAGCTGAACCGTCTGGCCTTCGCTTATCGCTGGTCGACCCGCGCGATTATGCTCGACAAGACCGACGCGACAAAACTTCTGACCAGAATCCGGCGACAGTGGTTCGCCAAGCGGAAGTCGGTCGCTGCGATCCTGAAGGAGGTGATGACCAACGAGGCATCTGCGCTTCTCGATACCGACGCGCATAACAAGGCTATCGATGCCGACGCCGCGCTGCAGGAATTGGGTTCCAATCAGGTCGGAGAGGCGTTTGTGACAGCGACGGTCACGGTCTGGGACAGCGATCCCGCGACCGCCGATGAAAAGCTCCGCCTGGTCGAAAAGGTGATCCAGGGGCGTGACTTCACCTGCATGGTCGAGACGGTGAACGCGGTCGAGGCCTGGCTCGGCAGTCTGCCAGGACATGTTTATGCCAACGTGCGGCAGCCGCCGATCTCGACCCTCAATTTGGCAGATATGATCCCGCTATCAGCGGTGTGGGCCGGCGAAGCGAGGGACCACCATTTCAAGGCGCCGCCTCTGTTCCTGGCCAGGACGGAGGGATCAACCCCGTTTCGCTTTTCGCTTCACGTCGGCGACGTCGGCCATACGCTGGTGGTCGGACCAACCGGCGCCGGCAAATCGGTGCTGCTGGCCTTGATGGCGCTCCAGTTTCGCCGCTATCCGAACTCCCAGATCTTCGCGTTCGATTTTGGCTGCTCCGTGCGTGCCGCCACCATCGCCATAGGCGGCGATTGGCATGACATCGGCGGCGTGCTTTCGGGCGAATCCACCGAATTCGTTGAGCTTCAGCCGCTTGCCGCAATTGATGATCCATCCGAGCGCGGGTGGGCTTTGGAGTGGATCAGCGCAATTCTTGGCCGTGAACGGATCGAAGTCACGCCGGAAGCCAAGGATCATTTGTGGTCCGCCCTGACCTCGCTCGCTTCGGCACCGATCCCAGAGCGGACGCTGACCGGTCTTTGTGTTCTTCTGCAGTCGAACGTGTTGAAGCGCGCGCTCCAGCCTTATTGCCTGGGTGGCCCGTATGGCCGGCTTCTCGACGCGGAATTCGAGCGCTTGGGCGAGAGTTCCGTGCAGGCCTTTGAAACCGACGGACTGATTGGTACGGCGGTCGCGCCATCAGTCCTTTCCTATCTGTTCCACCGCATTGAAGGACGGTTTGACGGCCGGCCAACTCTGCTCATCATCGATGAAGGGTGGCTGGCGCTTGATGATCGGGAATTCGCGGGTCAAGTTCGGGAGTGGCTGAAAACCCTTCGCAAGAAGAATGCGTCCGTTGTCTTCGCGACCCAATCGCTTGCTGATATCGACGGCTCCGCGATTGCGCCCGCCATCATCGAGAGCTGCCCGACCCGGATCCTGCTGCCCAACGATCGCGCTATCGAACCGCAGATCACGGAGATCTACCGGCGTTTCGGGCTCAACGATCGGCAGATCGAGATCCTCGCCCGGGCGACGCCGAAGCGGGATTATTACTGCCAGTCGCGCCGCGGCAACCGCCTGTTCGAACTCGGTCTTGGCGAGGTCGCGCTTGCCTTCACCGCGGCTTCCTCCAAGGCCGATCAGCTCTTGATAGCACAGGTCCTCGCCGAACATGGCCGCGACGACTTTGTGTCCGGATGGTTGAAGGCACGCGACGTCGCCTGGGCGACCGACCTCATTCCGCAGCTTGCCGAGGTGGAGGCGCCCCGATGAACCGTCTCCATCGTCTCGCTGCCGCCAGTGTGCTGGCGCTTGCCGTCTTCGTCGGTTCCAAACGAACCTCCGCGCAGTTGGTCGTGTTCGATCCCAACAACTACGCACAGAATGTGCTGACGGCTGCTCGCGCGCTGCAGCAGATCAACAATCAGATCGTGTCTCTGCAAAACCAAGCGCAGATGCTGATCAATCAGGCAAAGAATCTTGCAACTCTGCCGTTCTCCTCGTTGTTGCAACTAGAACAATCGATCCAGCGAACGCAGCAGCTTCTCCGCGAGGCCCAGCGCATCGCCTATGACATCCAGCAGATCGACCGCGCATTCTCGACCACCTACGCGCCGGCACCATCAAGCCTTTCAGACCAGGCGCTGATCGCGAACGCACAAGCGCGCTGGCAGAACGCGATGGCTGGCCTGCAGGACGCGATGCGGACGCAGGCCACGGTCGTCGGCAATCTCGACTCCAACCGTACGCAGCTGTCTGCACTTGTCACCGCGAGCCAGGGCGCGACCGGTGCGTTGCAGGCGAGCCAGGCCGGCAATCAGCTCTTGGCCCTGCAGGCCCAGCAGCTCGCCGACCTCATCGCGGTCGTTGCGGCCCATGGCCGTGCACAAAACCTCGAGTCCGCCCAGCATGCCGCCGCTCAGGACCAGGGCAAAGAGCAACTGCGCCGCTTCCTGGCGCAAGGCCAGGGCTATCAACCCACAACCGTGCAGATGTATCACTGATGAAGATGACAAAACTGAAACGGATTCCGACCGTGGCTGCCGTCGTGCTCCTCGTCCTGGTTGTCGCCGCCTGTTCAATTCGGCTTCGTGACGACGAAAGCCAAACGCTGTCTGCCACACCTGCTGATCAGGTGTCCGATCCGCTGGCCGCAAAACTCGCGGAGTGCCGCTCCGTCACCTCTGAGCAGAAAGACGCTCTGGCCGAATGCCGGAAGGCGTGGGCCGAGGAGCGTCGGCAATTCCTCGGGCAGAAGGCTCCATCAGCATCGTCCAACAATGGGCCTCCGCAAGAGGGCGCCTTGTTGTTTGTGCCGCCCAAGGACCAGAGCCGCCTGTCGCCTGGTTACCCTTTTCAACAGCCCGGGAAGGAGTGACCACATGGGCGGCACCGGCATTATCGATCAGTTCTTGGAAACGTTCACTCGCTACATCGACAACGGGTTCGGGCTACTCGGGGGTGAAGTCGGGTACCTCGCGACCACGCTGGCGGCAATCGATATCACGCTGGCCGGCCTGTTCTGGTCATGGGGCGCGGACGAGGACATCCTGGCGCGCCTCGTCAAGAAGACTTTGTTTGTCGGCCTCTTCGCCTTCCTGATCGGCAATTGGAACAGCTTGGCCCGCATTGTCTTCAAGAGCTTTGCAGGTCTAGGACTGAAAGCCTCAGGTACCGGCCTTTCCACGGTTGATTTTCTGAGGCCGGGAAAGATCGCTCAGGTCGGACTTGATGCTGGAAGACCAATCCTCGACTCGATCTCGGGCCTGATGGGCTATGTCAGCTTTTTCGAAAACTTCGTCCAGATCGCGGTTCTGCTGTTTGCCTGGGTCGTGGTGCTGCTCGCCTTCTTCATTCTTGCCATTCAGCTCTTCATTACGCTGATCGAGTTCAAGCTGACGACGCTGGCCGGCTTTGTGCTGATCCCGTTCGGCCTGTTCGGCAAGACAGCTTTTGCCGCCGAGCGCGTTCTCGGCAACGTGATCTCGTCAGGCATCAAGGTGCTTGTCCTGGCTGTCATCGTCGGTATCGGCTCGACGCTTTTTGCACAGTTCACGGCAGGCTTTGGTGGCAATCAGCCGACGATCGATAATGCCATGGCGCTCGTGCTTGGCGCATTATCACTCCTTGGCCTCGGTATCTTCGGTCCGGGCATTGCCAACGGCATCGTGTCTGGCGGACCACAACTTGGCGCTGGCGCCGCCGTTGGCACCGGCCTGGCGGCAGGGGGCGCCATCGTAGCAGGCGCCGGTCTCGCAGCGGGCGCCGCCGGACTGGCAGGTAGCGCAATCGCGGGCGGTGCTCGAGCTGCCACTGCGGTAGCAAGCGGAGCGGCAAGTGCTTACCGAGCCGGAGGACTGCGTGGTGTCGCCGAGACCGGGGGCTCGGCGATCATAAGCCCGCTGCGCCGTATGGCTGCCGGGACAAGCAATTCGCAGGCGGCGGACGCACCACCCCCCTGGGCCCGCCGCATGAAGCGTGCCCAGACCGTGAACCAGGGTGTGTCAGCTGCCATCCATGCTGTCCGCAGCGGTGACAGTGCGGGTGGCGGAGCTTCGGTCGATCTGTCCGAGGGAGGGCAGTGATGTTCAAGCGACCGTCCGTGCACTATGGCCGCACCCCTGAGCCAGTGACTCCCTACCAGAAGGCCGCGCAGGTGTGGGACGAGCGCATCGGCTCGGCCCGTGTCCAGGCCAAAAACTGGCGGCTGATGGCATTTGGATGCCTGTTGCTGTCGACAGGGCTCGCGGCCGGCCTCGTCTGGCAATCGGCCCAAGGCACGATCACCCCCTGGGTGGTGGAAGTCGATCATCTCGGTCAGGCGCAGGCGGTCGCGCCGGCGGATCGGTTCTACGAGCCGCCCGATCCCCAAATCGCGTTTCATCTTGCCCGCTTCATTGAAGATGTACGAGGTCTGCCGACCGACGCCATCGTGCTGCGACAGGACTGGCTGCGCGCCTACGACTTCACGACCGACCGCGGAGCCGCGGCGCTGAACGACTACGCGCGAACCAATGATCCCTTTGCCAAGGTCGGTAACACGCAAGTCTCAATCGAGATCTCCAGCGTGATTCGGGCCTCGCCGGATAGCTTTCGGGTCGCATGGACCGAACGCCGCTATGACAGCGGCCAACTCGCCGCGACCGAGCGCTGGACCGCGATCCTTTCCGTCGTCATCGAGACCCCGCGCGATGCCGACCGTCTCCGCAAGAACCCCCTCGGCGTCTATGTCAATTCGATCAACTGGTCGAAGGAGCTCGGCTAGTGAGAAATCCTGTATCGAAATCGGTTCGTCCAGCATGCAATTGGACGCCCATACGTCTGGCGATGCTCTTCTGCTTCGCGCTCTCCGGCTGCACGACCTTCAAACCACCAGAGATCAGCTACGATGACGAGGTGCCGCCGTCTCCCGATCTGCCAATGCCGGCGGATGACCATGTGCGTCCATTGCATGTTCCACCGCATTGGACTCCCGCACACGGTGGCAAGAAGGGCGAGGAAGAAGCAAAGGAGCCGGCGGACCGGATCACGACGGCCAACGATGCCGCCCGGGTCGAGCCGCGGCGGGCGGGGTATTTCAACGCCGTTCAGATTTTTTCTTACAGTCCCGGCGCGCTCTATCAGATCTATGCTTCACCGGGGCAGATCACGGATATCGCGCTCGAGCCGGGCGAACAGCTGACCGGTTCCGGGCCGCTCGCCGCCGGCGACACCGTGCGCTGGATCGTCGGCGATACCGAGAGCGGCAACGGTGATACCAGGCGCGTCCACATCATGGTGAAGCCGACCCGGCCCGCGATCGAGACGAACCTTGTCGTCAATACCGATCGGCGAACTTATCTGATCGAGCTCCGCTCCCGCGAAAAGCCATATATGCCCTCGGTCGCCTGGTTCTACCCGGAGGATCGGACCAGCCGTTCCAAGATGCTGGCCCCAACGCCGGTCATCCCGGACGTCGATCAGCGCCGGTACCGCTATGTCATCGAGGGCGATAGGCCGCCATGGCGTCCTGTCAATGCCTATGACGACGGCCGCAAGGTCTACATCGAGTTCTCGCCCGGGATCGGCCAGGGCGAAATGCCGCCGCTGTTCGTCATCGGCCAGGACGGTAAGCCTGAGCTTGTCAACTATCGCGCCTACAAGAGTGTACTGATCGTCGATCGTCTGTTCGCCGCCGCCGAGCTACGGCTTGGCGGAGAGAAGCAGCAGACGGTGCGAATTGTCAGAAATGACGGGAGGTGATCGTGATCGGAAAGGAGCCACACGAGGGTCCAGGTCCGGTATCGGGACCAACGCCATCATCTGCAGATGCGACGCAGGCTTTGCGTCTGCATGCGGAACGCCCAAGGATCGCGCGGCTCTCCCGAAAAGTTCTTGCCGGCGGCACTGCACTGGTTTTGGTGATCATCTCCGGCGCGGTACTGTGGGCGCTGAAGAGCAACCAATCACACATCCCGGCGCCGGACGAACTCTACAGCACAGACCACCACAACGTCGCCGATGGCTTGACGAAATTACCGCAGGACTACTCAAGCCTTCCCCGTGACGTCCCCCGGCTCGGGCCACCTCTGCCTGGCGACTTTGGGCGCCCCATCGCTTCGCCAGAAGGCCAGTCGGGACCTCCTGGCCTTGATGCCGAGCAACAGAGCGAAAACCAGGAAACCGAGGCCGCTCGGACCAGCAAGGTGTTTGCGCCAACAACTGCCGCTGTTTCGCCGCCACACGCCGCATCTCAGGAAACACCTGCGAACACCGCATTGTCCTCCGACGAAGCCTTCGCTCAGAATGGACAGGATCGCAAACTGATGTTCGTCAATGCGCCCGTCGATCGACGGACTACGGCGCCTGACAGGATTTCACGCCCAGCATCGCCGTTTGTCGTGCAGGCTGGAACGGTCATCCCGGCCGCCCTGATCACGGGAATCAGGTCCGATCTGCCCGGGCAGATCACCGCCCAAGTCACCGAAAACGTTTATGATACCCCGACTGGCCGCGCACGCTTGATTCCTCAAGGAGCGCGTCTGATCGGCGTCTATGACAGCCAGGTCGCCTTCGGCCAATCGCGGGTGCTGCTCGTGTGGACACGGCTGATCATGCCGAACGGTCGCTCGATCGTGCTTGAAAGACAGCCCGGAGCGGACGCCACCGGGTATGCCGGCTTGGAGGACGACGTCGACTATCATTGGAAAGAGCTGCTCGGAGCAGCCGCACTCTCAACGCTACTCGGCGTCGGATCAGAACTTGGATCCGGCGCGGACAACGGCAACAACATGGCAATTCTTCAGGCCCTCCGCCTAGGCGCTGCCAATTCGCTGAATCAGACCGGACAACAAGTGGTTCGTCGCAACCTCGATATCCAGCCGACATTGACAATCCGGCCAGGCTTCCCCGTGCGCGTGATCGTCAATCGCGATCTCGTGCTCGAAGCGTACCGAGGATGAGGAGTTATGGCAAAGTTGAAGATCGCGGCGCTGCCCGATGATAAGCCAGTAAAGGTGACAGTCGAACTGCCCGCAACAGTCCATCGCGATCTCATCGCCTATGCGGAAATCCTTGGGCGTGAAGGCGGGCAGCCAATCCGCGATCCTGTCAAGCTCATTGCACCCATGCTGACGCGCTTCATGGCGACGGATCGTGCTTTTGCCAAGGCTCGGCGTGCGCCTCATCGTCCCAAGAAGGTCGACGTATAGCACGAGGGCAGCAGCTTCAATAACGATTCAGCGCGCAATTTCTCGTTGTCGGCTCGCCAACAGGCCGCATAGTCCAATCGACTCGCACCGGTGCCGTCGCGGAGCTCCCGATACACCAGCGCTGAAAAGCTCGCGCCAATATCTGATTCCAGCACCAGGCTGATACCACGTTTCATCATGACCAGGCTCTTATGAGACCGCAACTGATGTCGTGACGCTCGATCCTCGGAAAGCCCCTCCGGTAAAATGAGCTTGGACACCAAGAGTTCTTCGATTTCGCGGCCTGGTCGTCTTGGCTCAACAAAACCGTCTCATCGCGTAGGTCGGTCCAATAAAGGACGTCTCGCTACGTCAGCAGATGATCCTCATGCAGGACAGAATGCGCTCACTCCAAAGTGTGCGCGTGTTGTCAGCCACAATGGGCATGTTCCCCGCAATAATTGGAAAAGTGTTCGGCCAGCGTCGTCTCAGGAGGGACCGCGCGCAAACCTTTCTATTTGTACGCCACGCTACGACCGCAGAGGTCTCGCTGAAGCCATGAGGGATCCGATGCGCTAAGGCGCCCCAGTAAAGGGGTGGCGATGACGAAGAAGTTTAGTGTCCGGCTGTCCGAGGAAGCCGCAGCGCAGCTTGCTGAGCTCGCTAAGCGCGATGGTTTGAGCAGGGCCGCCATCGTGAGGCAGGCGCTTGCAAGTCTGCCTGAACAGGACGTCGCGAGAGGCAAGGGGGTGTCGTCATCGCAAGCCGTCGATGCGCTCGACAATCGGCTCGAGCGCATCGAACTAGGCCTGAAGACGCTGACTGAGATAACCGCACTCCATGCCCGCTACTACCTCGCTATGACGCCGTATCTTGACGCGACACAGAATCGTGCGGCGCGTCAGCGCGGCCAAGAGCGTTTTGAGGTCTTTGCACAACAGGTGAAGCGACGCGACGACCAAGATGCTCCGCTTGTTGACGAGACGATCGGCCGCGTTCGCGCAAAGCAGGATGCAATTGCAGAGATCCCGACGAAGATGGAAGCCGCGCTCGGCCTCACCTCCGAGAGCTCGGAGGAGCTATCTCGTCGTTCTTCGCTCACCGGCAGCGGAGAACTCAGGATATCCGCTGCAGCCGAGGAGGGCGGCAGCAATAGCAGTTTCGCGGCAAACCGAGCGCCGCTCCCTGATTTCCTCCTTCGAAACTCCGAAATCCCGCGTCAGGGGTCAGCGAACCGGCTCGCGGCCGGTCCAAACATTGGAAGGTCTCGAGGCTCGATGGAGAGCCCGATCAAGGGCTGGTGTCTAATCGCCTCGGTCTTTCTTCCGTTTACGCTCGGCTGCTACCTGACGTTTCTGTTTCGGTCGATCAACGGGCTAATCTCCAGTCAACTCAAATCTGATATGGGCCTCGGTGCGGCTGATTTGGGGCTCGTGACCTCGGTCTACTTCCTAATCCTGGCGGCGGCCCAGGTCCCCATTGGCTCTTTGTTGGATCGCTTCGGTCCGCGACGAATCCAAGGGGGACTCTTGCTGGTCGCGGCATTGGGGGCGGCCCTTTTCGCAAAATCGACGGGATTTGGCTCACTTCTGATTGCCCGCTCGTTGATCGGTCTTGGAGTTGCGGCTGCCCTGACCGCCGGACTAAAGGCCATTACCCTCTGGTTTCCGCGGGAACGCGTCGCTCTAGTGAACGGATACATGATCATGTTCGGCGGGCTCGGGGCAGTGAGCGCGACAATTCCCGCAGATCGGCTGTTGGAGCAGGTCGACTGGCGTGGAATGTTTGAACTGCTCGCGGCAGTAACAGCTGCGGTCGCGATCCTTATCTTCCTTGTCGTACCCGAACGTCAAAGGCCGCCTCAGGGAGCGGCAACCCCGCTCGGTCTGAAGGCTATCTTCGGGAACGCGCGCTTCGTCAGGCTTGCCCCGTTGTCGGCGACATGCATCGGATCAGCCTGGTCAATGCAGGGGTTGTGGGCAGCTCCCTGCCTTGGGGACGTGGAAGGTTTCGATCGAGAAACCATCCTCACCTACTTGTTTGCCATGGGGGTGGTGCTGAGCATCGCGGGGTGGCTATTTGGCAAGCTGGCACATGGTTTATCCCGGCAGAGTGCAGGACTTGAAAAGGTGCTGGCCGTGATCGCGACCCTGTTCGTCGCCGCCCAGCTCGCACTGATCCTACGGCTGCCCGTGCCGTTGCCGTTTTCCTGGGGCGTTGTTGCCGCGATCGGTGCGGCTCCAGTCATAAGCTTCGCTATCATCGGAAACTACTTCCCGCTCGAAGTTTCTGCGCGTGCCAACGGCGCGTTGAATACGCTGCATTTCGCCTGGGCGTTTGTGGCCCAATACGTAACGGGTCTCGTTCTGGAGCAGTGGCCACAAGTGGACGGCCATTATCCGACGATCGCCTATCAGACAGCGTTCGGGATTTGCGTGGCAATTCAACTGGCCGCTTTGATTTGGTTCGTTGTGCCGAGACCTAGACACGAGGTCGGCCCCTTGATGAGGGGCTCTCGTCGTGAGTTTCGCAGCGGCTCTGTTCTGGTGGGCGCAGTCGAGCCAACCTGTCGTCATGAGATGATCATCGTGGAGTCCGATTTGAGGTCGGGCATAGAGTGGTGAAAGAGGCCCTTTGCATCTTGAGTTTGCGCGCCGACTAAACCTGCACGCTCGCCGTCCTTTATGGACGCCAAAATAGGCGCTTACCGCCAATCGTTCGTGAAATTTCGCGCCAGACCTTGCCGCTATCCAGTAGTACGGCCCGGCCCCGTACATGTGACGCCCTCGCAGCCTGGGTTCCTGTTTGCTCGACGACTATGCTTGATGACTTTCAATCCATAAAGCGTCCAACGCGGCGATTCTACTTCCGAAAGACCCCTGCCGAACTTCCTTTCGAGCTGCCACTCCTCCCGCTTGGCCGCCGCAAAAGTCACTGTCTATGTGTATCGACCTTGGCGCCTTCTACTACGAGGTCAGCGCGCGTTAGACCACCGGGACGGTCTAACGCGCGGTTCTAGCGCTGATGACCTAGGCCAATGCCCAATACGCGTGCCTTCTGCCTCAGTGAACCTTCGGACCTCTTCATCAGTTTCGAAACTCTTGCCACCGGGGTTCGGGCCTTTGTGCCTTGAGGAGCTTGACATCCTCTTTGGTGTACTCCCTTCTGCGCGCGGTTCTTGCCTTCTTTGCCATTTCGTCTCTCCAACTTTTCTAATGCGGCGCGTGATAGCACAACGAAATCGTGCTTCAAGCGAATGTATGTGTACAGGTTGACGCCGGTCAGGCGCCTGTGGCCGACCAGACTCGCAGCAGAAACGAGCGTGACTTCGGTGCTGGACTACTTGCAGGCGTCGTGGTTCTTCGCCAGCTCCGATTCCGGTACCGCCTGCTATGCTTGGCTTGGCATGCACAATGATCGCTGCTGCCAGGTCGAGTGCCTTCCGGTACCGGGTGATGATGAGCGCGGTCTATTCGAGCAGCCCCGCATTTCGCAGCCCCCGATCAACAGCTTCTCATTTCATTGCCCGCGGCGAGCGATCCTGCGGATATTGTAGATGCGGGATCGGTCTCAAGCACACGCACCGCCTGCTGAAGAGTGTCGCAAGTGGCGGCAATTGCCCTCCGACTCAGGAATTGCGCCGAGGGCAAGAGGCATCTGCGCCTGCAGGCAGCTGGACGGCACGATGCTGCCGCACGAGCTTGGTTCGGCCGAAGCCGGGATACCTTCCGGGCAACGTGTGCTGCAGCAATTGCGGTGGCGCTTCGCTCGGTATGGTGATTGGATCCATATAATACCTGCCCGCCGGGCGACCAAGCAGGACTTGATCCAAAGCATGGCTGCGCGCTTCGCATGATGCCAGGGCTTAAATCGGCTTCAGCCAACCCGTGATCGACTGGCGCACAGCCTACACACGTCCAGCGTGGACTGAAGGCCACCGAGCGGCCCCCATGAGCCGTATCGCTACCGAGTGGCGTACACAATACCGAGACCGATGGCGGTGAGCAGCCCGAGGCTGACGAGCCAACGTTCATATTTCTCCACCAATTGCAGAAATTGATGCCCCCACAACGCCACGAGTGCCGCAACGATGGCAAAGTGCAGGGTACGTCCGATCAGAGTCGCGAATGTGAAGGTCACAAGACTCATAGATGCAACGCCCGCGCCGATCGCGATGAACTTGAACGGGATCGGCGTGAAGCTCTTGGCAATGATGATCCAGACCCCCCAATGTTCGACGAGCCTCTGGTACCGGTGAAAATTCTCGGCCTGCCCATAGATGTCGACCACGGTTTGCCCAAGCGCGGCCCAGGCGAAATGACCGATGCCATAGCCCACGAGAGCTCCGACAGATGACGCGATCACGCAAGCGACCGTCATTAAGAAGCCACGGTCTGGCCGCAACAGCAGCATCGGGACGAGCAGGAGATCCGGCAAGACCGGAAGCACGGAACTATCTGCGAACGCGATCAGCGCAAGCAGTGCTACGCCCCATCTGCTGTCTGAGAAGGCCTCGGCCCGGCGCAGCCAGGCTTCGCGGTTCTTGGTGAAAAGGGGCATCTGGTATTCGTCACTTGCTCCACAACGGCCCCATTCGTCGTAGCTGCGACGCGAGCATGACTCCAGCTTCATCGGATCAGTATTTCGTGACGGCCGCTCTCCGCACCTTGTGCGTCGCAATGTCAGACGACTATGGCCGACGTATGGTGGCCGGCGGGGAAACTGTCGTTCTCGCCGATGTGACCTTGGGCGTCTCCGGTGGAAAGGCAATAACGCCTGATGGCGGGCCTCTTAGCGGCATTGGATATAGACGACGTAGTCTGGTTTGCCGGTGATCAATCCGAAAATCTCAGTCTGGAAGACATTGTCGCCGACGACCCGAGTCTTGGGGCAAAATTGCCGGACCATTCGCCTCGCCGAGGAAAGACGGTCGTCCCGGACTTGCGGATTGTAGCGATAGTCGTACGTGTTCGGTACGTGGACGATATAGTCATAGGGTTGGCCGGTCGGCGCTGCTTCGACTCTCGAAGTGCTGTGCGTCTGAGCGCGGGCCGGCCACGGCAGCGCGACGATCGCAACGGTTAGCAGCATTTTTGCTTGATCAAGAGGCATGCGTTCCCCCAAAATGTCGCTTCTGAATCCGCCATCATCTTCCGAACCCGGTTCAGGCGATAGGATCATAATCTGAATCAAAAAGAGCTGAAACAAACAGTCCGTTGAGCTTCGCGGAGCCGACGAAAAACCCCAAGAGAGTGCCGCCAAATGATCAGAAAAACTTGCGCAATCGTCGTTGTCGGAAGCTTGTGGGCTTCGCCGACCCTTGCGCAGGGCGCTGTCGGAGGTCCGAAGAAGGGCATGAGTTATGTTGGTGGCCCTACCGCACAGAACAGCCCAGTCGTGCCGCCCCGGCGCGGCGACACAGCAGTCACACGCCAATCGCCGAAGGCAACAAAACGATAGCTGAAGCGATATTCGACCTCGCGTCTTCGCGAAAGCTGTTAGTAGCCGAGACTACTTTGACGCCTTTTCGATGATCTGAGCGATCGCCGAGACCAAGGCGGCAAGCCCCGCCACCGCGGCCACTCGCGACTGCGTGTCCGATTCGGATATGAAGCTCTGCCCGCCATAGTGAGCGGCGAGCCCCAGTCTGAAAGCCACCCGCAGCGCCAACCCGCTTGCGATGAACGCTGAGGCAAATGCTGTCCAGGAGGCAAAGCTTCGATTCATCGCAAGCCCCACGACAAACCTCGGCGACAAACCTATTGTTGTCAGTAGTCGCCGCTTAATTGAGCGCGGACGCGGTATCAATTATGCGATGAGTGTACTCACACGGATCACCCAAGTACAAAGAAATTTCCAGACAACTGCTCTTTGGAGTGATGCCGACGGGCAGGGCGGTGGATAATGCGCGTCGTTGTAAGGTCAGTGTAAGCTTCTGCTCGTTTTGTAAGCGTGGCGTAAGCTTCGCTAATTAACATTGTCCTTAAAGCGAAGACGTCCTTGCTCGCCGGTGAGCGGGCGATTATGCAGCTTTATCTGCTGAAGGCTTTCGGTTTGCGTTCGTTCCTCTTTGCTTCGTTCCGAGTTTCGCGAATTGCTCAGCAGGAATCACTCGTGGCGGCGACCTGATCGTGCATTAGGGCATTCGAATGAGGCTATTCCGGGATTACCCGCGCGCCTGGGGTGTGCTGGCTATCGTGTGTGCGATCGCCGGCGTTTTCCTCGTCTGGACCAAACTGGTTGTCGTCCCTGGGGCGTCAGAGACTACGAGCGGTATTCGATCGCCGTCTGCCGGTTCGGGGCAGTCTGCAGAAAATGATATCCCGTTCGTTGAACTCTCGGAGAGGCAGGCTGTTTCGATCAAGGTCGGACCAGTTCAGACGCGCGAATTCGAGGTCTATAAGACCTCGATCGGCGCCATCGATTTCAACGAAAACATGCTCGTTCAGGTTTTCTCGCAGTATCCGGGAAAAATTCTTAGGGCCTTCTACAATGTGGGCGACGACATCAAGCAAGGCGATGTCCTCTTCACGATCGACAGCCCCGATCTTCTGCAGGCCGAGTCGTCGCTATTGGCGAGTGCGGGCGTGCTCGAATTGCAGAAGAAGGTTCTGGCGCGTGCGACCGGCCTGCTGAAGGCGGGCGGCAGCGCTCAGAAGGACGTCGATCAGGCAACCTCCGATGAGCAGACCGCGGAAGGTAACTTCAAGTCGGCCAAGAACGCCGTGCGCATCTTCGGCAAGTCGGATGCCGAAATCGAGCAGATCCTGAGCGATCGGAAGATCGACTCGACGCTCGTGGTACCCAGCCCAATCAGTGGAAGGGTGGTCACCCGCAATGCCGCACCGGGATTCCTGACCCAGCCGGGCACAGCGCCCGCGCCGTTCTCGATAGCCGACATTTCGACCATGTGGATGATTGCGAATGTCATCGAGACCGACGCGCCGGCCTACAAGGCTGGTCAGCCGGTCGAGGTCAGGGTGCCGGCCTATCCGGATCGGGTTTTCAAAGGGCATGTCACGACCGTCGGCTCGACTATCGATCCCACCACCCATCGGCAACTGGTTCGCTCGGTGGTCGACGATCCCGAGCATCTGCTACGCTCCGGAATGTATGCAAGCTTCGTGATACGGGTCGGAAATTCCGCACACTCACTCGCGGTACCGGAAGGAGGGGTGGTGCGGGAAGGAGATGGCACCATGACCGTCTGGGTCACGACCGACAGCCGGCGTTTTACGAAGCGGACGGTGCAGATCGGGATTCGGCAGGGCGGTTGGGTTCAGATCCTGGATGGCCTGCAGCCCGGCGAGACCGTCGTGACCGAGGGCGCGGTATTCCTGAGCAACAAGCTGCTGTTGGGCGAAGCAGGTTGAATGCAATCGGCGCGTAGCACCAACCAACCAAGACTCCGCGGGGCCACTTGATAAAGTCAATCCTTGAGTTCGGACTCACGCGCAGTGCGATCATTGTGCTCGGCCTGCTGGTATTCTGCGCGGCCGGACTGGTCGCGTTTACCAAATTGAACGTTGAGGCCTATCCCAATCCCGCTCCCGTCATTCTCGAAATCACCGCGCAGGCTCCGGGCCTCTCCGCGGAGGAGATGGAAAAGTATTATACGATACCCATGGAGGTCGGGCTCTATCCGACGCCCGGCGTGGTCAATATCCGCTCGACCTCGTTCTATGGTTTGTCCTTTGTCCGGGTCACTTTCAAATACGGGATCGACTATTACTTTGCGCTGACGCAGGCCTCGATTAGCCTGCAACAGAACGTGACCCTGCCGGGCAACCTGGTGCCGACCATTCAGGCATCGAGCCTGGTCGGCGAGATCTATCGCTACCAGCTCGTCGGACCGCCGCATTTCGGATTGACCAACCTGCGCACGCTGCAGGACTACGTCGTCACGCGCCGCCTGCTCACCATTCCCGGCGTGGCGCAGATCAACAGCTGGGGCGGCACTACCAAGCAGTTCAACGTCAACGCCGACCTCGGAAAGCTCGAGGCCTACAATATTACGATTCCTCAGCTCATCTCCGCGATCGGCAACGCCAATACCAATGTTGGCGGCCGAGAGATCTCGATCGGACAGCAGTCGGTCAATATACGAGGTGTCGGCCTGATTGACAGCGGCGGCGCCGACGATGTCACCAACGGCTATCACGTTCAGGACATCGAAAACATTGTCCTGACCCAGTCCGGCGGTTCACCGATTCAGATCAAGAATGTTGCCAAGGTCTCCGTCGGCTATGTTCCCAGGCTCGGGATCGCGGGCAGGGACCATGATGACGATGTCGTGGCCGCCATCGTGGTGATGCGGCGAACTGAGCACACCAACGACATCATCCCGAAGGTGCAGACTGAGATCCAAAGGCTGAACTCGGACGGAAGCCTGCCGCCGGGTGTAAAAATCGTCCCCTTCTACGATCGCAGCTCGTTGGTCGGGGTGACCACACATACCGTGTTGCACAACCTGATCTTTGGCTGCGTGCTGGTGTTTCTGATCCAGTGGATTTTCTTGGGGGATCTGCGCAGCGCCATCATCGTCAGCGTTAACATCCCGTTCGCGCTGTTCTTTGCCATCATCATCCTGGTCCTGCAGGGAGAGGACGCCAACCTGCTGTCGCTGGGGGCGGTCGACTTCGGCATCATCGTCGACTCCGCCGTAATCATGATGGAGAATGTTTACCGCAACTTCCAATCGCCCGCGGAGCACAGGCGGGCGTTGCTCAATCAACTCTCCGAGGGTTATTGGGGACAGGATCCGACTTCGCCGACCGGACCGCGGCCCGTGGGTCACCGGTGGACGGAGCGGCTTCGTATCATCTTTGCGAGCGCATTGCAGGTCGACAGGGCCGTCTTTTTTACCGCCGCGATCACCGTGACCGCCTTCGTTCCCCTCTTCACGATGCAGGGCGTCGAGGGACAGATCTTCGGCCCGATGGCGCGCACCTACGGCTACGCGCTGTTTGGAGCGCTGCTGGCGACCTTCACCGTCACACCGGTGCTGGCTGCACTCCTACTTCCCGACCAAATTCAGGAGGTCGAGACCATTATCGTGCGGGGCCTGCGCGCTACTTACACGCCGGTGCTGCGCTTTGCGCTCCGTCACGTGAGGCTCGCGGTGCTTATTGGCGCCGCATTTCTGGGAGTAAGCTTTCTGGCCGCCTCGCAGCTCGGCAGCGAGTTCCTGCCCGCGCTTGAGGAAGGCAATTTCTGGATTCGCGCTTCGCTGCCGCCAACGATTTCGCTTGAGGCTGGCACGGAGGCAACCCGCAAGATGCGGGAGATCCTGTTGCGCCATCCCGAGGTGATCACGGTCGTGTCACAGCACGGCCGACCGGACAACGGCAGCGATGCCTCGCCATTCTCCAACGTCGAACTTTTCGCGCCTCTGAAGTCGTTCGACGAGTGGCCCGCTTATCTGACGAAAGAAAAGCTCACCGCACAATTGCAGAAGGAATTCGCCGAGGAGTTGCCGGGCATCGGGTTCAACTTCTCGCAATATATTCAGGACAATGTCGAGGAAGCGCTGTCCGGTGTGAAGGGCGCCAATTCCGTCAAGATTGTCGGACCGAACCTTGAGGTGCTTGAGCGGCTCGGCAAGCAGGTCATGGCCGAGATGGTCAAGGTGCGCGGTGTCGAGGACCTTGGCGTCTTCCACTTGCTGGGACAGCCGAATCTCAACATCAAGGTCGATCGCGAGAAGGCGGCGCGCTACGGTCTCAATGCCGGCGATGTCAATACCGTGGTTCAGGCGGCCATGGGAGGGACCAACGCAACGACGGTGCTCGAAGCCGACAGGCAGTTCGGGGTTGCCGTGAGGCTCGATCCGCAATACCGCAGCAACATCGAGGCCATCAGTGATGTCAAGGTCGCTTATCAGACTCCCTCGGGCACCAATGGCTACATCCCACTGAGCGAGCTTGCCGACATCTCGCTCGATACGGGGGCATCCTTTATCTATCGCGAGCGCAGCCTGCGCTACATTCCGATCAAATTCAGCGTGCGTGGCCGCGACCTCGGCTCGACCGTCTCTGAGGCTCAGGAGCGAGTCGCCCAAGCTATCAAGCTGCCGAATGGCTATCAGATTCTCTGGGCGGGCGAATTCGAGGACCTCCAAACCGCAAAGCAGCGTCTGATCATCGTCATTCCGATCACGCTGCTGCTGATATTGGTTCTCCTGTACGGGCTGTTCAACACGGTACGCGACAGCCTGTTGGCACTTGCTGGCATCCCCTTTGCGATCGGCGGGGGCTTGATCGCGCTATATTTTGCGGGCCTTGCCTTCAGTGTCTCGGCCGCGATTGGCTTCATCTCGCTGTTCGGTGTTGCGGTGATGGATGGCATCCTCAACATCACCTATTTCCGCGAATTGAGAGCGCAGGGCATGGGGGTAGCCGAAGCAGTATTCCGCGGCGCCGAACAGCGGATGCGCCCGATGCTGATGACGGCGCTATCGGCGGGTGTCGGTCTGCTTCCGGCGGCGATCTCGCACGGCATCGGCAGCCAGGTGCAACGGCCGTTGGCGACTGTGGTGGTGGGCGGCATGTTCATCGGGCCGCTGCTGCTGCTCGTTGTTGCGCCCGCGCTACGGCGGATATTCTTAGCACAAGAAACTGCGGAAACATCCGATGACGATGGTGCGCCAAATGGCGAACAGACCTAGGATCGGCATCGGGGCTCCCCGCCAAAACCGTTGTAAGTGGATCGATCTGTTGCGAGGCACCGACCATCGACCGCGATTTGCTGCCTACCGCCTGCTGGTAGGGGGAGTTGCCTTGGCTGTGTCGGGCTGCGTCGGCCCGAACTTCGAGCCGCCGGCTGCGCCTCCGGTCGCTGGTTTCTTGCCCGGCAAAAAACTCCTTCAGCCGGAGGCGGGGTCGGGAGGGCCACGTATCGCGAGCCAGCATTTCATCACAGGCGCGGATGTCTCGGCGCGATGGTGGGCGGCTTTTCGCTCTCCGCCGCTCAATAACTTGGTCAGGGACGCGGTCAATCATAATCCCAACCTGCAGTCCGCTGAGGCCGCGATCAAGGTCGCAAACTTCAATGCACTGGCCCAGCGTGGCCTTTGGGCGCCGCAGGTCACGGGCAATTCGACCTCCTCGCAAATCTTGCAGTCGAATGCCGGCACCGTGTTTGGCGGCGACCTCGGTGCGGTCCCGCAGACCCATTTCTCGCTGGTGACCCATCAGCTCACGGTCAGCTTCGTGCCGGACGTCTGGGGCGCCAATTTCCGCGCGGTTGAGAATCTCGACGCCGTCACCGAGCAGCAACTGTTCCAGCTCGAGGCCGCCTATCTCACGCTGACCAGCAATGTCGTGACCGCAGCGATTCAGGAAGCATCGTTCCGTGGCCAGATCGCCGCCACCGAGCGTATCATCGCGATCGAGCGCCGGCTGCTCGGGATCCTCCAGCGTCAGCACGAGTCCGGTCAGGTCGCTAAGGCGGATGTGCTGGCACAGGAGGCGGCGCTCGCTGCGGCGGAGCAATTGCTGCCGCCGCTGCAGAAACAGCTTGCTCTGCAGCGCGACCTGCTTACGGCCCTGGCCGGACGGTTATCCGCTGATGAAATCACGCAGAAGTTTGAGCTCGCGCGGTTGAAGCTGCCGGCGAACCTGCCGGTCAGCTTGCCAAGCAAGCTGGTGGACCAGCGTCCTGATGTGCGAGCTGCGGAAGCCGCCATGCATTCAGCCAGTGCGCTGGTCGGCGTCGCGATCGCCGCTCGACTCCCGAACTTCCAGCTCTCAGCCAATGGGGGAACGAGCGGGTACAACTTTGCCCAAAGCTTTGCGCCGGGAACCGGTTTCTACACGCTCGCCGCGAGCGTCACTGCGCCGATCTTCGATGGTTTTACCCTTTACAACAAGCAGAAGGCAGCCGAAGCCGCACTGGAGCAGGCCGAGGCGCAGTATCGTACGACCGTCATCACCGCATTCCAGAATGTTGCGGACGCATTGCGCGGTTTGCAGGCCGACGCGCATGCCGTGAAGGCGGCCGTGCACGCGGAGGAGACAGCCAAGGCCAGCCTCGACATTGTCGAGAAGCAGTTGAACGAGGGTCAGGTCAATCAGCTGGCGGTGCTCAACGCGCAACAGACGTATCTAACAGCCTCGGTGATTCGCGTGCAGACCGAAGCCAATCGGCTCGCCGACACGGCTGCCCTGTTCATGGCGCTCGGTGGCGGCTGGCCGGCCACCTGCATGACGCCAGTCTGGCGCGAATGTGCGATGGGCGAGGCCACGCTTGCCAATCCGAATTAGGCGTCGGTTTTTGCCGATCTTACCAGATGACCACCGCGCAAAGAATTGGCAGCGGCAGGATAACAAAGCCGAGGTAGAGCCAGGTCCGATAACCAGCATCATCCTTGGGCAGGATGAAGAGGTGAACAAACAGCCAGCCGCAGACAACGGTCCCCAGCACGACCCGGACAAAGTCGCTCGGCGTCTCCCACAGGGACCAGAGGTGTTCGAGCTGAGGACTGGAGACGCGCGCGGTGATCGCGATGAGAATGGCGATGAAAATCGTCCGAACCGCCAATCCCCCGAACCAAATGCCTCTGGAGACCTTTACACCAGGGACCCTCGTCTTCACAGTGCTCAAGGCAAGTCACCCCGGAAAATCGTGTGCTATTACCGCACGTGGAAAAGATAGCTACGCTGCTTTGCCGGGGCAAGGCTTGGCCCGACGCAGTCCAGCGGGACGCCCCATTGCGGCAACGGCTCGAGGCTTTGGGCTCGAAACGCACGCAAACGCTTTAAACGACACTCATTTGAGCTAAACTTTCCCGCAGAGAATCAAATAGACGGCCGGCCGCCAAGCGCTGATCCGGCAACGAGGCCGCTGATTCCCGAATGAACGGATGGATGCCATGAAGAGCGCTGCCGTTGCGACGATCCTGCTCCTAACAATGACTGGCGCTGCCGATGCTGGACAGGCAAGCAAGCGCGATGCAGGCTCCTGTCTGGTCGAGGTGCTCCGCTCCGAGGAATTGCCGATCGGACCGTTATTTCACCACACGATCAAGGCGACCTTATTGGTGACGCCGCCTGACATGCCACCCTTCGAAAGGACCGTGTACAAGGTGATCACCTGGCAAGAGCCACCGCCACGGCAGGGTCAACGCATGCGGATCGACTGCGACCCGGCCGCGCTCAGTTCTTTCTCGCTCTTTTGAGCAGGGCGACGTGGGCTTTCCGCTGAATTGACATCCGTCTGGCCGGCATCAGAGTGTGGATCGGAACAACCGGCAGCGATCTCGGCCAGTTACCGCAGAACGCTTAGTCACGCCGGGTAAGATGACCTCTGGTTCGACGATATGCGACAGTGTCGGGCAATATTCGGGGTGGTCACGCCACCTCGTGTGAGCCAGATCCGTGCACCCTGCATTTTTGATGACCCATTGCCTTCCGACCACCGAATAATCGAGCTGTATTTCGGACATCTCGTTTGCATGCATGCAATCCGTTCATAGTCTCTGCTGGGCGAGTTGATGAACACACTTGCAACAGTCTTACAAGGGTCGTGTCAAGAACAGCGTATTGAGCGGCTTTAAGCGCGACCTCGAGCGTGCACACTTGATCAGTGAGAACTGACAGACGGGCCAAGCCTCGGTATTCGCGATCACTCAATCATCACATCTACCATAGTAGTTTCTGGTTAGAGCCTGTTGCGATCAAAGCGGATTGTACCCGCAATGACGGACATAGTTGGCACATTCTTCGGGGGTGAAGAGGTTCAGGGTGCGGCCGATGAGGTC
>Ga0213876_10000533_pt1 | contig 28808 bp, 27 predicted proteins | sample BarmaccomBMRX_R9_FD_160113 | JGI IMG/M metagenome (GOLD analysis project Ga0213876, IMG submission 160113) | Root-associated microbial communities from Barbacenia macrantha in rupestrian grasslands, the National Park of Serra do Cipo, Brazil - RX_R9 | ecosystem: Host-associated > Plants > Roots... | reverse complement strand
CTGGAACAATTACTCAGCCAAATGCGTGAGCTGAGCCAAAAAGTGCTGTCGGGTTCCGTCCCAGGGGTCCGCCGACGCCCTCGCAAAAATGATCCCAAACTGCCCTTATCTTAGCGCCATTCCCGTCAAACCCCTTGCGCAGATCGGTCGGCCCGGGCGCCAAATAGATGCGCGTCGCCGCCGAAAGTGCCCACATGAACTTACCGGGCCTCCAGCAACTGGACCACGCGGTGGAAGGTGTGCGCATCAAACGCGGGGGCGACCTCGATGCGCCGACCCCCGGCCAACAGGATGGTCACCCCGGCATCGTGAGCCGGCGGTGGCGGGGTGCGCCGGCTTTTGAGCACTTCGACTGGGATCAGTCGGCTGCCGGCCGCGGGACGATTCGCCGGTGCCGCCGACTCGTTCGCCAGATGGCGTTTAAGTGTGCTCAAGGCCAGTTGGCGTTGCCGGCAGAATTGGCTCCGGTTCAGCCCGCTTTGCCTGAACTCTTCGACGAGCCGTCGCACTTCCGTTTGGCTGCGCCGCGGTTTTGGGGTAACCCCCTGCGCTTGTTCGTTCATCCACTCACTCAACCAGCATTCCCGCCGAGATGTAAGGTGGGGTTGGTCGAACGGATACTGTCCAGGCACAGGTGCTGGGGCTCAGCGGCCGACGGCGTGGGCCGCGCGACCGGGATGCTCTGAATTGTCTCGGCCAAGAGCTTGAAGTCGTTGCGGTTGGCGCCCCCGACGGCTACGCCCGCGGGCGCGCCGCTAGCCTCCATCAACAGCGCGCTTGGTGCGTTCCACGGGACTGGACCCGGTTGTCGGCTGTCTTTTTCCCCGTCAAGGGCGCCTTGCTCATCGCCCCATCCATCGATAGCCACGTCCAGTCGATGCCGTTGAAGGCGTCGTGCAACGCGCAAGAACACGGGGACAGGTCGAAAGGAGATGGGGACAGGTCCGAATGGTGCGCGAATGGAGTGCTCGCTACGAATGGCGTGCTCTCGCTTCCCACGTACCCGCGGCGAATAGGGACAGGTCACGCCACGTGCCAAACGCTTCAGGGCCGGCTGATACCGGCTATCCCTGGGAGTACGGGACTACGAGGTCTGGGAGCAGCCTCATTGGTCGTGACCAGCGGCATGCGATTCTTTCTGGTAAAGGCCTGGTCCCCCTGCGAAACTCGATCAATCACCAACCAGGTGTGCCCGCAAGCGGGCCGGCGCTCCTGCCCCGCCACCTAACCCTCGTTTCCAGCTTATGCCTGATGCCAGCCCTCCAATCTTGATCGTCGGCGCCGGTCCGGTGGGACTGGCGCTCGGGGTGGAACTTGCCCGCCGCCAGATTCGCTGCCGGCTAATCGACAAGAAAACCGGTCCGTCCACGCATTCCAAGGCGCTGGCCATCTTTCAACGTACGCTGGAGGTGTTTGAAGCCATGGGCGTGACCGGCCCGGTGCTGGAACAAGGGCAACATCTTTATGGCGGTTACTTTTATCAGAATGACCGGCGCGTGCTCGAACTTAGTTTCGATAGCCTGCCTTCGTCCTACGCATTTGTGATCAGCCTGCCGCAAAGCCAAACTGAACGGATTTTGCTCGAACGCCTGAAGGCCCTGGGCGGGCAGGTTGAATGGGAAACGGAACTCCTGAATTTTGAAGCCGGCGGCCAGGCCGTTTCAGCCCGTCTGCGGCGCGCGGATGGTCAGGAAGAAACCGCCCAATTTACGTGGGCCGTTGGGTGCGACGGTGCCCACAGCACGGTTCGCCACCAACTCGGCTTCGAATTCCAGGGTAAACCGTACGAACAAGGGTTTATCCTGGCGGATGTCGCCGTCCGGTCCCCGTTGCGCACAGACCGGCTGCACGCGTTTTTCAGTTCGAACGGGCTGCTCGCCTATTTTCCCTTCAAAGGGGGCCGGGGCCGCCTCATCATGGAGGACGCCTTGCCCCCCGAGCCGGGGGCAACGGGGAACGCGGAGCCGTCACTCGAGGCGATCCGGCCTCTGGTCACCGCACGCTGCCCGTTTCCGCTTGAACTTACCGACGCGCATTGGACGTCGCGGTTTCACGTCTCGCACCGCATGGTTAAACGTTTCCGGCGAGGAAACGTGTTCCTGGCCGGCGACGCGGCGCACATCCACAGCCCGGCCGGCGGCCAAGGCATGAACACCGGAATCCAGGACGCCTTTAACCTGGGCTGGAAACTTGCCGCGGTGCTAAACGGGCAATTGCACCCGGATCTTCTCGACACGTATGCATCCGAACGCATGCCGGTGGCGCGGGATGTCCTCAACCTCACGGACCGGTTGACCCGCCTGGCCCTGTTGCGCGGGCCCTGGATCGATCGCGCCCGCGAGTTGCTGCTTCCGCTGGTGGGCGCGCTTCCCGTCAAACAATCGGCCGCCTTGCGTTTAAGCGAGCTCGAGGTCAATTACCGCCGCAGATTCGGCGTAAACCCGATCACGCGCCCGAAAGTGGACGCGGGCGACCGTGCGCCGGATGCGGAGCTTTTTGTATCGGACGGCGGCAAGGCCCGACGCTTATTTGAACTTTTCCGCCATAACCAATACACGCTGCTCGGTTTTTCCGGTTCCGACGTGCAAGCCGCGCACGGCCTCTGGACCGGCCTTCTCGAGGCGCTTCAACCTTACCGGGAACTGGTTGCCCCGGCGCTCGTCATTCGCGGCCCGAACCCCGGCGGCGGCCCGGATCCCGGAGCGGGTGAGACGCTGTTCGACCGGACCGGCCTTGCCCATCAAACTTACGGAATCACAAACCCGACGGCGGTCCTGGTGCGACCGGACCTTTACGTCGCGTACCGGTGCCCGCTGGACGCCTCATCGGGACTACGCAGTTGCCTGGACCGGCTTCGTCATGGAGAATAAAAAAAATAAAAGCCTTTCGAGTAATCCAACGACCCTCATCATGAAATACGATCCGCGCAAGCCTGAACCGGACTACAACACTCTAAAGATCGGACTCTTAGGTTTAGGGATGGCTGCCGTCCTGGTGACATTGTTTCTCAGCGTTATGATCCTGCTGATGCACGCGGTGAATATGCCGATGCGTTAGCCCGGAATGGGCACCTTTTCGGCTTTTGCGTCTTTTACGTGATGGTTTGCGGGCCGGGGGCCGGGTTGCGGGCCAGGGGCCGTCACAGCGCCCGCGAGAGGCATTCTTCGAGTTCCTGCCGGTTGAGGGTAAGCGGGTTAGCTTTCATGCTGCTTGCCTTCTGGGCTTTCTCGGCGATCGGACCAAAATCCTCCGCCCTGATCCCGTAGGAGCCGAGTCCTGGGATCCGAAGTTCACGGCACAACGCCGCCACCCACTCGATCCCGTCGGAGATGGCGGCGTCGGGCCTGCCGGTAAGCACTTGAGCAACGGCGCGGAAACGGTGGAGCGCTTCGGCGTCCGGTTGGCGCTCGCGCAGGGCGCGCGCGTTAATCTCCATCACGACCGGCAGCAAGCCGGCGCAGATGGCTCCGTGCGGCGCCGGGTACATCCCCCCGATCGGGGCGGCAAATCCGTGGACGGCACCCAGGCCCGCATTGGCCAGCGCAAGACCGCCGAGCAGGCTGGCCAAAGCCATATCCTCGCGCGCCTGCGGATTCGTCCCGTCGTGGAAGGCGGGCCGGAGGGACCGGGCAACCCGCTCGATACCCTGGAGGCAGAGTGCATCGGTCAGCGGGTTGGCGCGGGCGGAAACGTACGGTTCGATCAATTGAGTGAGCGCGTCGAGCCCCGTCCAGGCGGTCACCTCAGGAGGCAAATCGATGGTCAACGCGGGATCAACGACGGCAAGCTTCGGCAGGAGAAACGGGCTGCGCAGGCTGACCTTGACCCGGTGCTCCGGGGAACTCAACACGGCGTTGCGGGTTACCTCTGCGCCGGTGCCGGCCGTCGTCGGGATGGCAATGCACGGGAGCGACGGCCGGGTGAGCGGCTTGCCGCGCCCGACCACTTCCAGGTAATCGAGCGGTTCACCCGGGTTTGTCGCCAGCGCCGCCACAGCCTTTGCCGCATCGACCGCGCTGCCGCCGCCGAATCCGATGATCAGGTCACGCTCCGTCTGGCGAACCTGCTCCAGCGCCCTGACGACCTGGTCGACCGACGGTTCCCCGGCGATCGAAAATACCCCGGCCTCAATCTCTTCGGCTGCCAGCAGTCCCTGCAGCGGCTTGGCCCGTCCCGCGTCGCGTCCGGTAATCACCAGCGCGCGGCGGCCCAGGGCCCGCGCGTGTTCACCAACGTGCTGGAACGCGCCGTTCCCGAAAACGATGCGGGCAGCCGTGGCGAACTCGAACGGCTTTATCATTTCCATTTATCCTCTTCCGGAAACACGGCTTTGAACAGGGTGCGGCTCCGGGGTTCAGCCATCATCGGCTCAGCCAAGTCCCGCCACTTTGCGTAATGCGCGCTCCGGCGGTGCGCATCGACCGCGGATTCGTCGCGATAAACCTCCGCGAGGACGAACCGTGCCGGATCGTCAACCTGTTGGACAACGTCGAATCGTAGAACGCCCGGCTCCTGGATGCTGTTTCGGGCGTTTTCCAGGGTTGCCTCCCGGAAGGCGTTCAGATGCTCGGACCGGACATGCACATGCACATGCAAGATGACCATTCGTCACCGTCTACCCTGCCGCCCGCTACCGCAAGGCGCCAACAGGCTGTCGGGTGTCATCCAAAGCGCGATCGATCAAGCGACGCCGATCCTGGACGGGAATGCCGGGCAAAGCTCTGAACGCGGACGGATGCCAGGTGGGGTTGAAAAATGAAACCGGATGCTTCCGTCATCGTTGCAGATCCAAACCTCGGATGCCCCCGCTTCGAAATACAAAGCGGTTTTCTCCTGGATTTCTTTGACGGTATTTGAAGGGGAAAGCACCTCCACGCAAATTTCCGGAGCTCGGGTAAGACAGATCATGGAGCGCACTTCCAACCGGCGTTCCGGCACGACCCACGCCACGTCGGGGGCTTTGACGCCGTCAGAGGTAGAAACAGGACAATTGGTGATTGTTCGTCCCTCCGGCAACAAAGTCTTAAGCTGAAAGACGATCTCGCTCTCGCGGTCACCATGCGCGGGTGCTGGGGGTGGACTCATGAGGATATGGCCGTGACGGTCGGTCTCGATCCGGTGAGGCAAGCGGGCCAGTTCCGGATCGGCAAGCACTTCAGCCCAGCGTTTCAGGTTAAACGCGATCTGCTCGGCGGAATTCTCCAGCGCGATGGTGACTGCCATCCGGTCATCTTAGAACAGCTCAGGGCTTGCGACAACCCGGGGTAGGGCCGGCTTGCCCGGACGGGTTACCGGTATCGGAAATACCCGGGCGGTCAGCGGTTAGGTTCTAGGTTCTGAAGGTGACCTTCAAACGTATTCCCGGTGCGGAGGTCGTGTTATCGAAAAGGCTGCACAGGCGCAAGTGCGGATTGAAGTCGTTAAGCGATCAGAAAATGGGCGGCCGCACAGGTGGCGATGCCTACGTCACGAAAACGTTGCATGAGCCAACGTGGCGATGGTGGTAGACAAGGGGCGATGAAGGCCCCGTGGTCGAGCAACCCGGAAGCTACCTGGCGTAGAAAATTCTGCACCCGACGGCCACGCTCATTCCGGGCGCCTGCCGAGATCCGGCCGCGGGCAAAGATCATGCCGTCGACACCCGGCACCCGGTCCTACCTCCGGATCGAGCGAGGCGGCAAAGAAGCTTTCGGGACCCCTGCCTGCCGGACTACAGGGAATCGGTAAGGGTCTTCACCCGCTTCTCAAGTTTTTGCAGGTGCGAACCGCGCCAGTAGGTTTGGCCGCAGTTCAGGCACTGCTGAAAGTCGTCGTAATAGAGCCGCGTTAAAGGCTCCAGCTGATCGATGACGGCGTTTTTGGTGGTCACGACCAACTGCCCGTTGCACCGGAGGCAGCGGGTAAACGGGGCCAGCGTTTGCGCCAACCCGAACCGCCGGACTACCTCAACGGTTTGTTCCAGGGAAAATTGCGAGCGGGGATAATACCCGCAAGAAATTATCCGGTGCATGAGCAGCGGCCGGTCACGGGTCAGAAGCGCGCGGTTTTCCCTCACCGCGGCGGCGAGCAAGTCGCGATCATCCGCCTCGGGCCGGTAACTCACGTCAATGCCCAACAGACGGAGGTTGCGCACGAGTTTGCCCAGATGCCCGTCGGCCACAAACGTGCGAACGTTACGGGCCTGGAGCCGTGCGGAGGGGAATGGCCCGTCGCCGGATACCGGGTAGACCTCAAGCTTCGTGGCGGTTTCAACGTGCGCGGAGAAGTCAACGGGTTCCCCGCCCGCAACGATCAAGTCAATTTCAGGATGGGGTACCCCGCACGCCTCAATCACATCCTTGGCGGAAGTTTTCCGGTTCAGGACCCGGGTCACGACGGACGGAGGTTGGGCCGATCGTTCCTGGCGTTTGAGAAAGAACCCGAGGTCACCATGGAAAGCGATCACGACCGGAAAAAAATCGGTCGCGCCGGTGCGCCCAGGGACATTCGTACCCACCGTCATTACGCCGGGACCATACCTCCAAGCGCCCGGTTCGTCGCCGGCCCGCGCCGGGCGATCGTGAATTTTGCCCGTACCTTGATTTTTCCGCCGTCACCCCATTGCTACGGTGGCCGATGCGCATAATCGGCTTAGCTCGACTCGTAGTAGTGATGGGATCCTTCGGTTCAGCATTTGCGGCAGATTTTCATTTGTGGCATTTGTGGCATTCTCTTCCAGGATGGAGGAGAAGGAACCGTTTGACATCGACGAGGTCTTTGCGCGTCTGCGGCGGGTAACGGCCGGGCTGCCCAAAGCCGCGATGTTCGAACTGCGTGACCGGGGGTATGATTCGCCCTTCGAACAGTTGGTGGCGAGTCTCATCTCGGCCCGGACGCGCGATGAAACGACGGTGCCGGTCAGTTTGCGGTTATTTGAGGTGGCCCGGACGCCTGACGATTTCGTCAACCTGGATGAATCGACACTGGTAAAGCTGCTGCACGGGGCCACGTTTCCGGAACCGAAGGCGCGCGACCTGAAGCGCTTGGCCCGGCAAATCGTCGATCAGCACGGCGGCCGGGTTCCCGACACGATGGAAGGGCTCACCGCTTTTTCCGGGGTGGGCCCAAAGATCGCGGCCCTGACCCTGGCGGTGGCCTTTAATCGTCCGGCTATCCCCGTCGACATCCACGTGCACCGGGTCACGAACCGCTGGGGGTACGTCGCTACCTCCTCACCGGAAGGCACCATGAAAGCGCTTGCCGCCAGGTTGCCGGAAAAATACTGGATCGAGATCAACGAGCGGCTGGTCCCGTTCGGCAAATTCGTTTGTACCGGTACCCGGCCCAAGTGCTCGACGTGCGCGCTTTTGTCAATGTGCCGGCAAGCCGGCGTCGTGAACCCGAGGTAGGATGGAGTCCGGTCACACGGCGGGCACAGCGGGTGTGGCGGGCACAACGACTGAGGTTCACACGGCGAACACGGCGAGCCACGGCGAACACGGCGGGAAGAGGGGTTCGGCGTTCGGGGTTCGGCGTTTGGGGTTCGGGGTTCGGGGTTCGGGGTTCGGGGTTCGGCGATGGCCTTCGCGCTGCGCCCGCAGTGTGAGCGTCAACTGTGGATGGATTTATTCTGCGTTCTCTGCGTGTTCTGCGGATCCTTTTTAATCTGTGTTAATCTGCGTAATCTGTGGATGGATTCAGGTGGCCAGGAAGCCGCCATCGATTCGCAAGGCGAGGGCGTTGAGCATGCCGGCGGCGTCGCTGAGCAGAAAACAAACCACCGAAGCGATATCCTCGCATTCGGCAAATCTGCGTAAGGGAATGCGGGCCAGCATGGGCCCGCCCTTGACCGGATCGGTCCAGGCGCGTTTGCCCATCTCGGTCATGACCACGGTCGGATTGACGGAGTTGACCCGGATACCGTGCTGGCCCAGTTCCACGGCCATGACCTTGGTGAACTGATCCAGACCCGCTTTCGAGGTACAGTAGGCGGCGTGATCCGGAAGCGCCTGGAACGCGGCCATGCTCGAGACATTGACGATCGAGCCCGCGACGCCGCGCTCGATCATCCGGGCGGCGATCACCTGTGAAATGATCAGAATCGCGCGCAGATTGATCGCCATGGTGGCGTCCCAGGCCTCGACGGTCGTCGTTAAGAAAGGCTGGAGGATCGCAATGGCCGCGTTGTTAACCAACAGGTCGATGTCGCCCGCCTGTTCAGCGGTACGCCGGGCGGCCGCCGGATCTCCAAGGTCAGCCAGGATGGTTTCGCAACCGGTCTCATCGCGCAGGCTTTTGAGGTCCGATTCCGTCCGGCTGACAGCGACGACCTGGGCATTAAAACGGTGGAGCATCACGGCGATGTCGCGACCGATGCCCTTGCCGGCACCGGTTACCAGTGCGCGGCGGTTCTTGAAATCGATTTGCAGGGTGGATGGCTCGGGTCTCATGGGGGATAGTTTTTATGATTAAACGGCACTGCCCCTTGGCGCCAGGGCAATGTGGCTTTTCGATTCACAAGGGGTCACCCGTGGCTAGAATATACGGTTGCCTGCCGTCATGGAGACCGCACCTGAAGAACGGAATGCTTTGCTGGAATTGCTGAAGGCCGGGCCGCGCAGCCGAACCGAGTTGCTCAAGGTCAGCGGCGCCCGGCGACAGGCACGGCTCGCGGCCTTGGAGGAGTTGCTGGCCCAGGGTACGGTCGTCAAACTGCAGCGCCGTTATTTCCTGGATGAACCGCGCGGCTCGATCGAACGGCTGATCGAGGCCGAAGCGGATCACTTGGAAAAGCACCTGCATTCCCTCCCGGAACTCGTGGCGCGTTCGGGCATGAAGATCAGGCGCGGCGTTCAAGATCCAGCCCTCGTAGGGGCCGCACTGGACCGCCTGCTGCAAATGGGGCAGGTCGTGCAGTTGGAGTACAACGGCGAAAAGCTCTGCGTCCACATCGCCCACCTGCCTTTGGTGCAGCGGGAGGCTACGGGCAGGGAATCGCCGGGGGATGTCCCCGCCCGGGAGGAAAGCCTTTCGTACCCGGCGGTTTACGAAGCGTACGAACAGGTCCGGGTGCGCCAACTCGGCTCCGCCGTTTTCATCGCCGATCTGGCCGGCGAGCTGAAGGTCCCGTTAGCGAAATTGCAGCAATGGATTCGCCAGGAGGTGATCGCATCCGGTCGCGGCTCTCTGGATGAAGGCCATTGGCCGGCAGCCACCGAGGCTCAACGGGAGGCGGCCGTCGAGCATCTCGGGACCAAACGGCTCCTGATCCGCTTTTGATCTCCGGCTCGGGAGCCGGACCGCGGTTTGCCCAATCCACTGATAAGTATGAACTCTTTTCCGATGAACAGCCCGATCAACCCGTTCGAGTCGGCCGTGGTACGCAACCCGAAGGAGTGCGGCGGCTCGGTGGCGAGCCTCAACAAGCCAGTGCTCGACCGGATAACGCAACGTTTTCTGCTCCTGACGGCTGAGAACGTGCCGAAATACCTGCGGCGCCCGGCGGCGCAGCTGGTGCTTTCGCCGTCACCGGGGTACGGCAAGAGCCACCTGATCGGCCGCCTTTACCATGAACTCGGCGGGATGGCGACGATCGTTCACCAAACGCCTTTCCAATCACCGGCCCTGGTCTGGCAGGCCGTGCTCAACCACACCGTCAATGAACTCTGCTCGATCGATGAGTCGCAACCTGCAACCGGCCGCTGGAAGATAGAAACCTTTGCCAACTCGGTCATTTGCCGGGTAACCAGTGAAATTCTCCGGCGCGGCCTTCTCCTGTTCAGCCATGCGGCGGAAGTGATTGCGATGCTTGAAAGCGGCCAGGTCTCGTTGCATCCGGGAACGAACCACCCGCTGGCGCTTACCCTGCGTGAGATTTTCCTGACGGCGATTCTGCCCCTGGTCGGCGACGAGGTTTTCGGGATTCGCGCCTCCAGGACGTGGTCCACGGCGTTTTTCCACCTGGCTGGTGCGGGGCGCGAGGATGAAGCGTTTCGGGCAAGCGTCGCCTGGCTGAGGTATGAGCCTTTTGAGACCGAACACGCCGAGGCCTTCGGATTCCAAAACCGGGTACCGGCGGCAGAAAACCTGTCGCAGATCAACCAGGAATGCTGGCTGCGCCTGCTCGGCCTTTGCCGCTGGTCTTATGCGTTCCGGCCATTTCTCTTCTGCTTTGACCAGACGGAAGATTACGCGAGCCGGCCGGAGCTGGCGATGACCCTGGGGACGGCGATCAGGCGCATGACCGACGAGTTGCCCGGCCAGCTCACGCTGGTCACGGCCAACCAGGATATCTGGCAAAGCCGGATCTGGTCGTTTATCGATTCAGCCGGGCAGGCCCGGTTCGACCTTCCGCCATTGGAGCTCAAAGGCGTCCGGCGGATCGAAGCGCGTGAGTTTATCCGGGTTAAGATGCACGATGCGCAGGTTCCCGACGAACTTTCGGCCCGCTTCGCTGAAGATCCGTGGCTCGACGAACTCTTTCCGGGTAACCGCGAAATTGCCGCGCGCGAGTTCATGAGGCTGTGCCGTGCCCGGTGGGATAACCAGCCGCCGCGGCCGGAAACCCCGGATTCGATTTTGCAGCGTCACGTCGCGGAATTTGAGGCCACCGCTAAAAAGCTGGTTTACGACCCGGACGCGTTCCGCTGGCTGGTAAGTGAGATCCTGCCTGCAGACGGGACAAAAGCTGAACCGGCCGGCATCGCCGGTCTTCCTCCCTACGCAGAACTGGTTTTACCTGATCCCGAAGGCAACCGGCTCGTTTTCGCGTTTTTCCGCGAGCTGCAGCATCAGCAATGGAGGTTTCTGGTCGCGCAGTCTGAACGGGCTTACGACGCTGCGCAACTGAGGAAACTGGTCATCTTCCGCACGCCGGAACAGGCTGAAATTCCCAGGCCGGGCTGGGCGGTAAGCGGGCCGATAATTCGTGAGGGGCTGCGCAAACACGTTCATCTTATTCATTTGGAAGTAAAGGAAGTCGCATTGCTGTACGCCGCCCGCGAGTTCTACCTCGAAGCGCGGGCTGGCGACCTGCCCCATTTCGATGAGAACGAGGTTCGGCGATTTCTGCGCGACCGTCTGTCCGGGCTCTGCGACCTGACTTTCGGCCCCGTGCTACCGCCACGCCAAGGCGGTTTCAAAGCGCCGGCCGGCGAAGAGAACGAACTGGACCAGCGCACCGGGGAAATCGTTCCTCCGGAATCACCTTGCTAACGCGGGCTCGTTGCCATGCGCAAAGCGCTGTTGCCATCGGTGGTCATTCTGGCGATGATTGCCGGGATCGCACCGGCCGTGCGAACGCACACCATGCTTGAAGACGTGCCCTCGACGCCGTACGTGCCCGCTCAATTTGACTGGCTGCAGACCATTGCGGAGCGTTTTTCCTTTTTCATCGATGTGCTGTCGCTCCAGTTCAGCACCGTGCTCGGCGGCTGGAGCCGGCAGCCGCTGCTGTTTGCGATCACCCCGGCCAAAATCCTGCTTGGATTGATCGTACTGGCTATCGGGCTGCTTCTGGCGTGGCTCACCCGGTTCCTGCTGTTCAAATTTCATTCGCTCGGCCCGGTCAGGCCGATCACGGAGCGCTACTGGCGTAACGGGATCCTGTTTGCGGTCCGGCGGGCGCTGTCCGGATTTTTCGTTTTCACCGGCACCTTCTTCGCCTGCGTGCCGCTGCTGCCTCACATCGGGCTGGCGCTGGGTGGATACCCGACGTTCGCTATCGCCGCCAAGATCGCCGGTCTCGGTTACTTCGCGACCGCGGCCGCCTTCTTCCTGCGGATCGTACGCCTGGTCCAACACTGGTTGACCCAATTTGCCGCCCGGCCGTCGCCCCCCTGGTACTTCGCGGCTCTGCCGGTAGTCGGTGAAGCCCTCTACTACAACGTCGTTCTCTGCGCATTTTCGACCGTCATCTACATGCTCCAGTTGCCGGACGCCTGGGCTGCAATCGGGTACCAAATCGCTTCCCTGGCCGGCATCATCATCAACACGGTCTTATCGGTCCGGATCGTCCTGGCCATCGAAGCGATGGTAATTTCACGATCAGGTTACGTCGAACTGGACGCTTACAAGCAGCGCAGGCTTGAGACCCGCGTCCAGATGCTTCGCCGGTTGCTGGTGTTCGTCATCGTGATCCTCGGTCTCGGGGCCCTGCTGATGACCTTTCCAGCTGTGCGCCAACTCGGCACCGGTCTGCTGGCCTCGGCGGGTGTGGCCGGGGTCATCGCCGGCTTTGCCGCGCAGAAATCGCTGGGCATGATCATCGGCGGCCTGCAACTGGCGATTACCCAACCGATGCGGATCAACGACGAAGTCATCGTCGAGGGAGAATGGGGCGTCATCGAAGAAATCACCCTGACCTACGTCGTGGTTCGCGTGTGGGACCTGCGGCGCCTGGTCGTGCCGATCACCTATTTTCTCGAAAAGTCATTCCAGAACTGGACCCGGCAAAGTTCCGATTTGATCGGGGTGGTTTTCATTTACGTCGATTTCCTCGTCCCCTTGGATGAACTTCGCCTGGAAGCTCAGCGGATCGTGCAGGCCTCAAAGCGGTGGGACGGCCGCGTGTTTGCTTTCCAAGTCACCGATTTTAAACCCGACTGCGTGGAGATCCGTGTCCTGGCAAGCGCTCCGACCGCCCCGGTGACCTTTGACCTCCGGTGCGAGATCCGGGAGAACCTCCTTTCCTTTCTCCAGGCCCAATACCCCGGCGCCTTTCCGCGACTTCGCACCTCGTTTTCGCGTTTGCCCACGGGCCAGCCGGCCGGCACGGCGGATACCCGGGCCAGCAATCCATCCTTCCCGCCCGCCCGATAGGAGAGAATGCCACGAGTGCCGCAGTGAAAAAATTGCCACCGATTGAAGGCAATCCTTCGTGGCACCTTTCCGGGCGCCCGGCTTCCGTTTGCGGCATTCGTTGCTCCGGCGGTCTCCGGCGCCGGCGTTGGGGGAATGCCCTGGACGGATAATTCGTTGGGATGATTTTCCGCTTTTGCGATTCATGCTATTTTTCCGCTTCTGCCATTCGTGACATTTTTCCGCTTGTGGCATTTTTTATGAGATCATCATCCCCGATCTTCGTACTCTGGTTCTGGCTGGCGACCGCCGGCCTCGGGCTGGCCCAAGAGATTTACGTGCAGTCCGCCTTCTATGGCCGGGGCGGTTACGGCATAGACGTGACCCGGCAGGTTCAGGAACTCGCCGAGGAACGCGGCGAGATTTATGTCAGCAGCAGGACGTTCGGTACGGATCCCGCACCCGGCCAGACGAAATTCCTCACGATCACCTTTACCGTTGACGGACAGCGGATCACGCGGCGTGTGGAAGAAAACCAGGTATTTCGATTTCAAGGTCCCGAAGGGCCACCGCCGTATGCCGGCCGGGAAGGTCCTCCCGAACCGTATCCGGCGGGGCCGGAAGGATACCCGGCAGGACCGGGAGGAGTGTTCCGTGGACGCGTTATCGGCAGGGAGCCGGACTACCGCGGTGAGGATGAGTATGGGCCTCGCGTCGTGCGCGCCGTATACGGTGCTCATGGCCGGTATGTCGACGTGACCGAGATTGTCCGGCGGTTCGCCCGGAACGGCGTGAGATTCGAGGTATCGAACGAAACCTTTGGGGTCGACCCTTACAAAGGCCACAGCAAAAAGCTCAAGATCATTTACGAAGACAACGGCGGGACCTCCGAAAAGGAATACGACGAGGGTGACCACGTCCGGCTAAGGTAGGGGCGGTTTGGAGTTCGGGCACACGGTCACACGGCGGGTTTGGCGGGCACAACGACTGAGTTCACACGGCGAACACGGCGAGCCACGGCGACCACAGCGAGAAGACAGGAATCATCCGCAGAACACGCAGAAGGACGCAGAAACGAGGAAACATCCACAGATTACACAGATTGACACAGATTAAGAGGAACGGGCGGCAACTCTAAGGCTGACACTCGCACTCACCCCCCATGCTGCCGCTCCGAACGCCGAACTCTTTCCCTTTCCTCTTCCCGCCGTGGTCGCCGTGGCTCGCCGTGATCGCCGTGTGAACTCAGTCGTTGTGCCCGCCAAACCCGCCGCGGCCGCCGTGTGACCGAACTCCACTCGACACCCGACACTCGGCACCCGCTGTCATTTGTGGCATTTTTCCGCTTGTGGCATTTGTGGCATTCTCTGTAGCGTCTTGCTGCTGCTCTATGAAGCCTGCGCCCCGGTTAACCGTTGAGGAGATAAGGGAAGGTCGGGACCGCACCCTAAAGCTCCAGGGTACAGCCGATATTCTCGGTCTGCCTACGCTCCAGGATTTGTTTGCCCGTCTCAGCAAAGAAGACATTCGCCTTCTGGCCATTGACCTGTCCGCGACGGGCTTCATCAACTCACCGGTCTGGGCGGTGATCACGCTTTATGCGCGCCGGCCGTCCAATCCCACCCAGGTGGCTATCGTCGGCATGCCGGATCGCATCCGGGGCTCTTTTGAAATGATGGGGCTGCAGCGGGAACTCCGGACCTACCCGACTTTGGCAGCTGCGCGCCGGGATCTCGGTTTGCAGGCTGAGGAATGATCACCGGCAGGCTCACCTATTCCCGGCTGTTAACCGAACTCGGGGCTTCAGGTGTGCGCACCCTGGTCCGCCCGTCGACGTTGTCGTTAGACGACACGGTTACCCAGATGCGTATGATTGGGGTGGGTGCGGTGCCGACCGCCGGTCTGATCGCCGTCACGGCCGGCTTCATTCTCGCGCTGGTCTTGGAAGTGCAACTGAGCCAGGTCGGAAAAGTCGAAATGGTTCCCAGTTTACTCTGGTTTATCCTGACCGAACAAGTCGTCCCGGTGAGCGTGGCGTTGATCTTCACTGGACGCAGCGTGTCGGCGGTGGCCGCGGAACTCGGCTCGATGCAGGTGTCCGAAGAAGTCAAGGCCCTGTTCACGATGGGCATTGACGTGGTGCCTTACCTGCTGCTCCCGCGTTTTCTGGGTTTCCAGATCATGCTGCCGATCGTGACCTTGTTAGGAATTTACGCATCGCTTTTCGGCGGTTGGTTGCTGTGCGGCCCGGTCCTCCGGATGAGCCTCTCCGATTATGCCTTTTACGCCCTTGACGGCTCACAGTTTTCCAGCGTCCTGGTGGCGCTCGGCAAGAGTGCGTTGTTCGGTTTCATCATTGCAACGATTGCCCTTTACAAGGGGATGAACGTCCGGCATGGCTCCAGAGAGATCAGCGAGGCGACTACCCAGTCGGTCGTGGCTGCGGTCATCATGGTTACCCTGGCCGACGCTGCGGTTACAGCCCTCGAGCTAACCTGACGGAAGCAGGTCCGGGTCAAGGACCCGGACTGATCGATATATTAACCAATCATTTATGTCAGAGGTTGCAGAGCCTGAGGCGGCAACCGGTTCCGGACAGACCGGGCCGCCCATCCTGGAGGTTTCGGATCTCGGCCTTAAGTATCCGAACGGCAGGGAGGTGCTGAATGGGGTCAGCTTTCAGGTCTTTCCGGAAGAAACCTTTGTTATCCTTGGAGGGAGCGGGTGTGGAAAGAGCACGCTGCTGAACATCCTGATCGGCGTATTGCAACCCAGCCGCGGCCAGGTACGGGTTACCGGCCAGGACATTCACCGGTTGCGCCCGGCGGAGCTGAAACCGATTCATCTCCAATGCGGCGTGCTCTTTCAGTCCGGCGCATTGATCGAGTCTTTGTCTCTGCTTGAAAACGTTGGCCTGCCGCTCCGGCAGCATTACCGTTCGGCGGCCGATGACGTGCTTGACGAAACCGCCCGGCTGAAGCTGCGGATGGTCGGGCTGGAAGATCATGCGGGTAAACGGCCGTCCGGAATCAGCGGCGGCATGAAAAAGCGAGCGGCGCTGGCGCGTGCCCTTGCGCTTGACCCGCTGCTGGTCTTTGCCGACGAACCGACTTCCGGCCTCGACCCGGTCAGCACGCAGGAAATTGATGACCTTTTCATCCGGTTGACCCGGCGGATCGGCGCCGCGGCGGTAGTCGTAACCCATGACATCGCCAGTTTTTTCAGAATTGCCAACCGCGCGATCCTGCTCGGTGGCGAACGCGACGGCGAATACCAGGGGCGCGTGATCATGCAAGGGTCTCGGGACGAGTTCAGGGCATCGTCGCATCCGCTGGTCCAACGATTCCTGAACACCGGCCTGGGTGCGCATCCCCTCTCCTGACCAGGTTCAACCAACCTGCCTAACGGTCCGAACACATCACAGTTATGAATGCCGGCAGATCGCGAAAAACCAGACTGGCCTTGATCGTTTTTCTGGGGGCGGCGTTAATCCTGTTCGCCGGGCTGTTCTTCGGCGTGGAAGACAACCCATTCCGCAAACCGCCGTTGGCCTTTTCGATCCGGTTTGATGACGTGACCGGCATCCGGGAGCATTCCCGGGTTTACTTCCTCGGGATTCCGGTCGGCTACGTGACGCGCCTGGACTATGCACCGGGCCCTGGTGCTCCCGCCGTGAAAGTCGACGTGGTCGTGACTCGCAAGCTGCCGATTCCGGCGACGGTCACGGCGCATCTTGAACCCACCCTGCTCGGAGACGCCTCGATCGCCTTGCGGCTTCCGGAGCCCGAGAACAACGCGGCCGGGCAAAAAGCCGGCGTCTCTTCAGAACCTGCGGCGGGCTTTCTGGCGAATGGGTCCGAGATTCGCGGCGAGCGTTCGACCAAGCTCGAAGCCGTGATGCCGGGCTTTGATGCGGCCATGGCCAGACTGGAGACGTTTGCACTCGCGACCGGTGAACGCCTATCCGAAGTCGGGACAATGGTGGACCGCAGCGTTACGAACCTGAACCTGCTCTTTCTGCAAAAGGGTCCGGACGGCCGGACCCCGATTGACAGTTTGGTCGTGACGCTCGAGGAACTCATCAACGGGCCGGAGGGAAAACAGGATGAATCCGTCCGCAGCCAACTCGCGGCCATCGTGACCGATTTGCGGGCGAGCAGCGATAACGTCAAACGGCTTTCCGATTGGCAAGGCAACGATCAGGGCAGCGTCGGCCAACTCCTCCAAACGTTTGAGGATGCCGCCAGGAAAGTCAGGGAAGATGCGCTGGCAGCCCAAAAAGTGATCGCGAAGATGGGACGCACGAGCGATGCGATCTCGCGCGCCAGCAATCAGGTCGACGGTTTGGCGGCAAGAACGGCTCAAACCGTGGATGAGTTTCATAGCCGCCCGCTGCATTTCCTGACCACGACGCACCCGCCGATCCAGCCGAACCAGGCGCCCGCAGCCGTAGGGAGGAAATGACCCGGGGGTATGGCCGACTCCGCTGAACGCAAAGAGATCGCTTACCGGTATCTCATTGATGCCGCCAAGTCGCTGAGCAGCGCTTCGGATGTGGATCAACTCGTCGGCAGCATCCTGGCCTCTTCGCGCGACGTCATGCAGTGCCGGGCCTGCTCGATTTGCCTGCCGGATTGCGTGACCGGAGACCTTCTCATCCGCGGAACTCAACCGGAGTTGCAAGGCCGGATCTTACGGGTGCCCGCCGGCAAAGGTATCGCCGGCCGGGTTTTCAGGACCCGGAAATCGGAAAACACGCTGAACGCCCAACGTGACGCCGATCATTACGCGGGCATCGGCGTCGAGACGCAGACGCCGGCTTACGCCATGTTGACCATCCCGGTCATGGATGCAGGCGTTTGCCACGGCGTGATGCAGGCGCTGAACCCGGCGGATCGCGACCGGTTCGACGATTTCGATGAAGAGGTTTTCATGGCTTTTGGGGCGCTGATTGCCGCCACCCTGACCCGGATGCAGGTGCAGGAGGCGGCAAAGCAGCAGGAACTCGACGCTGCTTACCGGCAGGCCGAGTTGTCCGTCGCGCGACGCGCCCAGAACTCATTCATGCCGCCGGCGCAATTTACCTGCCGCGGGTTGCAGATTCGCGCTTTCCAGGAACAAGCGGCAGAGATCGGGGGAGACTTTTTTACCTATTACGAGTTGGGCGACGGCTCCCTGCTGGTGGCCGTAGGTGACGCGAGTGGAAAAGGGATCCCGGCGGCCCTGGAATCCGCCCGGGTTTGCACGTTGATTGCTCTTAAGATTTCGCTGTGCACGTTCGCCGGGTTTCCGGAGTGGATCGCCGACGTTAACGAAACCCTGCGGCAAACGGCCGAAAGGGCCGGCGCGCTCACCACCCTGGCCGTTCTGCTCGTCGACCGCGACCGCCGCTGGCTCCGAGCCTGCAGCTTCGGTCAGTTTCGCCCGTGGTACTTCTCCTCGTCCAGAGGTTGGCAGGAACTCGATGGCGAGATTTCTCCGCCTCTCGGGGTGCCCGGCGGTGATCACTTTGCGGTCAGGACGGTTCCGTTTGCCCTGGGCCGCAGCTGGCTGCTGCTGACGGACGGCTTCATCGAGGCCCAGACCGCCACCGGTGAGCAGTTCGGAGAGCGCGCTTTGGCCAGGAGCTTGTCTGAGAGCGCTGCGACCGGGCGGGAGCCGCTGTCCGTTCTCGAGATAAACTGGCGCGGATTCAACACGGCCAGCCGCGAACGGGACGACGCCACGGCTCTGCTTCTGACCGCGACCTCCGATGCTCCCCCGCGCCTGCTTTCGCTCGAACTCCTGCCGGACCGGATGGCCGATGCACGTGCCTTTTTTCAGGCCTGGGCAGAAGCCGCCGGGCTCAACGAAAACGACGTCTACCAGGTCGTGCTCGCCTGCGACGAGATCCTGACCAACTTTTATAAACATGCCTATCACGGCCAGGGTGGTCCACTGCGTTGTGAAGCGGCGATCGGGCCTGATGGGTTGACCTTTCTGATCACTCATTTCGGTGAAGGACTGAGCCAGGAGGAATATGCCGAACGACTGAGCCGTCGCCTGCCCGCATCGGATCCGTCGTGCGGGGGCGGTTACGGGCTCCCTTTTATCCGGCAAGTGTTCAGTGACGTGAAATTTGAGAGTCACGGCCGCGATTCGACCGTCGCCGTCACGCGCCGGATACTTGCACCGGCGTAACCGTTCTCTTATCCCGCTCGCCGGAAAAAATTTGTTTCGAGATGAAGCACGTGTCGCCCCGGCCGCCTCCTGCTCGTGTCGGAAGGTCCTTCTGGCGAACGGGATAAGGTCAGGACTAATCTTTCTATTCAATCGGTCGAGTGTTAAGGGAATGTTCAGCATGACGCTTTCAAATACCTTTCTTGTCGCGCTGCAAATGGCGCCGTCGAGCTTGCCCGGCGCAATCGCCTGTATTCTGCTTTTCGCGATTTCCTGCGTCGCACGCGCCCAGACGGGCCGGGTATACAAACGATCCCGCCGCTTGCGCGCTGCGAGCCGGGACGAGCGCCTGCCCGAGAGGGGTCGATGCAACCGCGAAAGGCTTTAAGCTCCGCTGACGACGTACACGCAGGCGGATTGGGTCGCGATCGAAACCGGGAAGCCGTTACCGGCAAGTTGCCCCGCGCTGAGACGAGCCACGATTGCGTCGCTTTCCCCATCCCTCCCGAACACTTGCCTGACAGCCAGATTACCTGTGAGCGCGGCGGCGTTCGCGAGCTCCGGAGGGATTCGGATCTGGCCGACTACCCCGGCGCCGCCACGGAAGTTAGCTACGACGGCCAGCAACCGGCCGGAACCGCTTTGGAAACGGGCGAAGCTATAAAGATCATTCGGGCAATCGGCAAATCGTTCCGGGCGATTGAAGTACTTCAGGCCCCAGTAGCCGTCGCCGTTCACCGAAGGGTCCTGACAAAGGCCAAGCAGTCCCGCGTAGAAATTGCGCAGCGCCTGCTGGCCGGCCGAAAGAGCACCACCATCGTACCGGCCGTCATTAACCCATTTTACGAATTCCGGCATTGCCCAGTAGTCGAAAAACGTGGTGCGTCCATCCTCGAGATTGAACCCTTCGGTGCCGGCGCCGGGTTCGCCCGTTTCCTGTCCGTTCAGCAACAACACCGGTCCCGGACCCGAAAGGAACTGTAATGGCGCCAGCTGGTAGCCGGCTTCCGGTGAACCGAAGCCGGAATCACCAGGCCCGCGGTTGGGGACGATGGGCGAGGCCACCCGCCGCTCGTCGTGATTCTCCAGATAACGCACGAGGTGCTCCCGCGCCACGGGCGGAAAGGCCAGCTCACGGTCATAGTCATCCGGACTCGCCTGCCCCTGGTAGATCTGTTTCAGCAGGTTGTAGGCGGTGTAGTGGTAAACGGCATCGAAGCCGGCGTCGATGAGTTGCTGTAAATTTGTTACCGGGTCCCCGCTGCCTGCGTACGGGTAGGCTTCCGCCAGGAAAAACGCGCCGGGGTCGCGCTCCCGCGCACGGCTGATGAGGTAAGTCCAGGCTTCCGCGGGCACGTAGTGGGCGAAATCGCAGCGGAACCCATCCACTCCTTTCGCCTGCCAATAAGCGAGGATATGGTCGATGGCATCCCAGGTCCGTGGCCGCGGGTCATAACGGCCGGTCCGGTCCGCGAAATTGTATCCGTAATTCAGTTTGACCGTTTCATACCAATCTCCTGCACCCGGGCTTGGAGAGGTCACGTTGTTACCGGTCGCCTTAGGCGGATGCCCCGGGCTGCCGTCCTCAAACGCGAATGCGCCGTCAAATTTGACGCCTGCAGGATTCCAGGATGAAGGCCTGGAAAGGCTGAGTCGCTGCCCAGGCGGTTCCACCAGGTAGAAAAAATGATTGTCGCGGGCAAAAAACCGGCTCGTATCATCGCCGGTTCCGAAGTCAAGCTCCGGTTTAACGGCCGAGTGATAGCCGCGGGCAACGTGGTTTGAAACGAAGTCGAGCACCACCTTAAGCCCGGCATCATGGATGCGGCCGACAAGGGCCGAGAACTCATCGAGACGACTTGCCGGGTCCCGGGCGTAATCCGGGCTGACGTCGAAATAGTCCCGCACGGCATAGAGAGAGCCTGCCCGGCCTTTAACGACGTCCGGATCGTCCGGCGGCAACCCGATTTCAGGGTAGCCCGTGAGGGTAGCTTGCCGCAGGCAACCGGCCAGCCAGATGTGCGTGGCCCCAAACGCCTTCAGCGCCTGCAGGGCAGTATCGCTGATGTCGGCGAACATACCGCAACCGTTGGTCGCGATGGTACCGTCCGTCTGGTTCACCGTTTTTGTATTGCCGAAGTAACGGACTACCAGCTGGTAAATCACCGGTTTCATCGCTAGTACGCCGGGTTTGTTAAAGCCGTTGCACAGTATCGGTAAAAACTGCCTGATGATCTCTTGGCGCTAATCCTCCCCAATGATCCCCTCCCCCTGTCTCCGATCCGGCTTTCATCAGGTCAGCCGGTGTACTCTGACAGGGGGTGGGACCGCTCTCTGACCCATGTTTCCCTTGTATCCTGGCTCGAGTTCTATTCCGGCGCAAACCGGCCCGGGCCGACCTGCCGGACTCCCTTCAGCCGGTAAATCCGCGCGGACAGATTCTTTTTAGGTTCCGATGAAGGGTACTGATAGCCGCTCTTTATCAAGCCCTCCAGAATTTCGGAAACACTCATCGGCGTGTTGCTGCCTTTGAGCACGGTCACCACCGCAGGCGCAAGCGGTCCGCTCGGCGATCCTCGCCGTTTCCCGCCCCGGCCCTGAGATGATGTTTTAGCCGAACTCGCCGGCTTACGTGCACGGCTGGGAGTCTCAGCCGGCGCCTTTTGCCGTTGTCCCTGGCCCGCACTAGGAGCCGGGGTCTCGGGCGCAGCTGCCGGCTCGATGTCGGTCTCGAGCAAGTCAGTCAGCTGCTTTTGCAGTTGTTCAATTTGTTCCTGAAGGTCTGCCGCCTTCCGCAAAGTCGAAGAAGATGGTCTCACCGCCGCATGTTAGGCGAGGTTGCCGGAATGGCAAGAACATCTATAGTTTTTTAACCTAAATTGCCTTTTAAAATATGACTTTTCTATTGTCGGCAGACAATCCAGCCGAAATGCCGCCGCGCCAGCCCGTTTTCAGCACGGCCGTTATCCAAACATCCGGCGAACGTGTGCGGATGAACGCCCTCTTTGTTATCTTCCCCTACAAGCAGAATGGGGTTTGGGTCTTCGATGACGAACGGGTGGGTCTCAACCGCGAACCGTTCGTGGCTGGTGCAGACGCCATTCTGGATGTGCTGACGGCGGACCTGCCCCGAGCCGCGCAAGGGGTGAAACTGGTGTTTTCAGCAGCCCCTTTCCCCGGTTATACGGCGAAGTTTATCTTGGAACGTTCAGAGTACGGGGGAAACTGGTACCGGTGGCCGGATAAAGGGATGGAAGGCTGGCTTTGCCCGGCCTTGTTCAAGTACTTTGACACAGCTCCGCCGGAACTCTTCGTCAGCGTCAGCCCGAGGAGCTGATGCTGCCGGATCCCTTGCAAACGGGATGGTAGGACCTGTCCAGCCCCGGAAGAAGCGTGCGAGATCGGCCCCGGGGTCACCCGGGGTTCGCCGCCTGTATCCGCGCGGGCCCGAAATGCCGGGAGGAGGTTCGCCGGCCTCTCTGACGTGCTCCCAGAGCCGAACGGCGGGGAAGTGGTGTGGTATGCTACACCGGTTCAGCGATCCTCAGGGCGAATGTAGGGTTAATCCCGCGATGCTATCTGCGTCTTTGACGGATAGGCATCAGCATTTTCAGAAGGGGCAACCGGAAATAGCCCGGCCTTTAAGGTCGGTTGGGAGTTTATTCTTCCCATCATGGACGGACAAAGCGACCGGGCCCACTGTGGGGCTACCGGTCGAGGGTAAGACGGACCGGTTTACGGCACCGGCTAGAGTTCCGGGCTACCATCAACTGCCTGTGCGGGACGAAGCCACTCTGGACAAGGTACAGGTAGCATCCCGGAGATGATCTGCGGGGCAGGTTTGCACAACGCATTGCGTCGGGGCCGTCTCAGATTTGTCAGTTCTCATTGCTGCATTGCATTCTTGGTTTATGCCGTCCATTCGATTACATTTCGCCTCCCTGCCGCTCCGGTGGAAGTTCCTTTGAGGTCGCAAGCGCAAGCGGCCGGCTTACAAGAAACGGCGCCTGTCTACCTTTCACCCGGCAATGGCGCGGCGGCGATCAACTCGCTCCATCGGAGCAGGTGCGGCATCGTCAGACCCTGCACAAGGATTGAGAAAACCACGGTGGCGTAGGTCGCCGTCAGTAACAGGTCGCGTTCGGGGCCGGGGGCTAACGAAAGGACCAGCGCGACTGAAATCCCGCCGCGCAAACCGCCCCAGGTCAGGATTTTGATGGTGTGCGGTCCCAGGTCGCTGCAGAAGCGGAGCAACTCCACCGTGATGGTCACGCTGACCAACCGCGCCAGCAGCGTTACCGGGATGGCCAGCATTGCAGCGGTGAGGTAGGCCGGCTGCCACTGCACGACGAGGACTTCCAGGCCGATCAGGACGAACAGCATGGCATTGAGGACTTCGTCGATCAGCTCCCAAAACATGTCCAGGTTCCGGCGTGTCCTCTCGGACATCGCGAATTGGCGGCCTGGGTTGCCGATGGTAATCCCGGCGGCGACGATCGCCAACAGGCCGCTCACGTCCAGGACATTCGCCAGGGCGTACCCGCCCGTGACCAGAGCCAGGGTCAGGAGTACCTCGACGCGGTAGTCATCAACCCGGCTCAGCAGGTAGTAGCCCACACCGCCCAGGGCCAGCCCCAGCGCGAGGCCGCCACCGGCCTCCCGCAGCAGCAGAAGACCGATGTGAGGCCAGTCCAGCGCGCTGCCGCCGTCATAGAGCCGGTAGCTGAGCACAAAAAGGACTACACCCACGCCATCGTTGAACAACGACTCGCCGGCGATCCGGGTCTCCAACGCCCTTGGAACGCCGGCCTGCTTGAGCAGGCTAAGCACGGCAACCGGATCGGTGGGCGAAATCAGCGCGCCGAATACAAGGCAGGTTCGGAAAGACACCCTGAGTCCTAACCGGCTGAACACGAACGTCATCAATCCGGCGACCAGGACGGTCGAGATCAGCACGGCCAGCGTGGCGAGCGCCGCCACGGACCATTTTTCCTCATGCAAACCCTTAAGGTCGACATGCAGCGAGCCGGCGAAGAGCAGGAAACTCAGGGCGCCTCCCAGCAGGGCCTGGCTGAAATCCAACTGAGCCAACCATGGGCGCACCTGGGTATCCAGATGCAGGCCCAGTCTGCTGCTGAGAATCAGAAGCAGGGAGCCTACCAGGGCGACAAGCATCAGCCCGATCATCGAGGGCAGCCGGAGGACGCGGTAATTGAAATAGCTCGCCGCGGCGGTCAGACTCAAGAGCGACGCGATGATTTGGAAGGGACTCATGCACGCAATGAACGCGCGTGGCTTGGCGGATGGTTGCTTGCATTGGCGGGCGGCAACACGCTCTTCACCCCTTTTTTGCTCGGCGTCGGTGAAGGTAGTTGCGACCATTCGCGCCCGAGCTCGGAGGGGAACGCGACGAGCGAGGCGGGCCGCTCACCGGGCTTGCGGACCGGTTTATCTCGGCACAATGTAGCCGCCGGTGAGCGGCGCCGGTTTGGTTTGGTCCGGGCCGTCAACGCTTCCTGGACGAACTCCCCTTCTTGCTTTCGAGAGGGGCAATGGGGCGCTGGCGGGCTCCGGGTTTCGGCGTCTTCGGTTTTGTGCGCGTGGCCGGGGCCTTGATCGGCACGCTTTTCTTAAGGCGGGTGGTTCCGGATCGTTTTGCGGCGCGACCCGGGGCGGGCGCGGAAACCGGCGACGGCTCGATCTCGATGCCGAAGACCTCGGCGATATCCCCGGTTGCGAGCGTACCGGCATCCTGAGCCGGCGCGCCGGTAGTGACGCTCTCAGTGGCTTCAGCAATCAACTCGCCGTGATTCACCCCGCGCAGGCGAAAGAGCAATTCGGGATTGTGATCCAGACGCGCACCGACGCCGTAGAGGGTTGCGGCGATGTGTTTGCACATGCCGGCCCAATCCGGGCACGAACAATCAAAATGGATCTGGGAAGGTTTAGGAAAGAGGCCGCTCTCCGGCGAGGTAATGATCTTCATGACTGCCTCGGAGAGTTTCCCCTGGAGCAGGTCGATCAGGCTGCCGACCTGGCCGGCGCACTCGGTTTTCAACGCCTTCCATTCCGCGGGTCCGACGGGCGCGATCGTAATCTTGACTTTGTAGACCTCAGTACCGCTGACCAATGCTTTCACGGAGCCGGGAGAAATCTGCAAATCAAGCACACAGCCGTTGCGGACGTAGGTGCGTCCCCGCGGAAGCCGGGTATCGTAATCGCTGTACGCTTCCAGATTGCGGCACCAGGCTTTTCCCCAGAAGGTAGTGGCGATTTCGCGTCCCTGGATGCGAATCGGTTCCAATTTCTCACCGCGCTTGGTTAGCTTCCGGGCAGCAGCCTCGGCGCGCTGACGTTTTTCCGCCACGCTGACGTACGGGAGTCGGTAGCCCCATTCCCATGACATAATCAGTCGACACTAATCGTTCACGGCGCTCTGGAGGTCAAGGGCGACGAAGCGTAATAACTCCTTGTCGGGCATCTCGGTCAGCAGTCGCTCAGCCCCTTCGAGCACCCCGGTGGCCAAGCCTTTTTTGTCCGCGATGAGCTGGTCGATGCGCTCCTCAATGGTGCCGCGACAGACAAATTTATGGACCAAAACGTTTTTCTTCTGCCCGATCCGAAAGGCGCGATCGGTGGCTTGATTTTCGACCGCCGGATTCCACCAACGGTCGAAATGGATGACGTGCGAAGCCGCCGTCAGGTTGAGGCCGGTGCCTCCGGCTTTGAGCGAGAGAATGAAAAAGGACGGCCCGCCATCCTCCTGAAAGCAGTCGACCAGGTGCTGCCGCTCTTTGACGGGGGTGCCGCCATGAAGGATCAGCCCGGGGCTTCCGAAGACGGTCTCCAGGTGGGCAGCCAGGGGTGCGGTCATCTCTTTGAACTGGGTGAAAATGAGCGCCTTCTCCTGCCGCTCGGCAATTTCCTCAGCAAGCTCGCGCAGCCGGACGAATTTCCCGCTCGCGGCGGGGTCAAACTGGCCATCTCCCAGCCAGTGCGACGGGTGGTTGCAGATTTGTTTGAAGCGGGTGAGAAAGGCCAGCACCAAGCCGCGACGCTGGATACCGGCGGCAGCAGTGAGCTGCTCAGCCAGTTCCGCCACTGACTGGCCGTAGAGGGACGCTTGCGCTTTGCTCAAACCGCACCAAGCCGTCAGCTCGGTTTTGTCCGGCAGATCCGAGATGATGTTCCGGTCGGTTTTGAGCCGGCGCAGGATGTACGGCTGGGTGATGGTGCGTAACGGGGCGAAATGGCGGGTGTGATCGTCGGTCAGCCGTTTTACGGTGCGACTAAACTCGGCGGTGGTGCCGAGCAAGCCGGGACAGAGGAAATCAAACAGGGACCAAAGGTCGCCCAGGCGATTTTCGATGGGAGTGCCGGTCAGGGCGACGCGTGCGTTGGCGTTAAGCTCTTTCACGGCGCGGGCCTGGCGAGTCCCAGGATTCTTGATGGCTTGGGCTTCGTCGAGAATGACGAGGTTCCAAGTGGATTTCCGCAGCCAGGCGAACCGGGCAAGCAGGCCGTAGGTGGTGATGACGAGGTCGCGTCCGCCGAAAGCCGCCTCGGGGTCAGCGGCGGTCTCTTTCAGAACCTGAGGGGGCGCCTCGGAGGGATGGACGAAGAACGCGTCGAGCGTGGGAGCAAATCGGGCGAGCTCACTTTTCCAGTTGGCCAGCAACGAGGCGGGTGCCACCAGAAGGGAAGGGCGGCGAGGGGCGGCAGGAGCTCTGGGGATGTCGCCCGGCATTGCAGGTTGGGCGTGCGCCTCGCGCGTTTCGCGTTTGATCTGGAGCAGCACTGCGATGGTCTGAACGGTTTTGCCGAGGCCCATGTCGTCGGCCAGACAGGCACCCAGGCCCAGTCGAGTCATGAACCAGAGCCAGTGAACTCCCTCGCGCTGGTATCCGCGCAGGGTCGCGCGAAGGTCTCGATTAGGCTCAAACGCTCCCAGGGCGGACGGGTCACGCATGGCCGTAAGTGTCTCGCGCAGCCAATCGCCGACCACGATACGCGACCAGGCACGCGCCTCGGGGTCGGTCGACGGATCTCCCGGGCCATCGGTACCGAGTCCGGCGAGCAGGCGCATCCCTTCGAGAAATGAAATGGCCCCGCCTTGTTTCTGAATGCACCGCCAATGCTCCAGTACCTGCTTGAGCCGGTCACGGTCAATTTCCACCCATTGGCCTTTGAGCCGGACCAGGTTCTCCTGGGAATTCAAGACCTGGTTCCACTCCGCCGCCGTCAGCGGCTGGCCGTCGAGTGCGACCTCGGCGGAAAAGTCCATCAGACTTTCCAGGCCAAACAGGCCGCTTTGCGTATTGCCGATGCGCACCTGGACCTGGGCTCGGGCGGGTCGCCCGGCTTTCCACCAGTCGGGCACCCGTACCAGGAGACCGCTTTCTTCGAATGACGGTGTGTCGCGCAGAAAGCGGTAAGCGTCCCGCGGGGTCCAGGCAAGCGCCTGGAACAGGCGGCGCGACTCGAGCAAGTCCCGGGCGAGCTTACTCTTTTCCGCAGCACGCTGGACTGGGGCCAGCAGGTTCGTCAGGGCGGCTTTATTTTGAGCGCCCGCGTACTCCTGGAGTGCGCGCGCCAGTGGTAAGTGCTGCGGCTTGCCGGCGCTGGAGAGCCGGTGGGTATAGGTCGCGAGAAAAGCGAATGGCCGGTCAGGATCGCGCTTGTTTTCCGCAAGATGAAACGTGACGCGACCGACGGTGTGCCAATGCGGGCTGAACGCCTTGAGCCAGGCATCGAGGCCCCTGCCCGCCGTCTCGTGAACGGTCCTTTCGCCCAAGTCCTGCCAGAGTTTCTCCAGCAGTTTCACGCTGAGAAATTCGCCTCCCCTCATTGGCGGACCCTGCTGGGCAAACATGGCCAATTCGTCTGCCGCGGCCGCAGGCAGGACGAGTGCAGCGTCGACACCGCCGCCGTTTTCGCGGCAAAGTTGCTGGAGATAAAGGCGGGCAAAATCGCGCCAGTAAGCCAGCGACGGAGGCAGGGGCAGGGTGAAGGCGCTGCCGGCCAGCAGCAAAAGGCCTTCAGCGTTCGAGGACTCGAAGGCAGCGTCGAAGCGGGAGATCCATCGACTGTCCAGGGCCGAGCCGGGCTCGGCCGTTCCCTGGAGGTATAAGCGGCTCGCCGGTGAAATCGCGAGTTCGACTGGCATGCAGAAATTTGTTATCTACGGCGGCGCAACTCGTCGGTGCGGCTTGAACAGCCCCGCACGATGCCCGCCGAAACAGGCGTCCGGCCTTAAGGCATGAATTTTATCAGGTCGTACGGAGCTCGCAATACGGAGAGCAAGAGCTGCCCGGAAAAAAAAGAGCCCCGGGGTCCTTTTTGAGGAACCCGGGGCCCATCAGTTCTGGCAACGGCCTACTCTCGCACCGCCTCACGCGGCACTACCATCGGGGCTGCAGCGTTTCACGGCCGTGTTCGGAATGGAAACGGGTGGGGCCACCGCGCTCGGGTCACCAGAGGGCTGGCGAAGCTGAAGCCAGGCCCGGGGGGCTAGTGGGGGGGCTTCTCTACACTTCTTCTTGCCTCAACTTCGCCAGAAACTCTGGCGGCCGCCCTTCCGGGCTGCCGTCCCTTTACTCTTGGAAAAGAACCATTCAGCCTTCTCTGGCACCTGCACATAGGAAGATAGAACTCATTGCATCGGCACCTCCACCCCCGGCCCGCGCGACCCTTCGTCGCCGCCGGCGCCCGGAGCGCGCTCGTTTTGCGTGCGTGCGCTCCACTCCTCAAGCCTTTCGGGGCATTAGTACCGTTGGGCTGCACGCCTTGCGGCGCTTCCACCCTTTTTGCTCCGGCCTATCAACGTGGTCGTCTGCCACGCCCCTTCCAAATGGGGAAAAGTCATCTTGGGA
>Ga0213876_10000532_pt1 | contig 28822 bp, 27 predicted proteins | sample BarmaccomBMRX_R9_FD_160113 | JGI IMG/M metagenome (GOLD analysis project Ga0213876, IMG submission 160113) | Root-associated microbial communities from Barbacenia macrantha in rupestrian grasslands, the National Park of Serra do Cipo, Brazil - RX_R9 | ecosystem: Host-associated > Plants > Roots... | reverse complement strand
TGAAGTCGGGGCAGGGCTGCCCCAGGTGACCTCGAAGGGCATGAACACCGGATGGATGTAGAAGTTCGGGTGCGAGCGTCGCGGCGCGACGTAGATGTTGAACCCGGTCGCCGCCAGCATCTGGATGTCATAGAGGGCGCGGGCGAGGTCGCCTTCGTCCCGGCAGCGCTCGTGCGCCAGCAGGCGACGTCGGCAAGCCTGCAAGACACCGAGATATTCCTGCCAGGCGGCCTCGGTGTCCGGGGAGGGCGCCGGCTTGCCGCTCATGAGCGGCCTCTGAACCGGTTACGGGCGTCTCCGGCCAGATAGGCCGTGACCGCGGGGTCGAGAAACGCCTCCAAGGTCCAGCCGCCGGGCGCGTAGAGCGTGCGGATCATCTCGGGCTCGGGCAGAAGTCCCACCTCGGCGCCGGCGATGAACACCTCGCGCCCGTTGAGGTTGGCGCTCGCATCGCTGCAGAGCCAGGCCGTGAGGGCGGCGACATGCTGGGGGTCCGGGGTCACGGCCATGGGAAGGCCGCGCGGCCGGTTCCAGAGCGCCGGGATGCCGAGCGCCTCCGAGTCCTCCAGCGTGGCGCTCATGGGGTCCGTCGACATCTGGGAGCCGCGCGCGATGGGCCGGATGGCGTTGCAGCGCACCCCGAACTGGCCAAGGTCGCGGGCGGCCGCCCGGGTCAGCCCGACGACGCCTTCCTTGGCCGCCGTGTAGGCGCCGTTCGAATAGTGCCCGAAGCCCGAGGGCGAGCTCTTGTTGACGATCACGCCGCCCTTCTGGGCGATGAAGTGCGGGGCGGCATGGCGGATGGTGGCGGCGTAGCCTTTCATGTGGACGTCGTGGACGAGGTCCCAGTCGGCTTCCTCCCACGCATCAAGGCGCCTCGGCCTGGCGATGCCGGCGTTGTTGCTGAGGATGTCGATGCGTCCGAACGCGTCGATCGTGGCCTGCACCGCCCTGCGGCCTCCTTCCCAGGAGGAGACGCTGGAGGTCTCGGCCACCGCTTCGCCGCCCGCCTTGCGGATCTCCTCGACCACGGCCGGGGCGATCGCAGGGTCGCCGCCGCCACCCCAGGAGCCGCCGCCCAGATCGTTGACCACCACCTTGGCGCCGAGCGAGGCCAGGAGCAGGGCTTCGGCGCGCCCGATCCCCCTGCCGGCGCCCGTGACCAGCGCCACCTTTCCGTCAAGGCGAACCGCAGCCGTCATCTTCACGCCTCCCAGGATCATTTTCGGCAAGACTTATCGCCTTTACCCCCCGGATGAAAGGCGTATTAGTAGGCGGAAATACGGGAGGCCGAAATGGACGCTGCGGTTGCGCAAAGACCTGCGCACGTGCCTCCCGAGCGCGTCTTCGACTTCGATTTCTATCACCCGCCGGGCGCCGAGCAGGACGTCCACCTGGCCTGGAAACGCCTGCACGAAGTCGCCCCCGACATCTTCTGGACGCCGCGCAACGGCGGCCACTGGGTGGCGACGCGGGCCGAGGATATCGAGGAGATCCAGCTCGACCACGAGCGGTTCTCGCATCGCATGCATCACATCCCGTTCAACCGGGCGACGGCCGACGATCCGAGCTTGCCGCTCGGCGTGGACCCGCCCGACCAGGCGCCCTATCGCGCCCTGATCGCCCCGGCCTTCCTGCCGAGGGTCGTCTCGGCCGTGGAGGCTTCCGTCCGCGAGGTTGCGATCGAGGCCATCGAGGGCTTCCTGCCGCGGGGCGAATGCGAGTTCGTGAGCGAGTTCGCGCGCGTCCTGCCCATCGTCGTCTTCCTGCGGATGGTGGACCTGCCGCTGGCCGACGCGCCCAAGCTGCTCGCCTTGACCGACGACATCGTCCGCAGCGGATCGCTCGAGCGCCGTACGGCGGCGACCCGCGCCGTGAAGGACTACCTGGGCCGCTGGGTCGACGAGCGCACCTTGAAGCCCGGCTCGGATCTGATCAGCCAGATCGCGACGGCCGAGATCGAGGGCCGCCCGATCACGCGCAAGGAAGCCCTGAGCGTCAGCCAGCTCCTGATGGGCGGCGGGCTCGACACCGTCGCCTCCATGCTCGGCTTCATCGCCCTGTTCATGGCGAGGCGCCCCGAGCACCGGCGCGAGTTGATCGACCATCCCGAGCGGTACCGGATCGCGGTGGAGGAATTGATCCGGCGCCACGGACTGCCGAACACCGCCCGGATGATCACCCACGACTTCGTCTACAAGGGCGTCCAGTTCCGGCAGGGAGAGCAGATCCAGATCCCGAACTCACTCTTCGGCCTCGACGAGCGCAAGGTCGCCGACCCCATGGAAGTGGATTTCGGCCGGCCTATGCCCATCCTTCACGCCGCCTTCGGCAACGGCGTGCACACCTGCCCGGGGGCGGTGCTCGCCCGCCGCGAGATCGCCGTCTTCCTTCAGGAATGGCTGAAGCGGATTCCGGATTTTCAGATCAAGCCCGGAACCACGCCCGTGACCGCCTCCGGCATGGTCAACACGGTCAGGGAACTGCATCTGTCGTGGCCGGTGGGCTGAACGGCGCAGGGGCAGGCGGCCCGGAAGATCATCGTCGAGGGAGAAGATGGGGCGACTCGAGCGCAAGGCGGCGATCGTCACCGGGGCCGGCCGCGGCATCGGCAGGGGCGTCGCCCTGACCTTCGCCCGAGAAGGCGCGCGTGTCATGGTCGCATCGCGCACGGCCGCGACGGTGGACGAGGTGGTGGGCCAGATCCGCTCGAGTGGCGGGACGGCCATCGGCCTGTGCTGCGACGTGGGCAGGCACGACCAGCTGAAGGACATGGTGGCCCGGACGGTGGACGCCTTCGGCGGCGTGGACATCCTGGTGAACAACGCCCAGGGCTTCGGGACAGAGGCGAGCCCCACCGGAACCCCCGCCATCACGCCGTTCGAGGATTTTCCGGAGGAGGAGTGGGAATACACCATGCGCACGGGCCCGCTGGCGACACTGCGGGCGATGCAGGCGGTGTTCCCCTACATGAAGGAGCGCGGCGGCAAGATCATCAACTTCGGGTCGCGCCGAGGTCAGATCGGCTACGCCGGCACCCTGGCGTACAATTCGGCAAAGGAGGCCATCCGCGCCCTCAGCCGCACCGCCGCGCGGGAGTGGGGTCAGTACGGCGTCAACGTCAACGTGATCAATCCGCTGGTCATGTCCCACTCGCTGGAGACGTTTCGGGACCAATACGCGGGCCAGGCCAGCGACGCCCTCAAGGACGTTCCCATGCGGCGATACGGTGATCCGGAGCGCGACGCGGGACCTCTGGCCGTGTTCCTGGCCAGTGCGGACTCCGACTACATCACCGGCATGACCTTCATGCTCGACGGCGGGTTCTTCATGACCCCATGACCGGGGAGCGCGGCTCAGCTCGCCAGCGGCCCGCGCGGATCGAACGGGTGGTCCTTGTCGGTCCAGACCATCGTCAGCCCCAAGGTGTCGGCCGGCTCGGTGACGAGCTCGCCGGCGCCGCGACGCAGGACGCCGACATCCTCGCGAGCGAAGACTCCCGCGGCCTGGTCGAGATCCCGGACCCGGAGCGCCATCGCGTGCAGCCGCGGGCGGCCAAGCGCCTTGCCCCAGAGGCGCTGCTCGACCGCCTGGTCGGCGGGGAGGCGGTAGATCATGAAGAGGCCGTCCTTGAGGGAGATCGCCGAGACCGGCTCGTCGTCCGGAGCGTCGGCGCGAAGGAAGATCGGCGGCGAGCCGCACAGGAGGGCCAGTCGCTCCACGTCTCTGGCCGGATCGGCCACCAGCGCGCCCCACCAGGCGACGCGCGGGACGGGGACGAGCGGGTCCGGTCCCGGGGGGACGGCGGCCCCGAAGCGGGGGTCCCACTCGCTCTCCAGATCGGCCCACTCCAGTTGAATGCCCGCCGTGCCCGACGGGCGCGTGAAGGTGAAGCCCCGCTCGGCCGGCACCGTTGTCTCGGCGCCGTTGGCGTTGAAGAAGGCGCAGGCCTCCTTCAGATCCTCCACCTGCAGCGCCAGATTGTAATAGGAGGGGCCGTATTTCTTGAGCGCGCGGGCGGTAGGAGCGTCTTCCGCGTTGGGCTCCATGAATTCGAGCACGTTGTCGGCGATGGCGCAGCATCCGCCGCGGCGCCAGACGGGCGCGTCGGCCTCGACGTACTGCAAGGCGACGCAGCCGCAGAACCGCCCCAGCCAGTCTAGCGCCTGGGCGTAGTTCTCGATCAGGATCGTTCCGTGGAAGGTCCAGCGGACGCCAGGCGGGGGGAGGGGCTTGCTCATGCGGGGGGCCAGGGCTGGAATTGATGGTCGAAGTCGATGGGCGGGGGGAGCCGGGCCGGATAGTCCACCTGTTCGCGGTATACCGTCTGCAGGTTGCGCCGGGCGAACCGCCATCCCTCGGGCAGGCGGATGAGCTCGTCCTGATAGGTGAACAGGTTGCGGCGGCCGCGATCGGCGTCGGCCGGCTTGTTCCATTCGCTCAGCCACCAGCGCGCCCAGCCGCGGTGGCCGGCCACCTCGACCAGACCGCTGTGCAGGCATTGGAAGATCAGCCCGGACTTGGGCCAGCGCTCGCAAAACACCCGCTCGATCTCGGCCCGGCCCACGAGCGGGGGCCCGTCGTAGGGCTGCAGGACGCCGTCCGGGGCGTAGGTCGCCGCCGCCTGAACCGGGTCCCGGCGGTTGGCCGCGTCCGTGTAGGCGGCGGCCAGGCGCCGGATCGCGAATTCGTCGAGGAGGGCTTGATCCATCTCTGTCCAGACCAGGTTGGCGACGGGCGCAGGCCGGATTCTTGCGGAAGGTCTGCGATCCTAACAGTCGGCGCTTTGAAGTTGCTAGCCCGTCCGGTCGCGTCTCGTCAACGCGGGCGGCTGGGCGCCGCGACCGGTGCGGTTCTCCTTCCCTGAGGCGACGGTTGCGAAGCGATGGTTGAAGCGCGCTACGGGTTTGTCTTGACTGCGGGGGCGAGCTAAATGGGATGCGAAACCAATGCTCTTGGAGTTGGACTGATGCCAGCGGCGTCCGCCAAAGCGACCCAGCGACCCATGACCTACCAGGACGTGCTGGCGCGCGATCGCCGTCACCCGCCGGAGCTCCTTGGCGAACGGACCCTCGATCTGGGCGTGGAGCCCATTGCGGCCAGCCGCTACACGAGCCCCGAGTTCTTCCGCAGGGAAGTCGAAAAGGTGTGGCTGAAGACTTGGCAGTACGTCTGCCGCGAGGAGGCGATCCCCAACCCCGGCGACACCCATGTCTTCGACCTGCTGAACAAGACGGTGATCGTCACCCGCCAGCGGGACGGCTCGCTGAAGGCGATGCAGAACGTCTGCCTGCACCGCGGCCGCAAGCTGGTCACCGACGGCGGCTGCAAGCAGCAGTTCCGGTGCCCCTACCACGGGTTCACCTGGAATACCGACGGGACGTTCCGGGAAAACCCCTTCGGCTGGGATTTCCCGCAGATCGATCCTGGCAAGTTCTCCTTGCCCCAGATCAGGCTCGAGACCTGGGCCGGCTTCGTCTTCATCAACTTCGACAATGAAGCGACGCCGCTCCTGGAGCAGCTCGCCCCCATGCCCGAGCACTTCGCCCGCTGGCGGATCCAGGACTGCACCATCGTCGCCCATGTCGGCAAGATCGCGCACGCGAACTGGAAGGTGTGCGCGGAAGCCTTCATCGAGTCGCACCACGTCTTTGCGACCCATCCGCAGCTCAACCCGACCAACGGGTTCGAGTCAGGCCAGTACGACGTCCTCTCCGACCATGTGACGCGGTTCATGAATCCGGGCGGCCTGACGCCCAGCGTCCATCATGAGCAGCTCACCGAGGAGCAGCGGATCGAGCGGATGTTCGCCGCCGGCGGGCGCGCGGGCTCGCGCGCCACCTTTCCGCCCGAGCCCGGCATGACGGCGCGCAACTACGCAGGCGAGGTGTCGCGTCGGAACCTTACGGCCGAGACCGGCTATGATTTCCAGGACGTTTGCGACGCCGAGATGATGGACGGCATGTCCTACGACTTCTTCCCGAATTTCCATCTGTGGGGCGGGTTTAGGGACAAGATCTGCTATCGTTTCAGGCCCCTCGATCACGAAACGACGTTCATGGAGGTGATGCTTTTCCGCATCGCCCCGAAGGACAAGCCGAAGCCCCCGCCGGCCGCCTTCCACATGCTGGGAGAGGAAGATCTGTGGTCGAGCGCGACCGAGCTCGGCTTCCTCGCCAGCGTCTACGATCAGGACCAGTCCAACATGGCGCCGCTGCAGCACGGACTGAAGGCGCTGGGCGAGGGCGAGATCCAGTTCGGCCGCTACCTCGAGGTCCGCTGTCGCCATCTTCACCAGATGGTCGACGTCTACATGGCGCGCTAAGCGTTCCTCATAAGGTCCCGGTGCGTCGGAGGTTTTCGATTTGGATCTGTTGCCGAACGAGGATCAGCAACAAATCGCCGAGGTAGCCGGCGATTTTCTGACCGCCGAACTGCCGGCGGGCCGGCTGCGGCGCGCGCCGGCGGACGGCCCCGCGGAAGTGAGGGCCGCCGCGGCGATGGGCTGGCTTGGCATGGCGCTGCCGGAGGCGGTCGGCGGCGCCGGCCTCACGGTCGCCGACGAGCTGATGGTCTTTCGCGAGGCGGGCCGCCAGCTCATCAGCCCGAGCCTGCTGGCCACCACCCTGGCCGCCGACCTCGCGCTCAGCGCCGGCGACAAGGCGCTCGCCGGGGAGTTCCTGGCGGGCCGGCCCGCCGCCTTCGCGCACCCCCTGGGCGAGGCTGAGGCGGACAGCCTCGATCGAGAGTTCCTGCTGATCGACGCCGGCGCGGCCGACCATGTGCTTGTCTGGACGGCGCAGGCGATCGCGCTTGCGCGGGCGCCTCGCCAAGGGCGCCAGCCGGGCGCGGGTATCGACGACGCACTGACCTATGAGCGCCTGCGGCTCGACGGGGGGAGCCTGATCGCCAGGTCGCAAACCATGGGGCCGGCGGCGCTGCGAGGGCGGATCCTCGCGGCTGCGATGCTGGTGGGCATGGCGCAGGCCACGCGCGACATGGCCTCCGAGTACGCCAAGGTGCGCCAGCAGTTCGGCCGCGCGATCGGCGGCTTCCAGGCCGTCAAGCACCGATGCGCGAACATGGTCGTGGAAGCCGAATGCGCCCAGGCCCAGACCATCTTCGCGGCCGCCGCCGCGGCCGGCGGCCGCGAAGACGCGCCCTTCCACTCCTTCGCCGCCAAGATCATGGCCACCCGGGCTTCGTTCGCCAATGCCAGGAGCAACATCCAGGTCCACGGCGCCATGGGGTTCACGGTCGAATGCGACGCCCACTGGTACGTGAAGCGCTCGCATGTCCTGGATCAGCTCGGTGGCCAGGCGCGCCAGCGGCTGCTCCTGCAATGTCCGGCGCCGGTCTGATCGCGACCAGGCCGCGCTGGCGCTGAGGCGCCGGTGGAAGACTTCGCTTAAGGAGGGCGCCCTTGTGGAATGACGACGCGTTCGGCGCGCTGGGGCTGACGCCTCCCGCCTCCCGCACGCCCATACCGGGTGGCCCGAAGACCGTGGCCGCGATCATGGACGCGGCGGTGCGCGAGCGGCCGGACGCCGAAGCGCTGGTCGGCCGTTACGGGCGTCGCCGCTACGGCGAACTCGAAGCGGACGTTCGCGCTGCGGTGGCGGTGATGCGCTCGGCCGGCGTAGGCCCGGGCGACCGGGTGGCCGCCAGCATCGGCAACCATCCCGAACTCGTCGCCGCCTTCATGGCCAGTCAGCGGATCGGGGCGATCTGGCTCGGCCTCAACGTCGCGCTCGCGCCTGCCGAGAAGGCCCACATGCTCGCCGACGCAGGCCCCAAGCTGCTCATCGCCGAGTCCAGGGTCATCGCCGATCTGCCGGCCGTCGACGGCCTCACGGTGATCGCCTGTGACCCCGCCGAGGGGGGCGGCGAATTCGGGGGCTTGCTTGGCCGAAACCGGGGCGCCCCGGACGACCGGGAGGAAATCGACCCCTGGGCGCCGGCGGCCATCGCCTACACCAGCGGCACGACCGGATTTCCCAAGGGCGCCGTCCACAGCCAGCACAACATGGCCCTGGTCGCCGCCCGGCGCCGCGACGCCCAGGGGTTCGCCGCGCGCCACGGCATCGCAACGCCGCTGACCATCCTTATTCTGATGATCCTTGGGCCGGTGTGCGCGTCGCTGCGCGGCTCGACGGTGGTGCTGCTCGAGCGGCTCTACGCCCCGGAGATCGCCGAGTGGGTGGGGAGAGAGCAGATCGGCTCGCTCAACTCGGCCCCGGCCGTGCTCTACGACATGCTGACCCGGCCGGACATCGATCGCTCGCTGCTGGCTTCGCTGCGCGCGCCGGGAATCGGCTCGGCCCATGTTCCTGAGCCCCTGCGAAAGCTCTACAGCGATTTCTTCGGCGGCGTGACCTACTCCTACGGCCTCACCGAAGCGCCGACCGGGGTCAGCTCGACGGTGCTCGGCGTTCCATCGCCCCCCGGCTCGGTCGGACGACCTTGTGATCACCTCGCCGTGGAGATCCAGGACGAGACCGGCCGCCCGGTTGCGCCGGGAGTCGTGGGAGAGGTCTGCATCGGACCGCGCCGCGACGGTCTCTGGAAGGACGTCTACGTCCCCATGCTTGGCTATTGGCGCCGGCCGGAGGAGACCGAGGCAGCCCTGCGCGGCGGCTGGCTTCACACCGGCGACCTCGGCGCCATGGACGACGACGGCGAGCTCTTCATCCGCGGGCGCCTGAAGGATCTGATCATCCGCGGAGGCGCCAACGTCTATCCCGCCGAGGTCGAGCGGGTTCTGTTCGAGGATCCGGCCGTGTTGCATTGCGCGGTCACCGGCCGCCCCGATGCGCGGCTCGGCGAAACGGTGGCGGCCTTCGTCCAGCTTCGCGATCAGGCGGCCGACCCGGCCGAAGCCGGGCGCCGGCTGGAGGATCGCTGCCGCCAGTCTTTATCGAAGCATAAGGTCCCGACGACCTGGATCTTCGTGGACGACATGCCCAGGAACCAGATGAACAAGATCGTCAAACAGGCTCTGAAAGATCGGCATTTTCCGTCGTCGCTGACGCAAGGGGCGACCTGAAGGCGTCCTCGGACGCTTCGCGCGGGCGCGCCCGGGGCCCCTGTCGTCGCGCAGGACGACATAGATGGCCGGGATCACCAGCACCGTGAGCAGGGTCGATGAAGCGAGGCCGAACAGCAGGCTGATCGCCAGGCCCTGGAAGATCGGGTCGGTGAGGATCACCGCCGCGCCGATCATGGCCGCCAGCGCCGTCAGGAGGATCGGCTTGAAGCGGATCGCGCCCGCCTCCAGCAACACGTCGCGCAGCGGGCGCCCCTCGGTCTGCTTGTGGCGGATGAAGTCCACCAAGAGGATGGAATTGCGCACGATGATGCCGGCGAGCGCGATGAAGCCGATCATCGAGGTGGCGGTGAAGGGGGCGTGGAAGAGAATGTGGCCGAGCACGATGCCCACCAGGGTCAGCGGGATCGGCGTCAGCACCACCAGCGGCAGCTTGAAGCTGCCGAACTGGGCCACCACCAGGAAGTAGATGCCGAGGATCGCCACCCCGAAGGCCGCGCCCATGTCGCGGAACGTCACCCAGGTGATCTCCCACTCGCCGTCCCAGAGCACGGTGGGCCTGGTCTCGTCGCTCGGCTGGCCGTGCAGGCGGATGGCGGGTTTGGGCAGCGCGCCCCAGTCGTGGTGGTCGATGGCGGCGTCCACGTCGAGCATGCCGTAGATCGGCGCCTCGTAGCGTCCGGCCAGTTCGGCCATCACCATCTCCACGTCGCGCCCGTCGCGGCGGAAGAGGTGCGGTGAGCCCGGCTCCTGCGTGGCCTGGACGACCTGGCCGAGCTGCACCAGCTTCGGCCCCTCCGCCGTCTTGGTCAGCGCCACCGGGGTCGCGGCCAGGCGCGCCGACCAGATGCGGTCTGTCTGCGGAAGGCGAATGGAGATCGGCATCGGCGTGCGATCCTCCCCCCGGTGCGAGTAGCCGATCGTCTCGCCCCCGAGCGCGGCGCCGATGGAGTCGAACACCTCGCGGTCCGAGACTCCGTACGTCTCGAGCTGGGCGCGGTCCGGCGTCAGCCGCAGGCGCGGGCGGGCGAGGCCATGGCTGTCGCCGACATCGACGATGTAGGGGAACGACAGGAAGATCGACTCTATCTGATCGGCGATGGCGCGGCGGGTGGCGGAGTCGGGGCCGTAGATCTCGGCCAGCAGGGTCGCCAGCACCGGCGGGCCGGGCGGCGCCTCGACGACCTTGAGGGTCGTGCCCGCGGGAAGGAGCAGCTTCGCAAGGCGCTGGCGAAGGTCGAGGGCGATCGCGTGACTGGCGCGCGAGCGCTTGTCCTTCGGCGTCAGCTCGATCTGCAGGTCGCCCATCTCGGGGCGGCTGCGCAGGTAGTAGTGGCGCACCAGGCCGTTGAAATTGAAAGGCGCGGCGGTTCCCGCGTAGGCCTCGGCCGACGTCACCTCGGGCACGGCCTCGGCGAAGGCGGCGATGCGGCCGAGAGTCCGCTCGGTGGTCTCCAGGCTCGTCCCTTCGGGGAGGGTGAGCACCACCTGCAGCTCGGACTTGTTGTCGAACGGCAGCAGCTTCACGGTCACGGTCTTGGTGGCGAAGAGGGCGCAGGCGACCAGGGTCGCGAGGCCCACCGCGATCAGGAAGGTCCAGGCGCCGCGCCGCGTGGCGATGACCCGGCCGGCCACGCGACGGTAAAGCCGCCCCAGGCGCCCCTCCGCCTCGCCTTCGGCATGGCCGTGCGCGAGGGTCCGGCGGGCGAAGCGGATCATCAGCCAGGGCGCGATGACCACCGCCACGACGAACGAGAAGACCATGGCGGCCGAGGCGTTCACCGGGATCGGCGCCATGTAGGGCCCCATCATCTCCGAGACGAACAGCATCGGCAGCAGCGCGGCGACCACCGTCAGCGTCGCCACCACGGTCGGATTGCCCACCTCGGCCACCGCCTCGATCGCCGCCTGCCGGCGGCCGCGCCCGTCGTTCATCGCCCAGTGCCGGGCGATGTTCTCGATCATGACGATGGCGTCGTCCACCAGGATCCCGATGGAGAAGATGAGCGCGAACAGGCTGACGCGATTGATGGTGTAGCCCATCAGGTTGGAGGCGAAGAGGGTCAGCAGGATGGTGGTGGGGATGACGATCGCGGTGACCAGCGCTTCGCGAACGCCGATCGCAAAGCCGATGAGGACGACGATGGAGACCGTGGCCAGCGCCAGGTGGAACAAGAGCTCGTTGGCCTTGTCGTTGGCGGTCTGGCCGTAGTCGCGGCTCACCGAGACTTGCAGATCGGCCGGCAGCAACGAGCCTTTCAGGCTCTCGACCCGCTTCAGGATCGCCTCCGAGACCACCACGGCGTTGGCGCCCTTGCGCTTGGCGATGGCGAGGCTGACGGCGGGGGTCTCCGACCAGCCGGCGGATGTGCGGGCGTAGCGCCAGGCGCGGGCCTGGTCCTCGCGCGGCGCCTGGACCACCGTGGCGACATCGCGGACGTAGACCGGCGCCCCGCTCATCGAGGCGACCGTCAGGAGCCCGATGTCCTGCGGCGTCATCAGGGTCTTGCCGGCGATCACGTCCTCGGCCCGGCCGGCCGCGCGGATCGATCCGACCGGAAAGCTGCGGTTGGCCTGGCGGACGGTTTCGATCAGGGCGCCCAGCGGCACGCCGCGGGCGTTGAGCCGTTCCGGGTCGGGCTCGATGCGGATCTCCTCCGGCCGCCCGCCGGCGGTGAAGGTCAGGCCGACGTCGTCCACCTTGGCGATCTCGGTGCGCAGCTTGTTCGCGACTTCGTAGAGCGCCTGATCGTTCCAGCGCCCCGCGGCCTGCGGTTTCGGCGACAGGGTCAGCACCACGATCGGCACGTCGTTGATGCCGCGCGCCACGATCAGCGGCTCGGGAACGCCCACCGGTATCTTGTCGTAGTTGGCGCGGATCTTCTCGTGGATGCGGACGATCGCGTTGTCGGGGTCGGTGCCGACCTTGAAGCGGGCGGTGACCAGCACCTGGTCGTCGTCGGCCTGGGTGTAGACGTGGTCGACGTCGGTCACCGACTTGACGATGGTCTCCAGGGGCTTGGCGATCAGCTCGGCGGCGTCGGCGGCCTTGAGGCCGTCGCCGCGCACCAGGATGTCCACCATGGGCACGCTGATCTGCGGCTCCTCCTCGCGGGGGATCGAGATCACCGCCAAGAGGCCCATGGCGATCGCGGCGATGAGGACGAGGGGCGTCAGCGGCGAGGCGATGGCGCCGGCCGTCAGCCGGCCGGAGAGACCCAGTTTCACCGCCGCTCTCCGGGGCCGACCAGCACGTCGCCGTCCGCAAGACCGGACAGCACCTCGACCTCGCCCGCGGCGGGTCCGGGCGCGGCTTCGATCGGGACCTCGTCGACCGAGCCGTCGCTCTCCGCCAGCCGGGCGTAGTCGACGCCGGAACGGGTGATGACGAACCGGGAGGGGATGACAAGCGCCTGCCTTTGGCCCAGCGCCAGGCGCAAGGCGAGGCGCCGTCCGATCAGGTTGCCAGAGATGCCCGGCGCCGAAAGATCCACCGACACCTTGCCAGCGCTCACCGCCGGATAGACCTGAGTGATGGTGGCGCGGGTCGGGCCCTTCGCGTCGCTGTCGGTCGCCAGTTCGGCGACCTGGCCCACCTTCAGAGCGGCGGCGTCCGCCTCGGGAACTCCACGCGCAGGACCAAGGGACCGGACGTCAGAGTGGCCACCGACTGGCCGGGAACGACCACCGTTCCCTTTGGGACGTCGGCCTTCAGGACGCGGCCGTCGGACGGGGCGATGATGGCGCCCTGCGCGCCGCGCTCCGCGCTGGCCGCCCGCTGCGCCCGGGCGGCGCTGAGCGCGCCGGAGGCGGCCTTGGCGGCGGCTTCCACCTGATCGAGCCGCGACTTCGAGTAGACGCCATAGGCGTAGAGATCCCGGGTGCGCGTCAGTTCGGCCTGGGCGTTGACGTTCTGGGCGGAGGCGGCCTGCACCTGGGCCTCGTAGGCCTGGGTCTCCAGCCCGATCCGGTCGTCGGCCACCATGGCGATCACCTGACCACGCCGCACCAGGTCGCCTTCCTTGACGTTCAGCTTCACGATGGTGCCGCCGATGCGGGCCCGGGCCTCGGCGATGTCGCGGCTGGTGACGGTGGCGGCGACGGGCTTCAGGTCCGGCACGGTTTGCAGGCGCGCCACGTACCGCTCACCCTTCACAGGCGTGGGCGCGGCCGTCTCGTGGCGCGCGCCGCAGGCCGCGAGCACCGCCACGGCTGCGACCACGGCAGCCCGATATCCCCCGCGGGCGACAACGAACATCAAGCGCCTCCTCAAGTTTGCGCTTAGGACAAGCCGGTCGTCCGTCCCTTGATCTCGGTCAAAGCGCTGCGGCGGAACTTGACGAACACTTGCGCCGGTCAGCGAGGAACGATCGCTCATGGGCAAGCCGCACATCGTCATCCTTGGCGCGGGGCTCGGCGGCTCGATCGCCGCCTTCGAGATCAAGGAAGCGGTCGGCGAAAAGGCCGACATCACGGTGGTCAATCAGGGCGACGCCTTCTCCTTCGTCCCCTCGAACCCCTGGGTCGCTGTGGGCTGGCGCGACCGCGCCGCCATCGAGGTCAAGCTCGGCCCTGTGCTGGCGAAGAAGGGCGTGGCGCTCAACGCCAGCGGCGCGACGCGCGTGGATCCCGCCGCCAACCGGCTCACCCTCGGGGACGGGACGGAGATGGCCTACGACTACCTGGTCGTCGCCACCAGCCCCGATCTTGCCTTCGACGAGATCGAGGGGCTTGGGCCGGTAAGCGGCCACACCCAATCCATCTGCCACATCGACCACGCCGAGAAGGCGCGCGAGGCGTTCGAGGCCTTCTGCAGGGCGCCGGGGCCCCTCGTGGTCGGCGCGGTCCAGGGCGCGCCCTGCTTCGGCCCGGCCTACGAGTTCGCGATGATCCTCAACGCGGAGCTGCGCAAGCGGAGGCTGCGCGACAAGGTCCCGATGACCTTCGTCACCTCGGAGCCCTACATCGGCCATCTCGGCCTCGACGGCGTCGGCGACACCAAGAGCCTGCTCGAGAGCGAGATGCGCAACCGCGACATCAAGTGGATCACCAACGCCAAGATCACCTCGGTGGCGCCGGGCGTCGTTCATGTCGAGGAGGCGAACGAAGACGGCTCGACCAAGGCGAAGCGCGACCTGCCGTTCAATTACGCCATGATCCTGCCGGCGTTCCGGGGCGTCCCGGCGGTGCGGGGGATCGAGGGCCTCACCAACCCGCGCGGCTTCGTCATCGTGGACAAGAACCAGCGCAACCCGACCTACCCGAACGTCTATGCGCTCGGCGTCTGCATCGCCATCGCGCCCACCGGCAAGACGCCCGTCCCGGTGGGCGTGCCCAAGACCGGCTTCATGATCGAGAGCATGGTCACCGCCATCGCCGCCAACCTGAAGCAGGCGATCGCCGGCCAGAGCCCGAGCAACGAAGCCACCTGGAACGCCGTCTGCCTCGCCGACTTCGGCGACGGGGGCGTCGCCTTCTTCGCCCAGCCGCAGATACCGCCGCGCAACGTCAACTGGGCCGCCAAGGGCCGGTGGGTGCATGCGGCCAAGGGAGCGTTCGAGGCCTACTTCCTGAACAAGATCCGCCACGGGGAGAGCCAGCCCTTTTACGAGAAATGGGCCCTCGACCTGATGGGCGCGCGCAAGCTCAAGGCGCCCGTCCCGTGAGCCAGTTCGTCCGCCGCCATTGCGGCGCGGCGAACGGCACGCGCGCGAGCCGCGACCCGAGAGGGGCCAAGCGCCGTCGCTACGGCGCTTTGATGAGCGCCCAGCAGATCGTGGCCTTCCCCCGCCAGTCGCAGGCGGCCGCAGGCGTCTGAAGGAGGAGTTGCGAGAATGTCCCTTGATCGAACTGTCATGGTCTTCGCCGGCTGCATGGTGCTGGCGAGCTTGGCGCTCGGCTATTTCGTTCATCCGGCCTGGTTCCTGCTGAACGCCTTCGTCGGCCTGAACCTGATCCAGTCGAGCTTCACCGGTTTCTGCCCCGCGGCGATCGTGTTCAGGAAGCTGGGCGTCAAGCCGGGCGAAGCGTTTCGTTGAGATGAGCGCGCGCCGCCCGCCGTTCCTGGCCGCGGCCCTCGCCGTCGCGCTCGCGCCGCTAGCGGCGCATGCGGTCACGCTTGACGATGCGATCACGCTGGCGCTGAAGCACGACCCGGGTCTCAGGCGCGCGCAGGCCGAGGAGGGCGCCGCGCGCGCCCGGCTCAGCCAGGCGCGGGCGGGTTGGCTGCCCACCATCACGTTGGAAGGCTCGATCGCCAAGGCGCCCACCGACTTCGGCGGCTTCTTCGGCTTCGGGCGCGAGGATCTGACGCCAAGCACCGCCGGCGTCGAATTGCGCCAGCCTCTCTTCACCGGCGGCGCGGTCTCGGCGGCCATCGGCCAGGCCAAGGCGGGCGCCGCGTCGGCCGCCGCCGCCTATGACGCGGCGCGGCTTTCTCTGGTGGCCGACGTCGCCGCCGCCTTCGAGACCGTGCGGCTGACGCAGCAGGCGATCGCGCTCGAGGAGCGGCACATCGAGGAGCTCGGTCTGGTGGTCCGGCAGGCCGAGCGGCGGTTCCAGGATGGCGACGCTCCGCACACCGATGTCGATCAGGCCAACGCTCGGCTGGCCGCCGGCCGGGCCGACCTCGCCCGCGTCCAGGGCGATGAGGCCGCCGCCGAAGCGCGCTACCAGACGATCGTGGGCGTGGACCCCGTGGGGCTGGAGACGCCGACGACGCCGTCAGGTCTGCCCGCCAACGTCAACGAGGCCGTCGCCAAGGCCGAGGCCGCCAATCCGACGCTGGCCGCCGCGCGCTCGGCCCTCGACGCCGCCGATCGGGGGGTCAGCAAGGCCCGCGCCGACGGGGCGCCCACCATCGCCCTGGTGGCCAGCGCCGCCTCGGTGCGGGACCGGTTCCTGCCCGGCTACCGCGCCGACGCCGCCGTGATCGGCGTCGAAGGCCGCTGGGCGCTGTTCGACGGCGCCCACGCCGGTCGCGTCGCCGAGGCGGTGTCTGGCCGGGCCGCGGCCCAGGCGTCGCTCGACCAGGCGCGCGATGCGACCCAGGAGGCCGCCATCGAGGCCTGGCACGCGCTGGCGACCGCGCGCGCCGTCTCGCTCGCGGCGGCCGACCAGGCGAAGGCGGCCGACGCGGCGCTGGCCAACGTCCGCGAGGAGGTGCGTGTGGCCGAAAAGCCGACCCTCGATCTGCTCGACGCGGAACGCGAGGCCCTGGCGGCGCGGATCGGCGTCCTCCGCGCCGAGGCGGCGACCGTGGTCGCGGCCTACCGTTTGCTGGCGGTGGTGGGAGGCTGAGGCGCCGTCGCGCCGCTCGGGGCTAAAGCGTGTTGAGACTTAGACGAGTCTCCTCCCTATACCGCCGGGATGAGCGGATCGAGGGGCGATTGAACTCGGCCTAAACACGCTCCAGCTAGGCGAACAGATGCCCGGCGCTGCGGTAGAGCACGTAGGCCGCCACCGCGAAGAGCACGACGGCGAACACGCGCGACAGCGCCCCGCGCTGGCCCGCCAGCCCGACCGCGAGCCGCATCCCGACCCATCCGCCCGCCACGCCGCCGAGCACGAAGAGCGCCGCGATGCGCCAGTCCACCAGGCCCGAGGCGGCGTAGTTGGCCGCGGTGGTGAGGCCAAAGGCGCCGACCGAGAAGAGCGACGAGCCGACGGCGTTCAGGATCGGCATGCCGCTGCCGAGCAGCAGCGCCGGCACGATCAGGAAGCCCCCGCCGATCCCGAAGAAGCCGGAAAGGAATCCGACCGCGAGGCCGCCGCCGACCAACCGCGGCGCCATCTTCAGGTCCAGACGCACCCCGGGATCGCCTTCCCCCGCGCGGCCCCGCAGCATCGAGATACCGACCGCCACCATGGCGAGGGCGAACAGCGCCAGCAGCTTCTGCCCGTCCATGAGCTTTCCGAGCGTGGACCCAGCGAGGGCGCCCACGACGCCGGAAGCGGCGAAGGTGGCCGCGCATGGCCATTTCACGGTGCCGACGCGCGCGTGCTGGATGAGGTTCGCGAAGGCGTTCGCCGAGACGGCGAGGGCGCTGGTGCCGATGGCGACGTGGGGATCAGCGACGCCGACCACGTAGATGAGCAGAGGCACGGCCAGGATCGAGCCGCCGCCCCCGATCAGGCCGAGCGCAAAGCCGACCAGGCCGCCCGAGAGGACGGCGAGCAGATCGCCCGCAGTCATGACCGCCCCGGCTTATCGCCGGCTTCGACGGCCTGGGCCGCGGCGGCCGTGGGCGTCCGCACCGGCACCCGGATGTAGCGGGTCCCGTCAGCGTCGGCTGGAGGAAAGCGCCCGGCCCGGATGTTCACCTGGATCGACGGCAGCAGCAGCGCGGGGGCCGCGAGGCCCGCGTCGCGCGCCTGGCGCATGGTCGCGAACGCCTCTTCGGCGACGCCGTCGTGGATCTGGATGTTCTTGGCCCTTTCCTCGGCGACCGTGGTCTCCCAGGCGTAGTCGGCTCGCCCGGGGGCCTTGTAGTCGTGGCACATGAAGAGGCGCGTCTTTGGCGGCAGGCTGAGCAACCGGCGGATCGAGCGGTAGAGCTGGCGCGCGTCGCCGCCGGGAAAATCCGCCCGGGCGGTTCCGTAGTCGGGCATGAACAAGGTGTCGCCCACGAAGACGGCGTCGCCGATGCGATAGCTGATGTCGGCCGGCGTGTGGCCGGGCGTGTGCAGCACCTCCGCCTCGAGCCCGCCGATGGCGAACCGCTCGCCGTCCACGAACAGCTTGTCGAAGTCGCCCCCCGCCGGGGCCAGGTCCTTGGCGGCGAAGACCGGTGCGAAGATCTGCTGCACCGCGGTTATGCGCTCGCCGATGCCGATACCGGCGCCGGTGCGGGCGCGGATCAACGCCGATGCGGTGAGGTGGTCGGCGTGGGCGTGCGTCTCCAGCGACCAGCGCAGAGCAAGCCCTTGCTCGGCCGCGGCGGCGAGCACCTCGTCCACTGATTGCGTGCGCACCTGGCCCGTCGCCAGGTCGAAATCCAGCACCGGGTCGATGACCGCGCCCTCGCGTGTCGTCGGGTCCCACACGAGGTACGTCACGGTCTTGGTGGTCTCATCGAAGAACGCGCGGATCCGGGCGGCGGGCGGCATCGGTGATCTCCTCCACATGGCGACGGGCTTGACGTATATATGAGTGATCACTAATTTTAGGCAAGACTAATGGAGTGAACGCTAAAATGAGCCTGCGCTCGCCGGCCCCCAGCCTGTCGGAGTTCGAGACCTGCGCCGCAGAGGCGGCGGAGTTCCTCAAGCTGCTCGCCAACGAGAATCGACTGCTGGTGCTTTGCTGGCTGGCGGAGACGAAGGAGGCGTCCGTGAACGCCCTGGCTCAGAAGGTCGGACTCAGCCAGTCGGCCCTTTCCCAGCACCTCGCGAGGCTGAAGGACGACGGGCTCGTCAGCTTCAGACGCGAGGCCCAGACCCTCTACTACCAGGTGTCCGATCCGCGGGTGCTGCGAGCGCTTGCGTTGCTGAAGGACCTGTTCCGCCCCGACTTCCCCAAGACCCGGAGATCATGAAATGAACGCGCCACGAGAGATTTCGCCGGCAGAGGCGGCCGCACTTGTCCGCGAGGGCGCCGTGCTCGTCGACATCCGAGAGACCCCCGAACTGCGCGAGGGAATCATCCCAGGCGCGACGCATGCGCCGCTCTCGCAGCTGGCGTCCGCGCGGATCGACGCGCCCGGCGCCTCGACGATGATCTTTCACTGCAAGGCGGGCGGCCGCACCAAGCTGAACGCCGCCGCGCTGATGGCGAAGGCCGCTCCCTGCGAGACCTTGTTGCTCAAGGGAGGTATCGAGGCGTGGCGCGAGGCGGGCCTTCCCGTGCAGGCGCTTTCGCGGGGCCGCTGAGGCCTCGGGAGCTCGGTCCCCCCCTCGCTCCTGCGCCCGTCCTACGCCGCCTGGGCCGCCGCTATCGGCGCCTGGGCGATGACGGCGGCGGCCATCCAGCCGAGCGCCATGGCCGGGGCGTTGGTGTTGCCGGAAATCACGTCCGGCAGGACCGAGATGTCGACGATCCTGAGGCCCTCCAGGCCGCGCACCCGCAACTGCGTATCCACCACCGACTGAGCGTCGCTCCCCATCCGGCAGGTGCCGCTGATGTGCATGCCCGAGCCGCTTTGGCGGTTCCACGCGTCGAGGATGGCCTCGTCGGAGGTCCGCTCTTCGCCGATGGCGATCTCGCGCGGAGCATAGGGCGCGAGGGCGCGCGCCGCCGCCAGGCGACGGATGTAGCGGACCATGCCGATGGAGGATCGGACGTCCTCGGGATGGCTGAGGGCGTTGGTGTGGATGATGGGGGCGGCGTCGGGATCCGGCGAGGCGAGCTCGATGTAGCCTCGGCTCTGGGGCCGCATCTGATAGCCGCCGATGGTGAGGCCGGGCTCGCGCTCCATGCTGAGGCGCCTCGCCGAGCCATCCACGGTGAACGGACCGATCAGCAGCCGCGCGTCCGGCGAAGCCAGACCCGGCTCCGTGCGCACGTAGCCGCCGGCCTCGAAGGCCGGATGGCTCATCGGGCCGCCGCCCAGGAGGGTCTGCTGCAGCACGTTTCGGTAGAGCCGCCAGCCGCTGAATTCCAGATTGTGACTGCCGCCCGTGACGCGGAACTTCATGGACAGCACCCGGTGGTCGGACAGATTGCGCCCCACCTCCGGCGCATCCAGGATCACCGGCAGCCCGAAGCTTCTGAGCCGCTCGCCCGGTCCCACCCCCGATAGATGCAGGAGCTTGGGCGTGCCGATGGCGCCGGCGGCCAGGACCACCTCCCGTCCGGCCCGGACAAGGCGGGCGCCCTCGGCGCCGCGGATGACCACGCCGGTCGCCCGCCGTCCTTCGAAGGCGATCCGGTCCACGGTGGCGTTCGTCAGGATGTGCAGGGTGCGCCGTCCGCGGATGGGCTTGAGGAAGGCTTCGGCCGCGCTCTGCCGCCGTCCGCGCCAGATGTTCCGGACGGTATAGCCAAGCCCTTCGCCCGACTGGGCGTTGATGTCGCGCCGGGTGGGCGCGCCCAGCTCCTCGCCAGCGGCCAGCACCGCGTCGATGAGGGGAAGGCGTAGCGGACGGGCCGAGATGCGCAGGGGACCATCTCCGCCCCGGGTGTCGTCGGCGCCGAATTCATGGCGCTCGATCTGGCGGAAGGCGGCGAGGAAATCCTTCCATCCCCATCCCGGAATGGACCAGCTGTCGTAGTCTTCCGGCAGGCCGCGCATATAGACCATGCCGTTCACCGCGCTCGAACCGCCCAGGGTGCGTCCCCGCACGTGCGTCTCGGGCTCGTTCAGGCCTCCGGCGCGCTTTACGGGATAGGTCCAGGAATAGGCCGGATCGCCGATCACCCGCGCGTAGCCGCGCGGCATGCGGATGAGGGGGTTGCGGTCGGGAGGGCCGCTCTCGATCAGCAACACCTGGAGGGCCGGGTCCTGGCTGAGCCGGTGCGCCAGCGCCGAGCCCGACGAGCCGGCGCCGACGATGACGTAGTCGAACTGATCCCGAGCCTTGTCGATCATGCCTGCCGGCCGGAGCTGAGACGCGCCAGGGCGTAGCGCCGCGCAAGCCCGTGGTCTCCGCCTGCGATCGCCTCGACGAGAAGCCGGTCGGCTTCGCTTTCACCGTCTTGCTCGCGCCTGTCGGCGCCCTTCAGGATGGCGAGCAGGACCGCGAAGGCTCGGTTGGCGCTGGCGCGGCCGAGCTGGTTCGTCACGTCTCCGGGGGCGAGGATGTTCCCGAGCTTCGCGGCGCGGACCGCCGCCGAAGCCTCCAGCGCCGCCCTCAGCATCGCCACGTCCTGGCGGGCCGCGCCGGCGCCGATCGTCCGACCGATCTCCTCCAGCAGGATCGAGCGATCCGGATCGCCGACGCGGACACCGCCGCCATGGCCGCGATGGACGGTGATGACCCCATGGGCTTCGAGCAACCTGAGCGCCTCGCGGAGCACCGCCGTGGAGCAGTCGTAGCGGGCGACGAGATCCTGCTGTCGCCCGATCGCCGCCCCCTCGGGCGCCGTGCGGATCTCGTCGGCGAGGCTGTAGGCGATCTTCACCGCCAGCTTGCCGTCGCCGTCGAGCGTGGCGCTCTGAAGCAGGTATCCTTCGCGCAGGTTCGCCCCCAGGATTTCGTACTCGTGCGTCCGGGCCGAGGCGTAGAGGGTGCGCGCCTGGGTGACGTCCTGGGCGACGATGGCCTCGACGACCCGATCGTCGTCCCGGTGGATGAGGGTGACCTGCGCCTCGTGGTTGCGCATGCTCAGGGCCTTCACCGGGATGTGCCCTCTGATCGCCGCGCCGACCCCCTCCATCAGGACGCTCAGCGCGCTGCTGTCGGCGGCGTCGAGGATCGCTCTCAGCAGCGGTCGCCGCTCCCGGGCGAATTGCTCCATGCTGGCCGGATCGGGCGAGGCGGCCTGGGCGGCCAGGCGGATGGCGCCGATGCCTTCGCGGTCGATCCTCTCGGCCGCGAACTCCACCGCGAGCGAGCCGATGACGGTTTGAGCCTCCGCCAGGTCGAGCAGCGGCGTGCGGGTCAGGGTGAAGTGGGCGGCCAAGCTGCTGGCCATCGCCGCCGAACCGTCGCACGCCAGCCGCGTCCCGCCGCGCCGCCCCCGACGCACGCGGATCAGGCCGCGGGCTTCCAGGGTGCGGATCGCCTCGCGGACGGCGGCGCGGGAGGCGCCGAACTGCGACATGATTTCCCGCTCGGTCCCGAGGACCGCCTCGTCGCCCTCGCCGCGGGAGGCGAGGTCCCGAGCGATGCGCTCACAGACCAGAGCCGCCCTCGAAGAGGCCTTGTTCGGCACGCCAGGCCTCAGATTTCGACCATGTCGAATTCACTCTTGGGCGAGCCGCAATCGGGGCACTTCCAGGTGTCCGGTATCTGCTCCCAGGGGGTTCCAGGCGCAATGCCGCCGGCCGGATCCCCCAGCGTCTCGTCGTAGGTCCAGCCGCAGTTCATGCACATCCAACGCTTCATCGAGGTCCCGTCAGGCGTCAAACTTTACGTAGATATGATCGGGCACCCGAAGCTTGTGGCCAAGCAGTTTCGGCGGCGGCTTCGACGGGTCGAGGCGCAGATTGGGCAGCCGGTCGAGGAGCGCGTTCACGGCCCGCGTCATCTCCACCCGCGCCAGATGCTGTCCGATGCAGACGTGCGGGCCGCTGGCGAACCCCAGGTGGCGCACGGTCCGATCCCGGAAAATGTCGAAGCGGTCCGGGTCCTTGAACTTCGTGGGATCGCGATTGGCCGAGCCCAGGATCATGTTGAGGATGGCGCCCTCGGGCAGGAGCACGCCGTCCAGCTCCACTTCGCGGCGAACATAGCGGATCGTGGTGAGGACCGGACCCTCCCAGCGCAGCGCCTCGTCGATCGCCTGGGGCACGAGGCTGCGGTCGGCGCGGACGGCCTCCAGCTGGTCGGGATTCATGAGCAGGCCGGTGAGCAGGGCGCTCGTCCCCCGGTAGGTGGTGTCGCCCCCGGCGTTCATCAGCTGGCGAAGGAAGGAGATCAGCACCTCGTCCGGCAGACGCTCGCCGTCCGCCTCCACGGTCGCCAGGTGGCTGATGAGATCATCCCCCGGTTCGGCGCGGCGCTGGTCGAGAAGCGCCTGGAAGAACACGCCCAGCTTGGCGGCCGCCTCGAAGCCCTGTGGAAGATCGAGCGAGGTGAGGATCTGGGCGATCGCCAGCTTATGGAAGATCGGCGCCTGCTCGCGGTCCAGCTGAAGTTGGCGGTAGATCACCTGGAACGGATAGTGGTGCGTGAACTCCTCCACCAGGTCGGCTTCGCCGCGCCCGATGAAGCCGCTCATAAGGTCCGTCACCACCGGGTCGACGACGCTCGCGCCCCACTTTGCCACCGTCTGCGGGAGGAACGCCTGCTGGAAGATCTTCCGAAAGCGCGTGTGCTCGGGAGCGTCCATGACCGACACGGTGCGACCGAAGGAGCGGCCGAGCGTATGCATGAAGGCGTCGCGATTTCCGAAGGTCTCCGCGTCGGTGAGCACCCGCAGGAGCGTGTCGTAGTTGAACACCATGTACTGGTTCAGCGCATGGAGAGTGTCGGGCAGGTCCGTGAACAACTCGCGATAGCCGCCCTTGTGCACGGAGCCTTTGGCCTGCAGCTCGTGAATCAGCGGGTAGGGGTCCTCGGCGTCTCCGGTCGCAAGCTTCTCGACCACGAAGGGATCGAAGGTCTTGTCCTCCAGGTCGATCAGGCGGGGGAGCGTCATCACATTCATCGATCGGTCTCGCGCTGGTGTTCGGCGCCCTCTGGGCGCTCGGTCTTGGCCCGAAATAAGTGTAATGTTACAGCGGCGTGCTTCGAAAAGTAGCGCCTCTGAGGCCAAAAAGTCAAACGTAGCGCGCCGCCAGCGCGGTCTCGGCCAATAAATCGGTGTAGTGTTTCAGCCTCAAACCGAGCTGCGCGGCCGAACGATCAACCGGCTTCCGCGCGGCGCAGCATCAGCGCCCGATCGCCTTCCTTCGAGGCCAGGATGAGCTCCCCGGGGGGCGTCAGCTCCAGATAGTCGCTCCGCGAGAGCCGGGTTCCAGCTTTGGGGCCCGTCCGGATGAAGGTCTCGTCGTCGATCGCCAGGGTGCGCAGCGCGCCGTCGCCGCACCTCAGCGTCACCGCGTTGGCCGATCCGTTCACCAGCTCGCCGACCAGCGTCGCCGGGTCGGCCGCCGACTCCACCCGCGTGTCGATGGAGAAGCGCACCTTCCGCGAGCGATTGGGCAATCCCACGTGCGGCGTTTGGGGATGGATCACCAGGACGTCGGAAGGCGCATAGTCCGCCCGCAGCCACGCGCCGTCCGGAATGACGCCTGCGGGGATAGGGCTGTTGGGGGACTTGGCGACGTTGTGGATATAGTCGCGCCCAGTGAACCCAGTCGCCAGGGCGAGGCCCCCCATGGCCTGGTCCATCTCGATCAGGGGAATCCAGACCGGCCGGTAGCCCTTGATGCCGGGGCTGTAGAAGCCGTCCTGGTGCACCCCGCCCATCGCGCCGCCGGGAGGATAGGCCCGGTACTGGACCATCGGCACGGTGGCGGCCGGCTCGCCCAGCAGCCGGTCGAGGGCCTCCCTGATCCCCGGCCGCTGAAAGAGGCGCGGCCAGACCCCGGCGAAGGTGGCGACGCCGAACGGCGCGGCCTGGTCGCCGCCGAGCCAGACGCAGTCTTCGTCGATCAGCCCCTGGCTCAGGAAGGGCGCCATCATATCGCGGCGGGCGGCCAACACCGCGTCCTTGGGCAGCAGCCCGCGGAAGAAGAGGTAGCCGTCGGCTTCGTAGCGTCGGTTCAGCAGCGCCCGGTCGCCGAGGTCGGGGGCGCTGTCGCGCAGCCCGGTCACCGGCCGGATCGCGCCGATGTCTATCTCGTCGGCGTCGGGAAGAAAGAGCGGCATGCGGGCGACCTCCCAGACCGGGGTTGAGCGCGAAGAAATAACTTATAAAAAAGCATGCGGAACCTGTCCAGGCGCGGGCTTGGCGCTATTCGCCGGCGAGCTCGAAGGATCTCAGCCCCAGGGTGACGGTGGCGCCCCCGTCCACCGGCAGGCAGGCGCCGGAGATGAACCGGGCCGCGTCGCTGGCGAGGAAGACCGTCGCCTCGGCGATGTCCCAGGCGTCCCCTTCGACGCCCAGCGGCGCGATCTTTCGCCGGAGCGTCCGCTTCTCGGCCGGCATGTCGCTGACGAGCGGGGTGAACATGTGGCCGGGGCAGATCACGTTGGAGCGGATGCCGGCCCGGCCGTACGCCACCGCGATATCCCTGGAGAGGGCGATCATGCCCCCTTTGGAGGGGCCGTAGGCGAAGCCGCCGCCGCTGGAGAGGAGCCCCGCCACCGAGGCGATGTGGATCATCGATCCGCCGCCGGCCGCCTTCATCGCCGGAACCGCCCGCCGCGCCATCATGAGCGCGCCCTTGAGGTTGACGTCCAATGTGCGCTGCCACACCGAAAGGTCCAGCGCCTCCAGCGAGGGGCCGCCGCCGGTGATCCCCGCGTTGTTCACCAGGATGTCGAGCCGGCCGAACCTTTCGAGCGTGGCCTCGACGGCGCGGCCGCAGTCGAGATCGTCGCTGATGTCCGCGATCACCGCCAGGGCCTGGTTCCCCTCCGCCTCGATCAGGCCTTGGGTGTATTGGGCCCGCTCGACGTCGCGGTCCACGATCGTCACCCGCGCGCCTTCGGCCGCCAGCAGGACGGCGATGGCCATGCCGATCCCGTCGCCGCCCGCGCTTCCCCCGGCGCCCGTGACGACGGCGGCGCGGCCGGCGAGCCGATCGGAGCTGCGCGACGGGCGGGGCAATCGACGCCGCGCCTAGCCGCGCCTGGCCTTCCTCGCCGTGATCGGCTCGTAGTAGGCGGCCGAGACGGTCTTGAGGTCCAGGGCTTCGCTGATGAACATCGTCCCAGAGGCGGACTTCTCACCGAGCGCTTTCTGGGCGGCCGCGGCGCTCTCGGCCTCGATCTCGTAGAGGGCCAGATAGGGACTGCCGCCGGGCAGCCCGTCGCCTTCGCAGAGCTTGAAGCGTTGGGCGGCGACAAACCCCTCGACGCTGATGACGTCGTCCAGATGCTGGTTCGAATACCAGTCGTTGTACTCCCGCTCGCGCCCTTCCGCGGGCTTCGTCATCACGACAAACAGGAAACGCGCCACTGGATCCTCCCTAAGCCTTGGTTTCAGATCGCATCCGCTTCGGCGCCGGGACGCCTAGGGGACCTTAGCGGGGCGGAGTCCGATCCGTAAGCCCAAAAGGATCTTGGAGGGCCCCTATGGCGCGCTGCCGCCTTTACGCCGCCATTTCGGGCGCGCTAATCGGTAGGCGCATATAAGTCGAAGGTGGGAGGCCCATGCTGCTGGACAACATCCGGGTCGTGGAACTGGGGCGCGCCGTGGCCGCGCCCTGGTGCGGTCAGACGCTCGGCGACTTCGGCGCCGAGGTGATCAAGGTCGAGGCCGTGGACGGAGGCGACTTCACCCGCCAGCTCGGTCCCACCATGGTCCCCGACGGCGAAGGCAGGCCCACCGACACCGGCTCGGTTTTCGTGGGTCTCAACCGGAACAAGAAGTCGATCGGGCTCGATCTTCGACAGCCGGAAGCCCAGGAGATCGTCAAGCGCCTGGCGGCGACCTCGGACGTCCTGATCGAAAACTTCAAGCCCGGCGATCTGGCCCGGCGCGGGCTGGACTACGCGGCGATCGGACCTCTGAACCCGCGCCTGATCTACCTTTCCATCAGCGGTTTCGGCCAGACCGGCCCCTATCGCCAGCGGCCGGCGCTGGACAATGTCGTGCAGGGCCTGATCGGCCTGATGCGCATGAGCTGGACGCCGGACGGCGGGTCCATCAAGACCCCCATGCCGATGATCGACTATTTCACGGGCATGAACGGCGTGGCCGCCGTCCTCGCCGCGCTCTACGCGCGCGACGCCAGGGGCGGCGCCGGGCAGTACATCGACCTGGCTCTCTACGACGCAGGCCTTTCGTTGATGAGCTACCGGATGATCGACCATCTGCTGGCGGGCACCGAATGGACCGGCGAGGACCAATCGGACGGCATCTCGCCCACCGGACTCTTCGAAACGGCCGACGGCGTGTTCCAGATGGCGATCCGCAGCGACGTTGAGTTCCAGAGGCTTTCCAAGGCCTTGAATCGGCCGGACTTCGCCGAGGATCCGCGCTTCGCCACCCAACGCGCCCGGACGGCCAACCGGGCCGAGGTCACCGGCGCCGTGGCCGCCGAGATCCGCAAGCTGACGACGGCCGACGCGCTGGCCCGCCTCGCCGAGGCCGACATCCTGGCTTCGCCGCTGAACACCCTGCACGAAGCGGCCGTCCACCCCCAGACGGTGGCGCGCGAGATGATCATCGAGACCCGCCATGGAGGCGGCGCGGTCCTGCCGGGGCTCGCCAATCCGATCCGATTCTCGGGCACACCGATCGATCGCTACGAGGCCGCTCCCCTGCTGGGCTCGCACACCGACTATGTGCTCCGGGAGCTCCTCGATCTGGACGCGGCGCAGGTGGCCGATCTTCGCGCGCGCCGGGTGGTGGCCTGAAGAGGGCTGACGGCTTCAGCTTCAAATACGAGGAGGGCGGCCAGTGACGCTTGAAGAAATCTCGGCCATCGAGGCCATCCGCGCTTTGAAGGCGCGCTACTTCCGCCTGGTTGACACCAAGCAGTGGGACGCCTGGGGGGACGTCTTCACGCCGGACGTCAAGGTCGTCATCGACGGGGATGTTCAGACCCCCGGGCGGACGCCGCCTCAGGAGGTGCTCGAAGGACGCGATACGTTCGTCGGCTTCGCGCGCGAGCGGCTCACGGGCGGCGTTTCCGTCCATCACGGCCACATGCCGGAGATCGAGGTCCTGTCGCGCACCGAGGCGAGGGGCGTCTGGGCCATGGAGGACATCGTCGAGCGCGACGGCGTCAGCTTCCACGGGCACGGGCACTATCATGAGACCTACCGCAACGACGGCGACGCCTGGCGGATCGCCAGCCTGCGCCTGACCCGCCTGCGGCGCTCGGTGCTTCCCCCGGCCCCGCGCCAATAGCGGCCGTCGCCGGCCGCGCGTGAGGCGGGCGGGTCCACGTCAGACAGGGAGCAACGCATGGCGGCCGACGAGGCCACCGCCCGGAAGGCGCCGGGGGGAATCACCACCCTGGAGGAATGGCGACGAGGCTGGCCGGTCGTCGTCGCCTCCTTCGTCGGCTGCGCCATCGCCGGCATGCATCTATACGCGATCGGCCCGCTGATCAGGCCGCTGGCGGCGCAGTACCACTGGCCCCGGGCCCAGATCTCGATAGGCGTCACCTTGACCACTATCGGCGGCGTCTTTGCAGCGCCCGTCGTCGGGGCCGTCGTCGACCGGGTCGGGGCGCGCCGCATCGCCCTGGCCGGCGTCTGCTTCTACGCGGCGGGGCTCGCGGTGGTCGGTCTGAGCGGGCCATCCATCTGGAGCTGGTACGGCGCCTGGGGGTTGGTGGCGCTCACCTATTTCGCGGTGAGCTCCCTGGTGTGGGCGCTGGGAATCGCCAGTCGCTTCACCCGCAGCCGCGGCCTGGCGCTGGCGGCGGGCAATTGCGGGATCGCCCTCGCCAGCACGCTGGTGCCGATTCTCACGGTGCTGATCGCCCGCAACTTCGGTTGGCGCATGGTCTACTTCTCGCTCGGCGGCTTCGCGATCCTCGTAGGACTCACGACGACCTGGGTGTTCTTCTTCGACGCCGGCGATCTGGCGCGCGGAAAAAAGATTCGATCGGAAGAAGGGGGGGCCGGCCCGGCGGCGCGGGAGGGGGTGGATTTCACCCAGGCCTTGCGGTCAGGGACTTTCTGGCGGTTGGCGGTCTCGCTGCTGATCTTCTCCTATTGCTCGAGCACCATTGTGGTGCATGCGCAGGCGATCTTGGCCGACCATGGCGTCAAGCCGGCCACCGCGGCGCTCTACGCGGCGCTGTCGGGTCCTTCGCTGGTGCTCGGGCGCCTGGGCGCCGGAGTACTTCTCGACCTCATCCACACCCGCTACGTGGCGGCGGCGCTCTTCGCCGCCGAGGCGGCGGCGGTGGTGCTCCTGCTGCTGGTGCAGAACACGCCCTGGCGCCTCGCGCCGCTGTTCATCTGCGCTGGCCTGGCGGGGGGCGCCGAATACGACATGCTGAGCTACGCCGCGAGCCGCTACTTCGGGCTGAGGCGCTACGGCTCCATCCTCGGCCTGCTGCTCGGGTTCGTGGGCCTGGGGTATGGCGTGGCCGCGGGTCT
>Ga0213876_10000531_pt1 | contig 28855 bp, 22 predicted proteins | sample BarmaccomBMRX_R9_FD_160113 | JGI IMG/M metagenome (GOLD analysis project Ga0213876, IMG submission 160113) | Root-associated microbial communities from Barbacenia macrantha in rupestrian grasslands, the National Park of Serra do Cipo, Brazil - RX_R9 | ecosystem: Host-associated > Plants > Roots... | reverse complement strand
TGGAGCATTTCGCGCGGTGCTGCATTGCTACACCGGCGGCCGCGAGCTTGCGATGAAGGCGATTGCATTGGGGCTATCGATCTCCTTTACCGGGATCCTCACGTTCAAGAAGTCGGAGGCCTTGCGCGCGCTGGCGGCCGAGCTGCCGGCGGACCGCATCATGGTCGAGACCGATGCGCCGTATCTTGCGCCCGGAAAATTCCGCGGCAAGCGCAACGAGCCGGCCTATGTCGTCGAGGTCGCAAAAGTGCTGGCGGACGCACGCGGGGTCTCGCTCGACGAGATCGCGCGGCAGACCACGGAAAACTTCTTCCGCCTGTTCTCCAAAGTGCCACGGCCGATAGCCGCATGACCCTGACCCTGACGATCCTTGGCTGCGGCTCATCGGCCGGCGTTCCGCGCCCCGCGCTGGGCTGGGGCCAGTGCGATCCCAAAAATCCCAGGAATCGCCGGCGCCGCTGCTCGCTGATGGCCGAACGCAGCTCCGAGCACGGCACGACGCGGATCGTGATCGACACTTCGCCTGACCTGCGCGAGCAACTGATCGATGCTGATGTCGACCATATCGACGCGGTGTTCTTGACCCATGAGCATGCCGACCAGACCCATGGCATCGACGATCTGCGCTCGGTGGTGCTGCACCAGCGCCGGCGGATTCCGACCTATTTTTGTCTGTCGACCGCCAAGGACATCATGGCGCGGTTCTCCTATTGCTTCATCTCGCCTGAGGGTAGCGACTATCCGCCAATCCTGACGCGGCATTCGATCGAAGCCGGCGAAAGCCAGGCCGTCATGGGCAAGGGCGGGGAGGTGACGCTCAAGGCGTTCCTCGTCAAACACGGCAACATCCCCGCGCTCGGCTATCGCATCGGCGCAGCGGCCTATACGCCTGATCTCAGCGACATCCCGCAGGAGAGCTGGCCCTTGCTCGAAAATCTCGATCTCTGGATCGTCGATGCGCTACGCCATGCGCCCCATCCCAGTCATTTCAGCCTGAGTGATGCGCTCTCCTGGATCGACCGCTTCAAGCCGCGCCGCGCCATTTTGACCAACCTGCACTCCGACCTCGACTACGAAGTCCTGCGCGTCAGCGTGCCCGCAGGCATCGAGCCGGCCTACGACGGGATGCGGATCGTGATGGGCTAAATTACGGAATAACGCCGCCGTTTGGCAGCTGGGCTTCACAGTATTGTCGCCACATTTGCTGATAGGCATCCTCGACCGCCTTCGCATAACGTAGCGGTCCGCAGCGGCGCTGGATCAGCTCAGGCAAATCCTGCCGGAGGGTCTGCAAGTGATCCTTCGTCGGCCGAGAAGCGATCGCGAGATAGTCCTGATCGTCGCGCGCGATCCAGTCCGACAGACCCGTGGCCGACAGAATGGCCGCGGCCGCCCGGGTCGGAACGCTCCGGCCCATCCTGGTCACGACCGGCACGCCCATGTACAGCGCTTCCCAGGTCGACACGCCGCCGCCTTGCGGGAACGGATCGAGACAGACGTCGATCTGGGCGAACGCTTCGAGGTGCTGTTCGCGACTGGTCGATCCGAGCAGGCTGATGCGCTCGAGATCCGCGCCGCTCCGCGCGAAGCGGTCGCGCAGAATGCGGCAGGTCTCGTCGTCATCGAGCATGTGGTCCTTGATGACCAGCCGTGCGTCGGACTTGGAGGCGAGCAGCTGCGACCATAGCGCTAGGGCGACGTCCGACAGCTTGCTGACCCGATTGAACACCCCATAGGTCATGAAACCGTTCTGCGTCACCGGCGGGACGGGCGATCTGAAGTCGCCGCGCGGCGGCTCTGCAACGATGAGGCAGGGCAGGTCAAAAACCTGTTCGGCAAAGAGGGGGCGGACCTCCTGCGGAATGGCCACGGGATCGGAGAACAGATAGTCCATGACAGGCATTCCGGTTCCCGTCGCGTGCCCCCAGGCGGTCACCTGAACCGGAGCCGGCTTGCGCGCGAACACGCGCAAGCGGTTGTCCGCGCTGTGGCCGAACAGGTCCACCAGAATGTCGATCTTGTCGCGCCGGACGCACGCCTCGAGCTGGTCGTCCGGCCATTGTCCGATCTCGCGCCAATGGTCGGCCGCCTGCTTAAAGCTCTCGGTGACCTCGTCGGTCTTCGTCGTCGCGGAATAGCAGATCACCTCGAATCTGGTCTTGTCGTGGTTCTCGAGCACCGAGCGGTAGGTGTACGCCGCCGAGCAGCGCTTGAATTCCGCACCCACATATCCGACGACGAGCTTGCGCCCTGGGCTGAGCTCATTGTCGTGAACGGGCGCGGGCCGTGCGCCGGCTTCCACGGCGCCGATCGCGCGCCACCAGTCGGCCCGTGCCGCCTGGTGCTCGGCGAAGCTAGCCGTGGCGCTGAAGTCGAGGGTAAAGATCCTGTTGGCGTGCGCCGCGTCGTCGCACGGATCGATGAGAAGCGCCTGCTCGAAAAGGGCGATGCCTGCATCTGCATCGCCCTGATGGGCAAGGCACTGCCCGAACTGGACCAGCGCCTTCACCGAATTCGGATCGATCGCGAGCGCCTCCTGGCAGGCGCGCTTGGCCTCGTCCACGCGCCGCGACAGCACCAGGACATTGGCACGGCCGAGCCAGGCTTCCGGCGATCGTGGATCCAGTTCGATCGCGCGATCGTAGCTCTGCAGCGCCTCGTCCAGGTAGCGGCGCTGCAGGAGCGCTTCGCCGCGATTGATCCAGACGCCGGCGTGGTCAGGCGCAAGCGCGATCGCGCGGTCGAAATCCGCGATCGCCTCATCGGTCTTGCGCAATTCGATGTAAGCCGCGCCCCTGTTGATATAGGCCAGCACGTGGCCCGGAGCGAGGGCGAGAACTTGGTCGTAGCAGGTGATCGCTTCGGCGAACTGCCTCGCCTTGTGCAGGGCGTTGCCGCAATTGTTGAAGGCATCGACGAATTGCGGGTTGAGGGCGAACGCGGTCCTGAAGCTGGCCGCGGCATCGGCGAACCGCCCCAGCGCGAACAGGGCATTGCCGTGATTGTAATGCGCGTTGGCGAAGGCGGGCGCAAGGCGGATCGCCGTCTCGCAGGACACCAGCGAGTCCGCGGCCTTGCCGAGGGACAGCAGGACGGTCGCGAGATTGGAATGCGCCGCTTCGGATTGTGGGTCGACCATCAAGGCCCGCTTGATCGTGCGCATCGCGGCCTCGGTTTCGCCGAGTTGATACTCGGAGAGGCCCAGCATGTGCAGGGTGTCAAAATGATTCGGATGCTTCTTCAGGACGAACCGAAACCCTTTCTGCGCCTCCGCGATGTGGCCGCGCTGATAGCACTCCACGGCGTGGGCATAAGCCCCGGCGACGTCATTGCGGCGCTGGGCGCGGGAGCCTGCGGTCGTCGGCAGAGGAGGGTACGGAGCGGCCATGAGTCGGTGGGGTCCCGATGTCGTAGGGAGACCCAATACCGAGTTGGTTAACGAAAGGTTAATTTCAAAGGATTGGTGATCACAGACGCCGCCTTATCGACGCGGCCGCAATTGGGGCGCGGCGCGGCTGGTAGCTCGGTGTTGCTGCAAGCGCGGTCTGCTCTCTCCCCCGCTTGCGGGGGAGAGGTGGAGAGGGGGCATCGCGAGCACCGCTCGTGAGATTGCCCCCATCCTGGCCCTCCCCCGCAAGCGGGGGACGAATGCACCGAGCTAAGCCGAGATCGCCTTGGCCGACTGCACCTGGTCGCGCAGCATGAATTTCTGGATCTTGCCGGTCGAGGTCTTCGGCAACGGGCCGAACACCACGACCTTCGGCGTCTTGAAGCCGGACATCTGGCCCCGGCAGAAGCCGATGATGTCGGCCTCGGTGGCGGAGGCGCCTTCTTTCAATTCGATGAAGGCGCAGGGCACCTCGCCCCATTTCGGGTCGGGTTTGGCAACGACCGCGGCGAACAGCACCGCCGGGTGCTTGTACAGGATGTCTTCGACCTCGACGGAGGAGACGTTCTCGCCGCCGGAGATGATGATGTCCTTGGAGCGGTCCTTGATGATGACGTAGCCATGCTCGTCGAGCACGCCGAGATCGCCGGTGTGAAACCAGCCGCCGGCAAAACATTCCTGCGTTGCCTTCTCGTTTTTCAGATAGCCTTTCATCACGATGTTGCCGCGGAACATCACTTCCCCGATGGTCTCGCCGTCGCGCGGCACCTGGCGCATCGTGTCGGGATCGAGCACCGTGATGCCCTCTTCCAGCGGATAGGCGACGCCCTGCCGGCGCTTCATCTGCGCGCGCTGGTCGGGGGAGAGCGCGCCCCAGCCCGGCTGCTCGGCGCAGACGGAGGCGGGGCCATAGGTCTCGGTCAGCCCGTAGACATGGGTCAGCTTGATGCCGATGCTCTCGGCGCCCTCGAGCACGGCGACCGGCGGGGCGGCGCCCGCGATCAGCCCGGCCACGGGCTTTGCTGCCTTGCCCTTGGGTGCGTCAGGCGCGTTGATCAGCGTGTTGTAGACGATCGGCGCGCCGCACATGTGGGTGACACCGTGCTCCTTGATGAGCGCAAAAATCCTGGTCGGCTCGACCTTGCGCAGGCAGACATTGACGCCGGCCGCGGCCGCCACCGTCCAGGGAAAACACCAGCCGTTGCAGTGAAACATCGGCAGCGTCCAGAGATAGACCGGGTGCTGGCCGAGCTGGCCGGCGAGAATGTTGGAGACCGCGTTGAGATAGGCGCCGCGGTGATGCGTCACCACGCCCTTCGGATTGCCGGTCGTGCCAGAGGTGTAGCTCAGCGCGATCGCGTCCCATTCGTCCTTTGGAGGCCTGGGCACGAAGGCCGAGTCGCCCTGCGCGACCGCGGCTTCATATTCGATCTCGCCGATCCGCTTTCCCCCCGCAAAAGCCGCATCGTCGACATCGATCACGAACGGCTTTGGCCCCTTCATCTGGGCCATGGCCTCGGTGATCACGCCGGAAAATTCCGGATCGACCAGGATGATTTTGGCTTCGCCATGGTCGAGCTGGAACGCGATCGAGGAGGCGTCGAGGCGGATGTTGAGCGTATTGAGCACCGCGCCCGCCATCGGCACGGCAAAGTGCAGCTCGTTCATCGCCGGGATGTTCGGCAGCATGGCCGCCACGGTGTCGCCTTCGCCGATGCCTTTGCTCGCGAGATAGGAGGCAAAGCGCCGGCAGCGGTCATAGGTCTCCGCCCAGGTGAAGCGCTTGCCCTCGTAAACGGCGCTGGGATGGTTCGGATAGACGGCGGCGCTGCGCGCGATGAAGCTCAAGGGGGAGAGCGCGACATAGTTGGCCGGATTCTTGTCCAGGCCGATCTCGTAGGAGTTTTGCTTTGCACTCATCAGCCACCTCCCGACTTGAAAAACGTTCAGAGGAATCCGATCGAAATCCATGGAAAGATTGCAACAATCACTAAGCCGACCAGCAGCGCCAGAAGGTAGCCCCAGATTGGTCTGATACCTTGCGCCGGGTCAACCCGCCCGATCGCGCAGGCCGCATAATAGCCGACACCGAAGGGCGGCGCGAACAGTCCGATGCCCATCGAAAGGATGATGATCATCGCATAATGCACCTCGTGCACGCCGACCGCACGGGCAATCGGGAACAAGAGCGGGCCGAACAGCACGATCGCGGGGATACCTTCGAGCACGCTGCCGAGCACCGTGAAAGCCACGATCGAGACCGCGATGAAGGACGCACCGCCCCCGGGCAGGCCGGTCATCGCGGCGGCCAGCGCCCGCGAGAAGCCGGACTGTGTCAAGCCCCAGGCCATGCCGGTCGCGGTGCCGATGATCAGCAGGATCGCGCCCGACAGCGCCGCGGTCTCGATCAGCATCGGCAGAAGCCTGCGCCAGTCGAAGCGGCGGTAGACCACAAGGCCGGTCAGCACGCCGTAGACGATGCCGATCGTGGACACCTCGGTCGCGGTCGCGACGCCCTCGACGACGGCGGCGCGGATCACGAAGGGCAGGGCGAGGGCGGGCAGGGCGATGACGAAGGTCTTTGCGACCTTGCCGGCGGTGGCGCGCCGGACATGGCTCAGATCCTCGTTCCGGTAGCGCCACCACACCAGCGCCGACAGCGTGATCGCCAGCACCACGCCGGGCAGCAGCCCGCCGGTGAACAGCGCCGAGATCGACACGCCGGTCACCGAGCCGATGGTGATCAGCACCAGGCTCGGCGGAATGGTCTCGGTCTGCGCGCCGGTCGCGGAGAGCAGGGCCACGAGATCGCCGGGGCGGGCGCCGCGCTGCTTCATTTCCGGGAACAGCACGGGGGCGACGGCCGCCATGTCGGCGGCTTTCGAGCCTGATATGCCCGAGACCAGATACATCGCGCCGACCAGCACGTAGTGCAGGCCGCCTTTGACGTGGCCGAGCAGGCTCGCGAGAAACGCCACCATGGCCCGTGCCATGCCGGTCATTTCAATGAGCAGCCCCAGAAATACGAACAACGGCACCGAGAGCAGGATCAAATGGCTCATGCCCTCGTCCATGCGTCCGACCAGCACCATCAGCGGCGTGCGCGTGGTCAGCGCCAGGTAGCCAAAGATGGCAAGGCCGAAGGCGAAGGCAATCGGCACGCCGGCAAAGACGCAGAAGCCGGCGACGCCAACGAAGAAGATCACCAGGTTGAGGTTGCCGAGCGGTTTCAGCCATGGCTGCGCCAGCCAGAACACGGCAACCAGCACCGCCACCGAAATCACCGCCGCCAGCAGGATCTTCACATCTGCGGTCCGCGCCAGCCGCAACAGCGCAAACAGCATCATCAGGCCGATTCCCACCGGCAGCGCGGCGGCGCGCCAGATGTTCGGGATCTGCAGCGCGGGCGTGGTGATGAAACTTTCCTCATAGGCGTATTGCCACGACGGCCACACCACCATCGCAAGGAACGCCAGCGCTGCGCAGGTCGCGACCACATCGAGATAGGCGCGCAGCGCCGGCCCGGCCGCGCCGACGATCGCCGTCATCCGCATGTGCTCAGTGCGGCGGAACGCGACAGCCGCGCCGAGCATCGCAAGCCACAGGAACAGGATCGAGGCCAGTTCGTCCGACCAGATCAAGGGCTGGCGCAGGCCGTAGCGGGCCACCACGCCGGCGAACAGGATCACGATCTCCGCGACGACGAGCGCAGCGGCGGGAATTTCGACCAGCCTTCCCGCGATCCGTTCGATCATTGCCACCAGGGAAGGCGGGCGAGGGGACTGCACGATCGCCTCGCCTGCCGCGATATCCGCTACTTCGACCTGCACTTGCGCCATGTTGTGGACTTTGGCCCGTCCCTGCCCGCGCGCGAGCGATTTACGACAATTTGCCGACGGCTTTTTCCAGGAGATCCCAGGCCTGATCGCCGTATTTGCCTTTCCATTCCGCATAGAAGCCGGCGGCGCGGAGTTTTTCCCGGAACGGGGCCACGACAGGCTGGTTGAAGACCAGGCCTTTGCCTGCCAGGTCCTCCTTCAACGAGGCGTTCAGCTTGGCCACATCGTCGCGCTCGTTCACGGCCGCCGCGTTGATGTGTTTTGCGACGATCGTGCGCACATCCTGAGGTACGGCCTCCCAGGCGCGGCGATTGGCCAGGAACCAAAAACCGTCCCACATGTGGTTAGTCAGCGAGCAGAATTTTTGCACCTCATAGAGCTTTGCCGTCGAGATGATGGCGAGCGGATTTTCCTGGCCCTCGACCACCTTGGTCTGCAGCGCCGAATAGACCTCGCTAAAATTGATCGAGGCGGGCGCCGCATCGAACGCCTTGAACATCGAGGTCCACAAGGGCGAGACCGGCACGCGGATCTTGAAACCCTTAAAATCCTCCGGACCGTTGATCGGCTTGCTCGAGGACGTGGTCTGCCGAAAGCCGTTGTCCCAGATCTTGTCCATCACCACGAGGCCGGCCTTGCCGATCTCGCCGCGGACATAGCCGCCGAGATCGCCATCCATGGCCTTCCAGACCGTGTCGTAATCCGGGAACGCAAACCCGATGCCGTTGATCGATGCCGCCGACACCAGGGTCGACAGGATCAGTCCGGACAGCGTGAAGAACTCGATGCCGCCGGAGCGGATCTGGCTCAGCATGTCCGTATCCGAGCCGAGCTGGTTGTTGGGAAAGATCTGCAGGTCGAAGCGTCCGTCGGTCTCCGCCTTGATCGCGGCCGCCATCTCCTTGGCGCGGGTGTTGAGCGGATGGGAGTCCGGCAGGTTGTTGGCGTATTTGTAGGAAAACTCCGCGCTCTGCGCCCGCGCCACGAACGGCAAGCCGACGCCACCCAGGACCATCGCGGTGGCCGAGCCCTTCAGGACGGCGCGACGTGAAAGGAACATTAGTCTTCTCCCTGTTGTTGTTCTTGCCGGACGCCACGCAGGCGGTGTCGATGCCTGAGGCTTATTGCAGCGTCCGCGAATGGCGGCAATATCGGCTTTCGGTGATCGGGCCTGCATTGCCGCCAGAGGCAGAGAGCGCCCGCGAAAACCTGCGGAAGTCCAGGCAAATTTGCCAACAATTTGAGCTAAATCCCTGATCCTCCTGATGGAATAAATATTCCATAATATACCTTATGCGAATCGTCTATTGGCGTGCCGCGCATTCGCAAGCCGGGCGCAAAGGTTAGCAACCCGCAAGCTGGCCCGGCGTAGCAGCGCCGTTGGCGACGCCTCATCCGCAATGATGAGTTTGGCAAAGTCCGCCGGCGCGTCGGCCGACGCCAGCGCGGCATGAGGCGACGTCTGGCATCGAGGCCGGCTGATTTCAGGCTGTCGCCGGCAAATCGGCGAGACAATCTTCGCAGGCCGGATCGGTGGCATAGCTTGCGCGGTTCTCGCGGATCCATGCCTCCGCTGATGCCTTCGATCTGAAGTCGCCCACGTCCTCACATGACATACCGGGGCTCACGACCTCGACATACCAGGTGCCATCTCCACTGGCACGGGGCCTGAAGGTGATGCTTGGAGCCAACTCTGTCATGGAGCGTACAGCCTCCCCGCCACTGCTCATGCGACGCTTGTTTGACCGCACCGACAAGACGCGCAGTTTTCGCATTCAAGACCGGCCTGTGGCATTTAGCTCTTTTGTGTGGCTTTTTTTTGCGTGTCGCCGACGGCACCATTAATTTCGCCTTCGACCTTTGAGCTCTTTGGTTCGGGCGGCCGATATGTGAGAGGAAGCGCCGATGAGCACCAGAACCGTCGACGTCGTTCGCATTGCCACCAAAGGTCCGGGCGATGTCTCGGGCCTGCAAAACCTGATCGACCAACGCAAGCTCGATCCGGCGTCGATCCTTGCGATCCTGGGCAAGACCGAAGGCAATGGCGGCGTCAACGACTTTACGCGGGAGTATGCCGTCGCTGCGCTGTGTGCGGCGCTCGCGCCCCATCTCGGTCTGCCGCCCCATGAGGTCGAGCGGCGGATCGCTTTCGTGATGTCCGGTGGTACCGAGGGAGTGCTCAGTCCGCACATTACCGTGTTTACGCGTCAGGAGGTGAGCAGCCGCGACCACGCCGAGGTCGCCGGCAAGCGCCTTAGCATCGGGACGGCGCAGACGCGCGACTTTCTGCCGGAAGAACTCGGGCGGCTGGCGCAAATCGAGGAAACCGCCAAGGCGGTCGCGGCCGCCATGGCCGACGCCGGCATCGTCAACCCACAGGACGTCCATTTTGTGCAGATCAAGTGCCCTCTCCTCACCAGCGATCGCGTCGAGGCCGCCTCTCGCCGAGGCGCCAAGACCGTTACGGCCAGCGCTTACGGTTCGATGGCCTATTCGCGCGGCGCTTCGGCGCTCGGCGTCGCGCGCGCGCTTGGCGAGATCGATGCGGGCATTCATGACGATGACGTGCTGCGAAACTTTGAGCTGTTCTCGTCTGTCGCATCGACGTCGGCCGGTATCGAACTAATGCACAACGTGGTCATCGTGCTCGGCAACTCGGCATCATCGGTGAGCCCGTTCGAGATCGGCCACGCCGTCATGCGCGACGCCATCGACGCCGGCGCCGTGATCGATGCGCTGAACAGCGTCGGCGTTCCTGTCGGCTCCGGGCCGGCGGCCGGCCGCGAACTGGTCAATGTCTTCGCCAAGGCCGAGGCCTCGCCGAACGGGACGGTGCGCGGATCTCGTCACACCATGCTCGAGGACACCGACATCAGCTCGACCCGCCACGCCCGCGCCGCGGTCGGCGGATTGATCGCCGGCCTCGCCGGGACGAGTGCCGTCTATGTGTCCGGCGGTGCCGAGCATCAGGGACCCCCGGGCGGCGGCCCCATCGCCGTGATCGCGCGGCTGGTCAGCGCATGATCCGGAAAAGTGCGAAGCGGTTTTCCCTCGCGCAAACGTGTAGCGTTTGCGCGGAGATCATGCGCCAAACGAAAATCTAAAGCGCGATGGCGATTCAATCCGGTCGCGCTTTAGGGGCGGGCCTTGATCCAGTCGATGATTTTTGGCCAGGCCTCTGCATGGGCCTCTCGCCCGACCAGGATGCCGAGGTGCTGCAGAGCGACCCCGGGCTCGCCCGGATAGGTCAGGATCGTGAATTTCTCCGGGCCCAGCGCCTCGGCGAGCGGGCTGACGGAATCGACCGGAGCCACCGCATCCGCCGTGTTGACCACGGCGAGCGTCGCCACCGACAGAGTTTTGGGTCCGATTGTCTGCTCGCCGAGTTGCAGGACGCCCCGGCCAAAACGATTCTCCCGATAGAGCCATTCGACGATTTCGCTCACCAGCTTTCCGGGCAGCGCAACCTCGTCGAGCGCCCAGCGCTCGACGCGGGCATGTATGCTCATGGCGCGGCGGTCCGCGGCCGATAGTGCGGCATCCACCCACCGCGACCAGACGAAGGTGTTGGGCGAGGCGACCGCGCTCATCTGCGACAGGATCGAACCGGGATAGGGATCGGAATCGGCGACCGGCGCCGGGACCAGCGTCACCAGCGCATCGCGAAACGGGCTTTCGTCCGGACGAAAGCACAGCGGCGAACCAAGCAGGACCAGCCCGGCGATGGTGGACGGTGCACTGGCGGCATGCAGCCCCGCGAGCGTCCCGCCGAGCGAATGTCCCAGCAGGGCCGCTTTTGCGTTCCCTGCCCGATCGGCGATGCTCTTCAGCGCCGTCGCGATGGCCTCGCTGCAATCGGCCATGCCGACAGCGCAGGTGTCCTGCGATGCGGGCAGCCATTCCAGCAAGTGGACGTGCAAGCCCGCAGCAAGGCAGCGCCTGACGACGCTGACATCGGGCGTGAGATCCCAGATGTAAGGCCGCTTGATCGGCGCCGCGACGATCAACACCGGGCTGGTTTCCGTCCCGGAACCATAGTCGCGCAGGCGCCAGAACGCACCGGCAGTGATCACGCGATACGGTGTTTCATCCGGGCCGAATCCGAGCGCGGCTAGGGCATTGCCCTGCAGATGGCGGAATGCGTCGATCATGCTGAACTGCATGTGGCGGACGGTGACGGCGAACGGCGACGCAGCGTTCGTCCGATCGCTCGGTTGATCTCGTTCCATCCTCGCGGTTTTCGATGCCTGCGCTTTGGAGGTCATCAGATCAGTCCTCCCGGGGAAGCTGCCCTGCTCTCTTGCCAAGAGAACGTCAGGACGTCAGATCGGCGCCGACAGTCAACGACGACTTGCCATGCGCGTCAATGATCCAGCCGCGATGCTCGCCAAAGTTTGTTTTCCGGCACATCCTACGATCTTATGATGGCGGCGCGATCTCCGCGCGTGACTGGAACGAATGGCATGACTCGCGACACTGGCACGCACAATGGTCGTGCCATCATCGCCGACAAGGACAGGATGCTTGCCGCGCTGTCAGAGCGCCACGGATTTCCCGATCCACATCCGTAGTTGTGTAGGGCGGGCAAGAGGCGCGTTTGCGCCGTGCCCACCGTTGCTCATGACAGCGAGTATTCACGCTGGACTCGCACCGCCTAGCCCACCCGACAGATCTCACTGCACGACGGGCAATTCGCGCATGTGCGTCATGCATGAACTGCCCGTCGCGCCAATCTGCCGCAGCCTGATGCGCTTGTCGTGTCGGGCAAATCAGAAGCATCTTCCCGCTCGTCCCGCGCCCATTGAGGGGCGCTTCGCGGTCGTCACGAACGTTGGGCGCGGGATGCGATGGACGCGGTAATTTCAGGCGCTTTTGCGCAAGACGACTGAGACTGCTGCGGACGGCGAAATCGTGTGGTCCTGGTGCCCCGACGCTGGCACCAAGTTCGCAAGCCGCCATGAGCAGCGTGCGGGCGATGGGAGCAAAAGAGCCCGGTTCCCAGGGAGAGCGCGTATAAGCCGTAACACCATTGCGCAGGGAAGGCCGGATGTTTCCGCCTTCACCTGTGGTTCCTTCCCCGTGCTTTTCTTACGCACGGGGGCCGCGGGTGCGGCGGGCACCCGGCCTTCCCTGCGCCCTCTGCGATTCAGAGGGTAAGGATTGAGCAAGACCCGGACGCAAGTCGCGCCGCGGGCGCGCTGAACTTTGCCTTGGAAAATGCTCGTCATACTCTCCGCTGTCATGCTCCGCGAAAGCGGGGCATCCAGTATTCCAGAAGCGGCAGCAGTGCTCGAGCGGATAGACCGCAGCGTACTGGATCGCCCGGTCAAGGCCGGGCGATGACCTCGGTAGAGGCTGCTGGCCCGGTCGCTAGGGATGACAGCCGATCCTACGGCGCATGAAGCTTCGGACGCTCCCACGTGAAGGACAGCCGGCCGCGCTTAAAACCCCAGAGCGGTTGCGCGAGCGTTGCGATTGTCGCGGCGGGATCCTTGGCGTCGATGCAGACGAGATCGGCGAGGCCACCGACCGCGATGCCATAATCGTCGAGCCGCAAGAGCTTTGCGGCGGCGCCCGTGATCATGTCGAGGCAGCCGGCGAGATCGTCCGGCCGGGCGACGTGACAGACATTGGCGTAGAGGTTCGCCATCCGGATCAGCGATCCGTCGCCATAGGGCGTGAAGGGATTTTGGACATTGTTGGTCGAGATCGAGCAGGTGACGTCCAGCTTGCGCAGCGGTTCGAGCGGCACGACGCCGCGCGGCACTGCATGATCGTGACGGCGCCCCATCAGATGCAGGTCGGTCGATGGCAAGACCGTGACCGCAACGCCTGTGTCGGCAAGCCGTCGTGCGATCGCATTGAAGCGCTCGGGCGGCACGAGCGACATCTGCGTGACATGTCCGACTGCGACCCGCCCGCCCCAGCCGTATTCCTCGGTCTTGCGGCAGACGTAGTCGATCTGCATGCCCTCGGTGGTCTCGGCGAGATCGAGATGCATGTCGATCTCGGCGTCGAATTCGCGCGCGATGGCAAAGATGCGGTCGATCTGGCCGCGCGGGTCGGTGTCGAAATAGGGTGCCGCCCCGATGGTCCGCGCCCCTCGCCGCAACCCTTCGATCAACAACTCCTCGGTGCCGGGATAGTTGGTGAGGCCCTCCTGCGGGAACACGCAGATTTCCAAGTCGAGCGCCCAGGCATAATCCTGCTTGAGCTGAGTGATGGCATCAAACCCGGTCATCCCGATCCCGGGATCGAGCTCGACATGGGTGCGCATGCGCATGGTGCCATTGACGATACAGCGCTCCAGCGTCCGCCTCGCCCGCGCGTAGACGTCCTCGGCGGTGAAATTGCGCTTCGCGGCGGCGATCTGCCGCGCCGCCTCGGCGACCGTTCCTTCCTCGATCCGGCAGCGGTCGAGAATGCAGGTTTTGTCGAGATGAATGTGGGTCTCGATCAGCCCGGGCACGACAAGGCAGCCGGCGGCATCGATCTCGCTGGCCTCCGCCCGAAGGCCTGGTTCGATCGCGGCAATCTCGCTGCCGACGATGCCGATGTCGACGAAATGAAGCTCGGCGTCGTGCAGAATCCGAGCGTTGCGGATGATCAGGTCCATTCGGCGTCCTTCAAGAGCTCTGTCCATCGCGCCGCAGTGCGCCCGCATGTCAAGCCGATTTCGCCGGACACGCACGGCATCAGCATACCCGGCTTCAACCCGCCCTTTCATCGCCTTAGTGCGATTGCTTGGGAGTTCAAATCAATGAAGCAGCCGACCTGCTCGAGGGATGACCGACCGATTAAGCGGCAGCATGGCTATTTTTTGCGCAATCGTTCCAAGCTCCGTCCGCGCCGTTACCACGCACGCTCCGACAAAACAGCTATCGTTCTGACCTTGCTGATGATTTCGGTCGTTTGCGCACCGATATCGGCTTGGCATGGGCCTTGCGAACACATTGCTGCATTTTGCAATTCCGTGGCTCCTGCATGGCATTACCCGCAGCTCTTGAACTCGTCTCCGTCACCAAGCGCTACGACGCGACTGTCGCCGTCGATACGCTTGACCTCAAGATTCCCGCCGGCACCTATTGCTGCCTGCTCGGCCCTTCCGGGTGCGGAAAGACGTCCACCTTGCGCATGATCGCAGGCCACGAGGCCGTCAGCGAAGGCGACATCATCCTTGGCGGCCACAACGTCACCGACCTGCCGCCGGCCAAGCGCGGCACGGCAATGATGTTCCAGTCTTACGCGCTGTTTCCGCACCTGACCGTGCTCGACAACGTCGCCTTTGCCTTGAAGATGCGCGGCATCGACAAGAAGGCGCGGCACAAGCGCGCGGGCGAACTGCTCGAGCTGGTTGCGATGACCCCCTACGCCGGGCGGCTGCCGTCGCAGCTTTCCGGCGGGCAGCAGCAGCGCGTGGCGCTGGCGCGCGCGCTCGTCACCGAGCCGCAGATCCTGCTGCTCGATGAACCGCTCTCCGCGCTCGATCCGTTCCTCAAAGGGCGTATGCGCGCCGAGTTGAAACGGCTGCAGCGCGAACTTGGCATCACCTTCATCCAGGTTACCCACGACCAGGAAGAGGCGATGGCGCTCGCCGACCACGTCGTGCTGATGAATGGCGGGCGGATCGAGCAGCAGGGTTCGTCGCGCGACATCTTCAACCGCCCGCGCACCGAATTCGTGGCCAAGTTCATTGGCGGCCACAATGTCCTGAGCGATGCCGGCCAGCGCATCGCGGTCAGGGCCGACCATCTCGCCGTCGTTGCCCTCGCCGACGGCATTATCGGCTCCCCTGCCCGCCTGGTCGATGCCGAATATCTCGGCTCCTACGTCGCGCTGTCGCTGACGCTCGACGATGGCACCGCGCTGTTTGCCCATGTGCCAGAGGATGCCTTCGACGCCCATCCGTTCACGCCGGGAGATCGCGTGCTCGCGACGTGGGACCCGGCCAAGGCGCAGCCCTTGCAGTAACGACACGATCCGACCTCGCCGCCTTCAACAACACAAGCATAACCGAGAGGAGTTAAAAACGATGACCGAGACGACCCGAAAGGCCCTGAGCCGTCGCACGCTGCTGAAAGGGACCGCTGGCCTCGCGAGCCTTGCCGCAGGCTCAGGCATCATCGGCGCGCCCTATGTGAAGTCGGCCGATGCCAAGGTGCTGCGTTATCTCGGCACCGCCGTCAACGAGGGCGATGACATCTCAAAACAGTGCCTGAAGGATACCGGCATCAAGATCGAATACATCACCGCGACCACCGACGACGTCACCAAGCGCGTGATGACCCAGCCCAATTCGTTCGACGTACTGGATACCGAATATTTCTCGCTGAAGAAGCTGGTGCCGTCGGGCAACATCCTCGCCCTCGATGCCAAGAAGATCAAGGAATTCGACAACATCACGCCGGTTTTCACCAAGGGCATGACGCCCGGCGGCAAGAAGATCGGCGATCAGGGCACCGCGCCCTGGAAAGTGCTCTATCTCGAAGGCAAGGACTCCAAGACATTCTCGAAGACGGCGACGGAGTTCGTGACGCTGATTCCGACCGTCTACAACGCCGATACGCTCGGCATCCGTCCTGATCTCATCAAGCGCCCGATCGAGTCCTGGTCCGAGTTGTTGAACTCGGAATTCAAAGGCAAGGCCTCGATCCTCAACATTCCCTCGATCGGCATCATGGACGCCGCCATGGTGGTGGAGGCCACCGGCCAGCACAAATATGCCGACAAGGGCAACATGACCAAGGAAGAGATCGACTTGACGATGAAGATCATGACCGAGGCCAAAAAGTCCGGTCAGTTCCGCGCCTTCTGGAAGGACTTTAACGAGAGCGTCAACCTGATGGCATCGGGTGAGACCGTGATCCAGTCGATGTGGTCGCCGGCCGTGACAAAAGTGCGCTCGATGGGGATTGCCTGCACCTTCCAGCCGCTGAAGGAAGGCTATCGCTCCTGGGCGTCGGGCTTCTGCGTCTCCAAGGGTGTATCGGGCGAAAAGCTCGACTGGGCCTACGAGTTCGTCAACTGGTTCCTCTCCGGTTTTGCGGGCGGCTATCTCAACCGCCAGGGCTACTACTCGGCGGTGCTCTCGACCGCGAAGGCCAACATGGAGCCTTACGAGTGGGCCTATTGGATGGAAGGCAAGCCGGCCGAGAAGGACATCAAGGCGCCCGACGGCTCGCTACTCGAGAAGGCGGGTGCGGTCCGCGATGGCGGCTCTTACGAGGACCGCATGGGCGGCGTCGCCTGCTGGAACGCGGTCATGGACGAGAACGACTACATGGTCCGCAAATGGAATGAGTTCATCGCGGCGTGACCGACATTCCTACCGACAAGGAACTTGCTGCGATGCCCGGGCCTGTCCCGGGCATCGACAGCGCGCGCGGGTTTCAACACCCGGCCACTCCGGCGGATCGTGCGCGCGCCCTGCTTCGGCCGCGCTTCTCGCCATCCTTCATCTCGTGGCTGCAGGCCGGGCCGATGATGCTGGTATTTCTCGCCTTCTTCCTCGTTCCGCTGGTCTTCGTCGTCATCGTCTCGTTCTGGGACTACAACGAATATCAATTGCTGCCCGCCTTCTCCGGCCGCGGCTATACGGACACGTTCGAGGGCTGCGTCGCAAAGCTTCCAGAGCTCTGCACCATCGGCCGGACCTATGTGAAGACAGTAGAACTCTGTTTCCTGGTCTGGGCGATCACGCTCTTCATTGGCTTCTGGGTCGCCTATTTCCTTGCCTTCCATATCAAATCCAAGACCTGGCAGATGGGTCTGTCGCTTCTGTGCACCATCCCGTTCTGGACCTCGAACGTCATCCGCATGATCGCCTGGATCCCGCTGCTCGGCCGCAACGGGCTGGTGAACTCGGCGCTGGTCGATGTCGGCCTCATCAAGCAGCCCGTGGAGTGGCTGCTCTATTCCGAATTTTCCGTGGTGCTGGCGCTGGTCCACCTCTTCACCTTCTTCATGGTGGTGCCCATCTTCAATTCCATGATCCGCATCGACAAGGCGCTGATCGAGGCCGCCTATGATGCCGGCGCCTCAGCCTTCCAGACGCTGGTCAATGTCGTCATTCCCCTGGCCAAACCCGGCATCGTCATCGGCTCGATCTTCGTCATCACCATCGTGATGGGCGATTTCGTTACCATCGGTGTGATGGGCGGCCAGCAGATCGCCGCCGCCGGAAAAATCATCGAGACGCGGCTGAACGCGTTGCAGTTCCCAGCCGCGGCGGCGAACGCGGTGATCCTGCTCGCCATTACCTTCCTGATCATCTCCATGATGTCGCGGATCGTCGACATCCGGAAGGAGCTGTGACCGTGAAGGACGGACGCTCGCGCGGCTTCTACGTGCTGTCAGCCTTCTTCGCAGCCTACGTGCTGTTTCTCTACGGCCCGATGCTGGCGATCTACATCCTGTCGTTCCAGGGACCGCAGGGCGGCCTCACCTTCCCGATGAACGGGGCGTCGCTGTTCTGGTTCTCAAAGCTCACGCAGGGCACCGGAATCGTCGACCTCGGCACGGCATTCCGCCGCTCGCTCGCACTCGGCTTCGTCGTGATGGCACTCACGGTCGTGCTGTCGGTGGCCGCCGGCATGGCGTTCCGCCGCAAATTCAAGGCGCAGAGCATCTTGTTCTATTCGGCGATCGCCAGTCTTATTGTTCCATCGATCATTACGTCGCTCGGGATTTCGCTGGAGTTCCGCATCGTCGACGACCTGATCAAGGCGCACTGGAACGACAACTTCGAAACATCGATGGGCCTGTTCACGTCAGGCCTCGGCGCGCATCTGACCTGGACGCTGCCGTTCGGTCTTCTGATCATGTTCGCCATCTTCAACCGTTTCGATCCCCGCCTGGAGGAGGCCGCCCGCGACCTCGGCGCGACGCCTTGGCAGACCTTCCGCCATGTGGTGCTGCCGATCATTCTGCCGTCGGTGATCGGCATCGGCCTGTTCGGATTCACGCTATCCTGGGATGAGCTCGCCCGCTCCAGCCAGGCGATCGGACCGGTCAATACCCTGCCGCTCGAACTGCAGGGGCTGACCACCACGGTCACCAAGCCGGACATCTACGCGCTGGGCACGGTGATCTCGGCGGTCTCCTTCGCCGTCATCACGCTGGCGCTCGGCACTATCCATCTGATCAACAAGCGGCAAGCGGCCAAGGGCTCGGATGCCGGCAAGGGGCTGGTGTGATCCGCTCCAAGATCCGGAAGGCGTTATCGCGCGGCCCACAGCATTCCCCGGGTCATCAGCGTACGGATTTCCGGCACGTCGAGCTCGTAGGCTCGATGGCCGAGCGAGGAATAGAACACCCGCCCCTCGCCAAAGCGCTTCTTCCAGACCACCGGCATCACCACGCCCTTGGTCCACGGCGCATGCTCGCCGGAAAAGGTCGTGGTCGCCAGCACCTCATTGGCGGGGTCGACGTGCATGTAATACTGCTCCGAGCGGTGCTCGAAACTGGAAAGTCCCGCCGCGATCGGATCGTCGGGCCTTGTGATGTCGACCCTGTAGTCGATGATGTTGCCGGGATGGGCGACCCATTGGCCGCCGCACATGAACTGGTAGTCGACCGCCTCGCGAAAGGCATCGCACATGCCGCCATGATGGCCAGCGAGCCCGACGCCGCCTTTCACGGCCTCGCAGAGTGCGGCGGCCTCGGCCTTCTCGATCTTCGCCATGGTATAGATCGGGATCACCAGCGCATAGCTCGCAAGCTCCGGATCGAGAAAGGCCGAGGTCTGCGTCTCCAGGCGGACTTCAAACCCCTCCCCGGTCAGCCAGCCTTGGATCATGGCCGCGCACAAATCGGGGTCATGGCCGGGCCAGCCGCCCCAGACGATCATTGCCTTCCGTGTCATTCCTTAACCCCCTTCAGTCCAATTGTCCGTCCGAAAGCCCTGCCGGCAACATCGCCGGACGTTCGACCGTGGTCTCCAGCTTGATGCGCGCGCCCCTCTCGGACGAGATCTGGAACGCCTCCATCGCCTCGAGCGCATGCAGCGCCAGCGCGCCGCTGGCCCGGTGCGGACGGTTGCCGATGATGGCTGCGGCCATGTCGGCGACGCCGATCGAGCGGAACTCGCCCTCTGTATGGGCGTGGCTGTGAGGCTGCGTTTGCCAGTCGCAACCGATGTTCGCTGTCATCACGTTGCCGCCGAACCGGTTCGGATCCGGGACCAGCAGGCTACCCTCGGTGCCGTAGATCTCGATCGGCGCATGCATGTGCTTTGGCACGTCAAAACTCATGCAGATCGAGATGACGGCGCCGGAGGCGAATTCCAGCGTGCCCGCGATGTGGGTCGCGACCTGCACCGGAATAGACGTGCCCTTGAGCGGGCCGTTGCCGACGATGCGTTCGCTCCGCGGACGGCTCGCCGATCCCATCACACTCGCGATCGGCCCCAGGAGCTGGATCAGGTCGGTGATGTAGTAAGGCCCCATGTCGAGCATCGGCCCGCCGCCGCGCAGATAATAGAAGCCGGGCGCCGGATGCCAGCGCTCGTGGCCGGGGCAGCCGAACATGGCCGTTCCCGCGACCGGCGTGCCGATCGCGCCGGCGTCGATCAGTTTTCGCGCGGTCTGGTGTCCACCGCCGAGAAACGTGTCCGGCGCGCAGCCGACGCGCAAGCCCTTGCGCTCGGCAAGCTCCATGACCTTGCGCGCTTCCACCATGTCGACGCCGAGCGGCTTTTCCGAATGGACGTGCTTGCCGGCATTGAGCACGGCGAGGCTGACGTCGGTGTGGGCGAGCGGCACCGTGAGATTGACGACGATCTCGATGTCGTCGAGCTTGAGCAGCTCGTCGACCCGCATCCCCGGCACGCCGAATTCGCGGCCGCGCTCCTGCGCCGGCCCCGAGCGCATGTCCGCCACCGCCTTCAGCTCGATCTGCGGAAACCGCTTCATCGCGGTCATGTAGGCCTTGGAGATCACCCCGCAGCCGATGACGCCGACACCGATTCTTCTCATTGGATCTCCGTCATCACGAAAAGTGGGTTGGGTGCCCTAGCCTTTCACCGCACCGGAGGTCAGGCCGGCGATGATGTGCTTCTGGGCGACGAAAAAGAGGATGATGGTTGGCAGGATGGTCAGCGTGATGAACGCAAGCACCAGGTGCCAGTCGGCCGAATATTCGCCCTGATACACCATGATGCCGAGCGGCCAGGGATACAGGCGGTCGGTATTCAGCATCACCAGCGGGACCAGATAGGCGTTCCACGAATGGACGAAGATGATGGTGCCGACGGTTGCCAGGATCGGTCGCGATAGCGGCAGGATGACGAACCGGAAGAAACCGACGTAGCTGCAGCCGTCGACCAGCGCGGCGTCGAGCAGTTCGTCCGGCAGATCCTTGAAGAAGCGGCGGAGCAGCAGGATGCTCATCGCGAGCCCAAAGGCGACCTGCGGCAGCACGACCCCGAAATAGCTGTCGAGCAGGCCGAGGTCGCGCACCTTGATGAACAGCGGCAGGATCGCGGTGGCCGCCGGGAACAAAAGACCCATCGTCATGTAGTTCAGCAGCAGCGCGCGGCCGAAGAAGCGGATATGCGAGAACACGAACGCCGCCATCGAGGCGGTGATCAGCGTCAGCAGCACGGTGAGGCCCGAGATGATGAGCGAATTGCGCATCAACACCCAGTAGCGCGCCGTGGTCAGGATCCCGCTGTAGTTTTCGAATACCCAGTGCTGCGGCAGGCCGAACGGGTTGGTCCTGAGTTCGCCGAGCGACTTGAAGCCGCCGAGCACGGTTGCCACCAGCGGCGTTGCGACGAAAACGGCGACGGCCGCGAGAAACAGCACCTTGAACAGGCGGGTCCCGTCAAAACCCGTGCTTTCCGACAATGCATCGTCACTCATCGCGCATCACCCAGCGTTGATAACTGAAGGCGAACGCGACGCAGATGACGAACACGATCACACCGACGGCCGAGCCAAATCCGACGCGCATGCGCATCACGCCAAAAGTGTAGAGGAAGCTGACCATGGTCTGAGACGAGTCGGCCGGGCCGCCGCGGGTCAGCGGCATCACGAGGTCGAACAGTTGCAACGAGCCGAGCACGGCGAAGAAGACCGACAGACGGATGGTAGGGTAAAGCAGCGGGATGACCACGTAGCGCAGCACCTGCCAGCGGCTTGCGCCATCGATGCGGGCCGCTTCCTTGAGGCTTGGGTCGATACCCTGCAGGGCGGCGATGAACAGCATCATGTGGAAGCCGAAATATTTCCACACGATCACGATCAGGATCGCCAGCATCGAGGTCTGGGCACTGGCAAGCAGGTACGGCGGCTCGGCACCGACGGCGCGGAAGATGCCCGCCAGCAGGCCGTAGTCACCGTCATAAACGAAGCTGAAGATCAATCCGGCGGCGACTTCGGCCAGCACATAGGGCATGAAAAACAGCATCCGCAGCGCCACGGCGCCGCGAAATCGATCAGCCAGGATCAAGGCCAGCGACAGCGCGAGCGGGAGCTGAACCAGCAGCGAGACGGCGATGATCAACAGGTTGTTGCGGACGGCAATGCCGAAGGCGCGGTTCGCGAACACGGCCCTGAAATTGTCGAAACCGACCCAGTTGGTCGGGTGACCAAAACCGTTCCAGTTGAACACCGAATACCAGGTCGCCTCGCCGACCGGCACCACCACGAACAGCGAGAACAGCAGCAGCGCCGGCGGCAGGAACAGCAGGATCGCCGTCCATTTGCCGGCATCGAAAGTGCCGGCCGAAGCCGACGTGGCGGCCAAGGCCCGCCGCGCCGCGAGGGCAGCGGGCCGGCGGCCCCGTGTCATTTGGAAGGACATTGAGGTGCGAACCTCAATTACCCTGCGCGTAGGCGTCCTGGATCGCCTTGGCAGCCGCCTTCGGCGTCATCGTCCCCCCGGCGATCTCGGCGGTGACGTCGTTGACGACCCTGCCGACACTGGGACCGAGGTCCTGATCATAGAAATTCTGGTGGTACTTCGAAGCGGCCAGATTCTTGGCAATGTTGCGCATGAACGCACTGCCGAGCGCCGTGTCCGCGCCCAAATAGGTCGGCACGATGTAGTTGCCGGCCGCAAGCTTCTTCTGCACGTCCTCCGAGACGAACGCCTTCAGGAAGGCCACCGCCTCCTTCGGCGCGTCCTTGGTCACCAGCCAGCCATTGATGCCGCCGAGCGTGTCGGACGCCTCGCCCGCACCGCCCGGAACGGTCGGGAAGTTGAACCAGCCGATCTTGTCGTCGGGTATCCCGATCTTGTCCGCGGCCAGCGCCTTCTGCGTGTGATAGAACGAGGAGATGGCGAGCATCATCGCGCCCTTGCCGTCGCCGAACATGCCGACGGCCTGCGGATTCTTGGCGCCCAGAAAACCGTTCTGGAACGGCTGCAGGTCGACCAGTTGCTTGAACAGTTCGCCCGATTTGACGAAGGTTTCGCCCTCGAACCCCCCGTTCTCGCCCTTCAATGCCGCCTGGAATCCGGCCTTTCCGCCGATGCGCACCGCAAGATAGGTCCAGTAGAAGTGCAGCGGCCATTTGTCGGCGCCGCCCACGACGATCGGAGTGACATTCGCTGCCTTGAGCTGCTTGACGGCCGCCAGCAGGTCGTCCCAGGTCGCGATCTTCGATCCGTCCACACCGGCTTTCGCAAACAGCTCCTTGTTGTACATGAAACCGACCTGCGACATGTTGTACGGCACGCCGTAGACCTTGCCGTTCACGGTGAAAGCCGCTACCGCCGCGGGCGAGAGTTTTGGCGTGAGGTCGGCGACGTCTTTGGTGATGTCCTCGAGCACGCCGGCCTCGACCTGCGATTTGAGCACCCCTCCGGCCCAGCTGTAGATGATGTGCGGGCGGTCCTTCGATTGCAGCAGCGTCGGAGCCTTGGCCTTGTAGGCCTCGTTCTCCAGGAACGACATCTCGACCTTGACGCCGGGATTTTTCGCCTCGAAGTCGCGCGCCACCTCCTCCCAGAGCTTGACCTGGTTCGGATTGATCTCGATATGGAGCCATTTAACCGTGGTCTCCGCCGCAGCGAGGCTGGCGGACAGGGCCAAGCAGGCAGAAGCGGCGACAGCACGCCAGATCATGCTCATCGTTTCCTCCAGGCAGTTTTGTTCGTTGCCTCCCAGTCTAGGCACCTCATTTGAGGTACGCAACTCATTTTGAAGGGATTGGAGCCATGCCGCGGCCGTAATCAGTCTGAAGAGGCCGACCGCGGATCGTCCGCCCTTCTGCGCGACAACGGCCGATGGCGGGTCCGTCAGTTGCAGATCTCGCCGGTAATTTTCTGGATTCCGCTGCCCGGACCGGGCACCAGACCAAGGTGGCAACCCTTTGCAACTGGTCGGCAGCCGGCGCGGTCGCAGATCATCTGCCCCGAAGAAGCCTGCGACTTCGACGGCGCAGATTCTGCCTGCTTCCGGTCCTCGTCCCGCTTCTTGGAGTCGTCGCGCGTCGCAACCGGCTTCTTCTCCTGAATCTTCTCGCATTCATTATCGTCGCTGACGCGATAGCCTGCGCGGCAGGTGATTTTCATGCAACTATCGCCGTCAGCCCTGAAGCCGTGGTCGCAGACCAGCGGGCAGACGCGGCCGGGCTTTGCCTTCAGTGCATCCAGCGCGTCGGTGCTGGCGAGCTTCGTGTCGAATTTCGTGCCCGCGTATTTGTTGTACAGCGTCATCGAGCGCTGCGATGTCTGGCTCCAGTCGCCGTCGGCTGCTGCGCTCAGGCAACCGACCCGGCGCAGTTCGAGCTGCACGGATTTCGCCAGATCGGCTGGCGACGGGCTGGACGTTGGCGGAGGCGATAACGCGGCAATCTTCCTGCTCTCGACATTGTCGGCGGCTTGCTTCTCGGCGGCCAGCTTCGCCGCGGCCTCAGTGGCCGCCTTCTCAGCCGCCTGTTTCTCGGCGAGCGCCTTCCCAGCCGCCGCCTCGGCCGCTCTGCGCTGCTGCTCGGCGGCTTCCGCCTTGGCCTGCTCGATCTGCTTGGCCTTCTCTGCTGCGACCCGCGCCTCTTCCGCCGCTCGCGCTGCGGCGTCCGCCTTGTCCTGTTCGACCTTGCGCGCCCGTTCGGATGTGAGGCGAGCCTTTTCCTCTTCCGCCAGCCGCGCTTTCTCCGTCGCCGCCGCGCGCGTTTCTTCGGCGGCGATCTTGTTCAGCTGTCCCTTGGCGAGATTGGCATAAAAGCCTTCTGGATATTGGGCGAGGAAAGCGCTCCAGCCGTCCCGGGTCCCAAGCTGCAGCGCCAGTTCGTAGTCCCTGCGAACGGCGTCCTGCGGGTTCGCCTGCGGACCTGCCGCGACTGGCGGCTTGGTCGGAACCAGAGCCAGGTCATCGCCGCCGAGCGAGCCATAGACGTAAGGCTCCTGCTTGTTGGCGGTGTTCTTCAGGACATCGTCACGGACAAAGCCGAACGCCTTGCGGAGGTCGAGCCCGGGTTTTGGCAGGTGATCGGCAAGCGCCGTCGCAAACGGACTGTTACCGGAATCGCCATCGGAGGCGGTCGATCCGGCCTTGGCTGCGAACGCAATCATCGTATTCGGACTTGTCGGCTCGACCTTGGCGAGTCCCCGCCCGATCGAACGCGAAGCCACCGTTCGCTTCATGATCTTGGCGAATGGATTGTCGCGACAGGCATCGAGGATGACGAGCCGAAGCTGCTTTGCCGGCTCGATGGCAAACAGCACGCGCTCAAGCGCAAACGTCTCGTCCAGGACGTCGGTGTCGGTTTCGAGCGCCGCGTCAGTCGGAATCAAGTAGTTATTGCCGTCAAGCTCAATGCCGTGACCGGCGTAATAGACCACCGCGACGTCGGCTTCGCGCGCTTTGCCGCCAAATTCCCGCAACGCCTTGCGCATGTCGACGACGTTCAGGTCGAGCTTGGTGTCGACGGAATCGAATCCCGCTTTTTTGAGCATCCCCCCGATCAGGACGGCATCGTTCACCGGGTTCGTGAGCTTCGGCACGCTCTTGTAGGCGGAATTACCGATGACGAGCGCCACCCGCTTCTCGGCATGGGCCGATCCGCAAGCAAGCCAAGTCGTGAAAATCAACAAAGCGAAAAGCCGAAGCGCCCGCATCAAAATCCTCGACCGCGATTCCAATATCCTAGCCGGAGGATCTCTGAATACAATCGTTCTTCCGTGATGCGGCTCACGTAAACTCGCGGAAACTTCGCACATGGATAATATTACCATGCATATGGTGCATGATATTACCCTTATACGTTTGACCTCTGCCGTAATACTACGGAGACCTGCCCCACAGGACCGCGTGCCTCAACCCTCGGCGAGTGTTTCGCCGATCACGTCACTTGGTGTGCGCGCTGCTCTGTCGGTGACGAGGTCGCCGCGAGCTTTCAGACCGCCTTTGTCAGCGCGCCGTCGATGATGAGGTTGGTGCCGGACACGCGGCTCGCCACAGGACTTGCAAGGAACACCACGCCGGCCGCGACCTCCTGCGCGGTGCCCATCCGCCCCGTAGGATTGAGCGCCATCGCCGACTTGAACAGGTCGGGCATGCCGCGTTCGATGTTCTGCCAGATCCCGCCTTCGAAATAGGTATTTCCCGGCGAGACCACGTTGACGCGGATGCCCTGCGCGATGAGCTGACCGCTGAGGCCCTTTGAATAGTGGATCAGGGCCGCTTTGATCGCGCCATAGGAGCCGGCGGCAAAATCGACCTCAAAACCCGACACGCTGGAGACGATGATGATCGACGCCGATTTCGATTTCTCCAGATAGGGTTTTGCCGCCGCCACCGAATTGACCGTGTGCATCATGTCGGTGCGGAAGGATTTTTCCCAGCTCTCCGGCGTATCGCCGACGGCGAGCGCGCTGACATTGCAGACGAGGCAGTCAATGCCGCCGAGTTCTGCGGCTGCGCCCTCGATCCAGCCCTTCAGCGCCGCGCCGTCGGCGACGTCGATCGCCTGCCCCCATGCCTTGACACCCTTCGCGGCCAACGCGTTGATGGCCTTGGCCACCTCGTCAGTGTTGCGAGCGCAGATCGCGACATTGGCGCCTTCCTCGGCAAACAGCTCGGCGACCGCCCGCCCGATGCCCTTGCTGCCGCCCGTCACCAGCACGTTCTTGCCCTTCAGTCCCAGATCCATCGCCGCCTCCCTCGGGGTCTAGCGGCCGGCCCGCCGAGGCGGGCCAGCTGCGGGGTCGCTACATCTTGGTCCAGTCCCCCGCGCCCTCAAACGCCGCGGCGGCGCGATAGATGGTCGGCTCGTCGTAATATTTGCCGATCAGCATTAGCCCGATCGGCAGGCCGTCGCTCATCCCGCAAGGCAGGCTCATGGCCGGATGACCGCTGGCATTGAACGGCGCCGTGTTCGGCACCATCTCGAACGCGCGCTGGATGTAGAGTTCGCGCGGCGCATCGGGTGGCGGCAGCGGCGTCGCTTTCATCGGCAAGGTTGGCATCAGCAAGAGGTCATAGCTGGCAAGGGCCGCATCATAGGCCGCGCGCAGCTTGCGGTTCAGGTTCTGCGCCTTGGCATAGAAGTGCCCGCGATAGTGCTTGGTGAAATACTGTCCGAGCAGCATCGTGATCTTGAGGCTGTCGGAGAGTTCGTCGGCGCGGTGCCGCCAGGCGGAATGCGCGTCCAGCAGTGTGGTGTTGTAGAGGCCGCGCCAGTTGGTGCCCATGCCGTTGCCCTTCATCATGAACTCGGTCGCGCCCTCGGCCGCGATCGGCAGCCAGATGGCGGGCGCCGCCAAATGCATGGGCACCGAGATATCATCAACGGTCGCGCCGAGTTTCCTGAACAGCTCCGCGCCGGCCTTGACTTTGGCGTCGACGTCACCCTCCGAGCTCGCATGTCCAAAACCTTCCCGAACCACGCCGATGCGCAGGCCGTTGGCGCTGCTGCCGAGCGCCTCGGTATAGCGCGACACGATCGGCGCGCCCTGGCGCGGATCGAGCCCGTCAGCGCCCGCGAGCACTTCCAAGAGCAGCGCGTTGTCGCGCACAGTGCGCGTCATCGGCCCGGTGTGATCGAGCGTGAGCTCGATCGGCATCACGCCGGTATAGGGCACGAGACCGTACGTCGCCTTCATCCCGTAGATGCCGCTGAACGACGAGGGAATGCGGATCGATCCGCCCTGGTCGCCACCGATCGCCATGTCGGCCTCGCCGGTCGCGACCACCACGGCGCTGCCCGAGGACGAGCCGCCGGCCGAATAGCCCATCTTGTGCGGATTGTGGACCGGGCCCGCCGCGCAGGTGTGGCTGCCGCCTGAGAAGCAGAAGTATTCGCAATGCACCTTGCCGATGATGGTGGCGCCGGCATCGAGCATGCGGGTGACGATAGTGGCGTCGGTGTCGGGCGTGTAGCCCTCCAGCGTCGAGGCGCCGTTCATCATCGGCACGCCGGCAAGGCTGATATTGTCCTTCAGCGCGATCTTCTTGCCCGCGAGCTTGCCCGACGGCGCGCCCTTGACCTCGGTCTTGACGTACCAGGCGTTGTGCTTGTTCTCCTCGCCTTCGGGCCGGTAACCCGGCGTGCGCGGATATTTGACCGGCGGCACATAATCGGGCATCGCATCGACGGCGTCGTAGGCCGCATAATTTCCCTGCAGTAACGCATCATAGGATTTGAGCTCGTCGTCGCCCATGTGCATGCCGAGCTCCTCGGCGACGCTGCGCAGCTGGTCGAGCGTTGGTCGTCTCACTGCCATGGCTTTTTCTCCTCGCTTTTTGCCCTGCCGCCTCGATCAGGCTCAGGTGGTGATTCCGATGAACTCGCCGACGACGCTCGCATCGTGCAGCTCGTCAGGCTTGACCTCCTGCGTGATCCTGCCCTTCTGAATGACGAGGATCCGTTGCGACAGTGCCGCGATGAAATCGAGATTCTGCTCGACCAGGATCATGGTCAGGCCGGTCCTGGCGCGCAGCCGCTGCAGTGTCTCGACGATCTCCTCGATGATCGAGGGCTGGATGCCTTCCGTCGGCTCGTCAAGCAGGACCAGGCGCGGTTTGCCGCACAGGCAGCGTGCGATGGCCAGAAGCTGCTGCTCGCCGCCGGACAGCGCGCTGCCGGGACGGTCGAGCAGTTGCGTGAGCCGCGGAAATTCTTCCAGCACATTAGCGATGGTCGCGTGCTCCTGGCCACCCGATTGCTGGGCGCATCCCATTCGCAGATTGTCGTAGACCGAAAGGCCGGGGAAAATCTCGCGGCCCTGCGGCACATAGCCGAGTCCGAGCCGCGCGCGCCGGTACGGCTCAAGCGCTGTGATATCGGTTCCTGCGAATTGCACCCGCCCGCTGGTCGGCGGCAGGAAGCCCATGAGTGCCCGCAGCAGCGTCGTCTTGCCCATGCCGTTGTGACCGAGAATGCCAATGAACTCGCCCTCGTCGACAGAGAATCCGATCCCGTTGAGGATCGGGATCCGGCCGTAGCCCGTGCGCAGTCCCTGGACATTGAGGATCATGCCGCCGCCTGCTTGCCGAGATAGATGTCGCGTACCTGCGGATTGCGCATGATGTTGTCGACCGTGTCCTCGACCAGCACGCTGCCCTGGTTGAACACGGTGACCTGCTTGGCGATCATCCGGATGAACTGCATGTCGTGCTCGACCACGATCAGCGCCTTGCTGCGGTTGATCTCGCGCACGAGCGCGGCAGTCTTCAATA
>Ga0213876_10000530_pt1 | contig 28929 bp, 28 predicted proteins | sample BarmaccomBMRX_R9_FD_160113 | JGI IMG/M metagenome (GOLD analysis project Ga0213876, IMG submission 160113) | Root-associated microbial communities from Barbacenia macrantha in rupestrian grasslands, the National Park of Serra do Cipo, Brazil - RX_R9 | ecosystem: Host-associated > Plants > Roots... | reverse complement strand
ACAAAACAGCCGCCCCGCGGCCCGGAAACACGCGCCCCCAGCGCCGGCGACCCGTACACGAGGCCCTTCGTCCCAATCCTCACGCAAAAATCAACGTTATTGGAGGTGTCCAACTGGCGGCGCACCGGGAATTCCTGATCGACGAGGTGCAAGCCAACGGCGAGAGGCGATGGCTCGCCTTGCGGCGATTCCGGAGCAGGACGAGCGGGTGATCGTGGCGACCGGTCGCTACCTCGGAGAGGGCTTTGACGACCAGCGCCTGGAAACGCTCTTCCTCACCATGCCAATCGCCTGGAGGGGAACCCTTGCTCAGTATGCCGGTCGTCTTCACCGGCTTCACGATCCCAAGCGAGAATGGTCATCTATGACTACGTCGATCAGGATGTGCCCGTGCTCGCCCGTATGGCGGCCAAGCGCGCCGCAGGCTATTCGGCGATCGGCTATACGATCGCCCCGGGTCCGGGATTATCCGACGGGTAGGCGGTTGAAGATTATAGCACGAATGCTATATTAAGCTGATAGATTCAGCCTCAGCAGGTTGGCTCACTCGATTTGGACGCCGCATGACATGGACCGTCGAGACCCTGGGAGCCGTCGTCGATGCCGAGATCGCCGCGCTGCCCAAGGACATGCAGGCGTCCTTCCTGCGCCTTGCTGAACGTATCGAAGCCGCGGGCCTGGAGCGGATTGGCGAGCCTCACGTCAAGCATCTCCAAGACAAGCTTTGGGAGATGCGGTTTGGCGGACGCGATGGGATCGCCAGAGCCATCTACGTCACCGCGGTCGGCCGTCGAGTGGTCGTGGTGCATGCTTTTGTGAAGAAGACCCAGAAAACGCCCCGCGCCGCCCTTGAGTTAGCGGCTCGCCGAGCAAAGGAGATCAAGCCATGACCAGCCTCGCGAAGCTCCGGCAAAAACTGCTGACCGACCCCGAGGTCAAAGCTGAGTATGATCGGCTCGGCCCCATCTTCGCTGTCGTCGGGGAGATGATCGAGGCGCGGCAGGAGGCCGGTCTAACGCAAATGGAAATCGCGACCCGAATGGGCACCTCCCAATCCGTTGTCGCGCGCCTGGAGAACGCCCGCCACATGCCGACATTCGAGATGATCGCCCGCTATGCGGCCGCGATCGGTCGGCGCCTTGATATCCACCTCGTGCCGAGCAGCGGCGAGCTTGGCGCCTCACAGGCTTGGCAGTAGTCGGATCTGTTTCGCACCCTGAGACCAGCTCAATACCCTCGCGTCGCCGGCGCGAGGGGCTGCGGGTCTCAGGTTCTTTGTTTGTGCCGGTTTGCGTGGTTTAGCGCACAAACCTTGAGGTGAGCCCCAATGGCGGAATCTATGGGCAGTGCTGAAGGACCAGCGGCAACCGAATTGTACGATCGCTGTTCTGCTTCCCACAGCACCTTTTCCGTGCGCGCCTTGGAACGCTCATGCCATTGAGCCAACTCCTTCCCGAGTCGAACACCCTGCCCGACTCCGCACCGATCCTGCCCGCGCACATTGAAGAGACCATTCAATCTATCGCCCGGCTGCAATCGGAGCATCGCCGCAACGCGACCCCGCTTCAGCGCGCGGTCGACCGAATCACGGGCCTCATCGCGCGAACGACGTTCGTGGGCGGTTTAACGGCAGTGATCTTTATCTGGATATGCATTAATCTACTCGCCCCCCAGCTCCACCTTCCAATATTAGACGCGCCCCCTTTCAATTGGCTTCAAGGTGCGGCGGGGGTTCTAGCGCTTTACATTGCCGTCTTCATCTTGAGCACGCAGCGAAGAGAAAACGAACTGAGTGAACTACGGGAACAGCTCAATCTTGAGCTTGTTATCATCAACGAACAAAAACTGCCAAGGTAATTCAACTCATCGAAGAGCTAAGGCGGGATATACCGCAAGTTTTCAATCGAATTGACCCCGAAGCGGAAGCGATGGCGCAGCCGGCGAATCCGGAGGTCATGCTGGAGGTAATCAAAGAAACGCAAGATCTCCCGGCCCTCGATCTACCGGCCGACGCTGCGATAGGGCTCGATCCGAAATGACGATCGTGCGCGAGTCATGCTGAAGCATGACGCTGTCAAATGGATAGCCGGATCAGACTAAGGGGCCTAGCCTCGGCACCCTCCTCCGGAACTGGGAAGCGTTCCGGAGGATGAATAAACCGTTGGCAGAGCCAAGCTTATTTGTGGGACTGGCCGTGAGCTTCCGTGGTGTGCTTGTGTGCTTTCTCACTGTGTTCCTGGGCAGAGGATGCATGTTCCTTGCCTTGGTCGTGGCGACCATGATCATGATGGTGGGCGGCTTGCCGGTGATGGTGCGCCGCCGCCTCGTGGTGAGAGGCCGCGTTATGATGATGTTCGGAAGAGGAGTGGGTGTTTTTTGGCATTGGGCGCTCCATAAGATGCAACAAACTTTGGCACGACGGACAAAGGGGGGCGCATCAATTATACTTGTAATGGCAAAGCTGGAACCGCTTACGCCGCATCGCGTTTAGCGCGCCCAACCAAGCACGGGGTTCCGATCGAAATCCAGTTTCCTTCGGGGGCAACGCTTCTGCCATTTCCCAACTCAGGGTCGCCGTTTACCCGGTCGCCATAGCAAAACGGCCCACAACAGGCGGTCACAAGTCATTTCACTACCACGCCTTTCTCGACGATGCCATGTATTTCATCGGTTAGCTTGTTATTGACCTTGATTAGCTTGTGAATTTCGTCGGTGAGCTGCAATACGGCTTCGGCGTCGTTGTAAGTTTGGAGCGCCTGCTTGTCGGAGGCCTTCGCCAGCACTTGCTGCCCGACCATGATCACCGAAAGCAACACGAGTTGTAGAAAGGTCTGGGAAATCCACGAGACGATGGCGACCGTCCCCTGCTCGATCGCCGCGGGCAGGCTAATGAGCGCCAGGATTGCGAAGGCATACGCGCACCACATTGAGCCGACAGCCTTGGTAATTTGGACCGCCAACCAACCATTGAAACCAAAATGCTCGTCCGCCGTGAGACCAGCAACCGCGGTCTTGCGGCGCGCGATCTGAGGATGCGGTGTGTGAGCTGGACACCTCCAATAACGTCGATTTTGGCGTGATGCTGGGGCGCAGGTGGGGCCGCCCCAGGCCTGGGGCGGCGCGGATATGCGTTTGGGGACCTTAGTTTCAGTCGTTTTGCGCTTTTGCCGACGGCGTGGCCGGCGATTTCGCCTATGCGGGCGCGGTTCGGCTCATGCGCCAGACGTATCGGCGCATGTTGTAGGCGAGATTGGCCAGGCCGATCTTCACCTTGGCCCGGGCTAGACCGATGGTCCGCATCGTCAGCGCCATCAGACCCTTCTGGTGGGCGAACACATGCTCGACGGCGGAACGGACCCTCGACTTCTTGGCGTTGGCGCGACGGGTGCGCTCGGGCATCGGCTTGCCCTTGGGCTTCTTGCGGTGCAGCCGCGAGACGAACCCCCGCCGTGCCAGCATCTCTTCATTCTTCGCCGACCGATAGGCGGTGTCGGCCCACACCTCGCTGGCCGTGTTGGACGGGTCGAGCACCGCCTCCAGGCGCGCGCCGTCATGGGCGGCCGCATCGCTCGCCGTCCATTTGCGGATAAACCCGAAGCCGCGGTCGATCGAGACGTGGTTCTTGTAGCCGAACGCCGGCACGGCCAGGTCCACCGCCGGCAGGCTTCCATCTTCACGAGGCTTGGCCTTGGTGTATTTCACCGTCCAGCGCGCGTCCCGGTCCTTCTGGCGCAGCTTGGCCGGCTTGTCCTTCCAACCCTTGGGGATGCGGCCCGCCCGCAGCGCCTCTTTCTCCTCCAGCGTGTTGCGCTGCTTGGGCGCCGCCACGATGGTGGCGTCGACGATCTGCCCGCCCATCGCCAGAAAGCCCTCGGCCCGCAACGCCTGATCGAACCTCTGGAACAGGGCCTCCACGGCGCCAGCCCGCTTCAACGCCTCGCGGAACGTCCAGATGGTGTTGGCGTCCGGAACCGCATCCGAAAGCCCCAGGCCCAAAAAGCGCATGAACGACAGCCGGTCCTTGATCAGGTACTCGCACCGCTCGTCCGACAGCGCGTGCATTGCCTGCAGGATCAGGATCTTGAACATCAGCACCTGATCGAATGGCGGACGACCGCCCTTGGACCGATCACCCCGCCGGACCGCCGCCTCCAGATCGGGACGGAACATCTCGAAGTCTACCAGCCCCTTCACCCGCTCCAGATCGTCGCCCTTCGCCGACAGCGCCGCCAGACGCTCGTCGAAATCGAAGAAACCAGGCGACCGACCAGCCATGTCCGCTCCCTCCGCGACTGACGCCAGTGAATCAGTCCACCGCGCCCACGACTACAGGTTTTTGGAGGTGTCCAGCTTCAGTCATTGTCTGATCTCCAAGATCGGTTGCAATCTCTCGGGCGCTCGCTGGTTCCCCATTGGGGTGATCGGCTCCAAGCGCTGCTAATGACGTCCTTTGCTCCGATAAACCGCCGCTGGCCCCTATCGCAGTGCTTGCCACTGCCTGCTCTTCGATAAAGGGCGCGAAGCGCTCACCTGGGCGACAGCTCGCGCCAAAGAGCCTGAATTCGCGGGTGCACTCCGGCGTCGGCGCCTCGAAGGTCGTGCCGTCCAGTGACCCGAAGGCCGAGCTGGTCAGCTCTGCGCCAGATAACCCGGCATTCGAGTAAGGCCCCGTCCCGTATCACTAAAAGGCCAAGTTCGTCCGGGACTGGGACCAACCCCTGAACGGTTACCCGGGCGCCGTTCGTGGACAGATCCCGGATCACGCAGTCAGGGGTCATAGCGCCGGCGGCGATGATGAGCTTTCCAGAGAGTAGCGTCCGTTGCCTGGTCTCTTTCCGCGGCCGACGGGAACTTATGTCGCCCCGCGATGCGAGCTGCGGCTGTTCGGACGCTGCTGGTGTTACGCCAGCGTCGCCATGTGGCGCCCCGGAGGCGGCGTCAGGCGGTTTGCCGATCATTGGCGTTCGTCGTCGACGAGGAAGACGAACCGTTTTCCCGGGGTGGCTCGTTGCATCGACAGCGCTAGGCGTGCGCAATGAACTCCCAACCGGGCGGAGCCGTCCGGCCTAAATTCAAGATCGCTTGCCCGCCGCATATTGGCCTCCTCGCTTTCGGGGCCGGTGTCAGCCGTCGGCGCTGACGGTCCAGGTGGCGCTTTCCACCTCGGGCCGGGCCTCGAGGTGGTCGGTGATGAGGTCTAGTTCCTTGGGGTCGGCGCTGGTGGGCACCAGCACGGCGGCCAATTCCACCACCTCCTCGGCCTCCGACAGGGTCTCGATCTCGCGGATTGGGTAGTCATGCCGCTCCAGTTCGTCGAACAACAGGTCGCGCGCCTCGGAGACCGCCTCTGGGCGGCAGATCACGTGCACACGGTAGACCGCCTCCGTGGCCTCCGGGGTAATCGGGCGGCGGTTCACATAGTCCACCAGGGGGCGCAGCAGGGTGTTGCCGGCCAGCACGAAGGTCGCCACCAGCGCAGCCTCCGCCAGTTGTCCGCCGCCGGCGAAGGCGCCCACTGCGGCCGACGCCCAGAGGGTGGCGGCTGTGTTGATGCCGCGGACCTGCGCACCCTCCTTCATGATCACCCCAGCCCCGAGGAAGCCAATCCCGGAGACCACATAAGAGATCACCCGCGCCGATCCGTCGGCGCCGGCCACGCGCGCGCCCAGGTCCACGAACGCCGCTGCGCCCACGGCCACCAGCACATTGGTGCGCAGGCCCGCGGTTCGCTGGCGCCATTGCCGCTCGAAGCCGATCAAGCCGCCAAGGACGAAGGCAGTCGCCAGGGCGAGGCCGCTCCTAAGGAAGGCCGGGAGGTCGAAGAGCGGGTAGGGCGCCATGGGATTGCCTGCCTAATCGGCCGGCTTAGCCGTGGCCAGCCAGGGCGAGTTGGACGATGCGCGCGAGAACCAGACCGCCAGCCAGCACGAGGTAGAGCCGCAGCACGGTCATCCAGGCCTTCTCAAGCACCGTCATGCGCGCCCGCGCCAGCACCTCCAACGGCGGCGTGCGCCAATGCACGCGGCCAACGGTGCTGACGGGCGTGCGCTTCGCCCGGCCCAGGCTGAGCGCGGCCCAGCCGGCCACGGTTACGGCCCCGCCCGTCGCGAGCGTGGCCAGGATCATTCGACCGTCGATGTCTGGGTAGAGCACCGAGGCGGTCAGGATCACCGACAGCGTCACCAGGGCGGCGATCACCGCGCCGGTGAAGAGGTTCAACCAGCGCCCGTTCACCCAGGGCCCGAGCACCGCCTTGTCGTTGCAGAGCAGCAGCAAGAACACGGTGGCGCTGGGCAGCAGCACGCCGGCCAGCGTCTGCACCGCATTGGTCAGCAGGCCGAGCGGCGTGCCTGGGATCAGCACCAGGGCGGCGGCCAGCGCGATCAGACCGGCGTAGATCAGGTAGAAGCCGATCGCGTCCGCGGGCTTGCGATGCAGCGAATGCTTCAGCTTGAACACGTCGCCGATAGCGTAGGCGGTGGAAAGCGAGACCGCGCCCGCGCCGATGATCGAGGCGTCGATTAAGGCGATGGCGAAGAGGATCCCCACCACTTTGCCGGCATGACGTTCAAGGCCGCTCGCCACCGCCGCGGCGTCGGTGAACTGGCCATAGCCGGCGGTCCCCGCGAACGCCGCGGCGGCGAAGGCCATCATGGCCACGGCGCCCACCACCACGATCGCGATGCCGATCCAAAGGTCGACCTTCTCGTAGGGGATGAAGCGCGAGGTGATGCGCTTATCGATCACATAGCTCTGCTGGAAGAACAGCTGCCAGGGGGCGATGGTGGTGCCGACGATGGCGATGATCAGCAGCATGACGTCGCTGAGCTTGCCGCTCTTCGGCAGTTGCGGGACCAGGAGATCGTGGGCGACCTGGCCCACCGGCGGGTGGACCATCACCACCACCGGGATCAGCGCCAGGCTCCCGAACACGAGCCCCATCATGAACCGCTCGAAGCGCCGGAAGTCGCCGGTCGAGGCGGCGGCGATGGTCACGACGGCGGCGGCGATCACGCCCCAGACCCTGGGCAGGCCGAGGTACGAAAGACCAAGGCTCACGCCGATGAACTCTGTGACGATGGTGAGCGCATTGAGCAGGAAGAGGTCGATTACGCTGAACGCGCCCCAGAACCGGCCGAACCGCGCGAAGATCAGCCGCGCGTGGCCGACGCCGGTGACCGCGCCCAGGCGCAGCACCATCTCCTGGTTCACATAGAGCACCGGGACCAGCAGCAGCAGGGTCCAGAGCAGGCTGGTCCCGTAGTTCTGGCCGGCCTGGGTGTAGGTGCCGAAGGCGCCGGCGTCGTTGTCGCCCACCATCACGATGAGACCAGGTCCCAGAATGGCGAGCAGGGTCGTCAGCCGCTGACGCCAGCCGGCGCGGCGACCCTGGTCGTGGCATCCGATCGAGCCGAACGCGCCCTTGATGTCTCCAATATGGGCGGTGTCGAGATGCGCCGTTGCAGCAGCCGGCGCCGTGTTGCAGTCGATGAGGGCGGCCATGGAAGCCTCCGGATACTCAAGCCAAGCTCAAGCCCGGAAGGCTCGCCGCCGGATCAGCCGGCGGGCGTGATCCTCTTGGCGGTCAAGGTCGCCCGGGCGATGATCCGGCCAGCGGAGTCGAAAGGCGGCGCGAGGCGCCGACTGTTGCCCTCGCTGGTCGGCGGGGTAGATCGCGGGTTCATCTGATCCTTTTCCGTGTTGGCCGGGTGCGTGCGCAATGGAACGCTTCGTCGCCAAGCTCGGCGCGGATATATACCCCAGGGGGTATCCGTCAAGAGCGCGAGCAGGGAAATATGCCGCACGTCACGACCGAAAAGGCCAAGTTGCTTAACCGGCTCAAGCGAATCCGCGGTCAATTGGACGCGATCGAGCGCGCGGTCAGCGTAGACAGCGAGTGCGCCCGCGTGTTGCAGCAAGCCACCGCATGCCGCGGCGCCATGGACGGCTTCATCGCCGAGGTGATCGAAGACCATATTCGAGAACAGATGGTCGACCCGGGCGCGGCCGCCGACGATCCTCGCGTGCAGGCCGCCGAGGAACTGGTCGCCATCGTTCATACCTACCTCACCTAGTTGAATATTGATTTTATACCACTATCCGGCAGGTGAGTGCTTGGCCCGGCAGTGCAGGCCTTACAACGGGCCGACGCCTTTACAACCGAACGATGCGAGACACTTCCACGGTGCGGTCTGCGGGAAGATTGAAGCGCTCAGTGAGCCGCGAAGCGTTGCGATAGAGAAAAACGAAGAGATGGACGCGCCACTTTGCTATCGTACTATGTTTACCTACCACGATAATCTCTCGGGAGGTGAAAAATACCGCATGCTGCAGGTCGACGGGCGCACCCTTAAAGTCTCTCAGCGCTTGGATAAGGTCTGGCGCCTCGAAAAATCCATAGCGCAGCGTCACATGCCAGAGACCCTCATCCATCTTGGTAATCGAACACCGCTCCGTCGTGTCGACTCTCGGGACTTCCTCGAACCTTATGTGAAGGGCGATCATCACTTTGTGCAAAGATCCCATCTTCCGTACATAGTCGCCGACAAACGCCGGGATCTTGTCCGTGGGACGGGTCAGAAAGATCGCCACTCCGGGGACCCTGGCGATGTGACCGCTCTCGAGTTCTCCAAGAAATTGCTCAAGGGGTTCAGCCAAAGACGCCAGGCGCAGCCGAAGGGCTTGGACGCCCATTCGCCAGACCACCATGATGGTGAAGATCACCAAGCCGAGGGTGAGCGGAATCCATCCGCCATCGACGATCTTTGTCAGATTCGCCGCGAAAAAGCCGACGTCCACCATCAGGAAGAGCGCCGCTAGGGGCCCGACCGCGCCGATGGGCCAGCGCCAGACTTTGGACATTGCGCGCGTGAGCAGGAGCGTGGTCAAGACCATCGTGGTCGCCACCGCGGTCCCGTAGGCTCCCGCGAGGCGGTCTGAGCTGCGGAACACCAAGGTTATCATTATGGTGCCGATCGCCATCAGGACGTTGATGGCCGGTACGTAAATCTGCCCATAGACCTGATCGGAGGTCTGGCGAATTTCGAACCCGGGGAGCCATCCAAGCTGCATCGCCTGTCGCGTCATCGAGAACGCGCCGGTAATGATCGCCTGGCTCGCGATAATGGTCGCCACCGTGGCCAAGCCAACTAGCGGCAAGCTCGCCCAGGACGGGCACAGCAAAAAGAAGGGGTTCGAGCCTTTTGCCACGCCGTCCAGTATTTGGCCTGCTTGTCCGGCGTAGCTCAAGACCAGGCTAGGCAGAACCAGTCCATACCAAGCCACCCGGATAGGGCCACGACCGAAATGGCCCATGTCGGCATAGAGCGCTTCTCCGCCGGTCGCGCAGAGGAAGACGCCGCCAAGGAGCAAAAGAGCCCCGGGGCCAGCCGTCCACAATAGGTGCAGCCCGAACCACGGATTGATCGCCGCGAGAACCGCGGGGTGCCGCATTACGCCCATAAGGCCGAGCAGGCCGATGGCGAAGAACCACACGAGCATGACAGGACCAAATGCCTTGCCAATGGTCGCCGTGCCGAACCGCTGCACCACGAATAAAGCCGCGAGTATCGCCACACCGAGCGGCAACACGAAGGGAGTCAGCGTAGGCGCCGTGCCTTTCACCCCCTCTAGCGCGCTCAGTACAGAAATCGCAGGGGTTATGATGCCATCGCCGTAGATTAGCGCGGCCCCCAGCAAGGCCATGGACGCGCCGACGTAAGTGCCCCGACGCCAGTCATTCATGCCCACGAGAGACATAAGGGCCATGATGCCGCCCTCGCCCTGGTTGTCCGCCCTCATCACAAAGAAGCAATACTTCAGTGAGATGGTTATAATGAGCGTCCATAGAATCAGCGACAGGATGCCCAAGGCTGCATCAGCAGAAGCCTGCCCCCCAAGGGACCCGGTGACCGTTTGCATGGTGTAGAGAGGGCTGGTGCCCAAATCGCCATAGACAATCCCCAGGGCGGCCAAGGCTGGGGCTATAGCTGTCGAACGATGACTCTCGACGCCTTTTTTCTGCGATTTGACCCCGTCGGCCATGCTTTCTACTCCTTGCTCAGCATCAAGCGCCGCTCCCCAGCGGACCGCCCGTTTCGGGTCTCGACGATGTCGCAGTGATGCGTGAGCCGGTCGAGTAGCGCCGTGGTCATCTTGTCGTCGCCGGACCGGGCGGCGCGGCGCTGAATATTCAGAGCCGCCACAATTCGTCAATCGTGCCCTTCCGGCCGGCGACGGTCTTCCTACGGTTGGGACGCGGGACTGACCATCACCCGGCAGGGCTCCGCCTTGCCGGCCTTCACGGCGGCCTGGATGCAACCATCCAACGTCGCCGCGTTGTCCCGCGCAATCCGATCGGCGGCGACCAGCCTATCCCACGCCTGGGGGTTGGACGCCCCCATCAGGCGCACGCCGGCGTTCCACATGTCCATGTGCAAGGTGGCGGCCGCCATCCGCTCGGGGATGCGCCAGCTCGCCGGCAGGGCTCGCGCCGCCGGGCCTGACAGGAGCGCCCATAGCACGGCGCCGGCGACCAGGCCGCCAGCGACGGCGTAAAGGATCGCCTCCCTTTGCGCCTGGCGGCTCCGCAGTTCGCCGGCGAAGCGCCGAACATCGCCCGCCGCCTGGCTGATCATGGTCAGCGCACCCTGGGCGCTGCTCTCGAACTGCCTTCGGACGGCTTCGAGGTTGTCCCTGTTCTCCGACCGAAACCGCTCCGGCGTGTGCTGAAGGGCCGGATGGCTCTCGATCTGCGCCAGGCTTTGAGCCATCGCCGCGAGCGTGGGCGTGTAGTCGGGTGCGTTTTCTCCGAGCCGTTCGGCCATGCCCTCGACCGCGCCGCGCAGCTGCGCCACCTCCCCGCGCAACTGCTCGAACGCCTCGGCCGCGGCGTCCTGGAGCTCCGCGTCTAGGTGCTCTTCGTCCTGGGCCATGCACCCTCCCCTATCTGGATATCCCCAGCCCACGGCTAAGGGTGCGGGTCAGCTCCGCCGTCAGGTCCCGGCCGCGCTTAAGGCCCTTGCCGAGGGCCACGCCCAGCTCCTGCCGCCGGCCGTCCAGCACGGCGTAAAGCTCGGCGTCCCGGCCGATGCCCTGGGCCATGGCTTTCATACGCGCTTCCACGGCCTGGCGGGCGCCGGCGTGCTCCCAACCCTTCAGGGCCTCACGCCGGGCGCTGAGCGACCGCCAGTCGTCCACGAAGCGGTCGGCGCGCAGGCTTGGGTTCGTCCGCACCTGGCTCTCATGGGCCATGGCCTTCATCGCGGCGTCCAGCCCGCCCGGGCGCTCCACCCCTCGGGCGAGCCCCCAATCCCGATTCAGGGCCGTGCGTAGGTCCCGCGCGGACTCGGGGCTGGTTTTGGCCAGGTCCTGCGCCGCGCGCTTCAGCGCCGCGTCCTGGTGCGGCAGGACCGGGAGCCCCTGGTCGCGCATCCGCAGCACGTCGGCGAACGCCCGCGAATAGCCCCGCACCCCTCGCGCCAATTCCTCCCGCCTGGGGTGGTCCCATTCGATCGGCTTCGGCGTGGTGCGCTCGGCCGACACGCCGCGCTCGCGCGCCGGCTTGGGCTTGAAGTGCGCGAACGTCCCCCGCGCCGGCCGCCCCGGCGAGGCTGGGCCCAGGCCTTGCTCAGGGCGCTCCACCACGATCTCGGAGCGGATGGGCGCGATGTACCGCCGCTCGGCGAACGTCCGGTCATAATCGAGGGTGGTGTCCTTCGCCCGCTCCCGGCCGAGCGTGCGGACCAGCTGCGCCCGGTCCTTGAAGTCGCCCTTGCCATAGTGGACCGCCAGGCCGTCCCGGTGACGGCTCATGGCGACATAGGCGCCGTGGCGGTCGAGGCCCTCCGTCGCCAGCACATGCGCCCGGTCGACCGTCACCCCCTGGCTCTTGTGGATGGTCGAGGCGTAGCCGTGATCGAAATCGGCGTAGTCCTTCAGGTCGAATTGCACCTGGCGCTGGCCGACGCCGTCGAGGCGGACGGTGAGGCTCGGCCCGTCGATCCGCTCCACGGTCCCCAGCGTGCCGTTCTTCACCCCCAGGGACCGCTCGTTGCGCAGGAACATGATCCGGTCGCCGGCCGCGAAGGTCCTCTCGCCGCGCTCGGTCGCTAGAGCGAGATCCTCTCCGAGCTCCCCGGCGTCGCGCATCCGCACCCGGGCCAGCTCGTTCAGCTCGGCCACGTCCGCGCGGGTGTGGGCGAGCATTATCTGGCTGGCCCCCGGCGCCTCGCGCCGCACGGCCTCCCAGCCGTCCACCAGTGCCTCCCGCGCCCCTTCCCGGGTCCCATGGGCGTGGACCATGCCGGCGGCCTCGTAGCGCTCCAGCGCGGCCTCCGTGCGTCCGGTGGCCAGCTCGCGGGTAGCCTCGCGCTGCCAGGCCTCCCGCTGGCGCCGGATTTCGGTGATTTCGGCCGCGCCGTGGCGCTCGGTCAGGGCCCGGAACGATGCGCCGGCCTCGATCGCCTGGAGCTGCTCGGCGTCGCCCACCAAGACCACCTTGGCCCCGGCCTGCTCGGCCGCGAGGAGCACCCGGTCCATCTGCCGCGAGCCGATCATGCCGGCCTCGTCGATCACCAGCACGTCGCTCGAGGTGAGCAGGTCGCGCCCCTGCCCCCAACTGTGCTCGAGGCTGGCGATCGTCCTCGAGGGAATGCTGGAGCCCGCCTCCAGGCTTTCGGCCGCGATGCCGGACAGGGCCGCGCCGCGCACCTGGTAGCCCTGGGCCTCCCACGCCTCGCGCGCCACGCCCAGCATGGCGCTCTTGCCGCTGCCGGCGTAGCCCACGACCATCGAAAGGTCCTGGCCGCCCGTGATATGCTCCAGGGCGTCGCGCTGCTCGCCCCCCAATAGCAAGCCGCGACGCTCGCCGGCGGCCAGCGCCCCCGCTCTGGCCGCCGGCGACACCACATGGCCGCGATGCTCGGCGAGGTCGCCGGCGGTCCGCTCCAGCCGCGCCTCGGTCTCCAGCATCTCGCGTGTGGTGTAGCGGTCCCGCCCTCGCCCGTCCTGGCCGAGCGCCACCAGCTCGGGCGAGGTCCGAACCGCGCTCATCGCCTGGCCGAACTGCTCGGCGTCGTCGGTGTGACGGTGAACGAACCGCGCCAGGTCGTGGTCGGTGAACGTGCTCTGCTGGCGGGTGATCGCGTCCAGCGCCACGCCCGGCTCGGCGATGATCCGCTCGCCATTGCGCCGGGCGATCTGGCGGTGCTCCAGCGCCCGCTCCGCGTCCTCGGGTCCGTGACCCTCGCCCCGCGCCTCGCGGCGCATCCCGGCCGGACCGATCTTGTTTTGTGGCTCCAGCGCGATCCCCTGCGCCTCCAGCGTCCGGTGATCGATCCGCGCCTCGATCCCCAGCTCGTTCAGGCGCTCGTTGACGTGGCTAGCCCAGCGCTCGCGCCAGCCCTCCAGCATCTCGCGGCTGTTCCAGTCCCGCGCCTTCTTGCCGAAGGCGCCCGGCGCCCCCGGTCCCTCCGGGATCACCTCGCGCATCGACAGCATGACGTGGGCGTGGGGCTTAGGGGAACCGTCGGGCCCGATGTCCCAATGCACGTTGAGGTCCGCGACCATGCCCCGGTCCACGAACTCTTGGCTCACGAACTCCCGCGCCAGCTCGACGCCCTGGGCCTGGCTCATCTCCCGGGGAATGGCGAACTCCACCTCGCGGGCGAGCTGGGCGTCCTTGCGCTTCTCCAGGGCCTCGACCTCGTTCCACAGGGTCTCGCGGTCCTGCCAGCGCTCGGCCGATCCTTCCGGCGCCATGATCTCGGAATGCACGACGCCGGCTTTGTTGCTGAAGTCGTGGTCCCGGCCGAGGCGCTGGTCATGCAGCCGCGAGGCCGAACGGTAGGCGCCGGCGGCCACGGCGGACGAGCCGTTGGCGCGGGAGATCACCTTGGCGCTGAAATGGTAGATCGCCATGCGCCGCAGAATGCACGCTCGCGGCCACCTCTACAAGCGCACGTCGGCACGACGTATAAGCGCGCACTCGAATCTCTTGGCTTTTCGTGATGGACACCACACCTCGGCCGTGATTCACTTCCCGGTGTCGCCGTAGAGCGCTTGAACGGATGGGAGATGTGGCCCGCAAACCCCGCGATATCGACGCCGAGCTGAAGGCGCTTCAGGACAAGGCCAAGACGCTCAAGGCCAAACGCCTCGTCCAATTCGGGGAGCTGGTCGTGGCGACCGGGGCCGATGCTTTTGACGCCGAGACCCTCGCCGGCGTGCTCATGGAAGCCATCGAGCGGGCGAAACAGTCCGAAACAAAGGAGGGCTGGCGTCGGCGGGGCGCGGCCTTCTTTCAACGACGGCCGGCGCGCAAGTCTGCGGGATCGGCTGGCGAGCCTGGCGCGGGTCGGACAGCGGACGGTGGCGGCGCTGCGCAGGGCTGAGGCCCGCGTCGCCCGCGAGGACACGAGGGATTGGGTCATGCAGCGCCGCGAGCGGACACGACATCTGATCGAACTCGGCGGCCTGGTGCAGAAGGCCGGCCTTGTCGAGCTGACCGACGACGACCGCGCGACCATGCTGGGCGGCCTCCTCGGGCTCGCCGATATGCTCGCCGGCGAGGGCGGCGCTGCGCTGCGCGAGGTCTGGCGCCGGCGTGGGATGCGCACCTTCGAAGCCGAGGATACGTGAACCTCCTGCGCAACCTGGTCATGTTGACCGTCTACATGGCCGCAGGCGCCGTCCTCGGCGATCTGGCGGGCCACCTGGTGCTCATCCCGATCGCCCTGGTGAAGTCGGTCAGCCATCAAACGGAGACCCTCTCGGCGATCACCTGCGCCGTGGTCGGCGCGGTGATTGGGCTGACCAAATACGCCAACGGCGGCTCCGCCCGATCGACCTGGGGCGTCCACGGCTCGGCCCATTGGGCCGGCGCGCGCCAGGTCAAAGCCTCGCTCGGCGGCCCGGCCGGCCTCATCGTTGGCCGCGAAAACCGCAAGGGCGGGAAGTTGCTCCGCTACGCCGGCCCCGCCCACCTCCTGACGATCGCCCCCACCCGCTCCGGCAAGGGCGTGGGCGCCATCATCCCCAACCTGCTGACGGCCGAGCGCTCGGTCCTGTGCATCGATCCCAAGGGCGAAAACGCCCGCGTTACGGCCGGGCCGCGCCGGCGCATTGGGCCGGTCCACGTCCTCGACCCCTTCGGCATCTGCGACACGCCAACGGCCGCGTTCAATCCGCTGGACGCCCTCAAGGCCGATAGCCTCGACCTGGCCGAGGACGCCGCCCTCCTGGCCGACGCCCTGGTCTACGATCCGCCCGGCCAGGCCGGCGACGCGCATTGGAACGAGGAGGCCAAGGCGCTGATCGCCGGCCTGATCCTGCACATCGTCTGCCATGAGGCGCCGGCCGCGCGGAATCTCCCGACCCTGCGCCGGCTGCTGACCACCACGCCGGCCGCGTTCGGCGAGCTGCTGGCCAGCATGAGCAACTCGGCCTCGGCGGGCGGCCTGGGCGCCCGGGCGGCCAACCGCCACCTGGGCAAGAGCGAGCGCGAGGCCGCCGGCGTCCTCTCCACCGCCCAGCGCCACACCCATTTCCTCGACAGCCTGCGCATGGCCTCGGTGCTGGAGCGGTCGGATTTCCGGTTCGAGGATCTCAAATCGGAGATCCGCACCGCGTTCCTGGTCCTGCCGCCGGATCGGCTGAACACGCACGCCCGTTGGCTGCGCCTGCTGGTCGCCCAGGCGATTGGCGCGCTCGCCAGGTCCCCGGCCCGGCCGGCGCAGCCCGTCCTCCTGCTGCTGGACGAGTTCGCCGCCATCGGCCGCCTGGAGCCGATAGAGCGGGCGTTCGGCCTGATGGCCGGCTACGGCCTGCAGCTTTGGGCCATCCTGCAGGACCTCCACCAGCTGCGCGCCGTCTACGGCCAGAGCGCCGGGACCTTCCTGTCCAACGCCGGCCTGATCCAGATTTTCAACGTCGGCGATGTCGAGACGGCTGAGTGGGTGTCGCGCTCGATCGGCTCGGCGACCTTCACCTATCAGACCACGGGCTCCAGCGTCTCCAAGGGGCCCGGCCCGTTCCTGATCCACCAAAAGACCACCAGCACCTCGACGGCCGCGCACCTGGCCAAGCGCGAGCTGCTGACGCCCGACGAAGTGATGCGGCTGGGCGCAGCGCTGGAAATTCTGCTGCGCCAGGGCCAGGCGCCGGTGATCGCGCGCAAGGTCCGTTACTACGACGACGCGGAATTCCAGCGGCTCCTATAGCCAGGGGCCAAAACCCCGACAGTGGCCGCTGGGGTTCGCTGGGCCCGCCGGCGCACCGATCGGAGCGGGGGCCAAAACCCCGATAGTCCACGCCCTCGCCGCCGGCCCCGGGATTGCCGGCGCCCGTAAAAATACGGTGGGATTTATCGGGGTTTTGGCCCCCGGCGTGGCCGTGGCGACAGAATGCGCCCAGGGGGCGCGTCGCGGCGGCCATGGACGGGAAGACCGGAAAATCACGTTTCGCCGCTCCAGGGCCCGCTCTCGCGCCCTGTGGGGCTGTTTTTGCCATCCCCTCCCCTCGACCCGTTCCAACCGACCGAAAATGCGAGGCTTTCCTCGGAAAGCCCTTTGCGGCCTCGGCGGGTGCCCTGGCGGTTCCGGATGCGCTTCAGCGGTCGAGTTCGATTCCTTGGGAGAACTTGTCGGCCGAAGGCCGACGCCGATTGGGGGATGCCGGGTGGGAGGATCGCGTAGCGATCCGGGGCGGAGCTGCGTAGCAGCGGAGCGAGCCGGCGGGGGCGAAGCCCCCAAGAGGCGGCGTCTTAGCCTTCGGTGAAGTGCGTGATGCCGTTAAGAGAGATTCTGTTATAGAAGGGAAAGTTAGAAAGTTAAGCTGCGCTCTAGCTCCGTAAGCCACTGTAGTTATTGAAGTAATTTCACGCCGCGGTTCCTGTTACCACGCGATTCGGTTCCCGATACCACGAGGGAACGGTTCCCAGAACCACGTGATTCCAGGTTCCTAAAACCACGAGCCCATGCACCGTAGGTCTCCGGGTTGCGCGGTTCCTAAAACCACGACAGGGGCTTGAGTCGATCGGCCCGGCCACGGTTCCTAAAACCACGTGCCTTCAACGGCCCGCTTTTGCCGGGCAAGCGACGTTGCGCACGCGCCTGTAGGGCCTGGACTCGCCATCGGAGGGCGAATCGCGCCTCCATTCGCGACCTGGGAGCCGCCCTCGGTTCCTAAAACCACGATAGACCCGCCCCCCCGCAGCGCCAGGGCGCGCCAGAGCTAGTTCCCGTTACCACGTGTCAGCGGGGCATGACTGCGCGCCGATCCGAACAGGCGGCCGCGAAGGCGTCTGGCGGATGGCCACCCTCGATCCACGCCGACCAGGCCCCGTCAAAGGCCCTTGGATCGCGGTCTGCATCTATCCAGGCGGCGCGAGCGTCTTCCCGTCCCCGCTGGGCCTTGTCAGCGCCCAGCCTCTCCTTGGCCGCCATTTCGAGGAAAGTCCGATCCACAAAGTGGACCGCAGGGCTGCCGTCCTGGGTGGCGGCCTCCTGCATGGCGTAGCGCGGCAGTTCGTCCGAACGGCACATCTCCCGAATCCGGAACGCGAATTTCTTCAGCGGGGATTCACTGCCGGTCTTCTCGTAGAGGGTGGTAATCTTGACCGTCCAGCCCTGGGGCTGGGCGCCGGCGTGCTTGCGGGCGACACGATAGATCGCCCGCTCGATCCCGCCAGTTAGCAGGAAGTATTCCCGATCGAGCGTCAGGATGTTGCCGCTCATGATCCCGTCGAGTAGCCAATCGGGAACACGCAGCGTCAGGCTCTTGAGCTGCTCGGGATCGTCGGCCCCCTCCCCTTCCCCCTCGATGTCGCCGAGATAGTGAAAGGCCGTATAGCGGCGCTTGCCGGCGCGGATATTGGTCTCCACTTCCGTGGTGCGCAGCCGCTTGATGGCGCGCAGCAGCTCCACGTAGTCCTGGCCGCTCGTCCCCCGCGCAATGCCCTTCAGCAGCTCGTAGGGCGTCGTATGGAGGATCGGACGCAGGTCGTTCTTACCGGCATCGCGCTGGGCTACGATCCGCGAAATGCACCAGATCAGGATATCGGCGTCCCAGATCGTCGCCATGCCATAGGTCGGGTTGCCCGTGACCTTGATCCACAGCTTGCCGTCCGAGCTCTCATAGTGGATCGGCTTGTTGCGCTTGCGTTTGGCGATGGAGAAGAAAGGCCGCTCCATCATCTCGGCGCTGTCTTTCGGCGCGTAGTCGATCAGGTCCGCGATGAAGAAATCGCGGATCGGATGAGGGTCGGCGCGGGTGTTCATTGCCCCCTCCCCTGCCCTGCAGCACGCCCGGCCAAGATCACCGCTCGCCCATCGGGTGCTTGCCGTACTTGCGGAACACGTCGTCCAGCGCCTCGCCGAGCAGGGCCTGGACTGTCACGCCTTGCTCGACCGCCAGCAGCTTCACCGCCCGCGCCAGGTCCTGGGTGTAATAGCCGGCGATCATGGTTTTGTTCTGCCGCGATGGTGCCGGCCCTCGACGGTCGGACGGCCCAGGCGGGGCCGATTGCGCGACGGCCGACGTTTCATCCGGCGCGGCGATGACGACCGGCTTGCGGGGGGAGCCGGCGGCTTCGGAGAGACGGGCGGAAAGGCTGGGGCGGCTCATGCGACGGCCTTACGGGTGCGGACCTGAGGACGAGTGGACATGTGGAGCTGTCCACACATCCACGTATAGAGCGATTCGATTTCGCCGGCGGCCTTGCCGCCCGGTTCGTACTCCTGGGCCGTCTGGCCGTTGACTACGGCGTGGCGGAAAGCCGCCCGATCGACCAGGCAGGCCGGCGCCAGGGCCAAGTGGAGGCTCTGGACGACGGTCGCCACCTCCTCCACGAGCGTCGCCGCCCTCGGCGGAACACCGTTCAGGACGACATAGGCCGGCCGCTGGGGGACGCGCACCAGTTCGGCCGTGGTGCGGATGGCGTGCAGGTCGAAGGCCGAGGGCCGCGTCGGGATGAGCACCAGGTCCGCCGCCTTGGCGGCTGCGACGGCTGCGGAGTCGGCGGCCGGCGGACTGTCGAGGATGACGAGATCCACAGCGCTCCTCTCCGCTTCTGCCAGCGTCGGGCCGAGCCGGGCGTGGGGCGCGGCCACGACGGCCACGCTATCGTCGTTGCGCCAATCCGCCCATTGCGCGGCCGTAGCCTGCTGGTCGAGGTCGATCACCGCCACGCTGTAGCCCGCCCGGGCCGCAGCGACAGCGAGGTGAACGGCGAGGGTGGTCTTACCCGCGCCGCCCTTCTGGCTGACGATTGCAACCGTCTTCATGTCCACACCTCCTCAAGTTGACATGCGGCGCGTTCCACATGTTGGCCCGTCCACGTGTCCGCGCGTCAAGCTGTGGGCGTGTGGACATCTTCACGTGTGGAAGATTGCAGCAAGAAGTTAACAGCCGTTTAACCCTCCCCGCGCCGACGCCCGGCAGAGCACTTCCCGAGAAGCGGGAAGGGGAGGGCGCGCCGTCGGACACGTCCACCTGTCCAAATCCCCACATCTGCACGCCTCCACATGTCTACCCCTCCACAGGTCCACCGGCAAGCGCGTCACCGAACTCAGACTATGCGCTGGCGGAGTACTACGCCTTGAGCGTATATTTCCCAGCGTGGACAGTGGCCTCGAATTCGAGTGGGACCCGGCGAAGGCGGAAGCCAACCTCCGCAAGCACGGAGTCGCCTTCACGACCGCCGCGCTCGTCTTCGCTGACCCGCTGGTGCGGATCACCGAGGACGATCGGTTTGGTTACGGCGAAATCCGCGAGATCGCTATGGGCGCCGTCGAGGCGGATGTTCTGGTCGTTGTCTACGTCGAGCGTGTCGAAAACCTGATCCGGATCATCAGCGCCCGCCACGCCACACCCCAGGAGCGTCGCCGCTATGCCAATGACTAGGTTCACCTACGACCCCAGCAACCCGCCGAAAATGTCGGATGAAGAACGGGCGCGACGTGCCGCGATGACGGACGCCGATATCATCGCCGCTGCCGAAAGCGACCCTGATAACCGGCCCATGACCGATGCAGAGTGGGCTCGCGGCCGCACGCGCTGGCTGGCGCGGAAGGCGAGGGAGGCGTCCGGGCTGTCTCAGGCGAAGTTCGCCGAGGCGTTCCACCTGAAGGTCCGGACCGTGCAGGGCTGGGAGACGGGCCGGAAGGTCGCCGACGAATCGGCGCGGGCGTATCTGGAGGTGATCCGGCGTGAGCCCGCCATGGTTCAGGCCGTGCTCTCCCGCCAAGACAGCGCGGCTTAGGTGATCTCCCGGCCGCGGCTGTCCATGGTGCTGACTGACGCACAGATCGAGGCGGCCGAGGGCCGCGGGCGTGAGCTGATGGAGTACGCGCCTCGGGCCGTCGCAGGGCGGTTCGATCGACAAACCGGCCGGATCGAGCTGACCTTGGCCAACGGCGGCGCCTTCGCCTTTCCTGCGCGCAGCGTGCAAGATCTCCAGGGGGCGGCCGAAAAGGATCTGGCCCGCGTGGAGGTCGACGGCCTCGGGTTCAACCTGCATTGGCCGACGCTGGACGTTGATCTCTACGTCCCGGCGCTGGTAACGACGCCCGCGACGGATTGGGAAAGAGCAGATCGGGCGAACGGCCCTGTTCCTTGAGCCAGGCCACCAGGTCCTCGGCGATCACTAACGCTTGGCCCTGAGTTTCCGCGTACCGAGATAACCGCCATTGTGCTTAATTGCCCAGCTGCGGCCTACAGGACTGATCGCGATCGCGTCGGCCATCGTAGCGCTCCGTAAGGCGCGCGCCCGGGCGGCCTAAGTACCGCCGGCGGGGGGTAGGGCGCCCATCCAGAAGACCTCAAATCGTCTTTAGTCCGAGTGGCGCTCAACGCTCCCACGCGTCCAAACGTTGACACCTCCACATGTTGGCACGGTTTTGATTGGGCTTTGCGAGGGTGCCAAGGTAAATTGTGTCGTACGAAACAACAACCCACGCCGGCGCAAATGCAACCTGCCAACCCGACCACCAAGACCTATGACGGCCTGAACCGCGCCTATGGGTTCTTTAACGAGCGCCTGTTCGCCGGCGAGCTGCCGCCCTGCCTGATCACATGCAGCGGGCCCAAAAGGCCTATGGCTATTTCGCCGGGGGCCGCTTCGGCTCCAAGGACGGTGCGGTCGTCACCGACGAGATCGCGCTGAACCCGTCGCACTTCCACGCCCGCACGACCGAGGAGAGCCTTTCAACCCTGGTCCGCGAGATGGTGCATCTCTGGCAGCACCACTTTGGCAAGCCGTCGCGCACCGGCTACCACAACAAGGAGGGCCGCGAAGATGCGCCTGGTCGGCCTGATCCCGTCGGACATCGCCCAGCCGGGCGGCAAGGAGACGGGCCAGCGGGTCAGCCACTACAACGCCGCCGGCGGCCCGTTCAAAGCCGCCTTCGCCGAGCTGGAAGGGGAGGGGTTCGACGCCCTCTATGTCGAGCTGAGCGCCTTTTCCTGCTCCAGCAGCGGAAGCTGCCGCTTCAGCTGCGGATTCCGACGTGATCGCGCCCGGCATTCCGATTTGATGCCGCCCACCATTCCGATCTGATCCCGCCCAGCATTCCGATCAGTCCCCGCGCGGCATTCCGAGATGATGCCGCCCAGGGGGCGGAGCCCGAAGGTCTTCGTTGGCTTAAGGCCTCCTCCTTTTGGAGGGGCCGATGCCGACGGAGGGGATCGCCATGCGCCGCTTGCGCGAGGTGATGAGATTGAGCCGGGACGCGGGGCTGGCGACCCGCGAGGTGGCTCGGCGGACGGGTGTGGCGCCCTCGACGCTGCGGGAGATGTTCCGCCGCTTCGAGAAGTCCGGGCTGACCTGGCCGCTGCCGCTGGACCTGGCCGACACCGAGCTGGAGGCGCGGCTCTACGGCGAGGCCGGGACCAAGCAGGGCCCTCGCCGCCGCGCCGAGCCCGACTGGGCGGCGCTGAACCGCGAGCTGAAGAAGAAGCACGTCACCCTGCAGATCCTCTGGGACGAGTACATCGAGGCCAACCCCGACGGCTATCGCTACAGCCGCTTCTGCGACCTCTACCGCAGCTGGAAGGCGCGCCTTCCGGTCACCATGCGCCAGACCCACCTGGGCGGCGACAAGCTGTTCGTCGATTACGCCGGCGACACCGTACCGGTGATCGTCGATGCGCGGACGGCAAGGTGCGAGCGGCGCACATCTTCGTGGCGGTGATGGGCGGCTCGTCCTTGAGCTTCGCCTGGGCCAGCTGGACCGAGACGTGGGCGACTGGATCGACGCCCATGCGCGGGCCTTCGCCTACTTCGGCGGTGCGGCCCGGCTCCTCGTGCCCGACAACCCCAAGACGGCGGTGATCAAGGCTTCGCAATACGATCCCCAGGTCAACCGCACCTACGCCGAGATGGCGGCCCACTACGACACCGCCGTGCTGCCGGCCCGGCCGAGACTCTCCGCTGAGGCGCACGAGGTGCGGAGCTTAGTCGGTAGATAGCCGCCGTCTCAGACGTGTCACAGCTCTTTGACATGGTTCAGGCGAAGGAAGGTTACATGGGGCGCCGTCTTCCGCCTTTGCCAGCGATAGAAGCGTTCCTGTTCGCTGTGCGATCATCGAGCTTCCGGGCCGCGGCGCAGCAACTCGCCCTCAGCCCATCTGCGTTCTCCAGGCGCTTACAAACGCTTGAGGCCTTCGTGGGCGTTGCGCTGTTCGAACGATCCGCGCCGCCCACGCTGACCGAGGCGGGGTGGCGATATTACCGGGCCATCGCCGGGCAGCTCGATGAAATCCTCGCGGCGACCGAAGCGTTGAGGCAAACGCCCCCCAGTCAACGTCTGGTTCTCTTCTCGCCACCGTCGTTGGCGACCAACTGGCTGATGCCCCGGTTTTCAAGGTTCACCGACCAGAACCCTGACCTGCAGGTCGATATCGTCATCGGCCAGGACCTGAACGTCATGCGTCAGGGCAAAGCGGACGTCGCCCTCGCCGGCCAGATCCGGGATTTCACCGGGTTTCCCACCGAATCGCTGACACCCTTGGAAGCCATCGCCGTTTCCCCGCGCGCCTTGGCCTATAACCGCCCCCCGCCCAGTTCCCTGAAAGAGTTTTCGGGGCACAAGCTCCTGGGGATCAACAAGCCGGCCGATTTTTGGACGCGCTGGCTCAACCTGGCGGGATACGACGGCCCCAGCCTCGGCGATCCCACTCGCTACGAGACCTGGGGGTTGATGTACGAAGCGGCGGCGAACGGTTTTGGCCTGACCATCGCTATCGCCGCACTCGCAAACAACTATCTTCGCGATGGCCGTCTTATTCCCTGCGTTGAGGCGTCCGTTGACCTCAAGGTTACTTACAAGATCGCATATGCCGATCAAAAGACGCAGTCGCGGGCCGATGCGCGCCGCCTGACGTCGTGGATTATCGACGAGATGAAGGGGTCCAGGGACGAATATCAGACCCTGGTGAGAGGCTATGCCGCGGCTGGCGCCGGGCGTTCTGCGGCTGTCGAGCCGTCTATGCAATAGTGCCTGGCATCTCGAGACCGGCGGTTTCCAAGGCGCGGCGGCTCTGCGCGTAGGGGCGCAGGCCCAAGATCGCACAGCCGGCGGCGATCAGGAGCGCCGCCGGCGCGATCAGCGCCAAAGAGCGGCCTACAGCGGCGGGCGCACCGAAGATATGATCCGTCGCCAAGGCGACAAGGGTGGGTCCCAATCCAAGCCCAATGAGATTGACCATCAGGGTTCCCAGGGCGCTGACGGAGCCGCGCAGGTGGTTCGGGGCGATCGCCTGCTGAACCGACGGCAAAAGGCCCAAGGCCATGGTGCTGAAGAGTATCGCCGGCGCGAGCGCCAGGAGGCTCGCAAGCGGGCTCGCCATCAGCGGCGCGGCGCAGGCAAAGGGCGCCGCACAGGCGGCGGCGGCGGCCATGGCCACCAAGCGACCGCTCGCCAGGCCGCGCGAAACCGCGAAGTCGCCCAGCACTCCACCACCGACCACACCAACTGCGCCGCATACCATCACCACGAGGCCGAAACCGGCGCCCGCGGCCGAGGCGGTCCAGTGGAACGTCCGGACAAGGAAGGTCGGGAACCAGGCGGAGGTTGCGTAGAGGGCCACTGAGGCGAACCCGCCGGTAAGGTTCACCAAGCCCATGCTGGCGGCATGGGCGGCGAAGAACTTGAGGCCTGCCCGGATCGAGTGATCGACGCTCTGTGGACGGATGGATCGCCGAGGTTCGGGTAGGGACACCACCCAGGCTGCTATGGGCAGGGCGGGCGCGCCGACCGCCACAAACACGAGCTGCCAGATCCTGAAGGTTCCAATCCCCTGCAGATGAATAGGGCCAAGACGGCTAAGGCCGGCAAGAATGAACGCGCCGAGGACGAAAGCCAGGCCGGCGCCGACGTAGGAGCCGATCCCGAATATCCCCATCGCCAGCCCGAGGCGCTTTGCCGGCGCGGCTTCGGCGATGATGGAATGAGCGCTGGGCGTCAACACCGCCTCCCCCGCGCCGACGCCCATGCGAAGCACCGCCAGGGAGGCGAAGGACGCGACGAATCCACAGCCGGTCGTCGCAAGACCCCAGGTCAGTATGCCGGCGGCCAGCACCGCCGTGCGCCGGCCCGTGTCCACCAGCCGTCCGATCGGCAGGCCCGCCGCCGCCATGAACAGGGCGAAGACAAACCCTTGCAGCAGGCTGATCTGTGTATCGCTGAGATGAAGGTCGCGCTTCATCGGCTCAACCAAAAGGCTGACAATTTGCCGGTCGAGATGAGCAAAGGCGTAGGCCACCACGAGTGCGGCCAAGACGTACCAGGTTGAGGCAGAACGGCGGCTGTCTCCTGGGACGGCCGGCGCCTCGGCCGGCAGACGGGACATCGTCTCCTCCGCCATCAATCCGGATATCCGTGCTGCTTACGCAGCGCGACCAGAGCCGGATAGATGTGGGGAAAGTCCATCAGGCTGTAGCTGGTCAATCCGGAGGGGATGACATGGGTGAAACCGTGGCCGTCGGCGCTGAGTTCGAGCAGCATGACGCCGACGCACTTCTCGCCAATCCATTCCTGACGAAAGTCAGGCACGGTGAAGGCCGTGGAGGGCGCCCACACGTGTTCTATTTCGGCATGGTGGTGGCGGCGGACCTGATGCGTGTGGCCGGCGGCGACGAACCGTACATCGTGGCCCGATAGCACAGACATCAAGCGCTGGCGCGCGGGCTTCGCTACGTAGCGATAATGCACGATGTCCTCATCGAGGTGGTCGCGAAACAGCGGCTTGTGCAGGAAAAGCCCAACCGGTCCCGCGCCTTGGGATAGCGTTTGAGCGAGCCAGGCGAACTGGGCCTCCTCGTCGGCCAGTCCCGTCGCGAGCAGCAGCGCGTTCAGGCCGATGAGTCTCCAGCCGCCGGCCTCTACCTGCCATCGGTCGGGACCGAACAGCCGGCGGTAATCGGCCAGTCGCTCGGGGACGAGCGGCTCTTCCGGCAGGACGCCCGGCTCAGCGGGGCAATCGCCGATGTCGTGGTTGCCGGGGAGGGTGCGTATGACGAAATCCGAGCGCGCCAAGACGCGGTGGGCGAAGCTGAGCTGGACCCTGTCCCTTGACCCCTTGGCGGTGATGTCGCCCAGATGGACGACCAGGTCGGGGGCGGCGACCTTCAGCCATCGCTCCACGGCCAGCCAATTCTCGATCAGAAGGCTGTCGTTGCTGTCGAAGTGCGTATCTGAGACGAGGGCGATCCGCATATTGCATCAGAACCGCTTGGCGAGCCGCACATAGAAAGAAATCCCGTCGGTACCGTCGGGCGTCTCAGTGCCGTAGACGTAGGCGTTGTCAAAGGTGGCGTACGCCGCCTGCACGTCGGCCAACTTGTCCGGATAGACGTTGAATAGGTTGAGCACGCCGACCGTGGCCGTGGTGCGAGGCAGGAACTGGTAGGACGCCGACAGGTCGACGATGGTGTTTGGACTGAAGGTCTGAACCGGGGAGATCGGCTTGTCCTTGTAGCTGCCATAGCGGGTCACATCGAGGGTCGCCGAAAACGCCCCACGCGAAAGTGTGAAATCGGCCGCCAGCTTGTTGTTGGGCTGCACCGCGGTCAGGAGCAGCAGCGAGTGCTGGGACAGCAGCGTCAGGGACGGCGCGACGGCATCCGCCGACAGGCTCTTGATGTCGGTCCAGTTGTGGTCGAAGCCGACTGAGACCCGGTAGTGCGTGTCGGCGCCGATGTCGCCGCTGTAGGCAAGGGTGAGGTTGAGGCCGGTGGTGCGGGTGCTGATGCCGTTGGTGAAGAAGGCCACCTGCTGCACGTTGGTGATGCCGGCCGCGGCGAGTGCGGTGGCCACCGCCGGGCCGCTTTGGTTGTCGCTGAGGACGATGCGGTTGTCGACGTCGATCCGGAATACGCCGGCGGTCAGCACCAGACGGTCGATGGGGGTCAGGACCGCGCCGACGGAGTAGTTATGCGAGGTCTCCGGCTTCAGCGGCCTCGAGCCGATCGCCTTGGAGACCGCATCGCCGACCTGGAAGGTGCCGCTGTTAACCAGCGCATTGTTGACGCCGGTCGCGGTGGTCGAGACGGTGTTGTAATACTCCTGCTGCATCGATGGCGCGCGGAAGCCCGTGCCGAGGGCGCCGCGGAAGGCCAGCCAGGAGGCGACCTCGACGCGCGCGGAAGCCTTGTAGGTCAGGGCGCCGCCGAAATCGCTGTAATGGTCGTAACGCCCCGCGCCGTCGAGCGTGAGCCAGGACGCGGGTTTCAGTTCGAGATCGATGAAACCGGCCGCGGCGGTGCGGCCGTTGTCGACCACGACGCGCGGGCTGAAGCCGGGCAGCGAGGCTGCGCCAGCGCCCATGACGGAGGCCGGGTCGCCGTCGCGGATCTGGTAGTGCTCGTAGCGGACCTGCCCGCCAGCGGCGAGGGTTCCGCCCGCGAGAATCTCGGGCAGCGGACGCGTGAAGGTCAGGTCGGCCACGTCCTGATAGTAGGTGGGGCCGCCAGCGTCGAATGACGTCGGGCTAGCCGCTCCGAGCGACTTGTTCGCTGTGTTGTCGGCGTTGAAGGCGGCGCTCGAAAGCCCGAAGGTGTTGCTGAGGTCGTATTGGAAGCCGGCGGCCGCCGGCCCCCGGGCGCCCACCGTCGTTTGCACATCCAGCAAGCCCAACGTCGTTTTGGGATCGAAGCCAGCAGGGAATAACGGGGAATAGCCGGGAGGCTCGAAAATCGGCGTGTCGGTGCTCTGGCGATAAGAGACCAGCAGGTTGCCGTACAGCTCGCCGAACGACACGCGGCCCGAGCCGCCGTTGAGGGTCAGGTTCAGGCCACGGGCGTAAGGATCACCCAGACGCCAGGTGTAGCGATTGTATCGTTGATCGATGGCGGCCCGGTCGGTGGGCTCTTGGATGTCCGCCTCGCCGGTGACATTGAGAAAGCCGTCGCCGCCGAGCTTGAAACCTCTGTTGAAGGCCACATCGCCATTGGCCCCGTCGCCTTTTCCAGTGACGCCGCCTTGGCCGTAGAGGTCGCCCCCCGAGGCATTGGACTTCAGGATGATGTTGACCACGCCGGCAATGGCGTCAGAGCCATACTGGGCTGAGGCGCCGTCGCGCAGCACCTCGATGTGGTCGATGGCGTCGAGCGGTATGGCGCCCAGGTCGTAGGGCGCCGATCCCCGCCCTGGGCCCGTGTTCGTGTTGAGCACCGAGGAGGCATGGTCGCGCTTGCCGTCGATCAGCACCAAAAGTTCATCGGGGTACAAACCGTTCAGGGTCAGCGGTCTCGTCGACGAGGAAGTCGGCTGGGCCGATGCGCGTACGACGTTTATTTCAGGTTCGGTGGTCTCGAGGCCGCGGGCCAAATCGAGCAGTCCGGTGTCTTCCAGATGGCGCGTCGTGATCACGTCCACGGGCGAGGTCGAGGTCACGGCGGTGGTGGTGGCGTCGCGCGTACCCGTCACGACGACTTCGCTGACGCTTGAAGCCCCGGCGACGCTCTGGGCGAACGCAACGATCGGCGCGAACGCCACCCCGGCAAACAGACTGGCGAACAGGGTCGCGGAAGGTCGCGCCAATATCATGTGATCCCCATCGAGCGCCTTGGCTCGCAGGGATCCTGGCCACAGTAGGGGTTGCCGCCAATCGCAAAGGCTGCGGCGCCTAAGTTGCAAAATCTGCAACCTCCCCGCCTCGCGTCGCAGATATCCCTCGTACTGAAGCCGTTCGGCGCAGGTGAGCAGGTCCGGGTTGATGGTCGCCGCGCCGATCACCCGGCGGATCTGCCGCATCGATTTGCGCACAGCGTCGAGGAACGCCTGGGACGCGTTGTGCATGAGATGCCAGCGATCGGCGACCTGTACTGCGCCCGGGAGCGCCTTGGCGATGGCCTCGCCGTAGCCGCCGCCACGATCGCGCGCCACGACGGCGATGTCGGGATGAGCGCGCAGCCAATCCTCCGCTGTCGCCTGCCCCCTGTCAGCTAGGAGCGCGATCGTCCGGCGGCGCTCGAGGTCGCAGACGATTGTCCCGTAGCGATGGTTCCGCCGCCAGGCGAAGTCGTCGATGCCGATCACGGCGAGCGGATCGGCCGGCGGCCGCGCCCGACGCCGGACGACGCGCAGCAGAGTATAGTTGCTGACCGGGGTCATCAGCCGTGCGGCGAAGGCGGCGGCGGGGTCCGCCCAAGGCGAGACCGAGATGATGAACAATGTGGTCCAGGCTTTCAGTTTCGGAGGGCGGGCGGCGCCAAAGCGCCATCGGCGAACCGCTCGGCAAAAATCCGGCGCGGACAGGGACGGCGTCACACGGAAAACGGCGAAACATCACCCGCAGCTCAACTGGACACCTCCAATAACGTTGATTTTTGCGTGAGGATTGGGACGAAGGGCCTCGTGTACGGGTCGCCGGCGCTGGGGGCGCGTGTTTCCGGGCCGCGGGGCGGCTGTTTTGTGCTGGCGCCGGGGG
>Ga0213876_10000529_pt1 | contig 29146 bp, 22 predicted proteins | sample BarmaccomBMRX_R9_FD_160113 | JGI IMG/M metagenome (GOLD analysis project Ga0213876, IMG submission 160113) | Root-associated microbial communities from Barbacenia macrantha in rupestrian grasslands, the National Park of Serra do Cipo, Brazil - RX_R9 | ecosystem: Host-associated > Plants > Roots... | reverse complement strand
CCGGTGCGGTAGTTTATAGACCTCCGGCATCGCAGACAAAATCTTCGTTCATTGAACTATGACTTCACGCAGACAAACGTTTGACACGCCTTCTATGGAGTGGTACACAGGTCCTGCTGGACACACCCCCCAGATCGCGAAATCCCGGCTGATTCGGACGACGTCGAACGGTTCTACCGGAAAGTGTTCAGTTCGGAACCTAACCATTTGGAGGAAGCTCGTGTCATCAGCAGCCAGCACAGTTAAAGTCAGGTGTTTCCTGACGCGTAAGTTTCTAGCGGCAGCTTCGTTCGGGGCCTTGGCGTGGGCGTCAGCCGCTCACGCCGAGGTGAGCCAACCCACCTACCCGAAGTCCAATCTGCTTCTTGTCACCACGGTGATCAACGCCACCAATCCCTACATGGCTTCCTGGATACAGGGGTCGAAGGATCTTGCGGCCAAGCTCGGCGTTCCCATCGAGGTCGTCCAGTCAAACGGGAGTTCTCAGACGGAACTGGCCGGCATCCAGGCGCAGGCTGCGAAGGGCAAGAAGATCGTGCTCGTGATGAATCCGGTGGCGGCCTCAAACGTGCCGGCGGTGGTTCAGACGATCAATGCCAACGGCGGTTATATGGTGGTCTGGTGGAACATGCCGCCGGGCACCGAGCCGAAGACATCCGGCGACCATTTCGTCGCTTTCGGCACCTATAACGGCATCACTGCCGGCGAGTGTGGCGCGGAGCACCTCGTGGAGGCGCTTCACGGCAAGGGAAACATCATCGCTTTGCCGGGGGTGCTTGACAGCACGGTGAGCCAGGAGCGTTACCAGGGCCTGCTCGATACCCTCAAGAAGAACCCGGACGTGAAACTGCTCGACACGCAGCCCGCCAACTGGGATCAGGCGATCGCGCTTCGCACCACCCAACAGCTTATCGCCAAGTACGGGGACAAGCTCGACGGTGTGTGGACGGCCGACGACGCGATGATGCTCGGAGCATATCAGGCGTTCAAACAGGCCGGCAGACTCGAGAAGGTCAAGTTCTCCGGGGAAGGCGCCTACCCGCCGGTCATTGACCTCATGGTCAAGAAGGCAGGCAACAACGCGGTGGTCGCTTCCGCTTTCCATCGCGGCTATATGGCTGCAGCAACCGGCCTCCTCATCGCTTACAAGGCAGCGGTTGGTGAGATTGACGTGTCGAAGCTTACCCCGGAGCAACGGCACGGCCAGTATGCCATCGGCTGCGTCACGCCGGAGAACGCCGCGCAATTTCAGGCAAACGGCGGCATCCCGCAGGGCTGGCTTGATGAGCTGATCAAAAATCCCTTCAAGGATCTTGTCGGCGGCCCCGTCCTCCGCACGGCGGCGCCCTGAGGTCGAGATCCCTGGGGATCAAGTCTCGGCATCGAAAGGCTGGCGACGGGATTTTATCGTCCGATGAACGAAAAGGCGACGGAGGAGATAGGAAACGGCGGCATCCGCAGAACGTTCGCCGGCTTTGGCGAAATCGGGATCCTCGTCCTTCTCATCGTGGTGTTTTCGATTCTAAACCCGGCCAAGTTTCCGACCGTCGCCAATCTCAACACGATTCTGAACACCGCCGCCGTCCCGACGATCATCGGCGTGGGCGCCACGTTCGTCGTGCTGATGGGCCGAATCGACCTTTCGGTGGAAGGGATCATGGGCGCCGCAGGTCTCGCCTATGTCCTTCTCTCTCCGAACAGCAGGACGAGCGCGAACTGGGGGTTCGGCGCGATCGTCGTCGCCATTGCGCTCGGCGCGGGGCTCGGGGTGGCGACGGCTCTGCTGCACACGCGTTTGAAGGTCCCTTCCTTCATCGTTTCGCTCGGCATGTGGTATGTCGGTCTTGGCATCGCCGCGGTCCTGTTCGGCCAGGAAATGCAGCCGTTTCTCTCCGATACCGATACGAGCGTGTGGCCCACATCGGCCCCGCTTGGCATTTCCAACAGTTACCTCGTTGCGCTCGGTGTTGCGGCCCTCGGGTTCCTGGTTGAGCGTTTCACCCGCCTCGGCCGCGTGCCCTACGCGATCGGCAACAACGAGGCGGTGGCCCTGCTCACGGGCATCCCGGTTGCCCGCTACTGCATCTACGCCTTCGCCATTGCCGGCGCATGCAGTGCACTGGCGGGCGTGATCGCCAGCATGTCCCTTGGCGCAGGGGCCGCAAACGTGGGGGTCGGCATGGTGTTCTTTACGCTTGCAGCCGTCGTGATCGGCGGCACGCCGCTCAGCGGCGGCAAAGGCGGCGTCCTGCGCACCCTGGTCGGCGTGCTCGTATTGTCCACGCTTTATAATGGGCTGATCCTGTCCGGCGTTGCGCCGAGTCTGCAATCCGGCGTCTCAGGGCTCGTTCTCGTCACCGCAGCGATCGCCGCCGGTTGGTCGCAGCGGGACCGTTTGAGGATCGTGAAATGACCACCGCCGCCGGCCAAACCGCGTCCGGTCGGGAGCCCGGGGCCAATCGGCCGCCGGTACTCGAACTGAACGGCATCACCAAGAGTTTCGGACCGCTCGTCGCGGTCGACAATCTCTCCCTCGTCATCGGCCCCAATGAGGTAGTCGGACTGCTTGGTGAAAACGGCGCCGGGAAGTCCACCCTGCTCAAGATCCTCACGGGTGTTCACCAGCCGGACAAGGGCTCGATCACCGTGAACGGAAAGAAGGTCACGCTGCGCAATCCGCAGGAGGCCAATGCCGCCGGGATCGGCATCGTTCACCAGGAGCAGTCCCTGTTCACAAACCTCTCGGTGGCCGAGAACATTGTGATGGGCTTGTCGAAGCAGGGGGCGCGGTCGACGCGATTCGGCCTCTATCGCTGGGGACAGGTCAACCGAGACGCGGCGGCGATCCTCGCGCGAATCGGCTCCCGGATCGACCCGCGAACAAAGATGAGCGACCTTTCGTTTGCTCATCGGCAGATGGTCGAGATCGGCCGCACCATCGAGATCGCACGCGAAACGACGCGCGCGCTGGACGCGAGCGACGCCGACCACGGCACGCCGCTCGTGATCCTGGATGAGCCGACCTCGGTGCTCGAACGTAATGAGACCGAAATCCTTGAGCGCGAAATCAGAAAGCTCAAGGACGTCGGCTCGGTGATTTTCGTATCGCACCGCCTCGAGGAGGTCCTGCGCATTTGCGACCGGCTCGTGGTGATGCGCCACGGCCGGCTCGTGGCCGACCGGCCGGTCGGCAACATAACCGAAGACGAACTCTTCGAGCTCATGATCGGCCAGGGTGCGCGGTCGCAGGCACCCGCGAGCGCAAAAGCTGACGCGCCGGCGAAGGCCGTCCTGACGGTCGACAGCCTGTCGCGCCGCCATACCTTTCACGACGTCAGCTTCACGGTCTTTCAAGGCCGCGTGACGGCGATCGTCGGGACCGTCGGGTCCGGGCGCGAAGACGTGTGCCGGGCGATTTTCGGGGCCGAAGCCTTTGACGGCGGCACGATCACGGTCGATGGCGCTCCCGTACGCGGCTGGTCGGTGCGCAAAGCCATCGCCGCCGGCATCGGCTATCTACCCTCTGAACGCGGAGTGGAGAGCGTCGTCGGCGGCCTGTCCGCAGCCCGCAACCTTACGCTCACCTACCCGGACAAGGCCCGCGCCGGCGCCTTGCTCAGCCCTGCCCTCCGAAACCGCCTGGCCAACCTCTGGTTCGAACGCCTCGACGTGCGTCCGCGCGACATCGGGCTCGAACTCGAGCGTTTCTCGGGTGGAAATCAGCAGAAGGTGGCGCTCGCCAAGTGGCTGATCGCGGGCGACCTGAAGGTGTTGATCCTCGATCATCCGCTGCGTGGGCTGGATCCGGGAGCAAGCGCAGCCGTGAACGAGTTGATCCGCGAAGCGTGCCGCGGCGGCGCGGCTTTCATCCTCCTCGCCGACACCCTGGAGGAGGCGCTCGACCTCGGCGACGAGATCCTGGTGATGCGCGACGGCTGCGTGACGGCCCGTTTCGACATGGCGCGAGAACACCCGACTTCACTCGATCTCCTGGAGAAAATGGTTTGAGCTCTTCCACTTCCTCCCCGGCTTTGAAATTCGGCGGCATCCGGTCCATTCGACCGGAGAAACTGCGAATCCTGCTCGCGCCGCTTGCGATCTTTCTCTGCCTGCTGGTGGTCGTCTCGGTCGCCGTCCCGCAGTTCCTCCACGGTGGCGGCCCTTCGATCATCGCGCAACAGGCGACGCCGATCCTGCTCATCGCGCTCGCCCAGTGCGTCGTTCTCCAGGTCAGTTCGATCGACCTATCAAACGCTTCGATGGCCCTGCTCTGCGCTATTCTGAGCGCCGAAACGCTCGGGCCGCTCGGGATCGCCTCGCCCTGCCTTTGCGTCGGGGTCGTCACGCTCATCGGCATGCTCAACGGCGCCGTGCTGACGTTCACGCAGATTCCGTCTTTTGCGTTGACCCTCGGTACGCTCGGCATTCTCCAGGCGGCCTGCCTGGTGATCACCGGAGCGAATGTCGTCTACGTTACGTCGCATCTCGAACTCGTGTCCTGGCTCTTCCACGTTCAAATCCTTACGTTGCCGATCGCGTTTTGGCTGAGCGTTCTGTGCGCCGTCCTCCTTTGGGCTTTCATACGCTTCACCGCGACCGGGCAGGGGCTCATGGCGATCGGCTTCAATGAGCGCGCGTCGATCCTATCCGGCCTGCCGGTGAGGCGGCTCAAGATAACCGCTTTCGGCTTGTCGGGTTTTCTGGCCGGGCTCGCGGGTCTGTCGGTCATCGCCATCAGCGGGGCGGCTTCATCGTACGGCCTGGGCAGCGATCTGCTCGTGCCGGGTATTGCAGCGGCGCTCGCAGGAGGGACGGCCATCACCGGCGGCGTATGCAACCCGATCAACGTCGTGTTCGGCGCCCTGTTTGTCGCGCTCATCCCGGTCGGCAGTGCCGCGATCGGGGTAAGCACGCAGGCGCAAAGCATCGTCTATGGCGCGGTTCTGATCGTCGCTGTCGCTGCGACGGCAAGCCGCTCTCGCACTGGCATCATCAAATAGTTACAAGGAAGCACAGACATGGCTACGACATTGGATCGATTCGCTGACCGGGCGCCCGGTTGGGAGACGCCGGTAATGATCGAATCGCATCAGAACGGCGTGCGCACGAAGGCGATGAACCCTAATACGCCGGTCACCTACGAAGAGGTCGTCGAGGACGCGATCCGCTGCTGGGACGCGGGCGCGAGCGCAATTCACGTCCACAACACGAATTTCGACCTCCGCGGAAAGGAAGCCGCCGACGATTACATGCCGGCCTGGAGCAAGATCTTGAAGGCGCGGCCTGACATGATCTGGTATCCGACAACGTGTAATAATCTGCTTTGCACCGAGGGTCAGACCGGGCTCGAACACGTGGCATACTTGAATAAGGACGCCAACGTGCAGGTCGCAGTCGTGGATACCGGCATCGACCTCTTCGCCGTCGATCTTGACGAGAAGGGCCACATCCTCGGCCGCCCGTATGGTTGGAACTACCAACAGGTCGCCGGGCAGGTCGACTTCTGCCGGAAGAACGACATCGCGATGATCTGGGGAGTCTACGAGCCCGGCCACCTTCGCCTTGGCCGTCATTATGTCGATCGCGGTATGTATACGAACGGCTCGATGTGGGATTTCTATCTGGTGGGCAAGTATGGACTCACCTCATCGAAGCCCATCGGCACTTGCGGAATGGAGCCGACTCTTGAGAGCCTGTACTATTACCTGGACATGATCGCGCAGGCCAAACATAAGCTGCCGTGGTGCATATCGATCTGGGGCGAAGGCAGTCTCGATACGCGCCCGATCATCAAGCGGGCTATAGAACTCGGCGGACACATCAAGACGGGTCTCGAATTGTTCTTCGATCCGGACCGGAATCCGACTAACCTCGATCTACTTCAGGAGGTCCAGGAAATTGCCAAGGAAGTCGGCCGGCCTCTGGCGACTCATGAGGACGCAAGAAGAATCTACAACATAAAGTAAGGGCGACCTTCGACCGCAGGAGGGGTATTTGGTTAGATTCGGCATCGCCGCACTCTGGAAGCGTTTGTTTACCATTTTCGCCCCGATCGTCTTCGATAATCATCGAGGTACGATCCGGGCGAGCCGACCCCCTTGCTCAGCCAAGGTTGTACCGGCATAGGGTCTTATACCGTTTAGACGGTCACGGAGGTAAAATCTTGTCTTCCTTCAGGCGCTCTGCCGGTGTTAAACCTATTAGACCGTATAAACGGCCTTAGGCCAAGCGGGCCGGGAGAACATAGCCCAGGGTAAACCCCACGGCCATTTAGTTAAGGATACAAGGCCGGGTATTGCTTTGGTCCCGCAGGGACGGCTGAGGTTAGGCAGGGACTTCAGTCCCTGTGAGGCGCATTTAAGAGGGATCGCGTCCCGTCGGGACGCCTGAAGCGCCGCCCCGGAGGGTGCCGACTCCCAAGGGGCCGGCCAAACCCGGCGCGACCCTCGGCGCCAAAAACCCGAACGTCCCCAGACCTTTGACGCCCGCTTGGCTTGGCGCACGTTTTCGGGCGTCCCGACGGGACGCGACCCCTGGGGGACGCCTTCACAGGGACTGAAGTCCCTGCCTAACCTCAGGCGTCCCTCCGGGACGAAGACCACGCCCTTAACTATTGACCTTCAGGAAAGTAAAGTCTCGAGAAGGTGCGTTAGACTCAGAGCTACCCTTTCCAAATACGGACATTACTTAACTGAAGAACAATAAATGGCCGTGGGGTTTACCCTGGGAAACGGCCCGCTTCCTCGTCGGAGGTCTGAATGGCCGGGAGAGGGTGTCGCTCGCGGGTGCTGCCGCCCCTTCAGCAAATCCACCCGGCGGGGCGGGCGTTTGTTAGGGAGGGCGTACCGACGTGACGCCTTAGGAGGGCTCACATCATTTTACGGTTACCCAGGGGGTAAAGCCCTGGGCTGAGTTCTCTTGGCCCTTCGGGCCGTAAGACGGTCACGGCTGTCCCCGCGCTGCCCTCAAACAACGCGGGTAAAGCTCAGTGGGCTCTGACGCCGGCATTGAAGGCTTCGAAAGCACGGTCAGCTTTGCCCGAAGAACACCGGTGCGCCCTCTAACTGACGATTACGGAAGGCCGCAGCCCGGTTAGGCGGGCCCTTCCCGGGAGCCCGCCGGCTCAGGCGCAAAGTCGCCACCACCCTCTTCCAGGAGCGCAAGCGCCGTCTGATCATCAATGATCAGGCGGCTGAGCACCCCGGTGCGTAAAGCGCCAAGAATGGCGTGTTTCTTGTCGAGACCGCAGGCAACCGCCACGACGTTTTTGAGACGCTGAAAATCCTCCCACGGCAAAGCCAGGATCCGATCGTCCACGTCCCCCAGAATCCTTTTACCATCGATGTCAAAGTAACGTCCGGAGATGTCTCCCACCGCCCCTCGAGCCCTTAACTGGTCGATGGTGGAAGTATTTAAAAAACCGGTCTGCACTACGGTGGCGCTGTGATCGACCTTGCCCACGCTCACCATGCACTGAGCGGCAAGTCGTGCGACGGCAAGGGTTGCCTGTACTCCGGGATCGGACATGAAAAGGTCCCGTACCTCTTTTGAGGCGACTATTACCGGGACGTATAAATGATAAACGGGCGCGTGAAGCTTTTCGCCGAACAATGACGCCACCCGGTAAGGATTGAAAGTGTGCCCGCTGTTTAGTCCGCCTAACGTTTGAGCGATTACCAAGCCCTTTACAGGATTTTCGTTCAGGGCGCGTGCAACCTCCAAAAGAGTTTTTCCCCAGCTGAGGGTGATGACCTGATTCGGTTGGAGATTGTTTTCCAAATAAAGTGCACCCATTTCGCCAACCGCGCGCAGGACGTCGGCCTCGGTGTGTCCGACCGAGGTCGGCACGATGAAAACCTCCTGCAGCCCGAATCGCTTTGCGAGCCGCGTGGCAAGCTCCATCTGCCTCAAGACGTCCACACGCAGCGAAACCGTGACGATGCCTTCTTCGAGCGCCTGCCGTAACAAGCGAACTACCGTTGGACGGGACAAGCCGAGCTCGTCAGCGACTTGTTGCTGCGTCAGTTTTTGGTGATGATAAAGCCAGGTGGCCTTGGCAAGGGTATCTTTCTGCCCGAGAAGTAGCGTCGGGGTAACTTTTCTACGGCCCCGTCTGGCGCGCTTGATCGGGGCGGGGCTGTTGCTCTGCTTCATAGGCTGCCGTCGGGGTCACGCCGGAATTCGATACAAGTATGATAAAGGTGTAAAAGTCTCGCGAGGGTAACGTATCGCGCAACGGCAACTTTTGCAGCAGAGATGATAGGCGGTTTACGAGAAAAATCCAGCCGGCGGGTAATTGCGAAGAAGGTGTCACCGGAAGTCGCAAGGCGCTATGATACCCGCACCCGGCGGGGAGAATCCCAGCCCTTCGCTCGCTCAAACGACAAACAGATCCATGAAACGGTTCACGGGTGTCGCCGCCAGGCGCGCCGGGTCCGCGCAGAGCGCCAGGATGGCGCCGGCATCGCGCGCCGGGATCCTGCCGCGCAGGTTGCGTTCGAATTTCTCGAGTAACAGGGGGATGCCCTCGCTGCGGCGGCGCCGGTGGCCGACGGGGTATTCAACGGCGACGCGATCGGTTTTTGTGCCGCCATTGAAGAAGACCTGCACGGCGTTGCCGATCGAACGCTTTGCAGGGTCCAGGTAATCCGCCGTAAACTGCCGGTTTTCCACAACCTCCATCCGGTTGCGCAGCGCGTCGATGCGCGGGTCACGAGCCTGCTTGTCTTCGTAATCTTCGGCCGTCAGGCGGCCGAAAATAAGGGTCACGGCAACCATGAACTGGATGCAATGGTCACGGTCGGCCGGGTTATCGAGCGGGCCGGCCTTGTCGATGATGCGCTTGCCGCTCTCCTGAGTTTCAATCACGACGCGCTCGATCTCGTCAAGGCGCCCGGCAACTTGCGGATGCAGCGCAAGTGCGGCCTCAACGGCGGTCTGTGCGTGGAATTCGGCCGGGAACGAGATCTTGAACAGGACGTTCTCCATCACGTAAGAGCCGAAACCTTGCGACGGAACCCGGAGCGGGTTTTTGCTGAAGAGCACGTCCTGAAAGCCCCAGGTTTTCGCCGTCAGCGCACTGGGGTAACCCATCTCGCCGCGCAGCGCCTGCAAGGCAAGGCGCACCGCCCGGCTGGTTGCGTCGCCGGCCGCCCACGATTTGCGCGAACCGGTGTTGGGTGCATGCCGGTAGGTCCTGAGCGCGCCGCCATCGATGAAGGCATTGGAGAGCGCATTAATCACGTCCTCACGCGAGCCGCCGAGCAACCGGGTAACGACACCCGTCGAGGCGACACGCACCAGCAGCACGTGGTCGAGACCGACCCGGTTGAAACTGTTTTCGAGCGCGAGGATCCCCTGGATCTCATGGGCCTGGATCATCGCGAGCAAAACGTCGCGGATCAGCAACGGTTTTTCGCCCTCGCGAACCCGGCGCCGGCTGAGGTAATCGGCCACGGCGAGAATGCCTCCCAGGTTGTCGGATGGGTGTCCCCATTCCGCCGCCAGCCAGGTGTCGTTGTAATCCAGCCAGCGGATCGCGGTCCCGATATTAAAGGCGGCCTGGACCGGATCCAGTTCGTAGCTCGTGCCGGGCACCCGCGCGCCGGTGCCGGGCAAGCTGGCGCCGGGAACGATCGGGCCGAGGAGCTTGGTGCAAGCCGGGTAGCTGAGCGCCAACAGGCCGCAGCCGAGCGTGTCCATCAGGCAAAGCCTGGCGGTATCAAAGGCTTCCTCGCTCGTGATGGCTTCGGGGTTGTGGACGTAATCGGCAAGCTGCCGCAAACATGCATCCGGTTCCGGGCGAACTGCGCTGGTGAGATCTGCAGACATACGAATGCCAAAAGTGAGAGCGGACGCCGAGTGTCGGGTGTCGGGTGCCGGGTGTTGGGGGTCGGGAGTATTGCGACAAGTGCCACGAGCACGGAGTCGGCATTTGTGCTAACACGGCGGGAAGAGTAATTCCGTGACCCGACACCCGACACTCGTCACCGGACCCCGGGCCTTTATTCCATCATGGCCCTTTCCGCGCGTACCCTCAGAGAACTCACCGCGACTGCAAAAATGATCAGAAGGCCGATGATGACGTCCTGAATGTACGGGTTAACGCGCATCATGTTCAAAGCGTTGCCGACTACACCCCAGAGCAGGACACCGAAAAACGTGCCTACCACATTTCCTTTTCCGCCCGACATCGGAGCGCCGCCGATAACCACTGACCCGATCGCCTGCAGTTCCATGCCGGTACCGGTGCTGGGCTGGGCGGCCCCCACTCTCGACAACAGCAGCATCGCCGCGCAGCCGACAAACAAGCCGTTCAGGGCAAAGAAGATCAGCTTTTTCCGCTTCACGTCGATGCCGGCCAGGTAGGCGGCGCGTTGATTGTTGCCGATCGCATAAATGCATCGCCCAAGCTGCGTGCGGGTGAGAATGAAGTGAATCACTCCGTAACCGGCCAGCGCGATCAGGAAAAGCAACGGCAGGAAATTGAACAGCTTCAGTTCTCCGAGTGTTTCGAACTGCCCGTAAATCGTCTGGATCGTGCCTTGCGTGATAAACAAGGCTATCCCTTGGAAAACGCCGATCGCGGCCAGCGAAATGATGAACGAAGGGGCCTGAAACAGGATCGAGGCCGCCCCGATCAAAGAACCGCAGATGGTTGCAATGAGGACCCCGGCCAAGGCCGCCAACGGAGGGAACACGCCGTTACGCATCAACATGGCCATGACGACTGATGACAGGCCGATGTTGGCCCCCACGGAAATATCGAAATTGCCGGAAATGATCAGGATCGTCGCGCCGCAGGCTACCAGGCTGAGAACTGAGATCTGGCCCAACAGGTTGCTCACGTTGCCGATCGCGAAATAACGGGCGTTGACCGTGCCGGCGATGATCGACAGGATGACGACGACGACTAACAAGAACGGCCATTGATTGGCCAGCATCCTTCTCTGTAGGGTCGCGCGAAGCTCCGCCATCTATCACTCCCCAAATAATCAGCAGGTTCCCAGGAAATAACCCAGCAACTCGTGCTCGGTGACCGCCTTCGATTTGATCGTCGCAACCAGCCTGCCTTCTCTCATAACCGCGATCCTGTCACTCACCGAGATAAGTTCAGGCATGTCGGAAGATACCATCAAGATCCCCTTCCCCGCTTTTGCGAGCCCGACCATGAGCTCATAAATCTGCTGCTTCGCGCCGATGTCGACCCCTTTGGTAGGTTCGTCGAAGATCAACACCTGGGCGTTGCTGAGCAGCCATCTCCCCAGGATCGCCTTCTGCTGATTTCCACCGCTCAGAAAGCCGATCGGCTGCCGGATGCCCGCCGTGACGATCTGAAGGCGCTTGATCAACGCTTCCACCGCGGAAATCTCTTTCCGGCTATTCAAGACGAAGCCATCAGCTTCATTTGCGACGATCGCCATATTCTCCAGCACCGGCCTTAAATCAAAAAGCCCGAGCGCCTTTCTGTCCTCCGTAAGCATCGCCAGTCCCGTTCCGATGGCCTGCCGCGGTGAACGGGGATTCATCGCGACGCCGTTCAGGACAATTTCACCGGCGGTCCTGCGGTCCGCACCGAAGATGACGTTCATCACCTCAGAGCGACCCGCCCCGACCACCCCGCCAAACCCAAGGATTTCGCCCCGATGCAGGTCAAAGCTCACGTCCTCAAACAGGCCGTGACGGCTTAGACCGCGAACCGTCAGAATGACCTCCCCCGCTTCGACCTGGGCCCGATCATAGAACTGGGAAGGTTCCCTGCCAATCATGCTCCTGGTGATGGTACCGAGGTCCGTACTCCGGGCGTCGAATGTGTTTATCACCTGCCCGTCCTTCAGCACCGTGATCCGGTCACCGACCTCGAAAACCTCTTCGAAATAGTGGGATATGTATATGATCCCGATGTTACGGGCGGCGAGTTTCCTGACCAGGTCCATCAAGGCTCGCGTCTCTTCAACGCCCAGCGACGACGTCGGTTCGTCCATGATCAGGATCTTCGCTTCTATATGAAGGGCCTTTACGATCTGCAATGTCTGCTGCTGCGCCGGGGAGAGATGTTCCACCAAGGCGGTTTCCGGGATCCCGATGCTAAGCGAATCCATCAACTCCCGCGCCTTACGGTTCTGGGTCGAGTAATCGATCAGCCCGAGTCTGGACCTCACCTCGTGCCCCAGAAAAATGTTGTCCGCCACAGTGAGCGAGGAGACGAGTTCAACGTCCTGGTAGATGGTGGCAATTCCCAGGTCCAGCGCCTGGCCGGGGGTAAGGCGGCCATATTCTTTGCCGAAAACGATGATTCGTCCCTTGTCCGGGCGCTCGGCACCGGACAGAATCTTGATCAAGGTCGATTTGCCGGCGCCGTTCTCGCCAACCAGGCAATGGACCTCACCGGCATACAAGTCAAAGGTGACGCGATCGAGAGCGACGGTGTCCCCGAACGTTTTCCTCAGGCCCTGGACGGCAAGAACGTCTCGGCGGTCATTCCCCTTCATCACCGCCCGGTCCTCCCTTTATTCCCCGGCGCCTCTGGGGCATTGCCGCAGGTCCCGAGCGTCCTTGGACGAAGGGTGCCTCCCGGCTGCGATTGCTGCTCGGCGGTGATCAAGACTGGGGTGCTTTATCCGGTAAATATCCGCCTAACGCCGGGAAATACTGTTTGGTTAGTTTGATCCAGACCGGGTCGTACTCCCACGGAACGGCCAACGCCTTGTCCAGCACCGTCCCCTTGGTAACCGGGATGACCGGCAGCATGACCTGTTGACGAACGTCCTTCGAATCACCGGAGGCGTACCGGTACAAGGCAAGGCAGGCAACCATTCCCTCCCAACCCGGCGAGCTGCTGATGGTGTAGTTCAGTTCACCGCTCTGAACCAGGGGCAGGCCAACCGGTGAGCCGTTCTGAGCCACGACCACGTATTGGTCCAGCAATCCCTGGCTCTTCAGGTAACGGATGACGGCAGCCGCCATGTCCTCGTTCATGACCCAGAGAACGTCGAATTTCACACCGGATTGGACCAGGTCCTGAGCCTGGTTGACGGCCACCGACGGGTTGTATTTGCCGTCCCGAACGGCTACAATCTCGTTTTTTCCTAACTCTTTCATCCGTTCCTTCATCGCCCCGGTGATCAACTGTACCGGCAGGTGCTCAAGCAGGCCGGTGATCAACGCGACCTTCTTGCCGGGATACTTTTCCGCCAGGTAGTCGGCGTAAGTTTTACCCATCGCTTTCCAGTCAAAATCGACCGCCGCCACGATGTCGCCGCCGGCAGGTGAGTTTAACGCCTGCCCGCAATTGTCGATGGTGACAACGGGGATGTTGGCGTCCTTGCATTTTTTCGCCGCAACGATCGCACCCTGCTGGTTGAATGAGAAGACCGCCATCCCGTCAACCCCCTGGGTGACCAGGGACTCGATGTTTGAAACCTCTTTCTGGACGTCGTAATCGGAATTCAGGACGACGGTTTTGACGCCCAGCATCTGAGCAGCCAGAGTGAATCCGTCCACGTCCCTCTTGTACCAGGTGTCGGGACCGGGAGTGATGTAGCCGAACGTCAACTCCTTTTTGTTATTGGCAGCCGGGCAGGCCATCGGAACAGAAATGGCCGCGATCAGAAGTAACCATAGCGAATGTCTTTTCAATTTGGGGGGCCTCCGGAAAACTATTGTGAGCGTAGTGGATCAGTCTGGGGGTGGTCCACGCCTCCGCAGCATACCGTATTTTTGCCCTTTTGCGAGCCCGCCAAATCCGTTATCTGAGGTGACGGCGTCGACCCGAGCCGTTCGGGGTTTTGCTGCCGTTGAGCGGCTTGGGCCGGCCCACCTTTCAACTCACCGTTCACCCACCAACAACCCCGACCATGCCCCAAAGACACGAACCACATTCCCGTTCAACTCACGCGACGCCCCCGGACCCCGGCAACTCGGAACCGATCACTACCGGCGGCCCGCAATTCGCTGAGCCCACTGCGACGCCGGACCCAACCCGCTTCACCGTGCGGCACGGGTCGGATACCCAGGCGTACAAGATCCTCGACAGCGAGAAGGGCCTGCTGAAACCGCGCCCCTTCCCCGTGATCGAGGGCGCGGCAGAACCGGTGCTCACCCTGGCGCAAGCGCTCGGGGCACAGGGTCCGTCGGTGGTAGCTGAAATCGAAAAAGCGGGGCAAATCGTCTTTCACGCCGTCGGTGACACCGGCAACGTCAGGGGCCCGCACTCTGAGGCCCTCGTCGCGGACAAGATGGTGGCCGACTTTGAGGAAAGGGATCCCCGGAATGTGCCGTCGTTCTTTTATCATCTCGGCGACGTGGTCTACAGCTTCGGTGAGGCTGAATACTATTACGACCAGTTCTATGATCCGTTCCGGGATTATCCTGCGCCGATCTTCGCGGTCCCCGGCAATCACGACGGCATGGTTGCCCCCAACGTCTCGACGCCGACGCTGCAAGCATTTCTGGAGAATTTCTGTGCAGGCGGCCGTTCCCCGCATCGTACGCCGGAGTCGGGCGGCCTGGTCCGCACCGCGCAAATCCAGCCGGGCGTGTATTTCACGCTGGAGGCACCGTTCGTGCGGATACTGGGCCTTTACAGCAATTGCCTGGAAGATCCGGGGGTTATTTCCACCGAAGGCGACGCGTTCCCGTACCTCACGGACGTGCAACTCGACTTCCTGAAGGCGGCGCTGCGGCGCGTTCAGAAGGACCGCTTTACGGGTGCCGTGATCATAGCCGTCCACCACCCGCCCTACGTGGCCGAAACCCATACGGCGGGCCGGCACGGCGGCAGCCCCCGGATGCTCGAAGACCTGGATGCAGCGTGTACGGATGCCGGTTTCTGGCCCCATGCCGTACTCTCAGGGCACGCGCACAATTACCAACGGTTCACACGGACGAAAGACGGCCGGCAAACACCCTTTATCGTCGCCGGCAACGGCGGGCATGCGATCGCGCATCTCACCCGCCGAGGCACGCTTGCGCTGCGCGCGCCGGCGCCGCAACCGTCCCTCTCGGATGGGAAGGACACGGTGGTTATCGAAAACTACGACGACCAGGACTACGGCTACCTGCGTGTCCTGGCTGACGCCGAGCAGCTCCGTATCGAGTATCACCCCGCTCCGGACGGCGCGGCGGCCAAGACCCCGGACGACTTTGTCACCGTCGAGCTGTCCAGCCGCCAACTCGTCCATTTCCAAACCCGCTGACGCTTTCGGAGAGGATGGCGTGGTCACCGCGCAGCAATCAGGCCCGAATGAACCTGCCGCTCGATGGCGCTCGCGGGTGTCTCCAGACACCCGCGAGCGCGTGGTCCGGCAGGCCGAGCTGCACCCGGCGCCGCAGGACGGCACCCCCTGAGCCGGCATTCTACCGGGATAACTGTCTGAATGGCGTATGGCCGCGTCTTCTGTCCCTGGTTTGTCCCGGTCTCGCGCTATAGCGCAATTCATCATCCCCGTCCTTGAGGCTGAATCAGATGCCGGCCGAGATAGAAACGCCATCGCGGATGGCGTCGGGCGGATGGATAATCACGGTATCGCCTTCGGCGAGACCGGAGCGCACTTCTGCAGTGACGCCATTGTGATGAGCGATTTGCACTTTCCGAATCTGCGCTCTGCCTTGCCTGACCACGAACGTTATCCAATCGTTGCCCCGCCGGAACAGTGCGCCCGCCGGCACCTGCAGTACGTTATCGCCGCGCCACGTTACGATGCGTGCCTCCACGCGATAACGATCGCCCAGTCCCCGGCCGGACGGCGCAGAATCCAGAAAGTCGACCCGCACCTTTACGCGTTGTTCCTCGACACCCAACGCCGAAACTTTCGTAAAGGCCGCAGGCTCAACCACGCTGACCCGTCCGCGCAATGGGGACTCGCCGCCCCAGTGTTCGATGGACACGTCCGCCCCTGGAGCCACGCCCACGGCATCGCTGGAAAGCAGCTCGATCTCAGCTTCGAGGTCCTGCGGGTCGCCAACCTCCATGATGGACATGCCAGGGGTGACAACCCGGGCGCTCTCCTCGTACACGTTCAAGATGTATCCGTCGACCGGCGCAAGAATCCGAAGCGGCTCTGATTTTTCCGATTCCGGATGCTGAGCCTGCATCAGGGCGGCTTGCGCCTGGGTGACTTCAAACTCAGCCACTCGCAAGGCGAACTCCGCCGCATGCAATTCGCGTGTGCGCATCTGCACTCGATTTTCGGTCGCATCCCATTCCTGAGCGGCGACGGCACCGGTCCGCCGGAGGGCATCGGTTCGGGCAAGATCTTTATTCGCCAACTCGAGCGCCGCGGCGGCGCGATCGAGCTCCGCCTGGCGCTGCATCTTCGTCGCCTCAGCGGCCCTTGCGCGCGCTTCAGCCTCGGCCAGGGCACGGGCATCAAGAAACCCTGCCATTTGCGGTTCGATCGTCGCGAGCACCGTTTTACCACGTTGAATAGGCGCGCCGGCCCGGAGTTCCACCCGGTTGAGGAACCCGGCCACGGGGGGCGAGATGACGTAACGATGGCGGATGCGCGTCTTACCCTCCTCGAACACGGACACGATCAGCGGTCCACGCGTTACCGCACTGATCTCGACGCGTACCGGCTTTGGCCAGAGTCCAGCCACGATGGCGGCCAGCAGGCCCGCCACGATCACGTACAGGATAAGCTTTCGCCACGCGCGAGGCCGGCGCCGGATACGCGATCCAGCGGATTGCGAAACGGTAGTGGACGCCATTGTTTTCATCATTCTCTGGCTTTCAAGACGCCGAGCAGATCGAGCCTGTGGATGCGCCGGCTAACGACGGCAAATGACAGGCCCGACGAGACCAAAACGATTAAGGCTGCGGTTGCATAGGTCCGGGCAGTGAGCACCAAAGGTAGACGCACCGATTCCGTGCTGGAAGCACGGACGATCAGGCCGGCCAACTGGCTTCCAATAAACAGACCGGGGGGAATGGCAAACAGAGTAAGCAGAGCGAGCTCACCAATCAGGACGGTCGCTACTTCCCGATGGGTAAGGCCAACGACGCGCAGGGTTGCCAGATCGCGGCTGCGCTCCGACAGGGCAATGCGTGCGCCGTTGTAGACCACGCCGAAAGCCACGATGATGGCGAAACCGAAGTAGATGGCTTGCACCGTGCCCATCATTTCACCCGTGGTTTTGTCGAAGGTGGAACGGGCATCTCGAGTAATCGTAAAAGTGCCGATACGGGGCGACTTCTTTGCCTGGGCAAGGAGCTCGCCCCATTGAGCCGGATCGACTGCAAGGTGAGCACCGCTGACCGTGCCCCCTTCGCGCATGAGCCGGCGGAGGGCGTCAATATCGATGTACGCGCCGACCCCGGCGAAGTCAGTGATCGTTCCGGCGACTACGGCATTAAACTCGGGGCGCGTGCTTTCCTGGATCTCGACGTGAACGGTGTCACCGGCTGCGGCGCCGAGGACCTCCGCGAGTTTGGCGGAGAGCAGTAGTCCGGAGGGCGGCAACGCAACCGGTTTGCCCGCTTGATCCAGAAGCCGGTTAAGGCGTGCGCCCTGGGGAAGCCCGGTAACCGCGACCCGGCGCTCACGATGTTCGTGCCGGAGCCGCGCGGCCACACTCCGGAACGGCTCAGCGCTCAGCACGCCCGGTAAATGGTGCAGGTCGTTGAGGGCGCTCGCTGAACCCGGTTCGATGAGGCCAAGCGTTACGTCCTGTCGTTGGGCGAGGTCCCATTGAAAATCGATCAGATAAGCAATGCCGTCGCGCACGGCCCCCGGCACGATGGGTATCCCCGTAGCGAACGCCAGCCCGAGTGCTGTGAAGAACGCGTGCCATGGTTTGCGCTCGAGATTGCGCAAAGCCATCCGGAAAGCCGGTGACACGAGCCATTGCAGGCCAAGCCGTTCAAGCACGGAAGGCCTGAATTCTGCCGGCGGTTCCGGCCGCATGGCCTCGGCTGCCGGAAGTTTCATTGCTTGCCAAACCGCTCCTGATACCCCCAGCAATGATGCGGCGGAACTCGCCGCAAACGCCAACAGTATGGCCGTCCAATCGGTTTGAAAAGGGAGCGAGGGGAAATGGAAAAACCGGCGATAGACGATCACGACCCCATGACCCATCCACAGACCCAAAAGGCCTCCCAGAATCGTGGCAATCGTCACGATCACCAACGCGAACTTGAGGTAATGCCATCCCACCTGGCCGGACGAGTAACCGAATGCCTTGAGCTGGGCGATCTGTTCTCGCTGGAGCCGGATAAGGCGGGTGAGAACGGCGCTGGTCATGAACGCCGCGATGCTCAGGAAAACCGCGGGAAAGGCGACAGAAAATGCGCCCAGGACCCGCACCCGGTCGTCGATCTGCTTCGCGGAAAGGTGATCGGTGCGGTCATAGGCGATCAACCCGCCGTACGGTCCTAGAATCTGATCCATCTCCGCCATCACGGCGCGCCGGTCAGCCCTGGGTGCCAGTCTTGCCGCCACGCTGTTGAATGCGCCGTTAAGGGTCAGCGCGGTGGCAAGTGCGCGCTCGTTCATCCAAAAGACGCCAAAGCGGCGGCTGTCAGGAACACTCTCGCCGGGGCGGGACTCGTAAACATATTCCGGCGACAGCCCGATACCAACGATGCGCAGCGTTTGGCGAGCGCCATGGATCGTGGCGTCGATGGTATTACCTGGACTGAACCCGTGCGCCTCAGCGAATGCCTCCCCGACAACCACTTCATTGTCGCTGCCGGGCTCGGGCAGCCGGCCGGTACGCAAAAAAATCAGATTGAGCTGCTGAGGGCGATCTTCCGGAATTGAGAGGATGTTTCCATTCGCAGGTTCTTTCAGTCCGGGCAGATCGAGTATGACCGAACCCGTCACGCGAGTCTCCAAGGCAGCGACGCCCGGGATTTCGGCGAGACGCGCCCGGAGCGCGCTCGGGGCTCGCTTCAGATCGCAGAAGACATCCGCGAACCGGCAGCCGGTATAGTAAGCGTCCCGTGCTGACTCAAGGGAAACGACGAGGCTGCGTGCCATGATCATCACCGCAAGACCACACGCCATCACGAGGGCAACCGCCGTCGACTGGCCCTTCATATTTCCCAGGTCGCGGATAAGTTTGAGGTCAAGCGGGTGCATGACGGTTACCAGGCTAAGGTAGACGCCGGCCGCCGTTGGCGGTTCGGATGAATCCCGGCGACGTGACCATCCGAAAGGCGGATTACCCGATCGGCCATATCCGCGATCACGGCGTTGTGCGTGATAATGACGGCCAGCGTGCGCAAGTCCCGGTTCACCCGTGTGATGGCTTCAAGCACGGTGATACCGGTCTTCACATCGAGCGCGCCGGTTGGCTCGTCACAGAGGAGCACCTCCGGGCGCTTGGCAATGGCGCGAGCGATCGCCACGCGTTGCTGCTCGCCGCCGGACAGTTGCGACGGGAAATGATCCATGCGGCCACTGAGCCCCACCATCGCAAGCGCCTCTTCCGGCGGCATGGGGTCGCGGGAGATGTCGGTGACCAGTTCGACGTTCTCGCGCGCCGTGAGGCTGGGGATCAGGTTGTAAAACTGGAATATGAACCCCACCGTATCGCGCCGGTATTGCGTAAGCGCTTTCTCGTTGGCCCGGGTGAGGTCTTGTCCCCGGTAGGTCAGCGTTCCGTCTGTCGGAACATCCAGTCCACCAAGAATGTTGAGCAAGGTGGATTTACCGCTGCCGGAAGGCCCCAGCAGCACGACGAGTTCCCCATCGAAAAGGTCGAGGTCAACGCTGTTCAGCGCGCGTATTTCGACCTCGCCGGTCGAGTAAACCTTGGTAACGTCACGCGCGCGAAAAAGGGGATCGCGCTCCGGGCTCTCACCGACGCCGGGAGGTTTGGAGGCGGGTGGCAGTATTTCTGGAACCGCGATTTCCATGATGAGCACTCATGCCGCGCCGTTTTCTTTTGTGCCCGGCTTGTCTGAAGTCCGTAGTGCAGTCTGCACTTTCTGAACCATCGAGATAAGAAGCGCGCGTGCCGCCTTCTGGTTCCGGGCGCGAGCCGGCGTCAAGGCGCGGTCAAGGAGAAGGCCCCAGGCGCTAAGCGCCTCCGCAAAAGGAACTTTGTTCTCCTCGGGAACCACCTCCGCACCGGCAATCAGCCCATAACCGGTTACGCTTACCAGGTAGGCCAGCGTTGAAGCCGGGACGTCGTCGCGCAAGGCGCCGGCCTCCTGGAGTTGAGCGAAAAGCTCGGTTCTCATCGAAATCCCTAACCCAACAAGCGCTTTGTCTCGCCGGAGAAAGCTTCCGAAAAGCCGCTGGTCCCGCATCATGAGCGCCTTGATAACCGGATTAGCGTCTACGGCCGCGAGGCTGTGCTGGACCATCCGCGCGAAGCTCCAGTTCTCGCCGTCTTCTTCAAACCGGCGCAGCCAATCTTCGGTGTAACGCGCGAATTCCCACTGAAGCACCGCCTTGAAAAGCGCATCCTTATTCGGGAACTCGAGATAGACCGCGCCCTTGGAGATGCCGGCCTCCCGGGCGATATCGTCCATGCTGGTTTTGTCAAAGCCCCAACGAGAGAACAGGGCGCCAGCGCAATCGAGCAGCCGTTGGCGCCGGGTTGATTGCTGGAGATCGGCCGTCATAACGACAATATGACTGGTTGTTCCCGTTCAGTCAACCGGTCAGGTCGTCGCCGGCTCCGCCCCAAGGCCAGACCCGGACAAACCGAGGCCCGGAACAGAACCGGTGCCAGAGGGTTCGACCGGCGCCGCTCACGCTGTCCCAAAGGTCGGGCAGGCTGAGCGGTTGGCGCACCGCTCGCCTGTTCAGGGCACCCGGGTAGGAGCAGAGGTTTCTACGGCCTTCAGGCGTGGAACCGGTGCAATGGTCACGAGTAACAGCGCCGCCAGCAGCAGCGCGCTGCCGCACCAGAACGGCGCCTTGCCGAAATCCGCGGTGTGCCGGGGGTTAAAGCTTAAGAGCCAGCCGCCGGCTACCGGACCGGCGCACCGGCCCAGGCTGGCCGCAGCTTGCACCATTCCGAGCACGCGACCTTGGGAACGCGGGTCCGTACTGCGCGACACCAGGCCGCTGATGGACGGGTTGACCAGCGAATTGCCGGTGGCCACCCCGGCGCTGACCAGGAGAAGCGCGCCAATTCCTTTCACCAGCGGCAATGCAAACAGGGCGCAGGCCAGAATCGCGACCCCACCCATCGCGATTCGCTTCTCGGTGAATCGATGGACCAGAGGGCCGACCAGCCGGGCCTGAACCAACACCGCGGTGGCCCCGATCAGGGCGAAAACGTAACCGTTTTCCGCCCCTGTAAAACCGAACCGATCTTCCGTGAAGATGGCGAAGAAGGCCGTCATCAGCGTAAATCCAAACATCATAAAAAAATAGGCGGCCATCAACGGGCCAAGCACCTTTGCTTCACCCTGCAGGAAAGCCGTCCGGATTCGCCCTCCGGTGGAGCGAGTCCGGTTTTGCGCCGGCAGACTTTCCGGTAAAACGAAGGCGATCAGTCCGGCATTAACCGCGGCCAGCGCGCCGGCAAAATAGAAAGGCGCCGATACGGTTACCTGGCTCAGCACCCCGCCGAGCAACGGCCCGCAGATAAAGCCTAACCCGAATGCCGCCCCGAGCAGCCCCATAGCCTTTGCCCGTTCCTCTGCGGTGGTCACGTCGGCGACGTACGCCTGGGTGGTCGAGACGTTGGCGCCGAAGACCCCGTCGATGGTCCGTGCAACAAAGAGCCATCCGAACGCGTTGGCTGAGCCCATGATGAGGAACGCTGCGGCCTGACCGGTCGTGCTCAGCAGCAGGACCGACTTTCTACCTAAACGATCCGAAAGCGTCCCTACCACCGACGAGAAGAGAAATCCCATGGCGGAGTAAACCGCCAGCAAGGCGCCGATCATGACGGGCGAAGCGGAGAAGCGCTCGGCGTAGAGGGGCAGGATGGGGATCACGATCCCGAAACCGAGCATGTCCACAAACACCGTCAGCAGGAGGGGCGCCAGCGGGGACGCCTGCCTGGAACCGGGCTTGAGCACGTCTTTTGATTTTTTTCGCAGAAGTGCAAGGCCTGCAAACCGGCCGCGGCCAGGACCCACCCGGCAGGCGTGGGCCGCCATCAGGCTCGTTCCACGAGGTTGCAACGGCCCGGAGCGCCTGCCAGCTTCAATCGATACTGGCAGGCCGGCTCCGGCGCGCCGGCTAGGTCTCGAGATGCTTCGTCAGGCTGATGTCAGCCTTCAGCACGCGCGAGACCGGACAGCCTGCCTTTGCTTTATCCGCAATTTCATCAAATTGCGCCTGATCAATGCCGGGTACCCGCCCCTTCAGTTCAAGGTGGATGGCCGTGATCGTCCAGTCACCGTTGACCTGTTCAAGGCTGACGGTCGCTTGCGTTGTCAGTTCGTCCGGCGTAAACCCGGCACCGCCTAAAAAGGCGGAAAAGGCCATCGTGAAGCAGCCCGCGTGCGCCGCTGCGATCAACTCTTCGGGGTTGGTGCCGACGCCGTTTTCGAAGCGGGTTGAAAACGAGTATTGGGTCTGCTTCAACACGCCGCTCTGAGTAGAAAGCGTGCCATTGCCTTTTTTGAGATCGCCGTTCCAGACGGCCGATGCGGTGCGTTTCATGGATGTTGGGGTGTTTGATTGGGGGTTTAAAGGTATTCTAAGTACTCTACGATACGGATCGCGGCTACTATACGGATCGCAGACCAAAGGGATAGTTTTCCCATTGGGTATAAGCTATTCATTCGACCCGGACGCCACCGGATGCCATCCCGGGTCCGCTGCTCGTCCCGCGGACCGGGCACGGAGACGATGGCGTTTTCACGCGTGGGAGTTGCATTCATCTTCCACTCGGCCGTTTGTGGGATTTTACCCGTGCGCGTGCAGCCTGGCTTCGGCGTGATCGAGGTCTTCCTGTATGCGGCGCAACGCTTCGTCGTTAATGACGTACTCGTCGCGCAACTGGATGATGGTCCGGCGCTCCACGTCGAGGGCCTCCTGCTGCAAACGCTGGTAGGACGGCGCAATCCAACTCCCGGCATGGTTCCCGCCCGCCGCGGCGTAAATCTCCAATTGCCGGATGCGATCCCGGTATTCCACGCGGAGCCGGTCCAGCAACTCCCGCGAGAACCGGCCTTTGGCTTCCTCGAGGTACGCAAGCGCCGCTTCATTGGCCTTGAGCCGGGCCGTTCTTTCTTCCAACTCGGCAAGTCCGTCATCCATCACACCCAGCCCGAGAATCAGCGCCGGCAAACTCAGGCCTTGCAGCACCAGCGTTGAAACGATCACACAAAACGTGATGAACAGAACGTAATCGCGCCCGGGGAAAGGCTGCCCGTTCGAAAGCGTTATCGGTATAGCCAGCGCGACTGCCAGCGACACCACCCCGCGCATGCCCGCCCAAGCCACCACGGCCACGTTCCGCCAGTCGGCATAGGGGTTCTCCCTGTGAAACGCCGCGTTCAGCCCGCGCAGCAGGCTGACCGACGCAAACACCCACGCGATCCGCACCGCGACGGCGGCCGCGCTGACCAGCACGCCGTGCCAAATCAGCCGGTTCAGGGATTGGCCGGAGAGCGCCCCAAGGATGCGCGGCAGCTGCAGCCCGATTAGGATGAACACCAGGCCGTTCAACAGGAATACCACCATCTCCCAGAACACAAACGCGTTGAGCCGCGTGCGAGGAGTGAGGATCTGCGGTACCCGCCAGCCCACGAACAGCCCGCACGCAACGACGGCCAGGACGCCGGAGAGGTGCAACCGCTCGGCCGGGAAATAAGCGATAAAAGGCGTGAGCAGCGAAAGGGTGATCTGCACGGGCGGATCATCCAGGTGGCGCTGAGCATGGACGGCGAGCCAGGCAACGCACAGGCCGACACCGGTGCCGCCCAAGGCGACCAGGATGAATTGTGCACCGGCTTCGCCGAGGGAAAACGTTCCGCTCATCGCCGCCGCCAGGGCGAAGCGGTAAGCGACCAGCGCCGTGGCGTCATTGACCAGGCTCTCGCCCTCCAAAACGGCGACGACTCGCCGGGGCACGCGCAAACGGCTGGTGACCGCGGTCGCCGCGACGGCATCCGTCGGCGAGGTGATGGCCCCGAGCGCAAAGGCGGCCGCCCAGGGCAAACCGGCCAGCGCGTGCGCTACGGCGGCAACCACCACCGTCGTCAACAACACCAGCCCGATCGCCAGCAGCAGGATGGGACTCAGGTTCGCACGAAAATCGCGCCAGGACGTAAAGACCGCCGCCGGGTAGAGGAGCGGTGGCAGGAGGAACACAAAAATCAGGTCGGGGTCCAATTGCACCGGCGGCAAACCCGGCACAAACCCGAGCACCAGGCCGCCGATGACCAGCAGCACCGGGTAGGGTAGGCCCACTTGCCTGGCCACGAGGGCCAGCACGGCGATGACGATCAGCAGTACAAAGAGGACTTCGGCATGGTTCATGATCTGCGAGAATGCGCCCGACGGGGCAGCTGATTACACCGTTTGCCGAGAATGCGTTCCGACACAATGCGGATCTCGCCCAGGGCGAGATCCGCATTGTGTCGGAACGCATTCTCGGCAAACGGGTCCCCATCCCCCCACCCGGCTCGCCGGCGCCGGACCGGCGGCGGTATTCTACCTCAACACGAGGATGAGCGCACCCACCGCAATAAAACCGCCTCCTAACCCTTCCCGGATCGTCAGCCGTTCGTGAAGGAACAGCACGCCGAACGCCATCGCCATAACCACGCTGAGTTTGTCGACCGGGGCGACCTTGGATAGATCGCCTACCTGCAGCGCTCTGAAATAGCATAGCCACGACAGGCCCGTCGCGAGGCCGGACAAAATGAGAAAAATCCAGGCTTTGCGCGACACCGAGTGCACGTCAACGCCTCCGGACGTAGCAAACACGAGCGCCCAACAGAATATCAGGATAACCGACGTTCGGATCGCCGTAGCGAGATTGGAGTCGATTCCAGATACGCCGATCTTGGCGAGAAGAGCGGTCACTCCGGCAAAAAAGGCTGACGCGATTGCCCAAATAAACCATTGCATACGATTAAAATCTTTCGGAATTCTTTATGCCCGGAAGTGCTCGAAAGCGAGTTCGCTTGCGTTTTCAGTTTTCGACGGGGACTTCAAGGGTTGAATCCAGTTGAATCCAACGCACAAGCGGCCGCAGCCTCGAAATAGTGTCGGGGCGCAGAACCAATGCGCCCCGAAGTAAGTCATCGCCCGTCGAGCGGCTGTCTTGCCGCCCTGTCAAGGCACGAGGGGCTCGCCGGTTTTTGGATCCAAGATCAGGCGGCGCGTACCAGGGCCGCAATGGGTGCGATCAAAATTGAACATGTTGAGCAGAACCCCCGAGTATTGATCAAACGACGCGTCCCCGATCCTGCCAAGACCCCAGTTATCCTCGATGAAGCGGACAATTGACGACTGATCGGTTGTGGTATGATCGACAAAGTTCTCCTTCGCAAAAGGCGAGATGACGATCAACGGCATCCGGGGGCCGAACGAGTAGCGCCCCTGATAACCCCCCAACGGCGCGTTCGTACCCGACTGGCCGCCTTGGGTGTCGGGCGCCGTAAGGAAATCATAGGCCGTCTGGGATTCGTTCACGCAGGGCGGCATGACGTGGTCATACCAGCCATCCGAATCGTCATACGCGATAATGATCGCCATCGTGTTCCATTCCGGCGAGAGCATAAGACGATTGATCGTGGCAACGACAAACTCCTGCTCGAGGAGCGGGTCAGAGTATCCCGGGTGCCCGTCCTGGTAGGCAGGCGCTTTAAGGTACGAAACCGCCGGCAGATGGTGAGCGCTTAACGCTTCCCAGAAGCGGGTAAGGTCGTACTGGTGATTCGCCTGGTCCGTCTCGCCGATCGTAGCCACGGACGTCGGAGGCAAGTGCGTCGGATTTGCGGTTTGCGGGTAGTATTGGAAAGGCTCGTGGTGCGGGATGTAGTCGGTCTTCGGACTCCCGTTGGCGCCGATGTGAGTTTGGCTGGGATGATCGAAACCTCCCTCGAACCAGCCCCAGGTGATGTTCTTGGCGTTAAGCAGATCACCGATGTTTTTGCCGGTCATCTGAAACGTCGTTCCGCCGGACGCAGTATCCCCCGCCGGGTCGAGGTCACTGATCACCGAGCCCTGCTCGACTGAACCGGTAATCTGGGTCGGCACGGCGCCATGCGTCTGGCCGGAAACCACGTTGATCGCCCCCGGGGTGGACGGCCCCGGGACCGAACCGAACGAATTATCGTTCATCGCAAAGTTTTGCGCGTAGTTCCAGTAGGCGGTGACGGTGTTGCCGTCGAAGTAATCCATCACCACCGTCGGGCTGCCATCCGGTTCGGGCGTTCCCGTGTACTCGACGAACTTATCCATTAAACCATGGTCCATCGCCTCCTGTTCGTTGGCATAATTATGATTCTGATCCGCGGTGGCGGCATGCGAACGGTCGAGGCGCTGCGGTTGCAAGGCGTTTTGATTCAGCGTGAGAAGGTCCTGGGTCAGACCATTCACGGAGGGAGTACCGCGCCTGGCGACGAAACGCGGTTCTCCCGGCGGGTTCGTGGCCACCGGGTAGGTGGCGAAATAGTGATCGAATGAAATGTTCTCCTGAAATATAATTACCAGGTGCTCGACGGGATACGCGGTTTGAGATCCTGCCCGACTGTTCTGCGGGGTGTCTTGCCCGAACGTGTAACCGGCAAAGGCGGTGGTTGCCAAACAGACGATTTGGGTCGTGTTCATCCTCAGTACGGTTTTCAGCATGCCGCGCCCGAGCCCGGACGTTCGCACTCCCTGCCCGGCGAGCAATCAACTCGTTCCGGCGCGGCAGCAGGAATGATTTACGCGCGGCCCCGGGAACACAAAAAGTGATTTGCAACATTTCCGTCACGGTCGGGCTGCGTCGTCACCGGACCGGGTTTCTTACGAGTGTATTTTCGTTTCGGCAAAGATAAGCCGGCTTCCTGTCGTCTTACGGCAGGTTCCCGAGTCCGGGTGGCGGGCCCTCTACCCGCCGCCGGGCGCTCATCCTACCTGCCGTTAACGACCTAACCCTTGTAAGGCGCCGCCCGACGAGGTCTTCGGCACGCGGCCGTCTCCATGAGCAGCCGGAAAATCAACCGGCCGCTCAGTTAAAGCGGGTATTTTTTGCGCGCTTCTGGTAAACATTTTTCCCGGTCGGTTAAATCTATGAAATTTGCATCCGTGATCTTTATGGCGTTTGCCGTGTCGAGTATCCCGCTGGCTCCGCAAGCGCGTGCTGCTTCCAGCACTTTCGATGGGCCCTGGGCAGTCACGCTCTACACTCCTGAGTACAAGGATCCAACCGGCGTGGTCGCCCGGGCCTACACGTTTCAATTCCCGGCACAGGTAAAGGATGGGGTGCTTCATGGCGAGCACGGCACACGAGGTCAGCCGGCCTGGCTCGCACTCGACGGGAAAATTCAGCAGAACGGCTCTGCGACGCTGCACGCTCGCGGGATCACCGGCCGAGAAGAATATAACCTGGGTCACGTGAAGACCGGCAGGCCGTACGAATACGACGTAAACGCTCATTTCGCAGGGAGAGAGGGGAGTGGACGGCGCGTGGGCGGCCGGATCGGAAATTTCACCTTCGTTAAAAGCTGAGTGGCGGGCTCATTGTAGGTGGGTGAGCGCTTTACCGCCTCGCGGGTGCCGCCGTATGGAATGGCACCAATGCGGCAAGCGGAAAAAATACCGCACACAAACAAAGCAAGAACCCGGTGCGGCGGCTTCCGGCTCGCGGCGCTCACAGGGCGCCCTGAAGCCGCCTCAGCTCAGCTTGAGCCAGCATATATTCATCGAAGGCGCTCTCCTGCGTGGCAAGGCAGCTCCTGAAAGCGTCGATCGCCCCGGGCTTGTCACCGGCCAGCAGGCGTTTCATGCCGGCATAAAACCATGCCTCGCAATGCTGAGCCCCGCCGGTCTGGGGATTTTCCGAATTCGCCGCCGCGAGCAACTCGGGTTCATCCATTCGGCCCAGCAGAAATGCTCCGATTTTCGAAAGCCAATCGTGCGCCGCCGCCGGTCCCCGGCTCTTTAGGTAGGCGGACAACTCCTGGTCGGCGGAGGCCAGTTGCCCTTGCTCGGCGCGAACCAGCCAAATTACCAGATGCAAATACCCATCGGTGGCCTGGGGTGCAAGCTCACTGCTCACGATCAGAGGAGACACAGCTCCGGAAAGATTGCCGGTCGCGTATTTGCATAAACCTTCGCCTCGAAGCGCCTGGTAGTCTCTCGGGTTGATCCGAAGCGCCTGTTCAAAGTTGGCGGTCGCCCCGTCCAGATCACCTTTCCTGAGTTTCGCCGAGCCCAGGTTATCAAACGCCTGGCCGAAATCGGGATCCAGCTGGACGGCAAGATTAAATTCCGCCACCGCCCCGTCCAGGTCGCCTTTCATCGCCTTGACCGATCCGAGGCTGTTATGAGCCTCGGCAAACCTCGGGTTGATCTGGAGGGCATGCTCAAAGTCCGAAATCGCCTGGTCCAGGTCACCCTCGTTCGCGCGCACCGATCCGAGGTCATTGTACGCCCGGGCAAATCGGGGATTTAACTGGATCGCGTGCTCAAAGTCGGCTACCGCCTTCCCGAAATCCCTCTTGCCGGCCTCCACCATCGCACGGTTGTAATAGGCGATCGGATCGTCCGGGTGCAATCGGATCACGCGGTCAAATTGCGCAATGGCCCCGTCGAGGTCGCCTCGGTAGCCCTTGAGCACCCCGATATGGGACGCGGTGATTGCATCCTGCCATTCTTCAAACGGTAGGGGCCGCTCGGCAAACGCCGCCGCCAGCAGGAGGAAACTCAAGAAGAGAACGGATGGCGTGAGGCGTTTCGTGCTCACCTTTGCACCTTCGAGCGCCGCCTCCGGATGTCAAACCAGGTTCCCCCGAAATGCGCCGCGGGGCGCGCGGGCGGATTCGTGCGCGGGGCGCCGGAGCCTATGACGCGCTTTCACTTGGCCGGCGCCTTTAGGCCAGGCGATCGCCCGCCCCACAGACCCCCCCCGCGGACCTGTCCCTGTTCGCCTGCCCCAGAACACGGCCTGCGGACCTGTCCCCGTTTCGGGAATGCCCCATCCGGAGCACGCGACCTGTCCCTCTTTGCGTGTCCCTGGGAACCGCGCGGATCTGCTGAACGGAACGGCTCAGGCGCCTTGCCTGCCG
>Ga0213876_10000528_pt1 | contig 29155 bp, 19 predicted proteins | sample BarmaccomBMRX_R9_FD_160113 | JGI IMG/M metagenome (GOLD analysis project Ga0213876, IMG submission 160113) | Root-associated microbial communities from Barbacenia macrantha in rupestrian grasslands, the National Park of Serra do Cipo, Brazil - RX_R9 | ecosystem: Host-associated > Plants > Roots... | reverse complement strand
TACGGCGACGTGACGGCGCTGGCGCGGGGCGAGTTCTCGGCCACCTTCGCCGGCGCGCTCTGCGTGATGGCGCTCGTGCAGTACGTCGTCAACACCGCCATCGTCTCGGCGCAGACCGCGCTCAAGGCGAACGAGCCGCTCTGGGTGACGTGGCGCAACCGGTACCTCTGGACTTCGATCACCTACTTCGGCGGCGCCTCGGCCGCGGGCATCACGGTCAAGCTCTTCTCGACCGTCGGCCTCTACGCGCTGGTCGCCGCCGCGCCGATCGTCGTCATCACCTACCTCACCTACCGCACCTACCTCAACAACCTCGAGGCGATGTCGGCCGCCGCCAAGGCCGAGGCCGCCGCCGAGGCGCGCGCCGAGTCCGCCGCCCAGCAGGCCGAGCAGGCCCGCCGCCACGTCGAGGAGCTTTCGCACTACATCAGCGAGCAGGAGCGCATCCGCGAGCAGTACGCGCAGATCGAAAAGCTTTCGGCGTTGGGCGAACTCGCGTCGGGCGTCGCGCACGACTTCAACAACACGCTCGCGGGCATCCTCGGCCGCGCGCAGCTCCTGCTCGGCGCGAAAGACCCCGAGCGCATCGAGGCCGGGCTGAAGCTCATCATCAAGACGGCGAAGGACGGCGCCAAGACCATCAAGCGCATCCAGGACTTCGCGCGCCAGCGCCGCGACCACGACTTCCAGCCGGTGGACGTTGACCAGCTCCTCCTCGACGTGCGCGAGATCACGCGGCCGCGCTGGAAGAGCCGCGCCGAGTCCGAGGGCGTCCACATCAGTCTGGAGCTGCAACTCGGCTCGGACGAGGCGCGCGTGATGGGCGACGAGTCGGAGCTGCGCGAAGTCCTGGTCAACCTCGTCTTCAACGCCGTGGACGCGATGCCGCAGGGCGGGACGCTCACGCTCTCGACGCGCGAGGCCGCCGGGCAGGTCGAGATCGCCGTGGCCGACACGGGGACGGGCATGGCCGAGGAGGTGCGCTCGCGCGTCTTCGACCCGTTCTTCACGACGAAGGGGAAGGCCGGGATGGGGCTCGGGCTTGCCGTCTCCTACGGCATCATCCGGCGCCACGAGGGCGGCATCGAGGCCGAGTCCGAGGTCGGCAAGGGCACGACCTTCCGCGTCAGGCTGCCCGCGGCCGGGGCCGCCGCGCCGCAGGAGCCGGCCGCAGAGGCGCCGGCCATCGCGCTCGTCCCGCAGCGCCCGGGCGCGACGCGCATCCTCGTCGTGGACGACGAGGAGAACGTGCGCGAGCTGCTCGCCGACATCCTTGAGAGCGAGGGCTATCACGTCGAGCTGGCTTCGAGCGGGCGCGAGGCGCTGGAGAAGTTCGGCGACGGCTCGGCCTTCGACGCGCTCTTCACAGACCTCGGGATGCAGGGGATGAGCGGCTGGGAGCTGGCGCACGCCGTCCGCGAGCTGGACGAGAAGATTCCGGTCGCGGTCGTCACCGGCTGGGGCGAGGCCGTCGGTTCGAGCGAGCGGCAGGCCGCGCGGGTGGACTGGGTCATCGCCAAGCCCTTCGACACCGCCCAAATCCTCGCCATCGCCCGCGAGGTCGCACGCCGCGGCGAGTCCGGCCGCCAGGGGATTGTGGCCGCCTGAAGTTTTCGAGCGAGGGGAAGGGAAAAGAGAGAAGGGCCGCGGCCAACGTCGCGGCCCTTTTTTACGGCCGAGTGCGACAACGCCTCGCCGAAACCGTTTTCCGTCTCGTCGGAACGCCTTCCCGCCTGAACGGAATCGTTTCCCGCAGCGTGGGAATGTTTTCCCGTCGCACCGCAACGCCATTACGTCGCGGCGTAACGCCATTACGCGCCGATGTAATGGCATTACACCGCGACGTAACGCCATTCCCGCGCGACGGAATGCCATTCCCACGCGACGTAATGGCATTACGCCGTGCGGGAATGGCGTTACCACGCGACGGAATGCTATTCCCACGCCTCGGAATGCCATTCCGAGGCGTGGGAATAGCATTCCGAGGCGTGGGAATAGCATTCCGAGGCGTGGGAATAGCATTCCGAGGCGTGGGAATAGCATTCCGAGGCGTCGGAACGGCTTCCCGCGGCGTCGAAATGGCCGCGCGGGCCTTCGGATGTGGAATTTTAGGTCGGAGCCGGGCCGTCGCCGTTGGCGTCGGGCTTGTTGGCGTCGCCGTTGGCGCGGGCGCTGTTCGCGTCGAGGCCGTGGCGCTTGATCATGCGTTGGAGGGTCGTGCGGTCGATGCCGAGGAGGCGCGCGGCGGCCTGCTTGTTGCCGCCGGTGTGTGCGAGCGCGCGCGCGATGTGGCGGCCCTCAAGTTCGGAGAGCGAGACGAGCGGCTCTTCGGCGGGCGCGGGCGGCGAGTCATTGGCCGTCGCTTCGTGCGCGGGCGCGTCGAGGGCGTGCTGCTGCCTCTCGTGCTGCGCCGCCGCCTCGCGCACGCGCTCGGGCAGGTCTTCGGGGCGCACCAGCCGTTCGCAGAGGGCGACGGCGCGGATGATGGCGTTCTCCAGCTCGCGGATGTTGCCCGGCCAGTCGTAGGAGACGAGCGCGCGCACGGCGTCGCGCGAGAAGCTGACGGGGCCGGCGCCGGGGCAGGCGCGCTCGGCGAAGTGGCGCGCCATCGGCATGATGTCCTCGCGCCGCTCGCGCAGGGGCGGCAGGTGCAGCGTCACCGCGTTGAGGCGGTAGAACAAGTCCTGCCGGAACCTCCCCTCTTTCACCTCGCGCTCCACGTCGCGGTTCGTCGCGGCGATGACGCGCGAGTCCACGCGGAGGGTGTGGTTCGACCCCACCCTCCGAATCTCGCCCTCCTGCAAGGCGCGCAGGAGCTTCACCTGGAAGGCGGGCGTCGTCTCCGTAATCTCGTCGAGGAGGATGGTGCCGCCGTCCGCCTCCTGGAGGAGCCCGCGCCGGTCGCGCTCCGCCCCGGTGAAGGCGCCGCGGACGTGGCCGAACATCTCCGACTCGATCAGCTCCGAAGGCACGGCGCCGCAGTTGACGGCGACGAACGGCCCCTCGGCGCGCGTGCTGCGCTGGTGGATGGCGCGCGCGACGACCTCCTTGCCCGTCCCCGACTCGCCCGTAATCAGCACGGGGAGGTTCGTCGCGGCGACCCGGCCGACCATCTTCATCACCTCGACGAAGCCCGAGCTGATGCCGACCAGGTCGATGTCGGAGGTGTAGACGGGCGCGGGCGGCAGCTCGCCCGTGGTGCCCGGCCGCTCGCGCTTCTCGACGGCGCGGCGCACGTCCCGCGCGATGCGCACCACGTCCCCGACCTCGAAGGGCTTCATGAGGTAGTCGTAGGCGCCTGCGGAGACGGCGTCGAGCGCGCCCGCGGCCGAGCCGTGGCCGGTCATGAGGACGGTCTGCGCGTCGGGCTGCTCCTCGACGAAGCGCCGCAGGACGGCGTACCCTTCGGCCTCCTGCGCGTCGGAGAGCTTCACGTCGCAGAAGACGAGCTGCCAGCTCTCGCCTTCGCCCAGCATCTCGAAGGCGCGCGCGGCCGAGTCGGCCACACACACCTCCCAGCCTTCGCCGCGCAGGACTTCGGCGACGTTGTCGCGCACCAGTTCGTTGTCGTCTATGACGAGGGCTTTCATCGCGGTGACGGGGGAAAGTGAACGCAGGCCCCTTGAGTTGCGTCGTCACACTGCCGCCGTGATGCGAGGCGTGTCAGCGGCTTCTATTAGAAGCAGGGGCGCGGGCATTATAGAGCCGAGCCGCCTATTTCGTGCAAGTCTGATTCGCGTCCGGCGCGCGCGGCCTGTACGACGCCGGACGTTAAACCTTCACCCCGGCAGTTGCGCGCGGGCGCGCCGGTGGGCTAAGGTCGCGCCTCCATGTGAGGTGTCTATGGCGAAGTGGGTCGTACACAAGTTCGGCGGGACGAGCGTGGCCGACGCGGGGCGGTACGAGGCCGTGGCCGAGATTCTGCTCGCGCGGCGCGCGCGGGGCGAGCGCGCGGCCGTCGTCGTCTCGGCGATGTCGGGCGTGACCGACGCGCTGCTCGGGCTCGTCTCGGGCGCCGCCGCGCGCGACGAAAGGTATACGGAAAGACTTCAAGCTTTGCGCGCGCGCCACCTTGAGACGGCCGCCGCGCTCGGGCTCGACGCCGCGCGCGAGAAGGCCCTGGCCGAAGCGTTGGAGAATGATTTCCGGGAGTTGGAGGAGGTGCTGCGCGGCGTCTGGATCGCGCGGCTCCAGTCCGAGCACATCGCCGAGTTCGTCTCCGGCCACGGCGAGCTGTGGTCGGCGCGCTTCCTCGACGCCCTGCTCGGACAGAAGGGCTGCCCCTCCGACTGGCTCGACGCGCGCGCGGCGCTCGTCGTCGAGGCGGACGCGCGCGGCGTCGCCGTGGACTGGGAGCTTTCACGCGCGAAGCTCTCCGAGTGGCTCGAAGGGCGCGAGCCCGACCCGCTCGTCGTCACCGGCTACGTCGCCTCGACGCGCGACGGCGTGGCGACGACGCTCAAGCGCAACGGCAGCGACTACTCGGCCTCGATCTTCGCGGCGCTGCTCGGCGCCGAGTCGGTCACCATCTGGACGGACGTGGACGGGGTGCTCAGCGCAGACCCGCGCCGCGTCCCCGACGCGCTCGTCGTCCCCGCGCTCTCCTACCAGGAGGCCGCGGAACTCGCCTACTTCGGCGCGAAGGTCATCCACCCGAACACGATGTCGCCGGTCATCGCGGGCGGCATCCCCGTCCACATCAAGAACACCTTCCGCCCCGACGCCGTGGGCACGACCATCTCGGCCGCGTCCTCCCCCGGCTTCCCCGTCAAAGGCTTCGCCACCGTCGAGGGCATGACGCTCGTCAACGTCGAGGGCACGGGCATGGTCGGCGTGCCCGGCATCGCCAACAAGCTCTTCGGCGCGCTGCGCGCGGAGGGCGTCTCGGTCGTCCTCATCTCGCAAGGGTCGAGCGAGCACTCCATCTGCTTCGCGGTGCCGGGCACACAAGGTGAACTGGCAAAGAGAACCGTCGAAGAAGCGTTCATGTCGGAGATGACGCGCGGGCAGATTCAGACCGTGGGTCTGACGGAAGGCTGCTGCATCCTCGCCGCGGTCGGCGACGGGATGGTGGACGCGCCGGGCGTCGCGGGCAAGTTCTTCACCGCGCTCGGGCGCGCGGGCGTGAGCGTGCGCGCCATCGCCCAAGGGTCTTCGGAGCGAAACATCTCGGCCGTCATCGACGAGCGCGAGGCGACGCGCGCCCTGCGCAACGTCCACTCGGCCTTCTACCTCTCGCACCAGACGCTCTCGGTCGGCGTCGTCGGCACCGGCCTCATCGGCGGGACGTTCCTCGACCAGCTCAACGCGCGGCTCGAAGAGCTGTGCCGCCGCCGCTCGATAGACGTGCGCGTGCGCGGCCTGACGAACAGCCGCCGGATGCTCCTCGACGAGCGCGCGGTCGATTTGAACAGTTGGAAGGAAGATTTAAACGGCAAAGGCTCGCAGGCCGACATCGAGCGCTTCGCCGAGCACGTCCTCGCCGAGCACCTGCCGCACGCCGTCCTCATCGACGCCACGTCGGACGCGGGCGTGGCCGCGCGCTACGCCGAGTGGCTCGACCGCGGCATCAACGTCGTCACGCCGAACAAGAAGGGGAACACCGGGACGCTCGCGCAGTACCGCGCCGTGCGCGACGCCGCGCGCCGGCGGGGGCGCTACTTCCTCTACGAGACGAACGTCGGCGCGGGCCTGCCCGTCATCCACACGCTGCGCGACCTGCTCGACACGGGCGACGAGATTCTGCGCATCGAGGGCGTGCTGTCCGGGACGCTCTCCTACATCTTCAACACCTTCGACGGCACCAAGCCCTTCTCGCAGGTCGTGCGCGAGGCGCACGCGCGCGGCTACACCGAGCCCGACCCGCGCGAAGACCTCTCGGGCATGGACGTGGCGCGCAAGCTCGTCATCCTCGCGCGCGAGATGGGGATGGGGATCGAGCTGGAAGACGTGTCGGTCGAGAGCCTCGTCCCCGAAGACCTGCGCGCCTCGACCGTCGAAGAGTATTTCGACCACCTGAGCCGGCACGACGCGGCCGTCGCCGCACAGTTGAACGCGGCGCGCGCGCGCGGCGAGGTGCTGCGCTACGTCGGGACAATTGAGCAGGGTTCCGGGGTCTCGGCGAGCCTGCGACCCTACCCGCTCGCGCACCCGTTCGCATCCTTGAGCGAGAGCGACAACGTCGTCAGCTTCCGCACGAAGCGCTACGACGTGCAGCCGATGATCGTGCGCGGCCCCGGCGCCGGCCCGGCCGTCACCGCGGCGGGCGTCTTCGCAGACCTCCTGCGCCTGGCGACCTTCCTGGGGGCACCTTTATGAGAAGCGCCGCGGCGTTCGCGCCCGCGACCGTCTCGAACGTCGCCGTCGGCTTCGACGTGCTCGGCTTCGCCGTCGAGGCCGCGGGCGACGAGGTGGCGTTGACTCTGACGGAGGGAGAGTCCGTCCGCGTCGTCGAGGTCTCGGACGCGACGGGCACTTTGCCTGACGGCGCCATCTCGCTCGACCCCGCGCAGAACACAGCGACCGTCGGCCTCATCAAACTCCTCGAAGACCTCCGGCCCGGCTTCGGCTTCGACGTGCGCGTGCGGAAAGGCATCGCGCTCGGCTCCGGCATGGGCGGCTCGGCCGCCTCGGCCGTGGCGGCGCTCGTCGCGGCGAACTCTTTGCTCAAAGCGCCCCTGCCGAAAGAGTCTCTGCTCGCGTACGCGCTCGCGGCCGAGCGCGTGGCGTGCGGCGCCTCGCACCCGGACAACGCCGCGCCGTCTCTGTTCGGCGGGCTCACGCTCATCGTCTCGACCGACCCCCTTCGTTGCGTGCGACTGCCCGTCCCGCGCGGGCTCCTCGCCGTGCTCGTCCACCCGCACGTCCGCGTGGACACGCGCGACTCGCGCGCCGTCTTGAGGCCGCACGTCCCGCTCGCGGATCACGTGCGCCAGTCCGCGCGACTCGCCGGCCTCGTCGCCGCCTGCTTCAACGACGACTTCGAGTTGATGAGGGCTTGCCTCGAAGACGTGCTCATCGAGCCGCAGCGTGCCGCGCTCATCCCCGGCTTCGCGCGCGTCAAGGCGGCCGCGCTCGAAGCGGGCGCCCTGGGCGCCTCCATCTCCGGCTCCGGCCCGAGCGTCTTCGCGTTGGCGAACGATGAAGAGACTGCGGAGAGAGCGCGCGCCGCGATGGTCGAAGTATTCAGGGCGAGCGGCGTCGCGGAAGTTGACTCCTGGGTCTCCCACGTCAGCGAAGAAGGGGCGAAGGTCATCCGATGAGGTACGTCAGCACGCGCGCGTCGTCGCCGCCTCTTGGATTATCTGAAGCCATCCAGACCGGCCTCGCGCCCGACGGCGGGCTCTACGTGCCGGAGCGCTTTCCCACATTTGAAGTTGAAGACTTCGAAGGGCTCGAATCGCTGGCCGACATCGCGGAGAAGTTCCTCGCCCCCTTCTTCGAAGGCGACGAACTATCAGTCCAACTGTCTGACATCTGCCGCGAGGCTTTCGACTTCCCCGTCCCGCTCGTCGAGCTTGACGAGACGACCGCCCTGCTCGAACTATTCCACGGCCCGACCGCGGCCTTCAAGGACGTGGGGGCGCGCTTCCTCGCCGCGTGCGTCTCGCGCCTGCCGGGGCGCCGGACTGTTTTAGTTGCGACCTCGGGCGACACGGGCGGCGCGGTCGCGGCGGCCTTCGCCGTGCGCGCGAACGCGGAGGTCGTCATCCTCTTTCCGAAGGGGCTCGTCTCACCGCGGCAGGAGAAGCAGTTGACCTGCTGGGGCGCGGGCGTGCGCGCCTTCGCCGTGCGCGGGGACTTCGACGACTGCCAGCGGATTGTTAAAGCCGCCTTCGCCGACCGCCAATTGAATCGCGCGCACGGCCTGCTCTCGGCCAACAGCATCAACTTCGGGCGCCTTCTGCCGCAGGCGGCCTACCACGCGGCGGCGAGCCTCTGGTACTTGCGGCGCCGCGGCGCGCGCGCCGGGCTCGTCGTCCCGACGGGGAATTTAGGGAACGCCGTCGCGGCCTTCTGGGCGCGCGCCGCCGGGCTGCCCGTCCGCGAGATCGCGCTCGCCACGAACGCCAACCGCGCCGTGCCCGACTACTTCGACTCCGGCGCGTGGGCCGCGCGCCCCACAGTGCGCACGCTCGCCAACGCGATGGACGTGGGGAACCCGAGCAACGTCGAGCGCCTGCTCCAACTGCACCCGGACTTCGAAGAACTCAAAACCTTCGCGCGCGCCTTCACGGTGTCGGATGAAGAGATAAAGCGCACCATCGAAGCAGAGGCGACAACACGCGGCCGCGTCTTCGACCCACACACCGCGGCGGCCGCCCGCGTGCGCGCGCGGTTGGCGTCGCCGCACTGGGTCGTCGTCGCGACGGCGCACCCGGCGAAGTTCGAGTCGATAGTCGAGCCTTTGGTGGGAAGGGAAGTCGAGACGCCGCCCGCGCTGGCGGAACTGCTCGACAAAGAATCGGTGTGTGAAGAGATTGAGCCGTCGCTTGAGGCGCTTGCTAAAGCCCTATCTTGAGCCTGAAGTGAGAGGCACTCCACCGCGTCCTCTGCGCCTCTGCGGTGAACGAATGTTCCGCTACGCTCAAGTAACAGGTTACCCGACCTTAATCTCTTCCGCTTCAACCTTCATCTCCGCGGCGCGGGCGGCGAGCGCGACGCGCTTCTCGTAGGTCTCGCGGACGAGCGAAACGTCTTCGAGGAAGTGCGGCAGCTCGCGGAGCGTGAGCGCCTGCGGGCCGTCCACGAGCGCGCGCGAGGGGTTGGGGTGGAAGTCCACGAGGATCATGTTGGCGCCGGCGATGACGCCCTGCGCGGTGACGTGGAGGATGTCGAGCAGGCGGTCGGGCGCGTAGGCGCGCTGGCCGACCGAGTGCGAGGGGTCGATGCAGACCGGCATCCGCGTCAGGCGCTTGACGACGGGGACGTGCGCGAAGTCCACGAAGTTGCGGTGCGGGTCGCCGATTGAAGTCTTCATCCCGCGCAGGCCGAAGACGACCTTGCGGTTCCCCTCGCTCGCGAGGTACTCGGCCGCGTTCAAAGACTCGTCGAGCGTGATGCCGAAGCCGCGCTTCAGGAGCACGGGGAAGTCGCGCTGGCGGCCGACGAGCTTGAGCAGCTCGAAGTTCTGCGTGTTGCGCGTGCCGATCTGGAGCATGACGCCCGCCGGGCTCGCGGTCTCTTCGAGCGCCGCGCGGATCTCTTCGATGTGCGACTCGTGCGTCACCTCCATCGCGATGACCTTGATGCCGTACTTGCCCGCCAGCTCGAAGACGTAAGGCAGACAACTCTTGCCGTGCCCCTGGAAAGAGTAGGGCGAGGTGCGCGGCTTGTACGCGCCCATCCGCGTGCAGACCTGCCCGTGTGCTTGCAGCGCCCGCATCATCTGCTCGACGTGCTCGCGCGTGTCCACGGCGCAGAGGCCCGCGAAGACGTGGAGCGTGTCCTGGCCGAAGCGGACGCCGTTGTACTCGAAGAAGGTCGGGCGGTCGTCGTCCTTGTGGCGGCCGACGACGCGGTACTCTTCCGAGACGCGGACGACGTGGTCAACGCCGGGCAGCGCGCGCATGTCGTCCATCGAGAGCGCGGCCGTGTTGCCGATGAGGTAGACCTCGGTCAGAGACTTCTCGGCGCCCTGCTCGTGGTGGATGCGCAGCTCGATGTTGGGCAGGCGCGAGAGGTGTGACATCAGTTGTTTGTACGTCTCGCCGCCCGCGGCGACTTTCGGGTCGAGGATTAAGATCATGTCTTTGACCGCCTTCAGCATGTGGTTTAACTCGGCCCGACCCGGCCGAAGAGGGAGCGCGCCGCGGCGAGCCCTTCCAGGCGGCGCGCGCCTGCGGGGTCTTCGCACAGTCGCCGGGAGTGTCCGCGCAGCCCGTCGCGCGCGGCGGAGAGTTTCAGGATGAGCGCGTCGAGCGCGTCGGCCACCTCGCCCGAGTTCGTGGCGAGGATGTCTTGCCAGACGGCCCAGGGGCTCTTTGCCAACCGCGTCATGTCGCGGTAGCCGGGGCCGGCGAGCGCGTTGAGTTCGTCGGCCTCCAGGGCTTCGTCAGCCGTCGCCGAGAGCGCGCACGAGACGAGCTGCGGCAGGTGGCTCAGCCTCGCCAGCGCGCGGTCGTGCTCGCCCGCCGGCATCAGGCGCACGCGCGCGCCGAGGAGTTTCAATGTCTCCGCCACCGCGTCGAGCGCCGAAGGGTCGCTGCCGTCCGCGGGCGGCGTCAGGACGTACGGCGCGCCCTCGAAGAGGTCTGCGCGCGCGTGCGAAGGCCCGCGCAGGTGGCTGCCCGCGACGGGGTGGCCGCCGACGAAGCGCCAGGATTTTTCCGTCTGCGAAATCGCCGCACGACAGATTTCAACTTTCGTGCTCCCCACGTCGGTCACGACCGCGCCCGGTTTGACGTGCGGCCCGCCCGCGCGCAGGAACTCGATGATCTGCCCGACGGGAGTTGCCAGGTAAAATAAGTCTGACTGAGACACACCGCCTTCGTCGAAGGCTTCGTCAACTTCATCAATCGCGCCGAGGCGTTGGGCTTCGTGCAAAACGTCAGGGTCGGCGTCCCAGCCCGCGACGCGCCCGCACGCGCCCGCGCGTCTGAGCGCGAGCGCGAACGACGCGCCCACCAGCCCGCACCCGACCACAGTCACCCTGTCCCAACGCTTAGCCATCACTAGTCTTTGCCGATGCGTAGTGGCCGAGGACGCGCACGCTGGCGGTGCGCGCTTGCAACTCTTCGAGTGCGGCCGAAAGCTCCGGGTCGCGGGGCGCGCCGCGCAGGTCGAGGTAGAAGTGGTACTCCCAGGGTTGGCCGCGCAGCGGGCGGCTCTCGATCTTGAGCAGGTCGATGCCCCGGCGGGCGAAGGGTTCGAGCGCGTGGTGGAGCGCGCCCGGCCGGTGCGCGAGCTTGAGGACGAGCGAGAGCTTGTCGGCCCCCTTCGCGTCGGAGGGCTCGGGCGCGAGCAGGACGAAGCGCGTGTAGTTCTCCGGGTGGTCTTCGAGCCCTGCGCGGAGGATTTGTCCGCCGTAGGTTTCGGCCGCGCGCCGGCCCGCGACCGCCGCGCACGAAGGGTCGCCGCGGCGCAGGACGTTGGCGACGCTCCCCGCGGTGTCGTCGGCCGCGACGCGGCGGATGTCTGGGCGCGAGGCGAAGAAGCGCTCGCACTGCGCGAGCGCGACGGGGTGCGACTCGACCGTCTTGATCTCCTCGACCTTCGAGCCGGGCGGCCCGATGAGGAAATGTCGGATGGGGATGACGACTTCGGCCGTCATGTGGAGCGGGCTGTCGAGGAGCAGGTCGTAGACGCGGTGGACGGAGCCCGCGAGCGTGTTCTCGAAGGGCGCGAGCGCGAGGTCGGCCGCGCCCTCTTCCGTAGCGGCGAAGAGCGACTCGAAGGTCGGGCGCGGGACGAGAGTCACGCCCTCGCCCAGAAGCTTGACGGCCGCCTCCTCGCTGAAGGCCCCGCGCTCGCCCTGGAAGGCGACGCGCGCGGGGCCGGCGCCCTTGCTCATCTCGCGGCCTCCTGCGCCTCGGCGGCGAGCTGCGTCTGGAGGCGGCGCGACTCGCGGATGACGGCGCGGAAGAGGCGTTCGACCGCGTCGCCGTCGAGCGGCCCGCGGTTGCCGCGCCGCGCGCGCTCGACCACCTCGCGCTCGCGCCCACGGTTCAAGACCGAGAGCCCCGCGACGCGCTTCGACTCGCCCACGCGGACGGCAATCTCGGCGCGCGCGTTGAGCAGCCGCAGCAGCTCCGCGTCAATCTTGTCTATCTCGACCCGCCAGTCTTCGATGGTCATCAGTTAAAACTCCGTGCATTCGGCCCGGCACCAAAAGAGCCGGCCGCGACTTCCTCTGCGGGGTCGCGGCCGGCTCGGTTCGAATCTTTTTGTGCGCGTCTCTAAGACTCTCGCCCACAAGCGCGCGCACGAAGTTCGCCCGGCCCGCCGCCCCCGAAGGGGTAGCGGTACGTAAAGGCGAAGTAATAAAAGCGCGCGCCGTGTGTCATGTCGAAAGCTCTTCGGACTTGCAAAGCCCCGCGTGCGGGGCCGCCCGAGGATAGTAAGAAAGCATCCCGGGGGCTGTCAACAAATAGTTGGGCAAAAATTTTTATGAGCCGATAGGCGCGACTTATGAGGCCGCCTTCGCGTGCTGCCGCAGCGCCGCGAGGAACGCGGCGGCCGCGTGCGAGTGGGTCGCGTTGCGGCGGTGCGTCGCCCAGAGCGTGCGGACGTAGGTCAGCCCTTTCACGGGCACCGTCGCCAGCGTGCCGCGCTCCAGCTCCTCGCGCACGCACATGTGTGGGACGAAGGCGAGGCCGACCTTGAGCTGGACGAAGCGCTTGATGGTCTCGACCGTCGCCAGTTCCAGCGTGATGTTGAGCGGCGTGTGGTGCTGGGCGAAGACTTCAATCACCTTGTTGCGCGAGGCCGTGCGGACGTTGTGCGCGAGGAAGTCTTCGCGCCCGAGTTCTTCGACCGTCACCTCCTTGCGCCCGGCGAGCGGGTGCTCGGGGTTGAGGATGAGGGACAGCTCGTCGCGCAGCACGCAGAAGGATTCGAGGTCGCGGTCTTCCGGCTCGAAGGCGAGGACGGCGAAGTCCACGCCGCGGTCGAGCACCTCGCGCGGCAGGCGCTCCGAGACGTGGCGGTAGATTTCGACCTTCACTTCGGGGTGCTTCTCGCGGAAGGAGAGGATGACCTGCGGCAGGAGGTAGAGCGAGGTGCTCTCGTTGGCGCCGACGCGCACCAGCCCGCGCTTCAGCTCGCGCAGCTCGGCGACGGCGCCGCGCGCCTGGTCGCGCAGGGCGAGGATGCGCCGCGCGTAGTCCTGGATGGCGAGGCCGGCCTCGGTGAGCGTCGGCGTCTTCTGCGAGCGGTCGAAGAGCGGGGCGCCGACCTCGTCTTCGAGCCGGCGGATGGCGATGCTCACCGCGGGCTGCGTGCGGCCGACGGCGTCCGCCGCCTTCGAGAAGCTGCCCTCGGCGATGACCTGGAGGAAGAATTCGAGCTGCGTCATTTCCATGTGCGTCAAGTCACCTCAAAGAGAAACGTCCGGTGACAATAGCCACACCCGTCCGCGGTTAGTCAAGCGACCCCGCGCGTGCCGGCGCCCCGGCCGGGTTGGAAATGGCTCGGGAAATGACTCGGGAAGCGCCCCGCGACGCGACTCCCATCGCGCGCGTCGCGGGGCGCCGCTGGGCGCACTCACTTCGCGGCGTCCCGCGGGCGGGCGCCGACCCAGACGGCGCGCTCGGTGCGGCGCGCCTCCTCGGCTAGCTCGGCCAACTCCCGCGCGCTCAAGCGGACGCCGTTGACGAGCACGGGGTTGCGCGAGGCGAGCTTCGAGAGCCCCGCCAGGACGCCGGCGCCGAGCGGGTCGGCCGAGATGAATTCATTGCCGCTCAAGATCAGTGACACGAGCTTAAGACCTCCGTCTGTGTTCGCAGCCTTCGTGGCCGGACTCAGATGGCAAAGCCCGTACCGTTGCGCCCCACGACGCTCGGGTAGTGAATTTTCAAGGGTTAAGTGTGTTTGAAGTTTCTGGCATCCGACGACGGACGAGACAATCTCGTCGTTCGCGCCTTCGGCCCATGCAAAATTGTCGCGCTTGGTCGGCGCCGCGGAGCGGCGGGTGAATTTAGACCGGCCTTTCAAGGCCGGGAACGTCGAATGTTAACAAGATGCCGCGTCGCGCCAGCGACGCCTGAAACCATTCGGCCCGTTCAGGCGTCGCTGGCGCGACGCGGCATCGTTTCGTTCAACCTCAAACCGGCCTTGAAAGGCCGGTCTAAATTCATCCGCCGCTGACGCGGCGAAAGGCTGCCGACGTTTTTGTCCTCACGCCCCGAATAACGACGAATCTGTCGCGCGGGGAGGGGACGGCTGTCATTTATGACCTTGTAAAAATTATCAATTATACAAATGGAACCAAAGGTTGTAGCATCCGCCCCCATAGTGGGGAGAGAAGCGCCGGCCGTGTGGTGCCAAAGCCGGCCGGGGCGGGTCTCCAGTCTCCGGGTGTGTGGAATGTCTGATCTGCGTCCAGCCACTTCCGTCAAGTCGCACTTCCGGCGCCGGAAGGCTTCGGCCGTCGCCCTTAAAGGGCGCGTGGCTGTAGTCGTCCACGCGCGCAAGCGCGTAACCTGACGGCTTGTCCTGCAACCGACAGTGTGTGCGGCAGGCCATCAACGTCCGAGGGTTGATGGCCTCTTTTTTCCCCCGAGCCTTTTGCAACGAGAGTAATGTCTGAGGCGGCCCATAGAGTCGGCGACTTGCGCGCGCAGGCGCGGGGCGGCGCCGTCCGCCCGAGCCGCTGGCGCCACGATGAGTCGGAGCGCGACGCCTGCGCCATCATCGCCAACGTGAAGAAGGACGGGCGCGCCTCGCACGGCAACGTCAAGCGCACGCTCGAAGCACTCGCCCGCATGGGCCACCGCACGGGTGAGGTCGAGGGCGAAGGCGACGGCGCCGGTCTGCAAACGGACATCCCGCGCGAGCGCTGGGCCAAGCGTCTGGAGGCGGCATCCCTGCGCGGCTCGCTCGTCAACCGCGCGCAGTTCACCGTCGCGCACGTCATGATCCCGCACGAGCACCGCGCCGACGCGTGCGAGATTAAGAAGCGCGCGCTCGAGCTGTTCGAAGAGTCGCGCTTCGAGGTGCTCGTCAGCGAGACCGCGCGCGTGCGCACAGAGGCCCTGGGGCCGCAGGCGCGCGCCGCCGAGCCCGAGTTCTGGCAGGTCGCGGCGCTGCCGCGCACGGCGCGCGGCGTCGAAGACCGCGACATCTTTCACATCACCCTGCGGCTCGAACGCGAGCTGCCCGTCCACGTCGCTTCCTTAAGCCCGAACAGCGTCATCTACAAGGTGCGCGGCGACGCCGACACCCTGCGCCGCTACTTCCCCGAGCTTTCGCACCCCGACTTCAAGTCGGCCATCTCGCTCGGCCACGGCCGCTACTCGACCAACACCGACTCGCGCGCCGAGCGCGCGCAGATGTTCTCCACGCTCGGCCACAACGGCGAGATCAACTCGGTCGATAGGCTCGGGCGCGAGGCGCTCGCGCTCGGCTTCCAACTCCCGCCGCGCGCCAGCGACTCGCAGGTCTTAGACCGCGTCGTCGAGAGCTTCATGTTCGAGTATGGCCTGAGTTTGATGAACGCTTTGGAGATCGCCTTCCCGCCCGTCTGGAGCGAGATCGAGCGCTTCCCCGCGGACGTGCGCGAGCTGTACCGCTACTGGCGCCGCGCGTTCGGCGCGCACGCGCAAGGCCCCGCGGCCATCATCGCGCGGCAGGCCGACGAGATTGTTTTCAGCTCCGACGCTCTGGGCCTCCGGCCGCTCTGGTGCGGCGAGACGGAGAAGGAGTTCTTCGCCTCTTCGGAGAAGGGCGTCGTGCCTTTGGAGAACATGGTGCGCGACCCGCGCCCGCTCGCGCCCGGCGAGAAGATGGGTTTCTTGTTGAAGCGCGGCGTCGGCGTCGAGGTCTTCGAGTACCACGAGCTGCAACGGCGCGCGCTCGAAGACGTGCGCGAGCGCTTCCACCCGGCCGGCCTCAACGCCCGCGTGAAGTGGGCTGACGAAGAGACCGCACAGTCCCCCGTACAATCCCCCGACGGCGACGTGGCGGCGGGGCTCGACGAGCGTCGGCTCGCCGCGTTCGGCTGGGGCCGCATCGAGGAGTCGGAAGTCCGCGAGATGGCCGAGTCGGGCAAGGAGCCGATCAGCGGATTGGGGTGGGACGGGCCGCTCGCCGCGCTCTCGCAGAAGCGGCGCAACGTCTCGGACTACTTCCACGAGCGCGTGGCCGTCGTGACGAACCCGGCCATCGACCGCGAGCGCGAGGCCGACCACTTTTCCACGCGCGTCTTCCTCGGCGCGTGCCCCACGCCCGCCGGGTCGGCGGAGGTCGAACAGATAGAGCTGTGCGCGCCTTTGCTCTTCGGCGGGCTCGGCGCGGAAGACGAAGAGGCGCACGCCGCGGCCGCGCGCTCGACGAAGCAGCGCACGCTCGCGGAAGTCCTCGCGCTCTGCGAGGCGTTTGACGAGAGTGCCGCTGTCGGAACGTCGGAGACGGCGTTGGCCGACGGCGCGTTGCGCGCGGCGACGGTTGACACGACCTTCGGTGAGGACGAGACGCTCGAACCGGCGCTGGCGCGAGTGTGTGAAGAGGCCGCGCGGCTGGTTCGGGAGTCCAGGACGTCCGTCCTCATCCTCGACGACGCGCGTGCTTACAGCGGCGCGCGTCCAGGGATTGACGCGCACCTCGCGCTGGCGGCCGTGGACGCGCGCCTGCGCGACGAGCGCGACGCGGAGGGCTTGAGCCTGCGGCGGCGTGCGAGTCTCGTCCTGCGCGCCGGTTCCCTGCGCAACGTCCACGACCTCGTCTTCGCACTGGGCTGCGGCGCCGACGCCGTCAACCCTTACGCCCTCTTCGACGTGGCCGCGCGCGGCGCGGCCTCTTTTGAAGAGCGCGTGAAGCGTCTGGTCAAAATCGCCTCGGCGCTCTCGGTCGGGATTGAAAAAGTTCTCTCGACGATGGGCATTCACGAGCTGGACGGCTACGGGCGGCTCTTCGCGTCGGTCGGCCTCGCGCCCGACGTGGAGGATTTCTTCGGCGTCGCCAACTACTGCGGCACGGCCTTCGCCGGTCTGTCGCTGATAGACCTCGAACGCGACGCTCGCGCACGCCTCGCGCTCGCGCGCGGCGAGTCGGAAGAGGAGTTGACGAAGAAGCGGCCGGTCGCACTGCCCGGCGAGTTCCGCGAGCAGCCCTCTTTGTGGAACGTCGCGGGGCGCGTCGCGCGGGGCGAGAAGCCTTACGCGGAGTTCGCCGCGCGCTTGCAAGAGATCGAGGAGACGAAGCCGGTCGCGCTCCGCCAGTTGCTCGAAGTCCGCGGGACGGAAGGTCACGAGTTGAACTCTCCCCGAGGCGGAGAGGTAGACACGCGCGCGGGCCGCCACGCCGCGCCGTTCTACTTCTCCGCGATGAGCTTCGGCTCGCAGGGCGAGACCTCTTTCCGCGCCTACGCCGAGGGCGCGAAGCGGCTCGACATCGTCTGCGTCAACGGCGAGGGCGGCGAGATACCAGACATGCTCGGCCGCTATCGCGGGCACCGCGGGCAGCAGGTCGCTTCGGGAAGATTCGGCGTCAACGCGCGGCTGCTCAACTCGTGCGACCTGCTTGAGATTAAAATCGGTCAGGGGGCGAAGCCCGGCGAGGGCGGCCTGCTCCCCGGCTTCAAGGTGACGGCGCGCATCGCCGAGACGCGGCACACGCCGGCCGGCATCGACCTCATCTCGCCGTCGAACAACCACGACATCTACTCCATCGAAGACCTCGCGCAGGTCATCGAGGAGCTGAAGACGATCAACCCGCGCGCGAAGATTTCGGTCAAGATTCCGGCCATCCCGCACCTCGGCCCCATCGCGACGGGCGTGGCGAAGGCGCGCGCCGACATCATCGCCATCTCGGGCTACGACGGCGGCACAGGCGCCGCGCGCAAACACTCTCTACGTCATACCGGTTTGCCCGTCGAGATTGGGCTGCGTGAGGCGCACCGCGCGCTCGTCCGCGCCGGCTTGAGAAGGCACGTCGAGCTGTGGGCCGACGGCGGCGTGAAGTCCGGGCGCGACGTGGTGCGTTTGATGCTGCTCGGCGCGGATCGCGTGGGCTTCGCGACGATGGCGATGGCGGCGATTGGCTGCACGAGCTGCCGCGAGTGCAACACGGGCACCTGCCACGTCGGCATCACGAGCCAGTTGAAGAGCCCCGAAGAGGCGCTCGCCGCTGGGCAGAAGCACTTCAAGCCGCGCGAGTACGAGCTGGCCGTCGAACACCTCGTCCGCTTCTTCTCGGAAGTGAGGGAGGAGATTGCACGGGAGACGGCACGCACCGGCCTCTCCTCGACGCGTGAGCTGGTCGGGCGCGTTGACCTTTTGGAACAGGTGCGCGGGCACGAGCGGCTCGACCTCGCCTGGCTGTTGGAGCCGGGGGAGCCTTGCGCGCTCTGCGTCTCGGCGCAGGAGCCGACGGTGGGGCGCGCGCGCCGCTCGCTCACGTCTCTGACGCGCGTCATCTCGAACTCGGTGACGGAGCTGGCCGAGGCCGGCAAGGAGGTCGTCTACTACGACGACTCGAACGTCTCCAGCGGCGACCGCGCGCTGGGCACGCACCTCGCGGGCAAGCTGACCCGCGCGCGGCTCGACCAACTCTTCAAGGGCAACGGCAACGGGCACGCCGCCAACGGGAACGGCAACGGGACGGCAGCCGCGCTCGGGCTCAAGCGCGCGGTGCTCAAGTTCCTCGAAGGCTCGGTGCCGGGCAACGGCCTCGGCGCGTTCAACTCGGACGGCGTGGACATCGTCGTCCACGGCGGCGTGCAGGACGGCGGGGCGAAGGGCGCTTCGGGCGGGCGCATACGGATTCTGAAAGGCATCAACCATGACGGCGTGACGGTGGACGGCTCGGTCGGGAAGTGCTTCGCCTACGGCGCGCAGGCCGGCCTGCTCATCGTGCAGGGCGACGCGGACTCGCGCGCGGGGATCAGACTCTCCGGCGCCGACCTCATCTTCGGCGGGCGCCTGCGCGGACGCCTGCGCGACGAGCTGGGCAACATCGCCGCGCGCGCCAACCTCAAGGGCTTCGCCTTCGAGTACATGACTTCGGGGCGCGGCCTCGTGCTCGGCGACCCCGGCCCCTGGCTCGCCTCGGGCATGACGGGTGGCGTCGTCTACCTCCTTCTGGAAAGAGAACTCGGGCTCGACGAGGAGGCCGTCCGCCGCCGCCTCGCCGCGGGCGCGAAGGTTTCAATTGAGCAAGTCGAAGAGTCCGACGAGTCTTCCTTGCGCGAGCTGCTCGGCCACTACCGCGAGGCTTTGGCCGAAGCCCTCCAACACGCGGAGGCCGAAGAGGTCGCGCGCCTCGCCGAAGACTGGCGCGGAAGATTCGTCAAACTGGTTCCGAAGAAGTAGCCATGATTGCAGAGCACCAGATCACGAAGGCGAAGCCGGCGCCGCCCGTCGCGGCCCTGTCGGACGAGACTCTGCCGAGGGGCGCGGAGGTTCTTTTGCACGCGCTCGTCAACGAGGGCGTGGACACGATCTTCGGCTACCCCGGCGGCGCGGTGCTGCACATCTACGACGAGCTGTGGCGCTACCGCGAGCAGGTCACGCACTACCTCGTCCGCCACGAGCAGGGCGCCGTCCACATGGCCGAAGGCTACGCGCGCGCGAGCGGAAGGGTCGGCGTGGCGCTCGTCACCTCCGGCCCCGGCGCGACCAACGCCGTGACCGGCATCGCCAACGCCTACATGGACTCGACGCCCATCGTCGTCATCACCGGCCAGGTGCCCCTGCCGCTCATCGGCACGGACGCGTTTCAGGAGGTGGACACGGTCGGCATCACGCGCCCCTGCGTCAAGCACAACTACCTCGTGCGCGACGTGCGCGATCTCGCGGGCGTCGTCCGCGAAGCCTTCTTCCTCGCGCGCACGGGGCGGCCCGGCCCCGTCGTCATCGACATCCCGAAGGACGTTTCGGCCGCGCGCTGCGCCTACTCGCGCCTCGACCACGTCGCCTTCCCCTTCCAAGAGAAGAAGGGCGAGCCCGAGCCGAGTTCAATCTCAAAAGCCGCCGAAGAGATCGTCAAGTCTGAACGTCCAGTGCTCTACGTCGGCGGCGGCATCGTCAACTCGGGCGCGTCGAAGGCGCTGCTCGCGCTGGCCGAGCGCTTGCAACTTCCGGTCACGCCGACCCTCATGGGGCTCGGCGGTTTCCCCTCGGCTCACCCGCTCTGCATGGGGATGCTCGGGATGCACGGCACCTACGCCGCCAACATGGCCGTCGCCGAGAGCGACCTGCTCGTCGCCGTCGGCGTCCGCTTCGACGACCGCGTGACGGGCAAGCTCGCCACCTTCGCCCCGCGCGCCCGCGTCATCCACATCGACATCGACCCCGCCAACATCGGCAAGAACGTCGCGCCCACGCTCTCCATCGCCGCCGACGCGGCCGAAGCCCTCAAGGCCCTGAGCGAAGAGGTCGAGATGCGCGCAGCCGCTTCGAAGAAGGGCATCGCCCGCCGGGCCGGGTGGTGGGAGCGCATCCGCGGTTGGCAGCGCGAGCAGCCGCTCCGCTACGCGGGCTCTTCCGACAAGATCAAGCCGCAGTCCGTCATCCGCGAGCTGCACCGGCAGACCGGGGGGCGCGCCGTCATCACGACCGACGTGGGCCAGCACCAGATGTGGGCCGCGCAGTTCTACCCCTTCGACGGCGAGCGCCAGTGGGTCACGAGCGGGGGCTTGGGCACGATGGGCTTCGGCCTGCCCTCGGCCGTCGGCGCGAAGCTCGCGCGCCCCGACCAGCTGGTCATCGCCGTCGTCGGCGACGGCGGCTTCCAGATGACGAACCAGGAATTGGCGACGGCCGTGCAGTACGGCATCGACGTGAAGGTCGTCGTCATGAACAACGGCTACCTCGGCATGGTGCGCCAGTGGCAGGAGATGTTCTACGAGCGCACCTACTCGGAGGTGGACATCTCGGTCGCGCCCGACTTCGTCAAGCTGGCCGAAGCCTACGGCGCCGCCGGATTCCGCGCGACGACTCCGGCCGAGCTCGCGGACACGCTCGCCGCGGGGCTCGCGCACCCCGGCGTCGCCGTCATCGAAGTCATCGTCTCCAAAGAGGAGAACGTCTTCCCCATCGTCCCCGCGGGGGCGAACTCAAGGGACATGATTGTTCAGGAGCAATGATGAATGATGAGTGATGAATGATGAATAAGAGGCAGCTTGCCTTTCATTCATCACTCATCATTCATCACTCATCACTCATCTTATGCGTCACACGCTCTCCATCATCGTCGCCGACCAGCCGGGCGAGTTGTCGCGCATCGTGGGGCTGTTCAGCGCGCGCGGGTTCAACATCGAGACGCTGTCGGTCGGCTCGACGCTCGACCCGGAGTGGTCGCGCGTGACCATCGTGACGAGCGGCGACGACCGCACGGTCGAGCAGATCGTCAAGCAGTGCGAGCGGCTCGCGCGCGTGCGCGAGGTGCGCGACGTGACGAGCCAGCCGCACGTCGAGCGCGAGATGGCGCTCATAGATGTCTCGGCCACGCCCGGCGCCAATCGCCAGGAGGTTTTAAGTTTAGTCTCCGTCTTCCGCGCGAAGGTCGTGGACATCTCCCACACGCGCATGCTCATCGAGGCGTCGGGCAACCGCGAGAAGGTGGACGCCTTCATCGAGATGCTCCGCCCCCTCGGCATCAACGACATCACGCGCTCCGGCTACATCGCCATCAACCGCGTGTCGAATGAAGAGCAGTAGGCAGTAGGCAGATGGCAGTAGGCAGTCGGCTCCACCTGAAGGACAAAGCCGCTCTTAACCTAACCGTCAATTGCTGGAAATCTCTTAACTGCCTACTGCCATCTGCCTACTGCCTACTAATTTGAAAGGAATTACGATGAAAGTTTATTACGACAGGGATGCGAACGTGGGGGCGCTGCGCGAGCGGCGCGTCGCGGTCATCGGGTACGGGAGCCAGGGGTTCGCGCAGTCGAACAACCTGAAGGACTCCGGCGTGGACGTGACCGTCGGCCTCAAGGCCGACAGCCCTTCGCGCGCGAAGGCCGAAGGCGCGGGGCTCAAAGTCCTGCCCGTGGCGCAGGCGGCGGCCGAGGCCGACATCGTGATGATGCTCGTCCCCGACGAGCAGGCCGCCGACGTGTACGCGCGCGAGGTGGCCGAGTCGATGACGCCCGGCAAGTACCTCTCGTTCTCGCACGGCTTCTCGATCCACTACGGCTTCATCAAGCCGCCCGAGGACGTGAACGTCTTCATGGTCGCGCCCAAAGGCCCCGGCCACCTCGTCCGCTCCGAGTACGCGCGCGGCGCGGGCGTCCCCTGTTTGTTGGCAGTTAATCAAGACCCGACGGGCGACACGCGACAACTCGGCCTCGCCTACGCCTCGGCCATCGGCGGCGGCCGCGCGGGGATTATCGAGACGAGCTTCCGCGAGGAGACCGAGACCGACCTCTTCGGCGAGCAGGCCGTCCTGTGCGGCGGCCTGACCGCGCTCATCAAGGCCGGCTTCGAGACTTTGACCGAGGCGGGCTACGCGCCCGAGATGGCCTACTTCGAGTGCTTGCACGAGATGAAGCTCATCGTCGATTTGCTTTATGAAGGCGGCATCTCGGAGATGCGCTACTCGATCTCGAACACGGCGCAGTACGGCGACATGACGCGCGGCCCCGTCGTCGTCAACGACGAGACGAAGCGAAGGATGCGCCACCTCCTCGCAGAGATTCAGTCGGGCGCCTTCGCCCGCGAGTGGATGCGCGAGAACCGCAACGGCAAGCCGCGCTTCCGCGACCTCGAACACCAGTCCGAAGAGCACCCCATCGAGCACGTCGGCCGCAACCTGCGCGAGATGATGCCCTGGCTCAGCGGCGGCCGGTTGGTTGATAAGGCGAAGAACTGAAAGGCGTAGTGCTGAGGACTGAGGGCTGAGTGAAGAGCGAGCCTTGTCTTCCACTCAGCCCTCAGTCCTCAGTCCTTTTTTTAATGAGCGACAACTTCAGAAGCAGAACCGTCACGCGCGGGGTCGAGCGGACGCCGAACCGGGCGATGTTGCGGGCGGTGGGGTTCGGCGACGAGGACTTCGACAAACCTATCATCGGCGTGGCGAACGGCTACAGCACCATCACGCCGTGCAACGCGGGGCTGAACGTGCTGGCCGAGCGCGCGGTCGAGGCGCTGCGGGCCGCGGGCACGATGCCGCAGACCTTCGGCACCATCACCGTCAGCGACGGCATCTCGATGGGGACGGAGGGGATGAAATACTCCCTCGTCTCGCGCGAGGTCATCGCCGACTCCATCGAGACGGTCTGCCAGGCGCAGAGCCTCGACGGCGTCGTCGCCATCGGCGGCTGCGACAAGAACATGCCGGGTGCGCTCATCGCCATCGCGCGGATGAACATCCCTTCGGTCTTCGTCTACGGCGGCACGATCAAGGCCGGGCACTTCCGCGGTGAAGACCTGACGGTCGTCAGCGCGTTCGAGGCCGTCGGGAGCTTCTGCGCCGGGAAGATGAAGGAGGCAGACCTGCGCGAAGTCGAGCGGCGCGCCTGCCCCGGCGCGGGCTCCTGCGGCGGAATGTACACGGCCAACACGATGTCCTCGGCCATCGAGGCGTTGGGTCTGAGCCTGCCTTACTCTTCGATGATGGCCGCCGAAGACGACGAGAAGGCCGAGAGCGCCGCGCGCTCGGCGGAAGTTCTGGCCGAGGCCGTGCGGCGGCAAATCCTCCCGCGCGACATCCTGACGCGGAAGGCTTTCGAGAACGCGATTGCGGTCGTGATGGCCGTGGGCGGCTCGACCAACGCCGTGCTCCACCTGCTCGCCGGCGCGCACGCGGCCCGCGTGCCGCTCGCGCTCGAAGACTTCGAGTCGATACGCGAGCGCACGCCCGTGCTGTGCGACCTGAAGCCCTCGGGCCGCTACGTCGCGACCGACCTGCACGCGGCGGGCGGCGTGCCGCAGGTGATGAAGATGCTTTTAGTCAACGGCCTTTTGCACGGCGACGCGTTGACGGTGACGGGGCAGACAATTAGTGAAGTGCTCGCCGGCGTGCCCGAGACCCCGCGTCGCGACCAGGACGTGATACGGCCGTTTGAGCGGCCGGTCTACCCGGACGGGCACCTCGCCGTGCTCAAGGGCAACCTCGCGCCCGAGGGCTCGGTCGCCAAGATCAGCGGCGTGAAGACGCGACAGTTGACCGGCCCGGCGCGCGTCTTCGATTCGGAGGAGGCGTGCCTCGCGGCGATTCTCAAAGGCTCGATCAAGCCGGGCGACGTGCTCGTCATCCGCTACGAGGGGCCGCGCGGCGGGCCGGGGATGCGCGAGATGCTGGCGCCGACCTCGGCCATCATCGGCGCGGGGTTGGGCGACGCCGTCGCGCTCATCACCGACGGTCGCTTCTCGGGCGGCACGTACGGGATGGTCGTCGGACACGTCGCGCCGGAGGCGGCCGTGGGCGGCCCGCTCGCGCTCGTCGAGGAGGGCGACTCAATCACGGTTGACGCGGAGGCGCGTCAGCTTAATCTCAACGTCCCCGAGGATGAGGTTGCTCGGCGTCGTGCCGCCTGGACTCCGCCGCCCACTCGCCACACGCGCGGCGTGCTGGCGAAGTACGCGCGGCTCGTCTCTTCGAGCAGCCTGGGCGCGGTGACGGATTTGGACAGTAGGCAGTAGGCAGTTAAGACAAATGTTCTTCAACTGCCTACTGCCGTTTGCCTACTGCCTACTTGCTTGACTTGGCCGCGCCCCGCGGTTAAGGTTTTCGCGTCGCCCCAGCCGCTCGCCGAGCGGCCTTTTTATTTCCGGAGGGAGTCCGTCATGGCAGAGCCCCTGCCGCCGATAGCCGTCTATTACGAACACCCCGAGTGGTTCAAGCCCCTCTTCGCGGAGCTGGACGCGCGGGGCACGCCGTACGTCCGCGTTGACGCGGCGCGACATCGTTTTGACCCCGGCGCGGGCGCGGAAGAGTTCGCGCTCCTCTTCAACCGGATGAGCGCGTCCGCCTACCTGCGCGGCCACGGCAACGCCGTCTTCTACACGCGCCATTATTTGCGCCACCTCGAAGGCAAGGGCGTCCGCGTCGTCAACGGGAGCCGCGCGTTCGACTACGAGACTTCGAAGGCTTTGCAGCTCTCGCTCTTCGCCTCGCTCGGACTTGAGTTCCCGCGGACGCGCGTCGTCAACAGTCTCGAAGAAGTCCGCGCGGCCGCGCGCGAGTTGACGTTCCCCGTCGTCGTCAAGCCGAACATCGGCGGGCGCGGCGCAGGGATCGTGCGCTTCGAGACGGCCGACGACCTTGAGCACGCGCTAGGGGCTGGCCTCGTCGAACTCGGGATTGATTCGACGGCGCTCGTGCAGGAGTACATTCACGCCGACGGCGGCCACATCGTCCGCGTCGAGACGCTGGCCGGACGCTTTCTCTACGCGATGAAGGTCACGACCTCCGGCGAGAATTTCAACCTGTGCCCGGCGGAGATTTGCGACGTGGAGCGGGCGCAGGAGCAGCGCGCGGGCATCAACGCGGTCGGCGAAGTATGTCTGGCGGACGCGCCGAAGGCGGGCCTGAAGGTCGAGCGTTACGAGCCGCCCGCGGAGATTGTCGAAAAGGTCGAGCGTATAGCCGAGGCGGCCGGGCTGGACATCGGCGGCGTCGAGTACCTGATCGACGGGCGCGACGGGCGGCCGCGCTTCTACGACATCAACGCGCTCTCGAACTTCGTCGCGGACGCGGTGCGCGTGGTGGGCTTCGACCCGCACGCGCGGCTGGTCGATTACCTTGAGGAGGAGGTGCGCCGATGCGCTACGGCTACTGGCTGCCGGTCTTCGGCGGCTGGCTGAGGAACGTCGAAGACGAGGGGATGGAGGCGAGCTGGGACTACGTCCGACGCCTCGCGCGGAGGAGCGAACAGATTGGCTACGACCTGACGCTCGTCGCCGAGCTGAACCTCAACGACATCAAGGGCGTCGAGGCGCCCTCGCTCGACGCGTGGTCAACGGCCGCGGCGTTGGCCGCCGTGACCGAGCGCCTCGAATTGATGGTCGCCGTGCGCCCCACCTTCCACAACCCCGCGCTCCTCGCCAAGCAGGCCGCGAACATCGACCACATCGGCGGCGGCGGGCGCCTCTCTTTGAACGTCGTCTCTTCGTGGTGGGCGTCGGAGGCGGCGATGTACGGCGTCCACTTCGAGCAGCACGACGACCGCTACGCGCGCACGGCCGAGTGGCTCGAAGTCTTAGACCGCGCGTGGAAGGAAGACCACTTCTCTTACGAGGGCAAGTTCTACAAGGTCTCCGACACGGTGCTCCAGCCCAAGCCGTTGACCCGGCCGCGGCCGGTCATCTACGCGGGTGGCGAGTCGGAGGCGGCGAAGGAGTTGATTGCGACGAAGTGCGACGCCTACGTGATGCACGGCGACCCGCCCGGGCGCGTGCGCGAGAAGGTGCGGGACATGTCCGCGCGGCGCGAGCGGCTGGGCCTCGGGCCGATGATCTACGGCGTGGCCGGGTACACGATTGTGCGTGATTCGGAAGAAGAGGCGCAGAAAGAATTGGGGCGCATCACGGACGTGCGGCAGTCGGCGGCCGGCTACAACAACTATCAGCAGTGGCTCGCGGGCACGCAGTTGGAGCAGCGCGTGTCGCTCGAAGACTACTCGGTCTCGAATAGGGGCTTGCGCTCGGGCCTGGTCGGCACGCCCGAGCAGGTCGCGGCGCGGGTCGAAGAGTTCGAGGAGGCGGGCGTTGACCTGTTGCTGCTTCAGTGCAGCCCGCAGCTCGAAGAGATGGAGCGCTTCGCCGCGCAGGTCATCAACCGGCGCGAGTCGCGGGCCGCCAACGTTTGAGCGGTGTTGAGTGATCGACGGAAGGAGTTTTAAGGAGTGTCAATTCGTAAACTGATAGTCATCTCATCCACCCTCTTACTCTGCGCGGCGTGCGCGAAGGTGGAGGAGCCGGCGAAGACGCAGCCGAGCCCGACGCCTGCCGCCGTCGCGGCGGCGACGCCCGCGGCTTCTTACGAGCAGGATTTGGAGCAGTGGAAGGCGAAGCGGCTGGCGAATTTGAAGAGCGAGGACGGGTGGCTGACGCTCATCGGGCTCTTCTGGTTGAAGGAGGGCGAGAACCGTTTCGGCAGCGACCCGACCGGCGAGATCGTCCTGCCCGATGGCAAGGCGCCGGCGAAGGCCGGGACGCTCCGTTTGGCCTCCGGCAAGGTGACGCTCGAAGCAAACCCCGACGCGAAGATCACGACGAAGGGGCAGCCCGTCACCGCCGCGCTCGAACTCAAGTCCGATGATGATGACGACGGGCCGACGGTGTTGGAGATGGGCTCGCTCAGCTTCCACGTCGTCAAGCGCGGCGACCGCCTGGGCCTGCGCGTCAAAGACCGCGAGAGCCCCGCGCGCGCCGAGTTCAAGGGGACTGAGTATTATCCCGCGGACAGGAAGTGGGTCGTCAACGCGCGCTTCGAGCCGTACCAGCCGCCGAAGCAGGTGCCCATCCTGAACGTGCTCGGGATGGAGACCGAGGAGACCTCGCCGGGCGAGCTGGCCTTCGAGGTGGACGGCCACCCTTACAAGCTCGAAGCGTTGAAGGAGAAGGGCGAGGAGCAGTTCTTCATCATCTTCGCCGACCAGACGAGCGGCAAGGAGACATACGGCGCGGGGCGCTACATGTACGCCGACCCGCCGGGCGCGGACGGCCGCGTCACGCTCGACTTCAACAAGGCGTACAGCCCGCCCTGCGCGTTCACGAAGTACGCGACCTGCCCGCTCCCGCCCGCGCAGAATCGCCTGCCCCTGCGCGTCGAGGCCGGCGAGCGCTTCCTCGGGCACCACTGATGAAAATTCTCCTGCTCGGGCACGACGAGGTGGTCGGGCTGCTGCCGATGGCGGAGTGCATCGCGCTCATGCGCGGCGCGCTCGTCTCGCTCGCGGAGGGGCGCGTGCACCAGCCGTTGCGGACAATCGTCCGCCCGCCCGAAGCCGCGGGCTTCATGGGGCTCATGCCCGCTTACTCTTCAACCCCCCGCGCCGCCTTCGGCCTGAAGGCCATCTGCATCTTCCCCGGCAACGCCGCGCTTGGGAAAGACTCGCACCAGGGGGCCGTGCTGCTCTTCGGCGCGGAGACGGGCGAGCTGCTGGCGGTCGTCAACGCGTCGGCCGTGACGGCCGTTCGTACGGCGGCCGTCTCCGCGCTGGCGACGAGCGTCCTCGCGCGCGCGGACGCGTGCGAGCTGGCGGTCGTCGGCGCGGGCGTGCAGGCGCGCTCGCACGTCGAGGCGCTGTCTCACGTCCGCACGGTCAGGCGGTGCCGCGTGGCGAGCCGCAACGTCGAACGGGCGCGCGAGCTGGCCGACGAATTGCACGGGCGTTATGACTTTCCCGTCGAGGCCGTCGCGACCGTCGAGGAGGCGCTACGCGGGGCGGACTTGATCGTGACGGCGACGAGCGCGGCCGACGCGGTCGTGCGCCGCGAATGGGTCTCGGCGGGCGCGCACCTGAACGCGGTCGGCTCGTGCACGCCGCACACGCGCGAGCTGGACGCGGCCACGGTCGCCGCGTCGAGCCTGTTCGTGGACAGCGTCGAATCGACCGTCAACGAGGCCGGCGACTACCTCCTCGCGTTGAAGGAAGGAACCATCGGCCCCGCACACATCCGCGCAGAGCTGGGGGAAGTCCTAAAGGGGACAAAGCCGGGCCGCACCTCGGCCGGCGAGGTAACGCTGTTCAAGTCGTTGGGGCTCGCCGTCGAAGACCTGGCGGCGGCCGCGTACCTGTACGACAGGGCTCAGGAGACCGGCGCGGGCACGCGGGTGAGTTTTTGAAGAGTGAGAATTAACCAGAGAGGCACGGCTTTAAGAATTTGAAATTTCAAGTTTGAAATTTCGAATTCAAAGGGGGTGTTCATGCTGCCCACGCTGGCCGCCGTCGAGGAGGCAAGAGGCCGCTTGAGCGGCGCGGCGATACGGACGCCACTCGTCCGGCTCAACTACCGCGAGGCGCCCGCCGAAATCTACCTCAAGCTGGAGAACCTCCAGCCCATCGGCTCGTTCAAGATACGCGGCGCGGCGAACGCGATTGCGCGCCTGTCGCGCGAGGAGTTGGCCGGAGGCGTGCTCACCGCGTCGGCCGGCAACATGGCGCAGGGCGTCGCCTGGCGCGCGCGCGACCTCGGCATCCCCTGCACGGTCGTCGCGCCCGAGACCGCGCCCGAGACGAAGGTCAGGGCCGTCGAAAGGCTCGGCGGCCGCGTCATCAAAGTCCCTTTCGGGGAGTGGTGGGACTGCTTCGAGCGCCGCGCCTACGCGGGCGTCAAGGCCCATTTCGTCCACGCCTTCGACGACCCCGACGTGATGGCCGGCAACGGCACCATCGCGCTGGAAATCCTCGAAGACCTCCCCGAAGTGGACGCGGTCGTCATCCCCTGGGGCGGCGGCGGGCTGGCGTGCGGCATCGCGGCGGCGATGCGCGAGCTGAGGCCGAATTGCAAACTGTATGCGGCCGAGGTGGAGACGGCCGCGCCGCTCGCCGCCTCGCTCGCGGCCGGGGCGGCGCGGCAGGTCGATTATCAACCTTCGTTTGTTGACG